>Ga0302133_10001693_pt1 | contig 13706 bp, 8 predicted proteins | sample CB9_331_MG_FD_203121 | JGI IMG/M metagenome (GOLD analysis project Ga0302133, IMG submission 203121) | Marine microbial communities from Western Arctic Ocean, Canada - CB9_33.1 | ecosystem: Environmental > Aquatic > Marine > Oceanic | place: Canada: Western Arctic Ocean | collected 2017-09-19 | reverse complement strand
AATCCAGCAAATCAAATTCCCAGCGGCCACGTTGATTCCAAGTGCGGGTCAATTGATAGTTGGAACTCATCACCTCAGAGTGTTGAAATCCGTTTGCATCCACGTCGATCGGCACAAATTCGGTTTTTCCGCGATGATGTATGCGGAACAAAAGTTCGTCGCCCCGCGCGTCGGCCAACCAGAACTCTCGGACGCCCGCTGCAAAGTAGGCCACGGGCAGTCGCTGGGTATCTTTCATAACCGAACTGTCACTGACGATTTCGACGACTAAGTCCGGCCCGCCTTCAAGTTCGACGTAGCGCCCCGGTTCTCCAGACGCCTTCGGAACCAGCTTCACGCGGCCCTCGTCAAGCGACTCGTGCGAGACGAAAACGATGTCTGGTTCTGCCGACAGGTTTGCATCAACGGACGAAATACGCGTGCTATCGACAAAGATATCACCCAGCCGCTTGCTCTTGACACGATTCCACAAAACCCCGTGAATCTCGCTCTTCAACGTTCCGTGGCAATAGACTTCTTCCGGAGACATATCCACCTCGACTCGCCCGTTGATGTAGTCGATTCGCCCGCGCTCGGGAAAGCTGTCGGTTAATGCCCAGCGACGGAACTCGGCCAGCGACCGCAAATCGAGCGGCACTTCGACTTGTTCTTCAAAAATCACACTGCCGGACATGGTATCGCCTGGTATAAACCATTGTTCCCGAGAAACGGCATTCACTCGACGTACAAAAACTCATTCGATCCCAGCAAGGTTTGGCAGAAGCTGGCCAATGCCTGCAGATGCGGCGTCGGTTTTCCTGCCGGTTGTTTGCCCTTTGTCTTCGGTGCGACTGATTGCAATTGTGCAATCTGTTCGGTGAGAAACGCGGCCGCCTCTCCCAATTCGTCCGCGTTTGGATCACGGCAGTAGGTCAGCTTCCATGCGCGGCGCACCTGGTTTTCGACTTCGTCACCAACGTCACGAATGACCCGCGCTGCCAGCGCCTCCGACTCGCTGACAACGAACCCGTTGTTCATCAACATCAGCGCCTGTGGGGCGACGGTCGAGGTTGCCCGCACGTCGCAATTCGGATCCATTCGTGGCATGTCGAATGTGTCGAGTACGGCCAATGGGCGGCTGCGGCGCACCTGAACGTAAACGCTGCGGCGAAATTCCTCGCCCTTGAGTGAAATCACAGCACCGGGACGGCCCGCATTCAAGTTCTCTTTTCCAATGACGAACTGGCCGACACGGTCGGCCATGACGGGAACCGGAGGACCGAACCGCTTCGGGTTCAATCGCCCACTGGCGGAAAGAATCGCGTCGCGAATTGCTTCCGCTTCCAGCCGCCGCATCGGCATTCGGCCATACAGGCGATTGTCGGGATCGATCTTGTGCAGTTCCGCATTCGCCTGCGACGACTGCCGGTAAACGGTTGATGTCATAATTCGCCGGTGCAGGTGTTTCACGCTCCAACCACCGGCCATGAATTCATCCGCCAGCCAGTCGAGCAATTGCGGATGTGTGGGGCGTTCACCCAGTATGCCGAGGTCGCCCGGCGTGGGGACAATGCCATGGCCGAAATGATGCATCCAGATGCGGTTCACCAGCACCCGTGCCACCAATGGATGCTTGCCGTCGGTCAGTCGTCTTGCATAGGCGAGTCGCCGGCCCGAAGTTGGCAGTTTTGCATCGTTCGCCGGCAAAGAATGCGAGGTTAGTGCGCCCGATGCCGTCAGAATCGTCAAGCCGGCGGGTTGCATTTCCTCTTTCGGCTGCTCATGGTCGCCGCGAAAAAACAGGAAAGTCTTGGGTAACTTCCCTGGAATTTCAGTCAGCGCGCGGACAAATTCTTCCTTCGGCTTTGTGGCACGAACTTTCGCTGCCTCGGCGGCACGCTTCTTCAATTCATCGGCCGCTTTGCGATCGTAAAGGTACAGCGAGCCAGCGGTCACGTTAACGCTGGGATACTTCTTCATTAATGCCGTCTGTTCGGCCGTCCGTTTCTTCGCTGACGTATCGCGTGCCGTCCGCACGGTGGCACGAATCTCTTCGGGCAACTTGGCCAGTTCCCGCTCAAATGTCTGCCCGATGTATTCCGCCTGCTTCTTGAGCCGCTCCGCATCGACTTTTTTCGCCTCAACTTCGACAGCTTGCGATTGCTTGCGGTTGGCATCGGTGTAAAGCGAAATCAGTCGCGCCCGCGGCGCCCGCCAGTTCTTCCAGTCGTATCCCGGCTCGAACACGGCCCGCATTCGGTAATAATCTTCCTGCGGAATCGGATCATAGCGGTGCTCGTGGCATTGCGCGCAACCGACCGTGATGCCCAGCAGCGATGACGAGACGACATTGATGGTGTCGGCGAGTACCTGATTCCGCGCCACCATTTGATCGACGCCGCCATCACCCGTCCCATCCGGTGCCATTCGCAAGAAACCGGTCGCAATGACTTTGTCCACATCTTCGGGTTTCAGGTTTTCGTACGGCGGAGACACCATTTCGTCGCCAGCCAACTGTTCCTGAATGAATTGGTCGAACGGCTTGTCGGCATTGAATGCGCGAATGACATAGTCGCGATATTTCCAGGCCCACTGCCGTTCGGTGTCGGCGTTGGTGTAGCCTTCGCTGTCGGCGTAACCGGCAACGTCAAGCCAATGTCGGCCCCAGCGTTCGCCGTAGTGTGGCGACGATAACAGATCATGGATCAATCGCTCCCAGGCATCGGGGCTGTCATCGGCGAGGAACCGATCGACTTCTTCCGGAGTGGGTGGCAGACCGAGCAGATCGAAGTACGCGCGGCGCAACAGTGTTCGCCGTTCGGCGTCGGGTGCAAACGTTCCGCCCTTCTGCTCCAATCGCGACAATACAAACGAGTCGATGGGTGTCCGCACCCGTGCGGCATTCTTGATTGCCGGTGCTTTGGGGCGGCCAATCGGTTGAAATGCCCAGTAGCTACGATCGGCGGCAGTCATCAGCACGCCTTGATCGACATTCTCCGGCTCCGCACCGGCCGTCTTTGCGCCCGCATCGATCCAACGGCTGATGGCGTCAATTTGTGCTGGCGTCAGTTTGGTGTTGTCTTCCGGCGGCATTTCCCCACTGATGATGCGTTCCAACAGCAAGCTCTTACCGCTGTTGCCCGGCAGAATTGCCGGCCCCGATTCTCCGCCCCTGGCCATCAACCGCTTGAGCCGTAAATCGAGGCCCCCTTCCGGTTCACCTTCGACGCCATGACATTGAAAGCAGTGAGCCTTCAAAATCGGCCGCACCGTACTCTCGAATGTCGGCGCATCGGCAGCTTGGACCGGCACCAACGTGGTTTCCAGAACCAGCATGAACCAGCTTACTGACAACAACAGTGTCAGTCGTTGCATTTGCTTTCTCCAGTGGCACCCATCAACCGAGGATTGACGAAATGCGAACAGCGGGCGGATCACATCCAACTACTCTTATGATAGCCTTTCCACACAGCCATGTGAATGATTCTCCGTTGAACGAGGAACAGCCGTCACCCAGTTTCTGTTGATTCTCGCGGAACACTCCGGACGCTGATCTTGCAGAGCGAACGGGCAAACTGTTGAATGACTGTTGGCGCGTCGATTTTCGACGGGCATGTGGGGCGTTGCCCTGCCGTTCAATTTGCCATTTTACCACGTTTTTCAGGCGTATCGCATGTCTCAGCAGGTTTATCTCGACGGCCAACTCGTTCCGGCCGATGAGGCGAAGGTCAGCGTTTTCGATCATGGGTTACTCTACGGTGACGGCGTCTTCGAAGGAATTCGGGTCTACGGCCGCAATGTGTTTTTGCTCGAAGAACACGTCGAACGTCTTTATGAAAGTGCGTTGGCGATTCGACTGGAGATTCCGCTTTCGCCGACGGAGATGATTGCAGCGGTCGAAGAGACGGTTGCTGCCAACACTATTGACGATGGTTATGTGCGGTTGGTCGTCACGCGCGGTGCGGGAACGTTGGGCCTCGACCCGCGCAAGACGAGCAATCCGCAGGTTGTCATCATCGCCGCAACAATTACGTTGTATCCACCGGAAATCTACGAAAACGGTATGCCGCTGGTGACCGCCAGCACCGTCCGCAACCATCCGGCGGCGATCAGCCCGCGCGTCAAGTCGCTCAATTATCTGAACAACATTCTGGCGAAAATCGAAGGGACCGACGCCGGTTTCGTCGAGGCGCTGATGCTCAACCATCGGGGCGAAGTCGCCGAATGCACGGGCGACAACGTCTTCATTGTGAAGGACCGCATCTTGAAGACACCGTCGGCCGACGCTGGCATTCTGGAGGGGATCACGCGAAACGCCGTCATTGAGTTGGCCCGCGAATCCGGCAAGACGGTTCTCGAAGTCGCGCTGACGCGGCACGACATTTTTACCGCCGACGAGTGTTTCCTCACAGGAACGGCCGCCGAGGTGATTGCCGTTATCAGTCTTGATGGTCGAGTCATCGGCCGCGGAAAACCGGGACCAATCACACGCGAATTAATGCAGAAATTCCGTGATTTAACACGCGAAAAATGATACGATTTACTTGTCTGAATTGAATGACACCCCCAAAGTCCACGGGCCGCGCCCCGTGGGATCGAACCGTAATCACCAGGGCAATTCCCACCGGTCCTTTTCCCGCCGTGCGGTGTTGAATGAGTGATATTCGATGACAAAGCGTCCCTCCTCGGCGCAAAGAAGGAATTAACGACCATGCATCAATCCGACACAAATCGTTGGCAGCCGCTCAGCAGCAAATCCGTTCTCCGCAGATGCGGTGTTTTGATGTTGCTGGCCGCCGCGAGCGCCATCGCGTTCGCCCCCTTTGCCGTCAGAGCCGACAAGACGAAGACCGCCGCCGCATCCCCGGCCGCTCTCGAACAGCAGAAGCTGGCGCTGGCCGAGTTCAATTCGTTCATTGGCGGTTGGCGCGGCATCGGCATGCCCCGCCGTGGCTCGCGCGCCGGTGCCTGGTCGGAGACCGCCGACTGGATCTGGCAATTCGAGAAGAACAGCGTCGCTATCGACTACAAGATCGCCAAGGGCAAGCTGTTGCAATCGGGACGCGTGACGTACAACCCGGACCGCAAAGTGTTTCTGCTCAGCGGAACTTTCGCCGACAAAGTGCGCCGCGACTATGAAGGCCGTTTGAAAGACAAGAAGCTGGTGTTCGAGTCGAAGCCTGACGGCGGTTACGTGCATCTGCTCACGTTCTCCAGAGTGAATTCAAAGCGGTCTCTCGTTCTCTACCAGAAGCGACGGGAGAATTCCCGTTTTCTTTCGCGCGTGGCCGAGGTGGGTTACACCCGTGCCGGGACATCGCTGGCGTTTGAAGGTGCCGGCGAGATTGAATGCGTCGTCACCGGTGGCAAGGGGACCATGCCCGTAACATACAAAGGGCAAACCTATTACGTCTGCTGCAGCGGATGCCGCGACGCCTTCAACGACGACCCGGCAGGCGTCATCGCCGCATACAAACTCAAACTCGCCGAACGCAAGAAAAAACAGGCAGCGAAGAAGTAGTCCGTCTTCGTCCGAATTCCAAGGCAGGCCGTTTGCACAACGGCAAGTTCTGCCGTTGCGCCGCCCCGCCATATGCCGTCTTGGCGAAACAGCGGAATCGCGTTACCATCCGCACGCGATTCAGCATTCTTATAAATCATCGCTTCCGGCTCTCACATCCCCCACCATTCTCCACCGGTTTTCTCATCTCTCAGCCCGGTGTGTGATGTCTCACAGACTCGGTGGCAACGATAGACGATAATCCTTCCATCGCCGACCACATCGGCACACCATTTCAACCGCGACCGAAGCAAGGCATCTCTCGCCAGCCAAACTGCTCGGGTCATCGGTCCCGTCTGAGTTCATCATTAAGGGTTCTATCATCATGCAAACTCCAAAACTGTCTCACGGTGCGCCCACACGGCGAAGCGCGATCACCATTCTGTTTCGCGCCGCGTTGTTCCTGTTGATCACCCTTGGCTGCGGACTAACGTCGGCAGATGCGAAACCGCCGTTGGGGCGAAAATGGTCGGCCTCTCAACAGCTGTCGATGGATCAGATAGATCATTCCGGTTTCGACCTGCTGTTACGCAAGTACGTCGATGCCGACGGATACGTGAACTACCGCGCATGGAAGGCGTCGGCGGCCGATCGGAAGGCTCTTGCCAACTACATCGTACAATTGAGCCGAGCAACGAGTCGTCAGCGGTCGAGCCGCAATGCCCAATTGGCGTTCTGGATCAACGCCTACAACGCCGTCACTCTGGAAGGAATTCTGCAGGAATTCCCCACCACCAGCATCCGCAACCATACATCGAAACTGGGCTACAACATTTGGAAGCATCTGCCGCTACTGGTCGATGGCCGGACGCACTCGCTGGAAAACATCGAAAATAAAATTCTCCGCCCGATGGGTGAGCCGCGGATTCACTTCGCCATCGTTTGCGCATCGATCGGCTGTCCCCGTTTGAAGAACGAAGCCTACACGGCCGATAACCTGCAGCAGCAATTGGCGGATAATACGCGAGACTTCTTTTCACGCCGGCAGAATCTGCAGGTCGATTCGGCGCGACGGACGCTACATTTCAGTTCGATCCTGAAATGGTACGGCCGCGATTTCGGCCGCACCAATGCCGACCAACTCTCGTACCTGCGGCCCTATCTCCCAGCAGTAGCACGACAAGTTGCATCACAGGGGGCATCCATCCGCTATCTGAAATACAATTGGAACCTGAACGACCAGTCGCGAAAGCCACGCACGGCGTCACGGCGACGTTAGGGGCGGCGTTCCGAATAGGGAATATGCACGGCCATGAACGCACACGTGTTCCAGCGAACGCGTTTTTTGAGTCCTTCGGCTTCGACACCACGTGCGCCATTCCAGGTGATGTAGACTGTGTCGCCAGCAGGTGAGACGGCCGTGCCGAATGCTCCCGAGGGAACGTAACCGTACGTGTTGTGATAAAACGGCTGCAGAAACGCAATCACTTTGCGCGTACGGGTTTTGACGTCGTACTGGACTAGCGGCGAACCATCAGCCTCAGCGCCGCCGTGCGCTCCGGGTACGTAATACAGATAGCGCCCGGTCTTCGGGTCGGCATCGATTGATGTCGTGTAGGTCTTACTGCCAACTGCCGTCGCGCCGAGTGTTTTTGCCTTCTCGGTTTTCGTGTCGAACTCCCACAGTTCATCGTGGTCAATGGTGTAGACCTTACCTTGCGGCGTCTCCAATGTGGCCGACCGCAATCCAAGTCGGGCGTCAATGGGCTTCGGCGGCCCGGGCTTCGTCGGATCGAATCGCACCAATTGTCCCGGCCCCTGTGAGCGACTGGGGGAACTCGTGTTGCCGTGAAAATAGACTCGGCCTGTCGAGCGGGCAAACAGCACATAACGGTAGGGTCCATAGTCGTCGGAATACAACACCTTGCGATTCTTGACATCGTATGCCAGAAACTGCACGCGCTTGTTCGTGCGATCGCCATCGGCCGTGCCGGCATAATAGATGAGCCGCTGTGGATCGAGCAGCCCGGTCGGCAGACACTGATTCGGCAGTGGAGCGTGCGCGATAATTTCCGTCTTATGTGTTTGCGGATGATGCCGCAGAATCCAGTCACCTTTGTAGTTATTGGCGGGTACCGTCACCCGTGTTGAACCACGATGAGTTGCAAAGTAAAGCCAGCCATCTTTGCCTAGATCAATGCGGCTATGAATCTTCCCCGGCGTGTAATGCGTTTCAGGCAGGCCGAGAACTTGCTTCACATCGACGACTTCCTTCAGTGTCTTCGTCTTGATGTCGTACTCGTACAGAAAGGCATTTCCGCTCGGACCCGTGTGATCGCCGATTGCCGAATAACACTTTCCGTTCACTGCCAGGTTGTCGCCCCACGCCGACCACAAATTCGCCTTGTAGTCCTGTCCGGAGTAATACATGAAGTCGATGGTCGGCGGCGTCCTGCCAATCTTCACACCCGGCCGCAATGTCCCGATGGGGCGCAGAAATGCAGGCGACGTGTCGGTCGCGACTTTCTTGCCACCGGGCAACATCGGCGGCCACTGAAGGTCTTGCGCAGTAGACACTTCGCATGTCGCGACAGTCGCAGCCAACACCATTAAATAAGACCGCATTTCGATTGCTCCGATTCAAGTTGCATTCGCGTTATCCAGTCTCCTTGAATGGCATTGGCGAAGAGCAGATTCAGAGAGTGCATTATGCGTCACCATTCCCAATAACGCAAAACGGCCCGACGAGAAGTCTCGCCGGGCCGTTCATTGGTTACTTGCGTAATGCAAATCGCGTGATGTGCTAACTCTTCTTCTTTTTCGCAGACTTCTGGTCCTCGAAGCGATACCATTGCCCCTTGATCTTCATCACGACATCGCCGAGCGCCAAGTACTTTGCCGTCGCGGAATTCGCGAGCAGCAGCTTGACGTATTCGTCGCTGCCAATTGTCACAGTCTGCACGTTCTTGATCTTGCCGGAATCGAACGCGCTTTCCTGCCACTCAACTCCACGTTGGTAGAAGGTTTTTGAGCCGATATATCGAACGGCCTGCAGCACCGAGCCGGTTTTGCCTTGGCGTTCGTATTCCAACTGCGCCTGGTAATCGAATGCGTCCAGTCCACTCTTGTCCTGCTTGCGTCGCAGGTCGCTTGTCTCTTTGGCAGCGTTAACTTGCTGTGCCTTCTGCACGGCCGATGCGGCGGGAGTGCGAAGTGCATTGAACCTGTTCCTGAACTGGCCTCCGCCTCCAAGACCGAATCCCGGTCGTCCTGCCACTGGAACATTCCCCGCCGGGCCACTCGCCGCTAAGTCATCGGCCATCAAATAACTCGTGTACGGGGTGATGATGCCGTAGCGTTTTGCCAGATACGTGACCTCATCGACCAGTTCCTGGTTCATGTCGCCGGGGGCGGATTTTCTTAGTTCGTTCAACAAGAAATCGACTTTCTTGCCGGCCCACAATCTTGGCACGAAGCTGCTTTTGTCGTCTTCGGAGAGTTCGGGGAAGGTCAGTTTGTACTCGAAGGTTTTCGTTTCGCCGGCGACGGTGCCGGTGACTTTGATTGTCTTCTCGCCGTGGCCCGTGTAGCGGCCGTAGAGAATCACCTGCTCGCCGCGGAACACATCGGGAATGGCCGGCGGGTAGACATCTTTGACTTCCAGACCGTCGAAGCTGACCTTCAGATTGGTCATCACCGGCGAGCCGACGCGGTCGAAGAAGCGGCTGATTTTCTTTTGGATGTTTTCTTCGGGCAGAATGTAATCGGCTTCACCGCGATGATCGAGTGCGAGGAAGTCGAGCAGTTTGGTGTTCACGTCGAAACCTTCGCCAAAGACGAAAATGCGAACGTCTTCGGTGTTTTCCTTATCGACCTTTTTCAGAATGGCTTCGGGGTCGCGTTCGCCGATGGTCGGCAGGCCGTCGGTGGCGAAGACGATCATTTTCAGCCGGTCGGAATCTTTCCCGAGATGATCCAGCGAGAGTTTCAAGGCATCGTTGATGGCCGTGCCGCCGCGGGCGTGCAGTTTGGCGACGTACCGCAGCGCCTTGGCGCGGGATGCGTCATCGACTTTGACGAGGCCCTCCTCGTGGAAGTGTCGCGGGACGGTGCTGAAATCGACGATGTTGAAACGGTCGCCGTCGCGGAGACTTTCGACGCAGTATTTCAGTGCGCCGCGGGCCTGTTCCATCTTGCCGTCTTTGAGCATGCTGCCGGAGGTATCGACGCAGAAGACGACATCTTTGGGCAGAATGTTGGCTTCGGTCAACTTGCCGGCGCCCTGACCGATGGTGGGGCTGAGCATCATCATGAAGCTGCCTTCTTCGTCCAGTTCGCGATGGGCGACGATGCTGGCACCGACTTCTTCGGGCGTGGTTTGATAATACAGCACGAACGGATGCTTGGGCATGTAGTTTTCCTGCTTCCACTCGACGGCCACGTCCCAGCCTTCCTTTTCAACAATGTTGATGGGGTGCGTGGGCGAGTAGATGTTTTTGATCGGCTCTTTGCTTTTGATGTTGACTGTGACCGACGCCGACTTCAAAGGCTGCATCAGCGCTTTGGGGTTGGTGTTGAGCATCTGCAGGCGGATGAGGTCGCCCCGTTTTTTCAGCACGGTGGTGTAGGTCAGTTTGACTTTGACCACGCCGTTGGGTGCGATGCGGGGGACTTGTGTTTGGATGAGCTGGTTGCCGAAGTATTCGAGCAGCGCGGGAGAGCCGCCGTTTTTGACGATGTCGGTGAAGACTTCTTTGGCTTTTTCGACGTCGAGAATTTCGGCCTTCATTTCTTTGCCATCAACCAGGACCGACATGTCGTCGACCTGTGCGCCCGGTTCGAGTTCCATGTAACAGGTGCCGCCGACGACTGCGCGGGGGTTGGGGTTTTTGAAGGTGCAGTCGTAGGTTTTGGAAGCGACCTGATCGGTGATGTTGATGGTGATGTGATCGAGCCAGACCTGCACCGGCTGCGGCGACCGCATGAAACAGGCATAACTAACCGACCCGGCGGCCGTGATCGCAACAAGCGCGGACAACGCCAGCAGTGATTTGAGGGAACGTTTCATGAGACTGGCTCCTTGTGTGCCGCGTGGATGGTTTTGTGCCGTGATGATATTTTCGTTACCGAAGATCCGCTTGGTCGATGGGGATCCGGTAACTTCTTTCCGTTTTCCTACCGTGAGGACGATTGGACGCCCGGTGGTATTAGCGGGAATCCTGTTATTCGTTTCCTTTTCCGCCGGATGATGCCGTTCCGCCGTTCTTCGCGCCCTTTGAACGAAGGTAGGCAGCGACATTACTCTTCTTCTGCTCGGTCGCCTTGGTGAGCGGCGTGTATCCGTCGATGTCTGTCGCGTTGATGTTCGCACCGGCAGCGAGCAAGCGTTTGGCGACTTCCAAATGGCCATTCCACGCCGCCTTGTGCAGGGGAGTCAGGCCGTCGCTGTCTTTGGCGTTGGCGTTGGCGTTGGCCTTGTTGGCCAGCAGCGTTTCGACGACTGCCGTGTGTCCATTCCACGCAGCCGCATGCAGCGGCGTGTAGTCATTCACGCTCAACTCGACATTGGCGCCAGCGGCGATGAGCGCCTTAACCGCTTCGGTATGTCCGTTCCAGGCGGCCATGTGCAGTGCGGTTTGGCCGCTACCATCGACGGTATCGACGCCCGCTTTCCGATTCAGCAGTTGGCGAACAACGTCGGCATGTCCATTCCAGGCGGCGGCATGCAGCGGCGTTTCGCCGTCGGCGTTCTTGCCGTTAACGGCGACTTTCTTCGCGAGCAGCAATTTGACGACGTCGGTGTGGCCACCGTTGGAAGCGAGATACAACGGCGAGCGGCCCTGTTTGTCCTTGCCGTCAATCTTCACGCCTTCACGCTTCATCAGGATGGCAACAACGTTTTCCAATCCCAGGCGGCTCGACCAATGGAATAGCGTTTCACCGGTGACAGGATTGATGTCAAGATTCTTCGTTTTGCCAACCAGTGCATTGACCGCGACGTAATTGTCCTGAGCGACCGCTAACTGCAGGGGTGTCTTCTTTTGCTTGTTCGTAACATTGGCGGGTGCGTCAGCCTTCAACAATGCAACAACGACGTTTCCGAATCGTGCACGCATCGCGGCGGCCTGTTTGGGATTGTAGTAGCCGTAGAATTGGCCCCCCAGGTTGGCTGCAACGTGCAGCGGCCGGTCGCCGTTGGGATTCGCGAGCGAAACGCTGACCTTTTGGGCCAACAGCAGATGGACGACTTCCACATTGCCGGTCTGACAGGCGGCGAATAACGGCGAAGGCTGATAATTGTTTTTCACTCGGACATCGGCGTCGGCCCCTTTGGCTAGCAGCGTTTTGACGACAGCCGCCTGTCCGCGCTGTGCCGCGAGAAACAGCGGCGTCTGACCGCCGTTATCCTTCGAATCGACTGCAACGCCCTTCTTGATCAACGTCTCGGCAAAGTCGGCACGCCCGTTCGAACAGGCCAGATGCAGCAACGTTTGCTTGTAGCGAGTGACCGTTTTGAAGTTGGCCCCGGCGGCAATTAGGTTGTCGAACGCTTTCTTGTTGCCGTATTGAAGTGACGTGAAGAGCGGAGTGTTTCCTGCGTTGTCCTTCAATTCCAGATTCGGCTTCTGTGCAATAATCAGATCGTAGATCGCCGCGGATCGGTTCATCACGGCAAAATGCAACGGCGTGTAATTGTATTTAGTTTTCGCGTTGACGTTGGCCTTCTTGCCCAGCAGAAACTTCACAACCTCGGTGCGGTTGCTGGAGACCGCATAATGCAGCGGTGTGTAACCGTTGCGGTCTTTCAGTTCCAACAGTTTGGTATTTCCCGCAATCAGCTTCTTGACCGTCGCCAGTTGATTCGACGAAGCCGCCTGATGAATGGGAGCTGCGAGGAGACTGTTCGAGATGAATCCCACGATCAGCACTGCCGCGCCCAAAGTCGCCGTTCGTTTCATCCGTTCGCTCCTGTGTCCCATGCTTAATCTGGCGGGGTAGAAGTGCCTGCAAGTTGTGTTTCAAGTCCATCGTCGCATCAGTCCGACTCAGCGCCACGCGATCTCAGCCATCTGTTTGGCAGCAAGTCGAGATGCCCACCAGTTTACCGCCCAGCCGCCGTCTGTCGATGTCCCACGAAATTCGTTCCGCCATCGTTGTTGAGTAGGACGTATCCGCATTGGATGAGTTCCCCGCTTCCAGCCGATTTCTGATTCTGCTACCAGAAAACTTACATCTGTTGGAAAAACATCGGTCTGGACAACCGATCGCCATTTGGGTCTGATAAGACAGATGCGACAGGAAGCGGGAATTTGTGCAGCTGGCGGGAACCATCTGGCTGGTCAACTCGTCCAATGCGTCGGAATTGGTGACAACGGGCCGAAGTTTGGGAGGTTTTCGCGTGCGAATCGGGCGGCTCGTCTTGGTTGGTGTGCTTGCGGTGTCGGGCCTTACTGGGCTGATCGGGTGCGGTACGTCGGTTGATGATGGGATCACTGCCGGTGGCGGAACGGCGGCACCTTTGGGTGACGCCGGCAGCCCGGTTTCGGGTGCGACTCAAGCCGATGGAGCAGAAAACGATCCGCTGTACGGAGCAGAGCCGCTGATTCCTGCCATTCAGCTGGACGATGAACCTTCAGGCGATTTCGGCCCGATTGTCGGCACATCCACGGGGAGAACGTTTCCGGTTTCGATGGGATTGAATACCGGCATTCTGGCTCCCGACTTCACCGCCGATCCGCGTGCGGCTTTTCATCCGCACGGTCCTCAAGTTTGTGCGTCGGGATGTGCAGCGAGCAGCCACGCCACTCCCGAATTGAATCGCAGCGAATTCCAACAGCTGCGGGCCCGGTACGAGCAAGGACCGCTCGACGAAACGAACGCGGCGCTCGAAGCGCTCTTATTCTATGGGCGACAATCGACGGCTTTGCTGCGGCAATTGTCCCCGTCGAGTCCGTTGCGAAAACACGACGAATTCCTGCGGCGCGAACTGAAGAAAACGCACGCGCTTTTGTCGTTCCGTATTGTTGATGAAAAGGGAATCGTACGGGTCGAGATGAACCGAACGCGCGTGCCACTTGACCGCCGACATGTTTTCGACATGAAGACCCGGGGGCTTCAACCTCTAGTCACCAGTGGGACCGTCAAACGCGTGGGGCTGCATCATCTGTGGACGCGACTCTGACTGGAAGGCATCCACTTTGTGGCGGGACCGTGGTTCACGGTCCAA
>Ga0302133_10001683_pt1 | contig 13746 bp, 12 predicted proteins | sample CB9_331_MG_FD_203121 | JGI IMG/M metagenome (GOLD analysis project Ga0302133, IMG submission 203121) | Marine microbial communities from Western Arctic Ocean, Canada - CB9_33.1 | ecosystem: Environmental > Aquatic > Marine > Oceanic | place: Canada: Western Arctic Ocean | collected 2017-09-19 | reverse complement strand
GGTCGCAGCGCCAGTGCGCTCGGGCGGTAGCTGCTGACTGGCGGTTGCAAGCATTACCGGCAAAAGGCTGAAGTGGAAGAAGGCAATCCCCGCCACCGCCACGAGCGACAGCGCCCCGCTCGACGCCGCGAAAAGCAGGACCATTGCCGCAAGCGACCCGGCGGCGATCGCGAGTACCTTGCGCCCGCCGATTCGGTCAAACCCCCATCCGCCGAGCGGTTGGGCCACGGCGCCGCCCAATAGGATCACTGTCAGCAGGACGCCGGCGCTGGTCTCCTCCCATCCCTCGTCCACGAGCATCTTGACGAAGAACGTGAGAAAGCTGCGCCCCACCATGATGACCAGACCGAAGCTCACGGCCACCACTAGCAGCTGGGGGGAAAGGGCGCTGCGAAGGGTCGCCGACGGCTGGGTCCGTGTTTCGTGCAGCTTCAGGCGCAGTACCAACGCGGAGACGGCCAACGGGACGGCGATGGCGGCAATGACCACTCGCCAGTCGAGCACCGAGACCGCCAGGACCACCGCGGCCGGGGCGAGAAAGTGCCCGGCCGAGCCACCCCATCCGTGGATGCCGAGCATGCGCCCTCGTTTCGCGGGGTACGCGGAGATTATGAAGGCGTTGGCCTGGGGGTGGTAGGTGGCTCCCCCGAGGCCGCACAGCAGGCTCGCCACGACAATCAACCAGAAGCTCGGGGAGGCCGCCATGGCGATGAAACCGACGGCGGCCGCCGCGAAGCCAAACACGAGCATCCACCGCCGCCGTCCCAATCGATCGGCTGAATTGCCCAATAGCGGTTGCAAGACCCCGGTCAACAGCGTGAACGAGAACGACAGGATGCCGAGCTCGGTGTACTTGAGATCGAACTCGTCGGCGATGGCTGGAAGGAATGCCGGGAGAACCGTCACGTAGAAGTCGTTGACGACGTGGGCTCCAACGAACAGGAACAGGATCGTCCTCGGCTGAGTGGAGCCCGGGTGAGTGGACACCGAGTGAGTCTGGCAGTGTTCAACCCTTCGAGGCGAGCAATCTCAACCTGGGCTGAAGGGGCCGAACATTCGTTCGGGTTGATTTCGGGAGGTCGTTGTCGTGTTCCTGGCCGTAGCGGTCGCTTTGTGGGCGCGTTGAGCTAGGGCCTGCGGGATTCGTAGCTGATGGAATCACCCGGACGAAGTGTGTAGCTCTCATTGTCCAGCTCGATTTTCAACGATCCCTCGAGGAGCACGCCGCACTCATGGCCAGCATGGTGCAACTGTTCTGGAGAACTTGCACCGCCGACTTCGTAAGTATTGATGTGAAGGACAATCCTGTCGGACCGTGCGAGCACCGCAGCTCGACGGTGGACGCCCGTCGGGGTCGCCAACGAATGTTGCTCCTGGAATCGATTCACCGGGTTGCGGCTCTCGTCGTGACCGTCGAAGAGGTCGCTGACCGGAATACCGATAGCCGACGAGACTGCGACGAGCGTTCCAATGCTTGGGGAGGTCCGTCCGCGTTCCACCATCGAGATCATCAATGGGCTCAGACCGGTTCGCTCGGCGATCGTTTGCAGCGTGAGATGCCGTTCCTTTCGAAATTTGCGGCACTTCGCACCTAATGAGAGCAGTAGTCCATCTTCGTCAAGACGAAGCTCTGGAGCTGCCTCAGGGTCCGAGTCCTTTTGAAGCTTTATGACTGAAGAATGGGGGCAGTAAAGCTAATCAAGTCGAGGGTTTCCCGCCGATCTCGTCTGCAGGCGCCTCTAGGTGGAGATGCCGTGAGGTTGGCTAGCCGCGTTGGGCGATCTCCCCGGTCTGTACATCGACGAGGTGCCATTTCCACTCGGGTGGAATATGGTCGATGGAGCCGATTACCTCGGATACGGTCGGGCCGAATTGTTCGGCCAGCGATGCCAATACGAGCGGGTCGAGGTTGTAGGCACGAATTGCCGCACCGCTCAGAATCTGGCGGACGTTCTCGATGTCCACGCCTCCAAAGGCCCACCGCAGATACATCGCCGTGAGACTCGGATCGTCCTCCGACTCGGGAAACCTATAGGTGCCTTCGCCATGTGGATAGTCACGGCCCCACAACATGTTGTCGGCGAAGCCCTCGTCGATTGCTTGGCGAACTTCGGTGGGCGGAGTGAACGACGAGCCGAGGAACACGTTTGTCCTCATGTACTCACTTGGCGGCTTCGGCACCTGACGCTTGAGTGCATCGGATGGATTTTGGTACACGGAGTCCATCTCCAGCATGGCGGCCGACCACCAGCCGCGGGCCTGCTCGGTGAGGACAAGTTTGATGCCGGGATGACGCTCGAACACACCGCCGAATACGAGGCGGTGCATCCCGCGTCGACAGGGCCAGCCGGCGCTCTCGATCCGGGTCATGGCCATCGATTGCGGCCCGAACACGTCACGCGTGGGCACGCCGGCGTGGGTGGCCAGGGTCATCGAATGCTCCTCGCATACGTCCCAGAAGGGCTCCCATATCGGGTCGTCGTACTCTGCCGCGACCCCCGTTCGAGGGCCAGGAAAGTTGACGCCGCGCAGTCCGTTTGCAGCTCCCCATTCGACCTCCTTCGTCGCGAGGTCGACGTCCCACATGGGCGGGTAGACGAGACCGACGAAACGATCCGGGTGCTGCGCCACGAAGTCGGCCAGCCACTGGTTGTACATCCGCATACCGACTGCTGCGAGTCCGAGGTCTTCCTGGTTCTGTTTCACCAGCCACTCGCGTGCGCCTACGAATGGAAACTCCTCGGTGTTTTGACTGCCGTGGAACAGCACCTCGACGGCAACACCTTCCCAGTCCATCTCCTTTATGCGGGTGTCGATGTCGTAGTGCCCTGCGGTTTGCCGGTTGCTGTACCGTCGGGCGAGGGAAACTTCGCTCGCAAGCGTGCTGCGGCTTTCAACCTGATTAAAGGCTGCTTCTCTCTCGCCCATGGCATCGCCACTCGCCGCGGTGAACTCGTCGTAGCTCTCGAGGTGTTGCTGCGGGCAGTACTGACGAAGGTCTTCTATAAGACGCGGTCCCACATGACTGTCGCACGAGACCACTGCCAGCCGCTCCGTCGCGGTCTTCTCATCCAGCGTCGAACCCATTTGCGCTCCCATTCTTTAGTTAGGGAGGCCGAGATCAGTTGGCGACCCTTCGGAGGTCTCTAAATATCCAACTAATTGTAACACAACAGCGAGAAAACGGCTGCGAACATCTGCCGGGAGCCGGTCTTTGCACCGCCGAACACGGTCATGGGAACTGCCCTCTGGTGGCAACGCACCCCGCGAAGAAATCGTCCGAGCCATCGAACTGGTACGATCGAGTCGTGCACGGCCATTCGGAGATCGGGCCCATCGTCTCCAGGCCTGGCTCCAAAGTCACCGCCAGTGTCGACCGACCTCGACGGGTAGACGGCAAAGGCTTGACTTCAACAGCACTGAAAAAGCGGCACGGAGAGGTGTTACCGGTGTGCCATGCAATCCACCGGTCTATTGTCGCCGTGTGATCGATTTAGAAGCCACGGATGCCGTCGTGTTCATCGACCTGGCACTCGACCAGATGATGTCGAAGGCGGTTGCGCTCGGGCCGCGCGTGAGCGATCGGCCGCACGTCGAAGGCGCGAACTCAGTGTTCTCACTCGTCGTGCACTCTTTGGGGGCTGCAGACTGGTGGCTTGATCACGTCGTGTTGGGTCATCCGTCGTCTCGCGATCGCGCGGCCGAGTTCAAATCGTCAGGATCAGTGAGCGATCTGGAATTACGAGTCGCAGCATTCCGTGCTGCCATTCCCAACATCATGGACCAAGTTGTTAGAACGCCCGAGCCCCAGTCTGGTCACCTACAGGCGGAGACCGCCTCGTTCCGGAAGGGGTCATGGACGAACGGTTCGATCCTGCTCCACGTCATCGCGGAACTCTTCCAACATGCAGGCCACGTCGATATTACGGCGGACCTGCTCAGCTCGGACTTCCAGCTTGGTGAACAGTGATGAACGAGCTGGGGTCGATGTCACAGGGAACGATGGACGCTGTCATCACGACCGGGCATGGCGGCTTGGAAATGCTCGACTATCGACAGGATGTGCCGATTCCCAGCCCAGATGCGGGCGAAGTCCTCGTCTCGGTGTCGGCCTGTGGACTCAACAACACAGACATCTGGGTACGTGAAGGCGCCTACGGCACGGAACAGGACCCGACTGCGGTGGTAGGAACGGGACGCGTACCCCATCGGTTTCCGATCATCCAAGGCGGCGACGTCGTCGGAAAAGTCGTTGGGGTTGGGAAGGGCGTCGACGCGTCGAGAATCGGTGAACGGGTGATCTGCAATTTCATGACGTATGAGGAGGGTCCTGAGGGCTTGCGATACGCGGGGAGCCTGGGTAACAAGCGCGATGGTGGTTACGCACAATTTGTCACCGTCCCGAGTGCAACAACTCATGCCATCGAAAGTGACTACTCGGATGCGGAACTCGCGACGCTCCCATGCTCGTACATGACAGCAGAGAACATGCTGGAAACAGCGGGGCTGAAGAGCGGCGAGACGGTGTTGGTAACCGGTGCTTCCGGTGGGGTCGGTACCGCCCTGATTCAATTAGCACACGTACGTGGTGCACGCGTGGTGGCCTTGACGAGCGAAGCCAAACGAGAGGCTGTGGCGTCGTTGCACCCCAAGCGCATCGTCACCCGAGATTCCAGCGATGAACTCGCTTCGTTGGTCAAGGAAATCGATGTCGTGGCCGACGTCGTCGCCGGGCCGCTCTTCGGCGACCTGCTGGCGTCCTTGAAGGTCCACGGGCGTTATGTCACGGCCGGTGCGATCGGCGGGGCGGTAGTGCCCTTCGATGTGCGTACGTTGTACATGAAGTTCCTGACCTTCTCTGGAGTCAGCCTCGGAATGCCCTCACATTTCGAGCGGGTTCTCGACCTCCTCAGCACAGGCGACGTAAAGCCGTTGTTGCATGGAACTTATCCGCTGGCGGCGATTCGGGAGGCGCAGCATGCGTTCATGTCCAAGGAGCATTTCGGCAACCTGGTGGTTATTCCATGAGCGCATCACTTTCGTCATTGATGGAACCAACATCGATCGCCATCGTGGGCGCGACAAGCCGCGAACCCGCCATGGGCAACACCGTGCTCAAGAACTTTCGGCGGATGGGTTTTGGTGGCCGGGTCTCTGGCGTGCATCCTCGCGAACGTGAGGTAGAAGGCATTACGTGTTATCGGACCATCGAAGAAGTTCCACAGCCTGTGCAGGCGGTGGTGCTAGCGCTGCGGCGTGAACTCATACCCAAAGCTCTCGCAGAGGCGGGTGAAGCCGGCGTCGAGGCAGCAGTGGTTTTCGCGTCCGGATTTGGTGAGGCCGCGGATGGACACCAACTCGATCTCGAGGTGAAGGCCGTCGCGAATGACTACGGAATGCATCTCGCGGGCCCGAATTGCCTCGGTCTAGTAAATGTTACTGCCCAACTGCCCCTTTATAGCTCGGCCCTCCCGGACATTATGGAACCAGGCGGAGTGGCGCTGGTCTCCCAATCGGGCTCCGGTTGCATAGGACTGATTTGTTCGGGTCGTTTGAATTTTTCCCATGTGGTCTCTGCTGGTAATGAACTGATCACGACCACGGCCGACTATTTGGCTTTTCTGGCGATGGACGAGCACACACGCGTGATCGCCATGATCCTCGAAACAGTCCGTGATCCCGAGGGCTTCGCGAAAGCCGCGCTAACTGCCCGCAGCGCGGGTAAGCCGGTAGTCGTGCTGAAAGCTGGACGCTCCCAGCGTGGGCGAGAGGCTGCGGCAGCGCACACCGGTGCCCTCATCGGATCATCAGAGGAGTACGACGCCTTCTTCCGAAGCATTGGCATCGTGCAGGTCGAAGACCTCGATGAGCTCATCGAGACGGCTCTGATCTGGTCGAAATCTCGATTGATGCCCGGCGGGCACGGATTGGGCGTCATCAGTCTTTCGGGTGGTGAGAATGCGCTCCTGCTCGATGCCGCGATGGACCTCCAGCTCGAGTTTCCGGACTTTGCTTCGACGACGAAGGCCACTCTGGCCAAGCATCTGCCTAACTTCGCACAGATCAACAATCCTCTGGATGCGACTGGCACAGCCGTGTTTGATCAAGCGATGTACGGCGCAGCGTTGGCGGCGGTCGGAAATGATCCTGGTGTTGATGTGGTAGGTGTGGTTCAAGACGCACCGCCCGGGCTCGACTCGAGCCACCAGAGGAGCGTCGCCGCCTCTCTACGCACGGTCGCCAAGGTGGCGAGGAGCATCGACAAACCCTTCGTTGTGATCTCGAACATCGGCGGAGGAGTCCATGCAACACCTGCCAAGGAGCTCGAGGATACGGGCGTACCGCTCCTCACTGGGACGAGGGAAAGCTTGCGGGCCCTTTCGCACTTCGTGTCATGGCCGCCGGCTGTTCGCGAGGGCGACTTGCCAAGCAATCAAGAAGCCAACAGGCGGTCAACAGTCGAACCTCGGTTCTCCGGAATCGCATCGTTCGCGGTGGTGATGGACCTTCTGTCTGCGTACGACGTGCCCTGCGTCCCAATGGAGCTAGCACGGGATCTTGACGGCGTTCTCGAGGCGGGAGAGCGCATCGGATACCCGGTGGCGTTGAAACTGCAATCTTCCGACATCCCCCACAAGACGGAGGTAGGAGCTGTCAGGCTCGACATTCGAGATGAAAGCCAACTCAGGAGAGCATTCAGCGAAGTCGAGGCTGCAATCACCCGTGAGAATGTTCCGACCCAAAGTGTCGAGGGGTTCCTCGTACAGAAGATGGTTTCGGGAATCGAAGCGATTGTCGGAGCTCGGGTCTCGCCAACGTTCGGTCCGTTGGTTCTCCTGGGAACCGGCGGCATCTTCGTCGAGCTACATCGAGATACGACCGCCGAGCTTGCGCCCGTCAGTGTCAGCGGCGTGGAGGCCATGATCGACCGGTTGGCCCTCAGTAAGTTGCTGGCTGGATTCCGTGGAAGCCCGCCCGGTGATCGAAAGGCTCTCGCCGAAGTGGTTTCAAGATTCAGTTGGCTCGTCTGGGATATGCAACATGAAATCGAGGAGGCAGATCTGAATCCGCTGGTGGTGCTACCACGTGGCGATGGGGTATGTGTTGTCGATTCCCTCGTAGTCAGAAAGGACCACGGATGAGCAGTTTTGAAACGATCGAGGTGAGCCGCGACGGTCGGATTGGAATCGTCGCCCTGAACCGACCCGAGAAGCTCAATGCGCTGAACGCGCAGATGCTTTCCGAACTTGGTTCGGCGTTTGATGAATTCGAGGAGGACCTCACGCTACGCAGTGTCGTGATCCGGGGTAACGGACGTGCCTTTTCGTCCGGGTTCGACATCGGAGGCTCCAACAAGCCAACGACTGGTCAGGGCTGGCGCATGAACGCCGAAGAGGGGAACCGAGTGTGGTTTCGGATCTGGAGGAGCCGGCTTCCGTATGTTGCAGCTGTTCACGGGTACTGCCTTGGAGGGGCGTGTGAGTTGTCGATGGTGTGTGACCTCACGATCGCGGGAGCGTCTGCCCGTTTTGGTGAACCCGAGATTCAGTTCCAGTCGACTTCGCCGTTCAACCTGATGCCTTGGGTGGTTGGGATGAAGAAGACCAAGGAGTTGCTTCTCACCGGTGAGCAGATCGATGCCGCGGAGGCGGCTGCAATAGGAATGGTCAATCGCGTTGTGCCAGATGATGAAGTACAGGATCGTGCGCTCGAGCTCGCCCAGAAGCTGGCGAAGATGCCGCGGGAGGCGATGGGAATGAATAAGGCCGGGATCAACCGCGTTTTCGATATTCAGGGCTTGAGCGCTGCGATCGACTATGGCGTTGAGATATATGCGCTCGCCCTGACGTCACAATCCGACGAGCGCGAGGAGTTCTTCCGCATTGGACGCGAGCAAGGGATGGCAGCGGCGTTCAAATGGCGAGAAGCCCGTTATGACGACGAATCGACAAACGGCGAGGAGAGCTATTCATGAGTCAGGAACAACCCACGACAGCAGCGGATCAGAGCATCGTGCCAGGCGAGCGAATCATCGACAAACCCGAACTCCCGCCGCAAGGGTATGGGAATACCATCGTCGCCGAGATCGAGACCCTCGAAGGCAAAGGGCAACTCAAGGTGGGCAGGAGCGGCGGGTTCGAAGTTTTCTCCGATGAGCCCGCCCGGCTAGGTGGCGACGGAGAATATCCGCAGCCGCTCAGCTACTTTGCCCTCGGGGTGGGCTTTTGACTGCTGACCCAAGTGGCGCGGTACGCGCACATGATGAAAATTCCAGTTACGAAAGCTCGCTGCCGGATCGAGTACGACTTTTTCCTCCGTGGTTCGGTATTGAAGGGGACGGTCGAAAGCGGCTGTGAAGGGTTTCGGTCATTTCTGTTTATCGACTCGGATGCCCCGCGCGATCAGATCGCCAAGCTCGCTCGAAACGCTAAGGGCGGCTGCTTTGCTGAGTGGACGCTCCGGAACCCGGTCGAGATCGTCAGCACGCTCGAGGTCAACGGCGAGAATGTTCCGCTCGAATAAAACGGATACAGAGAACCGGAGGGTGAGCGTTGCTGAGATGTCAGGGCACGTTGGCGATGGCATCCATCATGACCGTACATCCAGGTACCTGGAGCGGGCCAGGAACGCCCGTCACGCAAACCGCTGGCGGATCTACTGGAACATGCTTACGGAGTCCCGCATAGACGGCGTACCCATCGTTTGGGTCCGTGACGTAGGCTCGAAGGCGCAACAGCTGTGACAGATCCGTGTTTGCCTCTTCGCAGATCTCGGCCATCCGGTTGAGGATATTGTCCACTTGGCTAGCCGCGTTGCCATCGGTGAGGGGTCCGTCCTTGTCGCCGGCGAGTTGGCCTGAAATCCAAAGAAGGTTCCCAGTCTGCACCGCGCGGGGTTCATGACCGAGCTGTCGATCATCACCAGCGAGGACCTGTTTCGTGACGCCATGCTCGGGTCGGATCGACCGGAACTGGATCTCCATTCGTATCGCGTCCTCATGATGGTGACGGGCGCCCTCGAACCGAGGCGCCCCAAGTCCCCGAACGGGCGTCACCGTCCGAGCCGGAGGGTTGTCCCCAAAGGTCTCTTTCCAGACCAAATCCAGCTCGTAAAGGTCTGAGATGTCGACGAGGAGCACCGTGCAATGCACGGCGTTGTCGAGCGAAGTTCCCCCAGTTTCCAGCTTCTTCTTCAGGGCCTCCATACCCCACACGGCTTCGTTACGGATCTCGCTGCCCCACCACACCCAGTCCGGAAGCTTGACGTCGGGATGCACGCCGGTCTCATAGTCCGAAGCCCAGATCGTGCAAAACACATATGGTCCGGCAAGGACCACCTCGCTGAACGGAGCCTCTTTCGCGTAACTCGGCCCGAACTCCGGATACTTCCGAGCGTACGAGAGCCCAGTCGATCGGATCTCCTTCTCCTCCATCCCGTCGCGGGGGACGAAACCGATGGCGGTGGGTGTAACAACAATTCCCTCTGGAATGAATTCGCCCGTCTCCATAAGGGCACTGCTCGGCCGGTTCACCTCCAGGTATTGCGAACTTCGGCTCGTCTCGAGATAGCCGTCCGCATGCCCCTTCCACTGGATGTACTGCTCGACCTGGGTCACCGTTTGGTAGCTGGCACCGATCTGACCCATCAGCTCACCGAATTCGTCGAGGATGTACTGGGACTGGGAACGGACGTTCGCGCTCTGGGAGAGCGTGTATGGCGCAGGGACCCGCACCGAGTCGGGGATCCGGCCCTCGTTGTCGACTGCTTGACTGGACATGAAGAACCAATCGCCCGCGCCTGCTAGCCGAGAGAAATACAGTCCGTTACCGTCGACCAGTCCTTTTGCGAAGCGACGCATGGCTCTCCATTCTTTGACATGTCAATTGATTTCGGGCTGTTCGACCCGACGTCTCCCCACAGGTAGACACATCACTGTGCGACTCTACATTCAGTCTTGGTGAAATTGCATTTGAAAGTTGGTGAAATGTCACCGACACACATCGGTTTTGCCGCGGGGCAAGGATCTGGCTGCTACATTCCGAATATCTCGCAAGTCGAACAGTCAGGTGGGGAATGTGTCAGATGAATCCACTCCTTGGGCAATTATCGGCATGGGAATGGGCGGCAGGGGGGTAGCTGCAGAGCTCGGGGTGATGGGTTACCGCCTCCGAGTCCATGATATCGTCGAGGACGAGATCCGAGAGATCGGATTGCGCGGCGGGCTGAAGGTCGAAGGTCGCGACGGCGATTTCGCACCCGTTGAGTTCGCCACCACGAATCTGGGGGAGGCCGTCGACGGTGCGAAGGTCATCGTCGTTTGCACATGGGGCACGGAGCATGCTCGGGTGGCAAGGGACCTCGCACCGTTACTGGTCGATGGTCAGCTGATATTGCTGATTCAGGGGAATGCGTGCGGAGCGCTGCTGGTGCGCAACGAGTTGGAGCTCGCCAGGTGTACCGCTGACGTCGACATCGCTCAATTCGATGGCTACCCCTACATGATGACGGTGCTGGCACCGGACTCGGTCTTGCTCACCACCAACAAGGAAGAGCTGCTCGTGGCTGCCATGCCGGCCACACGGAACGATGCGGTCATGTCGGTGATCGGCGATGCGTTTCCCATGGCGAGACAAGCACCGGACCTCCTACACCTGGCATTCGACGAGGCTGGAATGATGCACGTGCCCGCCATGGTCACCAACGTGGGTTTTGTCGAGAGCGACCGCGAATATCACCACTACACCGACGGCATGACACCCAGCGTGGTGCGTTTAGTGGAGGCACTCGACGCCGAACGGGTCGCAGTCGCTCAGGCGTATGGCATCCCCGAGGCACGCCTCGACGACTGGGTAGATCGAACCTACGGCGTCCGCGAGAAGTCGCTGTACGAGACGATTCAGCTCATGGCGATCACCCACTACCAATACTGCCCCAGACCGCGCAGCCTCGAGTATCGCTTCTTGAGCCAGGACCTCTCTTGCATTTCCGTGACCACCGCTGCATTAGGCGATGTGGCCGACGTCGACACCCCGATTCACGACAGCGTCATCACCATGTCTGGTGCGCTCACCGGCGTCGACTACTGGAAGACCGGTCGAAACCTCGAGAACCTCGGTTTGGCTGGAAAGTCGGTGAGCCAGATTCAGGCTCACGTGTCCGGAGGCATCTGATGGGACGGGTGGTCAATGATGTGGTGGACGGCGCAGGGCTCTACTTCTCGCGCCTGGTCGCCGCTGGCGGCTATGTATTCTTCTCTAGTACCGCGGTTGATCACTCGGGATCTATGGCCGAAGAGGCGAGGGTCAAGCCGCCGTACCATCAGTCACCATCGTCGAACGTGCGGGCGCAGACGACCTATATCTTTGACCGCATGAAAGATGGGTTGAGCGAGCTCGGATCATCGCTCGACGACGTCTGTCAGGTCGAGCAGTTCATCTCGCAGAAGGCCCACGCCGACGGCTATCTCGAGACAAGCCGAGGACCCGGCTTCATGGCGAGAAACCGACCCACGAGCGGGCTGATGGAGACGGGCGATTTCGTCCCGCCTGGAGCGGTAGTCACGGCCACAGGAATCGCTGTCATCCCAGATGGATCTCACATCAAGGAGATCCACTCGTCAGGTTTGCCGACACCCCAGCTTCATCCCGAGATGGGAGACAGTTATAGCAAAGAGCCGCCATTCAGCGAGTTCGTCACCGCCGGGCCTTACATGTTCAATTCGGTCTGGGCATCGGACTACGAAACGGGAGTCCACCCCGAGGCCAAAGTCAATCAGTGGGTGTGGTGGGGCAACGAGGCACGTAGTGAGACCCGTTTCAATCTGAACGAGCGGCTGAAACCGCGGCTCGAACATGTTGGCTCGGATCCTGCAAACGTTGCCCATGCAACTGTCTATTTGACTGACATCGAAGACCTCTACGAGGTCGATCGGGTCTGGCGGGAGTTCTTTCCGACAAATCCACCTGCCAGAACGGTTGTGCCTGTCCGCGGGCTCGGAAGCCCGCGCTGGGAAGGAGCTAGGGATCATGCCGACGGAGGGACGAAGACGGAGGTACTTTTTCAATCGATCCGTCCGGGTTTTGGAGCGGAGCGGCAGGTCGTGGAGACCGGCACTGGTCAACTCACGCATGAGTCTGAAGGAATCAAGGGCGGGCCATTCCTGTGGATTTCCGGACAACTGGCAGGGAACGAGAGTGGGCTCCTGACCGAGCCCGACGGCATCAGCCAAGCACGGTACGCCTTCTCGCGAATCGAGGAGATCTGCCGTGCCGGTGGCACCGATATGTCGAACCTGGTTCGGGTCCGAGCCTGGGTCACGGACATCGAAGACAGTTACCACGTCTATACCGTCCTCCGAGAGCACATTCCGTCAAATCCCCCGACCGTCTCGATCACAACTGTGCCCGGCCCTCTATATGTTCCAGGCTGTCGGATCATTGTGGACGCGGTTGCATACGTTCCGGAATAATCCGACGGCCGGAATAGCTCCAGGATGGCGGTGTACGTCGCCCAGTAGATGCGGGGACGGAATAGGACCAGGTGACTCGATCACGGAGTGGACGGCGCCGCTGACGTTCTCGTGTCCCCGCTGGAACGATCCGGTGGGCGAGCAAGACCGAGGTGGTGGCGGAGCGTCGCCCCTTCGTACTCGCGGCGAAAGAGGCCCCGTTTCGTCAACTCGGGGACGAGGCCTGTGGGTGCCCGAAACCCTGTCGTGCCTGTTCATGCGGCGTTTTTGTATTCGTTGATGAGGCCGTGGCATCGGGTTGATCTGATGACTCGAAGGTGGGTCGGATCACGGTCGACGAGCACTGGCGGGTTGGTGGGCAGTGGCGGTCGTTGATCGAGAGAGCGGTGGGGTCGATGGGTGTTGTAGTGGTTGATGTAGTCGGTGACGAGTTGTTCGAGCTGTTGTTGGTTCCAGATGATGGTGCGGTCGAGTAGTTCGCGTCGCAGGGTCCCGATCCAGCGCTCGGCGAACGTGTTCGCGACTGGTGTTCTGATCGGAGTCTTGAGAATATTGAGGCCTTCGGTTCGGAAGATCTCGTCGAACGTGCCGACGAATTGGCTGCCACGGTCACGGACCAACGCCCGTGAGCCGGCGAATCGGTCGGGGTGGCGTAGGAACAGGTTGCGTGCTGCTTGAGTGGTCCAGGGTCCTGTGGGGTGGGCGGTGATGCCGGCGAAGAACACTTCTCGGGTGGTGATGTCGATGAAGAACAGCAGGTAGTAGCGGCGCATCAATGCGGTGTCGACGCTGGCGAAGTCACAGGCGATGGCGGCTTGGGATCGCAGGAACTGGGTCCAGGTAACGCTGCTTCGGTGGGCTGACGGTTCGATGCCGTGGTCTTTGAGGATTTTCCAGACGGTGGATGCTCCGACGTTGTGGTCAAGACTGTTCAGTTCTCCGTGGATTCGCCGGTATCCCCAGGTGGCGTTATCGGTGGCCATCTGAATGATGAGCCGGCGGACTTCGGCGTGGGTTGGTGGCCGTCCGGGTTTCTGGGGTGGTTGGGTCCAGTGGTGTGCGATGCGTCGGCGGTGCCAGCGAAGCAATGTGTCTGGTGTGACGAGCCAGCCGTGGCGGCGTGGCCGGGGGAGTGCTTGGGCTATCGCTGCAAGCATCGATCGGTCGTCATCGTTGAGGTTGGGTCGTGTGTTCTGTCTGTGCAAGACGCCGAGTTGGTGGCGCAGCACGATGATCTCCAGGTCTCTGGAGCGGCCCGTCCGAACGGCGAGGCGGAC
>Ga0302133_10001672_pt1 | contig 13823 bp, 3 predicted proteins | sample CB9_331_MG_FD_203121 | JGI IMG/M metagenome (GOLD analysis project Ga0302133, IMG submission 203121) | Marine microbial communities from Western Arctic Ocean, Canada - CB9_33.1 | ecosystem: Environmental > Aquatic > Marine > Oceanic | place: Canada: Western Arctic Ocean | collected 2017-09-19 | reverse complement strand
CCCTTCGATCGGGCTGGCTACGGAAGCACCCACATATAAATGTGAATCCTCATCGTCGTTGGAACTACCGCTCGCGGCACCGTCAACATAGCCGACGTAGACCGTGCTTCCAGCCAGAAATCCCAAGTTATCGGGAAGCGTAGCATCAACACCTACCATGTAGGTAAAGTTGTTGTCACCAACGTCATTGGATGTGGTCCCTAGCGTACTGCCAAATGAATTGGCCAAGCCGAATGAAAAGTTGAGACCGTCAGTCAACGAAGTGGACGCCAACGCACCCGTGTGTGTAAGCGGCCCCAATCCATAACCATAGGAACGGCTCACATTCGGGTTGGAAGCGCTAGCTTCAGTTTCGTAACCAACGATCGAGTCGAACAGGCCGACGGTCAGGTCGATCCCGTTGCCGAACGGCACGTTCAAGCCAATGTTAGCATTCTTGATGTGAAGGCCATCATCGCCCCCGCTGAAAACATCAGCACGACCACCCAGTAGCAGTTCCACATTGAAGCCTGCGCTGTAGTCACCCTCGCCGAGCGGGCTACTAATACCCAAACTGGCGCCGTTTGCGACGAATCCTTGATCGCCGAATTTATTGTTTCCGCTGAGGTTTCCATTATAGGAAACTTCAGCAGATCCACTGATAACGGTCGACGACAAAGCCGTCAACACGCTGTTTTCCTCTGCCTGAGCAGCCGAAGCGAGACTGACAACGCCTGCGGCGGCCAGACCCATGGTCCATTTGTTCATTTTCATTTTGTTCAGTTCCTCCTGAGAACTAGTTTGTTTTTGTTTACGTAAACCACACCGGCTTCCACCGGTGCCTTGAGGGGTTACAACCGGTTACCCCTCGCACACTCAGAAGAGCGTACTTGCGGTGGAAATTAGTGACGCGAATGAGTGGGGGCAAGCGTTTTTATTGGTTTTTTTACAAAAAGTAGGTTTTTTTTGCTCGAAAACGCGAAATATGGTCGAAAAAGCAGTTTTCATGAAGAAATCCTGTGAATTTCTTGTGAATAAAAAGTTAAAAGATCTACTCCTAAAACAATTAGAAAATCACTTTCTTATGGGGACACAACTTATTGTGGCTCCTATTGTCTGACACCACAACCAGCAGATTTGACTGATTCTTTTCAGATGATCTCAGGAAAGCGCCAACAATGGGACTAGCACATTGCCACCGGCGCATCGGGAATCTTGCAGTTGCGAGAGAAATCCTTAATTTGTCCACGTGCAATTGGATTTTTTGGATGCCTTGCTGAAGCCGAACACCGGGATTCATTCCATCTCAGAAACAGCCGTGATGATTGGCCAATCCAAGTTGCCGTTGGTATGCGTTCGCAATAAACGCGCCAAGCGTTACATCATCCGACTTCTACCGGAACGAGTGCTCCGGGTTACCATTCCCCGTGGTGGCTCCAGAAAGGAGGCGCTCCGCTTTGTGTCGAAAAACTTTACCTGGGTGGAAAAACAGTTCCTGTCCATGCGCCTTCAGGATTCATTGTTGCCGGATGATGAGAGCCAAGCAGTGGGAACGGTGCTCTTCAGGGGAAGGCGGGTTCTGGCTTGGAGGGTGAGGGAGGATGAGAGCTTGGCCTGTTTTGCCAGCCAACTTGACAGGGGCTTGAGTGTAACAGGGAGTTCTCTCCGTGACGCCGTGGAGACCATGCTGCATCGCTTGGCCAAGGTGGAACTCCCCGAGGCCACTTTCCGCTTGGCCAAGGTTCACGGGTTCAATCCCGGGCGAGTAACCATCCGAAACCAGAAGACCCGCTGGGGCTCATGCTCCAGTACGGGTGCCATCTCTCTAAACTGGCGCTTAATTCAAGTGCCGGCTTTTGTCCGGGACTATGTCATCCTCCACGAGTTGGTTCACCTCGATCATTTGGATCATTCAACACGGTTTTGGGAGCGCTTGGCCAAGACTTGCCCAAATCTCAATGCTGCCGAGGCATGGCTCAAGCTGCACGGCAACAGAATCTGCTAGGGTTCAACCGGCTGGCGCTGCCCTTGGGGAAAAGTAGTCCGCGCAAAAAAAAAACACCCGGATGAGTCATCCGGGTGCTTCGTTTAATTTTTAGCAGAGCCTTATCCCTTGACGCGAACCAAACGGAAGAAGGCCTTGGTTCCGCAGTTCTTCTCCACGTGGATACCCTTGCCCACCGTGGATTGAATCGCCTCCCAAACGCCTCCTCTGCAATCGCTGTTACGCTCCAGCATCAAGCCGGGTGACCCGGGCCAAATCACGTACAGGTCCTCACCCCTCTGGAAGATCTGGTTAACCGCCATCTTGGTAATATCAGAACCGCCGGATGAGTTCGCGTCGTAAAGCGTGTAGGTCCAGCTCTTGGTAAAGACCCGGTCACCGCCCACAAGCTCAAAGGCCAACGTCACGGTCATTGCATTGTCTGTGCCAGCTGCCAGAGTCTCATATCCGAGGAATAAACCTGGAATAGTATCCGGATCAGCATTTTCAACCAGATCAACCTTGGCCTGCAATCCCCGCCTACTGGTCGATACCTCCGCGTTAGCAGTGACATTCACGCCGTTGACAGTAATGGATCCGGTTGCGAGATCGATCTGGTCTTCTCCGCCTATGGCCCAAATCTTGATCTGATGGGTGATTGCCGATGTGGTGGAACCCTCAACGGGCCTATTCAGCGTTATATCGGGCAAACCGACTACCTTGACTTCAGCCGAAGCCTCCGCCTGGCCGCCGTTGGAACCGGTCACAACCACGCTGTAAGTACCATCCGCAGCTTTCGCAACAACGCTCAATGCCAAGTCTGCACCAGTCTCGCCATCGATGTTGGCCCCGTCTTTCTTCCACTGATAGGTGACATCACCAGGACCGTAGCCAGCCGCACTGAGCGTGACTGACTCACCCACTTCAAGTTCCGAACCACTCGGGGAAGTCGTGAACCCAGTCTCAAGGACATAATCGATCGCCTGCCCGATGGCAGTCGAATCATCCGTTGACGAGACAAATGCTCTCCTCTCGAGAGCCGCCGCGCCACTCGGCAGGGCCGCGCCCTCGGCGTAGGTGGCATTGTCCGCAGCACCCCAGTCCGCCTGTAGGCCCGGGTTGATCACCACCAGGGGAATATTCGCTGTCTCGAGGAAATCAACATTCACACCAGCTGTCACCTTGGCGCCAAAGTTGTCCAACACAACGGAATCGGTATCCCTATGTAACCTCCAAGACTGGGCAAAAAGCTTCGCGGCAAAGTCATCAGTCTGATTACTGCTACCTGTCTGGTAGATCATCCAACCGGACGCATCCTTCTGCCAGAAATCATCGTAGCTGCTACCGACCACATCGGTTCCACTCAGAACCAAGGCGGCCCGGTTACCCACGTTGAGCTCATTTCCAGTCACCCCGGTGAATTCAACGGTCCAAGTCACTGTGTCCGGCAATTCCACGTTGATCCCATCTACCTGGTAGGTTTTGTAGCCTTCAGACAACGTGATCGGATCGCTTGTGAAGAGCAGCGTTCCCGGAGTTTTGTCTCCCGTAACGTTCGCTGAAAGTTTTGCTGCAAAATCTCCACCTTCAGATCCACTGTCAGGCTGGTATAAAGTCCATCCCGCAGCATCATTTTGCCAGAAGTCATTGAGACTACTTCCGACAACATCGGTTCCACCCAACACAAGCCCCGCAGTACTTCCGGTGCTAAACTCAACCGTCCAGGTCACCTTATCGGGTAGGTTGACTGCTCCTATGTCCGAAACCGTGTAAGTTTGATATCCATTTTTCAAACTAATGGCATCACTGGTGTAAAGCAGGGTACCGGGCACCTTGGATACCGCAAGTGTACCACCAGTCCCAGCGTATGCAGCACCGTCGTTGGCATAAATCCGCAAAGTGGCCGTTCCTTGTGCCACAGCTGCCACAGCTGCCACAGCGGCTGTTTTTATAGTCGTGCCATCAGCTTCATAAGTTGCTGCAACTGCATCAACTGCCGTGACTGCCTCAACGGCATCTCCGTAGGCCTCAAACGAGAACTCACCCAAGTTTCTGTCTGACCGATTGGGATTAATTAAATCAATTTCATCGCCAAACTCGGTGCCGGCCGTGTAATAGACCTCGTACGTCTCACTTTGGGAATGATAAAGCACATCAATATCACTGCCATCGTTGGCATAAATCCGCAACGTTGCAAAAGGAGGTGGTAACGCTGTGACAGCCGCCACCCCTATCACCTCTGCAACCGCGTCCACTCCTGCAACCGCGGCCACCCCTATCACCTCTGCAACCGCGTCCTTTGCCGCAACCGCTTCCACTGCTGCCACTGCTGCCGTTTTTAAGTCATTAAGATTATAGCCCGGCGGCAATGTATCAGGATTTGTATAATAAGTTGCTGCGACACCTGCAACCGCGTCCGCTGCTGCAACCGCGTCCGCTGCTGCAACCGCGTCCACTCCTGCAACCGCTGTAACCGCTGCAACTGCTGCAACTGCTGTAACCCCTTCCACTGCATCTCTTGGCGCAGGAGATGAAGCTATCTCTGCATAGGCCTCAAAATTAATCTCGTTCAACAGCCGTGAGCTGCCGCCAAGATTTATTTCATCACCAAACTCGGTTCCAGTCTTGTAGTAAGCTTCAACTGAATCGCTTGTCGAGTTGTAGATCACTTCCCCTGTGTTGATCCAGAAATCGTCAAAACTGGAACCCACTGAGGGCGGATTATTGTAGACCAACCCGGCTTGATCCCCGGCAGTGTTGCCCACACCGAAGAATTGAACCGTCCATGTGATGGTTTCCGGCACTTCTATCAGCAACCCGGTTACATTCACACTGTTGTAACCTGCAGTAATTGCAATCGGATCACTCACATAGAGCAATGTTCCGGGTTGTGAATTAACACCGGATGTACCAGCGCCATCATTGGCATAGATGCGGACCAAAGCCTTTTCATCCCCGTCAGCCGCGAAGTCGCCGTAATACTCGAAGGTCAGGCTGTCCAACAGCCGGTTGTTCAATCCCAGATTCACCTCGTCGCCAAACTCCTTCACGCTGGCATAATAGGCAGCACCGGTGGCAGCATTTTCATAAACCGTCGAACCAGAAGTAGCCACACTGGGTGACACAACCGCCATGAGGCGACCCTCAAGATCGGCTGCGCTGGCATCAGCGGCCGTTGCGGTAGCCACTCCGTAACCCTTGGAAGTAAGGATACCCTTGACGGCCGTATCACTGGCCGACAAGGCGTCCGCCCCGGTGACCAGTACAACCTCATCACCGCGGGCACTCACTGAGACCTCATAGCTGATTTCCTTGAAACGGTATTTCCATGCGGCAGCCGCATCAGCAGCAACCACCTTGTAGATTCCCGAATCGCCAGCCTGCATAGCACCCAAATCAAGTGACGCCGATGTGGCCCCGGCAATGGCTGAGCCGTTCTTGTACCATTGGTAAGTGATATTCTCACCACTTGTTCTTCCTTGAAGAAGGAGCGAATCGCCAACCGTGGCGCTGAGATCCCCGCCCGCGTCGATGATGGAGAAACCACTCACCCAATCGACCGCGGCAACCAGCAAGGCACCACCTTCAGCAGTTAATGAACCCAAGTCAGATGTCTGGAACGGAAGATTCACCCGGCGGCCCGCGGCATCAGTTCCACCAGCCATTGAGGAACCGGCCTCATACCCGTAAACCGCGGCCTGGTAGGATGCACTACCCGCCGTGGCAACAACCGCAGCAGACGCATTCGGGGTTCCCCAACCAAGGGCAGCCGCAGAACTCACTACCGTTTGTGCCCCGGCGGAAAGCCCACCGGCGAGAGGATGACTCGCATCAACGATTTGGACCTGGGTGGCCGAACTAACGGTTCCAGAAAGCTCATCCCGTGCACCAATAAAGCCAAGGGCATCCTGAACTGAACTGTCCAGATTGATCACAGGCGCAGTGGTACCGGCATACTTGGCGGCCCAAGAATCATCCTGCAATGTGGATGAAATGACCACAAATGACATGTGGCGCGAATCCACCTCACTCACCGGATGAGCTGCTCCCTGTAAAGTGACAGAGTACCCTTCGCTCTCCAGAAGCTGCACGAGGGTCACGTCTTCAGGATACAACCCCTTCTCCGCCGAATACATATTGACAATCTGCTCGGCAGCCAAGGCCTTGGCATACACCCTGAAGTCATCAATTAACCCATCAACGCTGCTGTTTCCCTGACTGGTCGCAGAATCAATGTTGCCACCCACTGAAAGCCTTGTGATATCAGTCGGCAAATCGCTGGTGTTGGTTCCGGAATGAAGCTTTTGACCATTTACCCAGATTTCCTTTGTGTCACCATTCTTGACGAAAACGAATTGGTTCCACTTGGAATAGTCACCACCCCATCCCTTGTTGATCCGTTGGGTGCCCCCATCACAACAACCAGCGGTATCCCAATAAATGTCGCCGCCGCCCCATGGAACATGCCCATGAGCGGCACGTCCAGAACCCGAACTCGCTGAAAAAGCATTGAAACTCGTGGAACTGATCCGGTTGTTCACCTTCTGCCAGAAGACGAAAGTGACCGTGTCGAGCGCGGAGGCAGCATTCAGGAATCCACCCTCCTCAACCAGCATGGCGGCGGTACCGGAACCACTGACATCCAAAGCTGAACCACCCCCCGAACGGCTGTCGCTATACTTGGCACCGCCAGCAAAGACGCCCTTAATTCCAGCAACGGAATCGACCGATCCCGCAGAATCGGAGGTGTCGTTGAAGTCCCATTTAGCAATCAGGTTCTGGCCGGCATCAGATGCGCCCGATGTATTCCTCCCAACCACCAGAAAGACTTGTTTGGCACGGTCCAAGACCTTGATAGTGGTTAATTTGCGGGCCCTGCCCTTGAAGTTCTCTGCAAACACTTGATATCGACCCGCCTGATCAAAGCTTATGTCTTCAATAACCAGTGTGTTTGACGTCTCGCCTGCGATGAGATCACTGCCATGATACCACTCGTAAGTGAGCAGGTCGCCGGTGGTCGATGCGGTCAGGGTAACCGTGTCACCCTGAAGCGGCTTGGAATTTGAGACTGCCAGACCGGTCACCTTGGGCTTGGCAACCGTCTTGACCGTCATGATCCCGTTGACATTGTTGATTGTATAATTTGCAGCAACAGCGCCAGTTGGAATAATTGGGTATTCTCCAACTGCCAAATCCGTAGAACCAGTTGGTGCCGCCGCTGCTTTTGCAAGCAGCTCAACCTCTGCAATCTGCATACAGCAACCACTCGGACCTGTTGTCGTCGGGAACACTAACTTGTAAGTCGTGTATGAAGTAGCATTTGCAAACGAAACTTGTTGACGTTCAAAACGTGCACTGAAAGATGGCACTGCTCCCGTTGCTATCTCAGCGAAAGTCGTTCCTCCATCGTTTGATCCTGAGAGTATGAAGTTCGCAGGATCACGATCCGGCGCATCGTTGGCGGAAGTCAGACCCAAACCGGTTACGACTCCCCCTCCTGTAGTAACTGTCAACCCAGTGTCTACCTTATCGAAGTTCAAATACTTTGTGGCAGTATTGTTATCAATAGCAAGACCACTAAGCTCTCCACCTGGACTGTTATCCGATGTCGGCACAACCACGTCGCCAGGACTCGAAATATCGTAATCACCCGAGGTAGTCGACGAAACACTCAACGAAGGCGCCGTTGTAACCACAGAAGCATCCTGACCATTGACAAATCCGGAAAGGGAATAGGTCAAACCCGGAAGGGCCACCGTCTCAAATTCATTCTTGTCGTCGGCGCGAACTGTCAATGTCGCTGGAGCAATAGTCAGTTTACCGTTGGCATGGGTCACAGCGTAGTTGGCTGCATCCACACCGGCAGATACGATGTTGTAATCACCCACTCCTGTCGTGGCACTGACATCAATACTGCCGCTCGGTTGCCCTGTCAAAACGCTGACATCTTCACCATTCACAAACCCGGAATAGGCATAGGTTATGGTGCTGGCCGGTGTCAGGACACTGCCCGGGATTGGTAGCGCATCATTCGCAGGGGCTGCATCACCACTCTTGACCCAGGTCACGGCAAGGTTGTCGCCTCCGCCACCTTCCTTCATCAGCGCGCGTACATAGTAGGATGTGCCAGCCGTAAGGGCGATAGGCAACGAGGTGGTCTCCAGTCGTGAGCCGGTTATGGTCAGTTTCACTGAATCTCCAGCTTCAATTACACCACTGACTGTATAAGTGACTACCTGTGTCTTAGCAGGCACAGCTGCCACAGCAGCCACAGCAGCTGTTTTTACGTCACCAACCGCTTTGTCCGCTGGCAACGTATCGCCTGTAACATATAAGACTTCTGCAACAGCATCAACAGCATCAATAGCTGCGGCCGCTTCAGTCGTGGTGGCCAAGACGCCACTTTGCGTGTCATCAATTCCGCCATTGCTCACCTCAGACGCAATCGAGATTGCACTGTTGGCCTCAGCTGCCGTGATGGTAACCACGCCTGCAGATGACGTAGCCGTCACCTTGGCGCTGGTATCACGGCTTCCCGCATTGATTGCATCAGCTATGCCGCCAGCCGTCGTTGCAACGTCAAGCGCCGAAACTGCTTCCACTGCTGCAACAGCTTCCACTGCTTCTATTGCTGGTGTTTTTATAGTCGTGCCATCATCTTCATAAGTTGCTGCAACAGCTGCAACAGCTGCAACAGCTTCCACTGCTACTACCGCTTCCGGGGCGGTTAGAGTGATCGTATCGACATCCGCCTTCGCACGGCGGTCGGTCCCCGCAAAACTCCTGACCCCGTTCCACTCCGGTTCATTGCCAATCTTTACGAGATTGGCGGGATCACTGTCCGTGCTCAACCACAACTCGGCGTGATCATCTGCTGCAAGGTAAAACTCGTATGAAGCCGTATCAGCCGGGGTAAGGTAACCCTCCAACACAACACCGTAGTTGTCTCCGCGACCGCCCGGCTTTGTATTAATGTCGCCAGTCTGCGGCCATTCAAAATACCCAGCCACACCCTGAAAATCATAGGCATCGGGATACTTGGCGTTTCCGGTGAGGTCCGAAACCTGAGTACCACCGATATTCTGGTATTCGCGAACACGCAGGCCCTGGGTTGTTAGGCCGTCCGGGTTTCCGTCACCATAGGTGCGGCTCTGTTCAACACCTGAAACCGTCAGTGGAGCCTTGGAAACAGTCAATGTTCCTGACTGATGGATTATCGCATAATGACCGGTACCATCAACCGCCTCAGTGGCAAACGTAATCGCAACATCGCCAACACCGGAGGCGCTCGTCACTGTGGTCGTCAGCGCCGGAGCGGTGGAAAAGACAGACTCACCCTCACCAGGTGCAAATCCCTGAATCGTATAAGTGAGCGCTGGATTATCGCTACCGTAGGCACGGCTCTGACTGTCGGCTGTAATCAACAGGTTCCGTTTCTTCACCTCGAACGAGGCCGCCTGAAATCGGTATTCAATCGGGATAGTTGCGTCCAGCGCATACACCAAGATATCAACCGTGCCGACATTGTTGATCGTTAACAATCTGGCTGCATCATCGCTCAGCACAGCTGGTCCTGAGACAAACACCATGACCCTCTTGCCCGTTGATGCCCTTAAACCCAAATCCAACGGTGGATCGCCATAATACACATCAGGCAAATCTGCGACTGTGACGTAGGTAGCACTACCCTGCGAGATGGTTAAAGTATCCGTCACGTTAGCAGCGCTATAGTTCGTGTCATCCATACTGGCGGTGACTGCATAACTGCCTGCAAACACCGGCTCACTTGTGGAGTCGTCGTATTTGACGGTAACACTCCCCTCGAGACCCGCCGGCGTGGTGGTCACCGTTACTCCGTGAGCTTTGCCGTCATAGTCTGCCGTATTATCACTCAAGGCAATGGTTCCCGTGGCTTTTGAAACAGTCAAAACACCGTCGGTGTAGGCAAAACTGTAATTGTCATCTGCACCCCCCGCGGCCGTGGTCGCGTAAGGGCCAACATCGCTGGTCGCCACCCTACTCGAGGTGACGGTGGGCTGGGTGTCAATTGCACCAATAAAATCGCCGTTAACAAGACCGGCGAATGAGAACCCAATAGCACCAACAGCCTCCCCATAAATCTTTCCATCATCACCAGCGGTCACTGCCAAAACCGCCTTGCCGACGGCCAACTTCCCGTTGGTGGTTGAGATCTCGTAGTTGTTGTCGGTACCGGCAGAAAGGGTGACATCATAATCACCAACCCCACTTGTGGCATCCGCACCTATGGTTGCCGCAGGCGCCGTATCCAAGACGGTGGCATCCTCGCTGTTCTCAAACCCGCTATAGGTAATGGTCGCGGCAGGATTGGCGCTGCCATAGGTTTTGGCTAAGGCATCCGCCGTCGCGGACAATGCCTTCTTGGCGATCACCAAATCACCGGTAATATAACCTGAATAATTGTCCTCATTAACGCTTCCGACAATGGAATAAGTCCCCGCATTGGAAGGACCGGTTACCCCTGTCACAGCTGCAACAGCTGCAACAGCTGCCACAGCTGCTGTTTTTATAGTCGTGCCATCAGCTTCATAAGTTGCTGCAACTGCATCAACAGCTGTTACAGCTGCTACAGCAGCAATGGGCGCAACCAAGGTTGCCCCCTGGCTGTAAGTCAGGTCAACGGTAAGGCCTGCCGGAACGGTTGTCGTCGCGGCCAACTTGGCGGAACCGTTATAGGTTACCGCCAAATCGCTCAGGGTCACGGTTGCCGTGGCCTTGGCTATCGTCAAAGTACCAGTTTGAGTTCCCTGATAAAGGGTGGAATCCGCAGTAGCGCTCACTGTGTAGGTTCCCGCGTTGGTTGGGCTGGCAACAGCCGCATCCGCTGCGTCCGCGTAGGTTACCACCACACTCACACCAGCCAGCGACGGTGTTGCTGTCACTGCAAAGGCGGATCCCGTGTAAGTCACAGAAGTACCGGTTAGAGTGATGACAACCGTATTCTTCGCGACCGTCAAGGTGCCGTCCACATGTGTTATCGCATAGTTGGCGGCCGCCGCCCCGTAAACCACAATGCCGTATTCACCGAGTGAGGAACTTGCATCAGCACCCGTGCCGACTGTCGCTTGAGTGCTGAGCACTGAACTATCCTCGCTATTTTGAAAACCGGTGTAGGTCAGGGTAAGGGTGGGATTGGCCTGCAGATATTCCTTGGTCTGGTCATCCGCGGTGATGGTCAACGGAGCTTTCAGAATTGTCAGGGTATCCGTTGCTGAACCGCCATACTTCGTATCGTTGACGGTACCAGTGACGGTATAGTCGCCTACGACAGTCGGGCTGGCAACGGTGCTGCCGCTGGCATCGGTGTAGACAATGTCAACACCGACCGTGATGGCAGCCCCGCCTGAATCGGCAACGGAAGCCGTCACCGATTGTCCCAAACCAGTATAAACAACGCTAGCACCAGCCAAAGTGACACTCGTCGGGGCTTTAGTCACAGTAAAGGTCTTTGTATCGTATGCGTAACCATAATCGTCTGTTTCTGCAACGTAAGCAGTGACCTTGACAGTGCCTGCGTTGCTCAGGGTGATGACATTACCGGAAGCCGACGCGGCGCCAGTGACGAAATAGGTAACCGGACGTCCTTCGTCCACCGTCGCAACCGCTGTGATTGGGTCTGTACTAAAAACGACATCGGGAAGATCAGCCAATGTAAGTGCAGTTGTAGCCTTGGTGATCGTCAGCGTGCCGGTTGCGCTTCCTGAATGATTGGTGTCATTAATGGTTGCAGTGACATAGTAGGTTCCTTGGGCCGTGGGACTTTCAACCACAGAAAAGGTGTTATCCGCGTTCTCTTCCTTGTAAACCACGTCCACTGTCAGGCCATCAATCGCTGGAGTGGCCGTAACGGCAAGGACAGAACCGGTATATCCTTGGGATGTGTTGGTCAGAGCGATTGTCGTACCCATTTTGTTGACAGTCAACGCACCAACAGAGTAGGTGATGGCGTAGTTGCTGGAGGAAAGACCTGCAGGTGTTGCCACATAGCTTCCCGAGTCAGACACCGCCTTGTCGTAGCTAACCGTCAAACCGGTGGTGACCACAGCCGGCACAGCCGGCACAGCAGCCACAGCTGCAACGGCTGCCACAGCTGGTGTTTTTATAGTCGTGCCATCAGCTTCATAAGTTGCTGCAACCGCATCAACAGCTGCAACAGCTGCAACGGCTGCCACTACATCTGTAGAAGCGGTTTCACCCCCAACAAAACCACTGTAAGTCAGGGTTGCGGCCCAATCTGCCGAGGAAGGGGCACCCAAACCATAGACAGTCGAAAGGTCACCCAGATCGGCCGTCAGGGCCGCGGGATTGATGCTATAACTGGCGGAAGTATCACCCGGATACCGGGTATCCGACACGGTTACAAGAACGGTGTAAGTATCTGACTTGGTAGGGATTGTAACAGCAGTCCCAGCGCTATTGGTGTAAGTCACAGTATGCGTCAAATCAGACGGAACCAGCGTCACGGTAGATGCCTGAGCAAAACTCGTATAGGTGGCAGCGGTGTTGTCTATTGTCACTGAACCGATGGTCAAAGTCGCGCTTGCTGTACCCGAATAACTATCATCCACAACCGTGACAGATACTGCGTAATCACCGGCAGTTGAAGGGGCCGTTACCGCAGCCACAGCAGCCACAGCAGTCACAGCAGTCACAGCAGCTGTTTTTACTTCACCAACCGCCTTACCAGCTGGCAACGTATCACCTGTAACGTATAAAACTTCTGCAACTGCATCAACACCTACAACAGCTACAACAGCTGCTGCAGGCGCAAAAGATCCGCCAGTATAGGTGGTTGTCACCGTCAAACCAGCAGGCACCGTCACAACTGTTACCGGATTCTGGGACCCGTCGTGACTTTGGCTGGTTTCTGAAATGGTAACCGTTGCGGCCGCCTTGGTGATGGTCAGGGTTGCCGTGTCAGAACCGGAATAGTTCGAGCCCGTGGTAATGGTGGCAGTAGCCGTGTACACACCGACATTTGTCGGGCTGCTCACAGCAGCTCCAGCTGCATCGGTGTAGGTGACAGAAGTCGGCTCACTCAAGGCGGTTCCACCTGAATCAGTCTGGGTTGGAGTCAGAGACTGGCCAGTGCCGGTATAGGCTACTGAGGCATCAGCCAAAGTAACCGTGGCCGTGGCACCGTTAACGGTGAATGATTTCACCACTGGCGCTGCAATATAATAACTTGCATTACCATTCTGAAAAAAGAAAACCGTAACAGAACCCTTGCCCAGCACGGTCAACAGTCCGTCGGTATCCACGGCTGCCGGCCCTGCGACACCGTAACTGACCGACAAACCAGAAGTGGATGTTGCCGAGACACTAAAAGGCGCGACACCATAGGTGACGTCATCGATGCTGGGAGCACTGATGGTCTGCGCTGCTTGTTGCGCCATCATATTCCCCGGAAGGGAAAAGATCATGGCCGTAGCGAAAGCGAGCTGGCCCGCTATGGTGCGTCTAACTTTGGTTCCAATCATTTTTTTCATAGTTGAAATACTGTTTAGTTGAAGCTAAATCAACGTGACAACCGACAACTTATCTATAACCGCCACCGAGTTGGCCTGAAGGCCAAACCCTTGGCAAGTCTTTTATTTCCAATAATATCCATGCTCCCAAGAGAGCATTTCACAGAGAAAATAGTTGTAGGTTTTTTACTTGTTTTGGTTGTTTGTATTAAGGTTTTTTAAGAGTGACAACAAGCCGCTCCATTTTCCGGACATAATCAATTTCGCCCGAAAAAGCTCTTTTTCTTACGGATAATCTCAAGATCACCCGATAAATACTTAAAACTGTAATTCCTTGATTCTGAACCACTTGG
>Ga0302133_10001668_pt1 | contig 13832 bp, 10 predicted proteins | sample CB9_331_MG_FD_203121 | JGI IMG/M metagenome (GOLD analysis project Ga0302133, IMG submission 203121) | Marine microbial communities from Western Arctic Ocean, Canada - CB9_33.1 | ecosystem: Environmental > Aquatic > Marine > Oceanic | place: Canada: Western Arctic Ocean | collected 2017-09-19 | reverse complement strand
CGACTACATTTCCATCAAAATAGGAATCAATATACATTCTAAGGCAAGCCTCGGTCCGCGCACGTTCCGGCCCGCAGTCATCGGGTTCGTTGAGACGGTCCGAGAGAAGCACCCGGACACACCGTTCGCGGTAGTTTCGTCGATCGTGTCTCCGCCCAAAGAGGTAGCGCTCAACGGTGCAAAGATGAGCATGGAGTCCATGCGCTACGAAGCCTCCGAGGCAGTCAGTGCGCTCCAGGCTCATGGTGACAAGAACCTCCACTACGTCGATGGCCTGCGCATACTTGGCCCGGAGGACGCACACATGCTCCCCGACGACGTCCACCCCGATGCGGAGGGGTACAAGTTCATGGGCCGTCGTTTCCTTGACGAGGTAGCGGTTCCTCTATTCAAGGGCCGGTCACGCGGATCAGGTACTTTCTCGCTGGCCCTAGGCTCCTGGGTCTGACCAGACGCTGCCTACGATGAACCGGATGCCGTCGTCGCCGTGGAAATAGTATGTCGAAAGGATACTGCCGTCCTTGCGTTGGATGGAGGACGGGTAGCCCAGGTCCATGTGCTGTCCGTCGTCCCTGAGCACCACCTCGCGCCCGATGTCCCATGACTCGCCCTGGTCGTCGCTGAAACACGCCCGTACGCCGTAGGGCTCGCGCCGGTAGCCGTAGGTGCAGAGTATGCGCCCGGAACGCAGTTCGATGACGTTGCACGGATGGCCCCACATCGGCGTTCGCTGCAAACCTTGCCAGGTCCAGCCGTCGTCGTCTGAGAAGGCCTGGTACATGAAGCCGTCCGCGTCGTCTGTCCTTATGACTGTAAGCAGCCTGCCGCTCTTTAGTCTCAGGAGTGGCGGCTCGTGGAACCCTATGCGCCCGTCGACGTCGTAGGCGACCGTCGACGGCTCACCCCATGTCTTGCCCTGGTCGCGAGATCGGGCGATGAAAATGCGGTCCTTCGAGTCTGACGGAGTGTGGCCGTGGAAGGGCGATAGCCACGTGCCGTCCGGCAACTCCACGATTCCGGTTTTGCCGGTGTGGGACCAGTAGTCCAAAGTCTTGATGCCAAATGGCTGCGGCGCACCCCAGGTGTGGCCGTTGTCGCTCGACCGCATCATGTAGAGGCTGTCGAAGGCCATCGAGTCGAAGGGCCTTTCAGGCCTGTCCGGGAGAACCTCTCGTTTCCCAGCGAGTTTCGCAATCCCCTCTTCGTCCAGGTGGGAGACGAGCCGCATGTTGTTGACGATGACTTCGCCCGACGAGACCTGGGAGATCATCGCCATGTTGTGGTCCTGCACGCCGTCGGCGGGATCGACGATCACTAAGCTGGCCGGGTCCCAGGTGTCGCCGTCGTCGAGGGAGCGTACCATTGCCGCCCGCGACGAAGTGTCCTGATGGAAGTGGGTGACCTTGGCGTTGTGCTCCCTGTGGACACCCGACCCGGCCCTTACCGGAGCCTGACGGAAAACGGTGAGAAGCTCGCCGTTCTGCAGGCGGATGATCTCCGGGAATGCGCTGTGGTGGTCGGTGCCCTTGTAGATCACAATGTGCTTGATGTCCATGTTTCGCCTGCCTCCTGCGCTGTGTGCTCTATGCGTTAGGGTCGGACCAGATGCTGCCGCCAATGAATCGAATGCCGTCGTCTCCGTGAAAGTAGTATGTGGACAGGATGCTGCCATCCTTGCGCTCGATGGAGGCCGGGTAGCCCAGGTCCATGTGCTCGCCGTCGTCGCGCAGGACCACCTCGCGCCCGATGTCCCAGGTTTCGCCCTGATCGTTGCTGAAGCAGGCCCGCACGCCGTAGGGCTCGCGCCGGTAGCCGTAGGTGCAGAGTATGCGCCCGGAGCGCAGCTCGATGATGTTACATGGATCGCCCCACATCGGCGTCTTTTTCAGGCCCTGCCAGGTCCAGCCGTCGTCCGTGGAGAAGGCCTGGTACATGTAGTCGTCAGCACCGGCAGTGCGAATCACCGTGAGCAGTCTGCCGTTTGACAGTCGAAGCAGGGGTGGCTCGTGAAACGAAATGCGCTGCTCCGGATCGTATGCCACTGTGGTTGCCTGGCCCCAGGTCTGTCCACCATCGCTTGAGCGCGCGACAAAGGACCTGTCTGTTTCGTCCGAGGGAGTGCTGCCGTGGAATGGCGCGATCCATGTGCCGTCGGGCAGCTCCACGATGCCGGTCTGGCCCGTGTGGGACCAGTAGTCCATCGTGTCGACGCCGAAGTGCTGCGGCGCTCCCCAGGTGTGACCGTTGTCGTTGGACCGGATCATGTAGAGACTGTCGAATGCCATCGCGCCGCCGGCCCTGTTGGCCGCAAATGGAAACAGGGTTCGCTTGCCGGTAAACCATTCAGCCGTCTCATCGTCCAGGTCGGCAAAGAGCCGCAGGTTGTTGACGAGAATCTCGCCGGAGGAGACCTGGACGATCATCCCCATGTTGTGATCCTGCTTGTGGTCGGCTGGGTCAACGATTACGAAGGTCGACGGGTCCCACGTCTCCCCGTCATCGAGGGAGCGCACCAGAGCGCTCCTCGACGAGGTGTCCTTGTGATAGTGGGTCGCCATCTCGTAGGGGTCGCCCTTAATCCCGTTTCCGGGCCGCACGGGAGCCTGTCGGAACAGTGTTAAAAGCTCGCCGTTCTGCAGCCTGATGATCTCCGGGAATGCGCTGTGATGGTCGGAGCCCTTGTACACGACGATGTTCTCGAAGGCCATATCTACTCCTTCACTGCTGTCCGGTCACTGACAGGCGAGTGGAACACGTGTGAAAGGGCCTTGTCGGAGGACGATGGACAGCGTTGCCGTCGTCCATCGTCCCCCGATTACTGCATTCAGGAGACCTTGGTGTTTCCTCGAATGCTGGCGAGTAACTTGTTTGGGCTAGACGTGGAAGACGTATAGGCCGCGATTTTGCATCGGCAAGTCAACCCAGCCGCCTCCGATTCTGTGGCTCTCGACGACCGCCAGGCAGGCCTCGGTCAGGTTGGTGATCACTGACACGTCCTGCCGCGTCTTGCGACCGGATTCGTGAGCGTCCACGAGGTCTTCGAGGCAGGCGACCGTCATGGTCTGTGCCGGGGCCTCCGGCACCAGGATCTCCATGAGGCTCGCCTCCCCGGGCTCTCGCGTCGGGGCCTTCCTGAAGTAGGCGCCAGTGCCCTGGCCCATAGAGCGCACGGAACCCTCGGTCCCGATGATCTCGAAGTCGCGTGGTCCGGCGGGCACCGACCAGGCCTCGACGCCGTTGGCGAACCTGATGTGATAGGTGGAGTGAGGGTCCTCGTCGAGACGGTTGTCGCGCACCTCAATGTCCCGCGGCAGCAGTTCGCCTCTCACTGACACGACGCCGGGGTCGCCCAGTAGATATGAGAGCTGGTCCATGGAGTGGATGTGCATGTGCATCAGCGTGTTGGAGCTGGTGTATGCCACCGCGTGGGTCGGCTCGCCGATGCCGCCGTTGGCGATCAGGTCGCGAACAACGTCGAACCGGCTGTCGAATCGCATGACGGTGCCAGTGTTGATTCGCGTGCCGTTCGCCTTGGCCGCCTCAAGTACTGCGTCGGCGGCCTCGGGGGAGCAGGCCACGGCCTTCTCAACATAGAGCATCGGCACTCCGGCGTTCGCCGCCGCAACCGTGATCTCGGCGTGGGAGTCGTCGCGGTTGTCGCGGGACGGCGACTTGCGTCCGGGTTTTGGCAGGCCGGTGGCCGTTGTGCAGACGGCGACGATGTCCGGACTCTCCTTGGCAATCATCTCGTTGTAGTCGTCGTAGATCCCGTCGATGCCCCAGGTCTCTTTGAACGCATCCCGGCGCTCCGGGATTATGTCAGCGCCTGCGACCAGTTCAAGGCGGTCGCTTACCGCGCATGCATTTGCTATCGACATGTCGATGGTGCTGCCCATGCGACCAAGGCCCACCACTGCAACTCGGTACGTCTTCATTTTGGGTCCTCCTCGGGTCTTCGAAGGTTTACGTGGCCGACTGACTTTCTCGTAGGATTCGCCGCGGTACATCGTCGCCCTGGATTTCGGCGGACAGGATCTTGAGGCCCCGATCCTCCAGTGGCAGGTCGACTCGGGTGAATCCGCGGCGGTGGGACTCCCGCAGGGCGATCGCCGTCTCGAGTGCTAGGAGGCCGTCGGTACCAGAGCACTTTGGGGGCGTGCCTGTCTCGATCGAATTGACCAGATCGTCGATAATTGTGAGCCCCATTCCCTGAATGGAAGTAGGCCACGGGAATGGATATCGCACAACGTGGTTCTTCCCTGGACGTGGGGCTCGGACGGGGGAGTCGGAGAATACCGGGAACTCGGTCTCCGAAAGGGCGGTCAACTCAATCTCGTTGGTGTCGCCGACGGACCGTATCATGCCCTCTTCGCCCAGAATGTCGAAATTCCACTGCGCCGCACCTGTGGGCATTGAGCGGATGAACGCCCGTGCGCCGTTGTCGAAGGCTAAGTAGCCGTTGCCCGCGAGGTCATCGTCAGCCGCTGCGGCCTCGTCAGACTCCATTTCACCCATTACCCACTGGACGTCGCCTCCGGCGAGGAAGCGCACCGTGTCCAGCAGGTGGCTTCCGTTGTGGGACAGGTCACATGGCGCATTGGCCGTGACCTGGAGTACCTTGCCGATTTGGCCTTCGTCGATGACGCGCTTTACCTGGGTATACAGAGGGTTCCAACGGCGGGCGCAGTTGATGGCCAGCGCCACGCCTTCCTCGTCGCAGACTCGGACCATCGTGTCCGCCTCTTCGAGCGAAAGCGCGATCGGCTTCTCAGCCCAAATCGCCTTGACGCCTGCGCGGGCTACATCCTGCACAATGGTCGAGCGCACGCGGGCGCTCGTGCAGACGCTAACGATGTCCAGGTCCTCTTTGGCGAGCATCTCCCGATAGTCGGAGTACATGTTGGCGGAAGGGATCTGCCACCTCTCGCCGAACAGCTTGCGCTGTCCGTCGTGGAGGTCGGCCCCTGCGACTAGCTCGACTTTAGGGGAGTGAAAATAGGCAGGTCCGTGACAATATGGCAGGAAAACCGAGCCCCCGTGAGGGATCTCGTCGTCGAAGGTACTGCCCATGCGACCGAGGCCGATTACTGCTGCTCTCAAGCCTGTCATTCGTCCCCTCCGGTTATGTGTTGGCGAGTAAATATATCAGCGAGGGGTATCGCATACAAGGCGAATGGGTCGCTATTTGGAAATTGGGGTGGGAGAGATAGTAAAGAATAGTTTGACTGCTAGGGACGCGTGTTGCTCCAGGGGGGGGACGAGGGTAATACGGAGTACCGCTATCGTGGGACCGAGGCCGGGTTCAGGTCTCCCAGCCGCTCCTCCAGCCGCCGGTGTGGGGCTGCAGTTCTACTCGGGGCGTGCGCCGTCTCTTTTCGGCGGTCCGGGCGATCCTCTTGTGGTAGTAGATCGCTGCGGCGACCCCGAGCCCTGCTAGAGCAATCACCCACAGGTTGATGCCCAAGAGCACTCTCGGGATCCCCCGGAAGCCCAGGACCAGGCCCAGATCTCCCGTCGCGAATGCCGAGAATTCGTCCCGGACGTTTATGGCGCGGATGTCGTGGTTTGTGTTGCTCTCTTGTAGATCCCATCTCGTGCCGCCGTCGGATGTGTGAAGCAGGGCACCCTCTGTGCCAACGGCCCAGCCGCTCTTCTTATCTGCAAATCCGACGCCGAGCAGAGATCTGGCGGTTCGCGAGGTCTGGTTGGTCCATATCAAGCCGCCGTCCAGGGTGTGCAGGATGGTGCCGGTGTCGCCGACGGCCCAGCCGTTCACCGGGTCCACGAAGTCGACTCCGCTGAGCGCCTCCGTCGTGGGGCTGGTCTGAACGGACCAGGTGACGCCCCCGTCGGAGGTTCCGATGACCGTGCCATCGTCCCCGACGGCCCATCCGGTGATAAGGTCGACGAAGTCTAGGTCCCTCAGGTCGACTTCCGAGGCCGCCTGGGTGCCCCAGGTGGCGCCGCCGTCGGCAGACTTCAGCACAATACCGCCTTCGCCCACCGCCCATCCGGTACTGTCGTTGACGAAGTCGACCGCCACGAGTCTGGCATCTGTACCGCCGTCGACACTATGCCACTCGACCCCGCCGTTGGTCGTCTTGAGGATAGTACCCGAGTCGCCAACGGCCCAGCCGTGGGCGGAGTCGGTGAAGTCTAGCCCGCGGAGGTGTTTAGGTGACCCGGACACCTGCCTCACGAATGTAACTCCACCGTCGATGGTCTTGATGACCGTTCCGAAGGTGCCTACGGCCCATCCAACGAGTGGATCGACGAAGACTATGTCAAAAAACACGGTCGACTGGCGAACCATGTTCCAGGTCGATCCGCCGTCCTTCGTACTGAGAATTACACCGTCGGTGCCGACCGCCCACGCCCTGCTGCTGTCTAGTGACACCACCGACAGGAGGGAGTTCGTGGTGCCACTAGGCTGAATAGCCCAGGTTTTGCCGCCGTCATCGGTCTTCAGGATAATACCGCCTCGCCCGACGATCCATCCGTTCAGGGTATCCGCAAAGTTGACGCCCAGAAGGTATGTTGACTGTTCCGTATCGATGGGGGTCCAGGTGACGCCACCATCCGTCGTTGCGAGGGCTGCGCCGTCACGACCGACTGCCCAGCCGTGGTTGGAGTCCACGAAGTCGACGTCGAATAGCGACTCCGTCCTCCCGGAAGCCGGTATCCACGACGATCCGCCATCTATACTGCGCAGCAACGATCCCCGCTCGCCAACTGCCCATCCGGTATCGGGGCCGACAAAGTCCAGCGATCTCAACTCGATTTGAATTCCACTGGATTGACGGCGCCAGGTGTTCCCGCCGTTCGTGGTTTGTAATATCTCGCCGCGCGAACTCACGGCCCATCCGGTTTGCGGGTCGGTGAAATGCACCCCGCGAAGGACGATATCCGGTCCGGGGGGTGGGGCAGTCCATGTGGCTCCGCCGTCGATCGTTCTCAGGACGACGCCCTCGTCTCCAACCGCCCAGCCCGTATTGACGTCGATGAAGTGGACGCTCTGGAGCCCGGAGGCGATGCCGCTGGTCTGCTCCTGCCAGGTCTCTCCGCCGTCGGCCGTCCGGAGTATGGCGCCGAAGGTTCCGACTGCCCAGCCGTGGCTTTCATCCACGAAGGTTATATCGAGCAGTGTCGGGCTAACACCTGAGATGGTTGACCAGAGTTCGCCCTCGGCATGATCTGCCAACACCGGTGATATTGCGGCTGCCGCCCCGCCGATGAGGAGCATCATCAATATTATTAGTCTTGTTCCGGTGGCGTGGTTCATCTGATCGGGGGTGTCATCCAGGTATTGGAGTCGCGGCGTCGCGAAGTGGTTAGCGTGTGCATTGTATTGCAGAGCATGGTGCTGACCATGCTGCCTCTATTGTAACCGAGGCGAGAGGGGCAGGGAGCAATCTAGCCATTCAGACTCCCTTGAACGACGACCGCCATATATCCCTATCGAGTCGAGCGGTTGCGGGGCTCCCAAGAGGCCTATCTAGTTCGAGTCGCTTGTTGGCAGAGCTTGCGGCTCGATCAGTCCCGCCTCCTCCAATACGACTCGTATGTCCGACAGCTTGAACTTGAGAAACCTATCGAGGACATCGCGGTCCATGCCTATGGTCAGTGAGTATTCGAAGTCTGCATTCGCTTTCTGTGTTTCGCCCAGGAGCTCGTAGGCGAGATAGCGGCCCGCGTAGGCGGAAACGACGGTGTCGTCGATGATCATCGCGGCCTCGAAGTCGTCAATGGCCTCCTGGTATTTCCCCAGGTACAGATAGGTCTCCCCCCTGATGGTGAAGGCGCGGGTGATGTCGGGGATGATGTTGATCGCCGCGCTGTACTCTTTCACCGCCGTTTCGTAGTCGCCGGCCACCTTAGCGTCGTCGCCAGCTCGATAGTGTTGGGTATATTCCGAATCCAGGCGGCCCCGCGGAGTTGCCTCTGGGTTAGGGGCCGGTAGCTGAGACGGAGGGGAGAACGTCGCTTCAGGCGCGACCACCTCTTCCCCATCGGGTATTGCCTGAGTCGTCTCCGATGCCTCATCGGCGAAACCGGTAACGGGCAGTTCCTGGGTGGCATCCGGGGTCGGATCTCCTCCGGGATCGGAGGCCCCGCACGCAGTCACGACGGCAACGAGGAGCCAAATGGCGCCGGTGCCAAGAAGTGTATTTCTCTTCATATTCCTCACAACGTATCTAGGACCCATCCGGTTATGCATTGCCAACCATTCTAGCAGGCTGCTGGACGGCCGCATGAGGTGCCGGCCTTGCCAGACGCCCATGAGCGCGGTTGCCGGTCACGCAACGTCTCAACTATGATACGTGTCGCCGACGAAATAGCAGGGCAGACAAGGCCCTCGGGACTTCACGGACATATAGGATCTGTCGCTTATCAATACCGGGTGGCACGAGAGTACCGGAGAGATTGATGGCGGATAAATAAGGAGTACGAGGTCATGGCAACGATGTTACAGCTTCAGAAGCTTGCGGGCGTGGGCAACGTGCAAATGGTCGAGGTTGATGCGCCGACAACGGGCCCGGACGAGGTGCTAGTAAAGGTGAAGCGAAGCCTCATCAGCAGGGGCTCGGAGCTTTTCGGCAGGTACGTCGTCGAGCAGGAGCGACCGGCCAGCGTGATGGGCTATTCCGACGCGGGGGACGTAGTAGAGGTCGGTGACAGTGTATCCGGCGTTGGCATTGGGCAGGCGATGTCGATGCTGTCTCCCCATGCCGAGTACGTCGCGGGTAGCCTAGGCGAGGACGGTGTCGCGCACCCGTTGCCCGAGGGAATGAACTATACGATGGCGTCGTTCCTGCCGCTGGCCTCCGGGGCCGTCGCCTGGACGCTCATCCCGCCCGTCGAGCCTGGTGACACCGTTGTCGTGTTAGGCCAGGGCCTGGTCGGGAACCTATGCGCTCAGGCCGTCCGGCAGCGACAGCCGGGCCGCGTGATCGTGGTAGACGCCCTCGACCTTCGCTGCCGAATAGCAAAGGAGTGCGGCGCGGACGAGGTGATCAATATCAACGAAACCGACTCTGTGCAGGCGGTGCTCGATCTGACCGGAGGGAAGGGTGCCGATGCCGTGTTCGAGTGTGTGGGGGCTGCGGGTGGTGGCAAGAGCTTCGAGCAGGCGATGAAAATGGTGAAGCGCGACGGTGTTGTGCACCTGATCGGGCTCAACCAGGGCGGCTCGTACAGGCTCGACAGCAGCGACGTGATGAACAAAATGGTCATAGGCGGCTACTACAAGACCATCTGCAGGATTGCACGACTAGATCTCTCCGCCGAGATGCTCATGGACGGGCGGATAAACATAGAGCCTCTGATAACGCATACGCTGCCCGGACGAGAGGCCGACAAGGCGTACCACCTGCTTCACGACAATCCTGACGAAGCCCTCGGGGTGGTCCTGGACTGGGAGGCCTGAGCGCGAGGAGGAGACAAATGGAGAGGAAGCCACTCGGACGGTCAGGGTATGAGGTCAGCGCAATCGGATTGGGCTGCGTTACCTTCGGACGGGAGATCGACGAGGATGCGTCGTACAGGGTCATGGACTACGCAATGGAGAAGGGCATTATGCTCTTCGATACCGCCGAAATCTACGGCGGGGCACAGTCCAGGCTCGACCGAGCCCAGTACCTGGGCTTCGACGAGGTGCGTGAAGTGGCTCACGAGGTCAGCTCCTCGGAGCGGTCCTAGGCCGCTGGCTGAAGTCTCGGGGGAGCCGCAAGGACGTGGTGGTCACTACCAAATTCCTTGTGTCCCGACTTGAGGGAAGCATCACGCAGATGCTCGAGGCGAGTCTGGAGCGGCTGAACACCGACTACGTCGACATCTTCGAACTGCACGCACCAGACCCCAGCATCCCGATCGATGAGATCATCTCCGAGATGTCTGGCCTGGTAGACGCCGGTCTCACCAGGGTCATTGGTTGCAGCAACCACACCGGGGCCCAGCTCAAAGAGGCTCTGGACGTCAGCGCCAGCCACGACTATGCCCGGTTCGAGGTGACCCAACCGCTCTACAACCTGGCCATCCCCGACGCCGAGCAGGACCTGTTTCCGTTGTGCGAGTCTGAAGGGGTCGCCGTCACTCCATATAGCCCCCTGGCCGCTGGTTTCCTGTCTGGCAAGTACACCCAGGACCGGTCGCAGTACCCGAAGGGCTCTCGGTTCGACATACTTCCCGACCACGCGGACATCTACTTCTCAGAACGCAGCTTCCGTGTCATCGACAAGCTGCGATCCAGGTCTGAGGAGCTAGGCACGCCGATGGTTAAGTTGGCGATGGCCTGGGTGATGTCCTATCCTACTGTTGCGGCAGCACTCATTGGAGCACGAACCACCGACCACATCGACAACGCTCTGGAGGCGTACGAATTTGCCATGGAGGCAGGTCTGAGGGCCGATCTGGCCGAATAGTCATACCACGTTTGAGTAGCGGTGAAAGCCGCCGCAAGGAGAGATAAATGGCCGTTAATTCCGATGCTTTGCGTGTGGCAATAGCAGGTTGTCACAGACAGGTACAGGCCACGCCCGGCGGGCACAATTGGGCCTCCGGTTTCGCACCGGTGCCCGAGGCGAATGTGGTTGCCATATTTGACCGAGGGGCGGAGACACGCCAGCAGTTCCAGGACACTTGGCGTGATACCTGGGGCAATATTGCGGCTTACGACGACTACGACAAGATGCTCGCGGAGATAAAGCCAGACATCGTCTGTGTGTCCACTCGCCAGACGTACCATGCCGAGCACGTCGAGAAGGCGATCGCGGCCGGGGTTCGGGGGGTCATTGTCGAGAAGCCACTCTCCACCACGTTGGAGGAGGCCGACCGTATCCTTGCGGCCTGTCGTGACGCCGGTGTGCCTCTGGCCAACGGCACAGAGCTTCGGTGGTCGAGGCAGTATCAGGCGTTGATCTCGATGCTCCGCGAGGGCGCGATTGGGGAGGTCACTTCGGTCCTGATGTTCGGCGTCACGGAACTGGTTAACCACGGTTGCCACTGGTACGACCTGGCCCTAGGGATGGCCGGGGACGCGGAGCCGGTCTGGGCCTCAGCGATCATTGACGATCCGAGTGAGTGGGACGACTGGCGGCGCGAGGACCCCCATGGCCGGGGCTGGGTCGGCCTCGACAACGGCGTGAAGCTTGCGGTACTCCGTGAGGGCGGTAGCCGGGCCTTCACAGTGCTGGGGACTGCCGGCCGTCTCGAGATATTCAACGAGGCAGCACAGGCGTATTTGTGGAAGACGAACCCGGGCTCCAGGTCGCTGTCGGAGATGCCCACACTGGTCCCACTACCAGTGGATACGGCTCCCTGGGCGAGGGGGTCGGCCATCGTTCTCGACCTGGTCAACGCCGTGAGGACCGGAGGTAAGACGATGTGCGATGTCGAAGAGACGCGACGTCTGACGGAGATCGGGTTCGCGTTCCACGCCTCTCACCAACTGGGAGGCGCTCGCGTCGACATGCCTATCATGGACCGGACACTGCGCATAGACTCGCGCCCCTGGGGAAATTTACAGTAATGCTTGGCGTAATGCCGACTATCGAAACTTAGAGCCTTCCTCGTCTGAGGTCAGGGAGAGAAGGTATATACCGAAGCTTAGCTGCGGGCTTCGGGAGCGGGCAGGAACCTGCTATACACCTGCCCAGTTGCTCAACCGGCATCCGACCTGGCAACTCCAAGCTAGTCTCATTGTGGATAGTTGCTATATGCCCTCAGCGACCCTCGCCAGCGTGGCGTCATCCCTCGTGCCCAAACGCTAGGTACTCAGGGAGTTGGGTGTTCCGAAGAGCACCTACTACCGGTGGCTCAAGCGGCCGCGACTGGATGATCGGCTAGGAGGCAATCCAACGCCGTGGAACCGATTTACGCCGAAGGAGCAGCGAGCTGTTCTAATGGGCACGCGAGAGTTGTCTGAGCTGCCGTCCACTGGCTGCGTGGATCACCGACAACCGGGACTTCAGCGTCTCTGAGTCCACCGTCTACCGCATTCTGCGTGAAGAAGGTTTGACCAAGTCGCCTCAGATGCAAACTCAAAGCTGGTAAGGAGTACCACCAAAAGACTACCGGTCCTCACCAGATGTGGGCCACCGACGCCTCGTTCTCCACCGTCCACTCGAAACGGCCGTGCCCTGCCGGCCGAAATTCGGCATAGTTGAGTGTGTTGAAGCCCCCCCCTCGCAAATCCGTTTGCACGTCCGTTGTAGTAATGTTCATACTCAGAATACTTGAGTTATCGTAGAGCCTGGGCTACGATAACGCGAGTTATTGAGCACGGCACACACAGTGGTAAAAATAGGCTGATGGAATCGAATCAGGGAGGTTGTGATGGCTGAAGTGATGCTATGGGGCCCACCCGTGGTTCCCAGCGATCCCGTGGATCGGTCGTTTCGCGACGACATTGAGGACTGGATAGGAAAGTGCGTTGACGCTGGTGTGACTAGGATCATAGGAGGTGATAGGACTCGCATTCTGACGGAAGTAGCAAAAAGTCACGGTATAGACGTACATCCATATGTGAACTTTAACTCATTCCCACGACATGGTTCGGCGAGAGAGTCTTATGGTTGGTCACAGGACTTTCTGCGTACTCCTGTCGATGCTCCTGGTGCCAGAGAAATCTTGGATCGGCACCGCCCGATTTATGATAACCCTAAGATCAATACCTCGATGACTGACTTTGCACAGATGCATCCTGAGTTTAGGAGTCTTACCAGAGATCGGTCATATAATTTACAGTCTGGCCAAGATCTTTACCTAAGCCTAGCATTCCCTGAGGTTAGAGCTGAACAAACCCAGCAGTTTATTGACGTGCTAGAGGAGACTGATGGAAGCGGTATCCAAGTCGAGTTTGTATTGGGAAATGAGGATGAGAACGGGGTGGTGCCTTACGGATACGAAGATGCCGTAGTGTCGGCATTCCAACAGAAATACGGTAAAAATCCTTTCGAAATACCGAACGACTACCCTGACTGGATCCAATTCCGTGCTGACTATACGACCAGGTATCTTTTAGAGCTTAGGGATGCTGTCAAGATGAAGAAACCAGGCTCTGTCTTCTCGGCCACTTTAATTGCAGGCGAGTCCGCCGACTACATAAAGCTGCTCCACGATTGGCCCGAATGGGTCACTCAAGGGGCCATCGACGAACTCTTCCTCTGGTTCCGTACTAACTCAGACTTGGATGACCTGGCCAATCAGATAAGACACGCTGTGGAGGTCGTCGATGGGCGATGCCGGGTTATTGCCGAGCTGTCTTGTTATCATCCTGGCAGTTTCCAGGACGGTAATTTGATGCTGGAGGCAGGTCGTGTGGCGATGGACAACGGTGCCGACGCGATTGGCATATATAGGACCCATGGAGTAGAACAGCTCGACTTTTGGTATGTCTTGGAAGCCTTTAGCAAACTCTGATCGGCTTGCCAAGTTTCTTTTTCGTTCTTGATAATTCTCTTAACGGAGACTCTGATGTATGAACCTGCACCCTGGTTGGATGACGAGAAAGTGCCAAATTGACGCGATAGGCTCAATGCCATGATCGGTTATTATAGTGTGATAGAAGTATGGCTGATAATACAAGGTCTCAAACGAAACAGGAGGTTGTTACTTTGAATTTTAGAACGGTTCGATTGTCGGTGGCGTTCTTAGTGGTGGCTGCGCTCGCACTTGCGGCGTGTAGCAGCGACCCTGAGACAATAACGGTTGAGGTTCCAGTCGAGGTCGAGAAGGTGGTGACGAAGGAAGTGATCAAGGAAGTGATCAAGGAAGTGATCAAGGAAGTCCCTGTAATCCAGACCAAGGTCGAGACCAAGGTCGAGACGGTAGAG
>Ga0302133_10001643_pt1 | contig 13922 bp, 35 predicted proteins | sample CB9_331_MG_FD_203121 | JGI IMG/M metagenome (GOLD analysis project Ga0302133, IMG submission 203121) | Marine microbial communities from Western Arctic Ocean, Canada - CB9_33.1 | ecosystem: Environmental > Aquatic > Marine > Oceanic | place: Canada: Western Arctic Ocean | collected 2017-09-19 | reverse complement strand
ACCCACAAACTCATAATTGTCAGAACGGAACAAACCGTACAACGGAGTCCTGAGCGAATCGGGACCAGAAAGCGGAAACTTGTCAACAGTGAAATCAAATTTCGACCTGACAGAATCCAGAACAGCAGACTCAAGAACAACACTCATTGCAAACCCTTTCGCAAAGAAAAACACTGCCCGCAAACACTTGCAGGCTCTACTACATTATAACATCCCGTCGCGGAATGTCAACCCTAATCTTCAGAATCTTCCGGGAACATTTTATCCCAGCAGTCGCCACAAGTGCCACTGATCATCAGTTCACGCTCATCAGCAGACAGTTCCGGCAGAGCGTTCTGAATCAACTCGCCAACTTGCCACGCGATAACGCCGCTAGTGCTACACTCGAAGGTGTGAACTTCCAGACAGTATGCACAGGCGACACTCACGGCATCCTTCAAAACAATCATCTCAAACCCTTTCAAGCGGTCTTGGTTGTTACTCATCTATTATACTATTATTATCGACATTTGCAAGGCCAAACTTTAGTAATTGGGGGAAGTTTTTCAAAGTTGACGTAAGTCGTTGGTATCAAAGGACTTACGCTTCGCGGGGCGGGCCGCGTCGGCCCTAACCCCTTACGGGGAAAGGACTTAGGACGAGGAATAAAACCCTAGATAAACGGAGCGACCAGAGAACCCACAAACGGGATTTTGACTTTCCACTTGGCCCGTTCAAGGTAGAACGCTTTTACACCTTGTCGGGTTTGTACAGTGGCAAGATTTTGTGATCTTTGAAATTCGCCAGTGTGTTTATCTTTCCACCTATAGTACCAGGTGGAACGCTTTGAGATCGGGTCTTTATTAGTATCCCGGACACTTTGCAACACACCCCAGCGGAAACTCCCGCCGCTTACCGGCTGTGTGTAATTCATGACGATCAAACTTTTCAACTAAAATCCTCCCCGCATTGGTGAACTAACATAGAAAACATTAGTAATATGGCTATGAGTGTCAGACGGCTGCCACCTTTCGTTTTCGAGAGTATGAACCTTTTCCCTTTAACGCTTTCAACGCTTCTGCGGCTGTTGATCCTTTCGGTTGAGTTCCGTGAATGAGCAACGCGAAATCTTGATTCTTCAAGCTAGGTCGTGCCGCGTGACTGTCATCGTGGTCGATGTCCAGATAACCGGCTTCCTCTTCGCTAAGTACCACTTTCGCAGATCGCAGATTGTTCTCTTCAATCATACTGTCGTTGCGTCCACCATAGCTCGCGGTCAAAACAAAGTTATCAACCTGATCGGCATATTCTTTATACTTCATCCAGTAGCTGAGCGACTTAGTGTACGCATAGAACAGTCGATCCGTGTGTATCATCGCCATGTTGATCCACGCGAACATATAATCAGGGTTAAAGAAATCACCAGCAACGTGAATTCGGCAGATGCCAAGATTGTCGGGCATTGCCGTGTTGAGTTCGTGAATCATATCATTCAGGTGCAAGCCACGCAACGCATCGAAATTGTGTTTGCGGGAACGGTACGTGTTATTGTATTGCACTTCCTGAGAAGCTGAGAAGCAACGGAATTCGTTGTCTTTGCCGTCTTCAATATGACGTTTGCCGTTTTCATCTTCGACGGCTTTCGATAAGCAAGCCTGAGCAAATGGACAGGAATACCCGGAAAGCAAATCCAGCGAGTAGATTTTACGCTTGTCTTCAAGAAACGGTTTCAGTTCGTCAACTTGTTTCAGGGCTTCAGTTTTGGCGTTTGCAGCGGAATACTTCAGCATCGTGTTGTGTCCTCTTCGTGGTTGGTTGGTTGTTACTCATCTATTATACAATAATTATCGGCATTGTCAAGGGCAATCTTGACACTTTTTTGAATGTTCTTTTGCCAGCCAGAACGGCATATCACCATTGAGATTTTTACCGATCATGCTTCCACACTTTGCACACGTCCACTCCCCATACGCATTCCAACCCGCATTGTACAACTGTACATCGGCTGACCATTCTGGACGGCTGTTTTGAATTTGAAAAAGTTTCGTTTGTGCTTCGTCGATCAGTAGCATTTTTGGTTTCCTTTTGACCATTGTGTTGTGACTCCTCTATTATATCATATCGACATAAGTTGTCAAGGAGCTTTAACGGAAAGGGGGAAGTTTTGGAGAATTGACGTAAGTCGTTGCTATCAAAGGGGTTACGCTTCGCGGGGCGGGCCGCGTCAGACCTAAGTCCTTGCGGGGTAAGGGGTTATGGAAATACGATTTGCATTCCCGCATCTTTGATATGTGTCATGGCGGCATCTTCTGCCGTGTCAGGATCTCGATCATCTTCCCACGCTTCTGTGCTATCCCAGCCCAAAGACTCAGCCAGATTGATTGTTTCCATCCAGCCGTCATAAATATACACATTAACGTCCATCATCATTTCCCCTTATGTAGATCATTCGCTTTTACAGTTGATTCAACCATGAAAATACAACTATCCAATGTCGCATCTTCATCGTCTAAGGGCGAATGCCCCAACCATTCACTGATCTTTTGGTATCGCTTTGCTGCTTCCAGAACTTTTTCCAGAGCATAAAAGTTTACGTTATTAACTGGCATCTTCAATCTCCTCGATGTTCCATTCTAATATGTCTTCGCCGTCATTCAACTGCTCTGCAATTGACTCTGGAAGCCACTTACGCGGATGTCCTGCATAATCTGTTAATTCGAGAATCATTTCAACTTTATATTTCGTCATCGTTTCCCCTTTTCTTAATTAACAGGCACTTGCACAAGTCTGTCGTAATGCCGCCAAACCTTTTGGTGTGGGGCCGTTTCCTCGGATTCTGGCAAGGTTCGGCAAAGTATTCTATCGGCATCAAGTTCCTTGACCTTAATTAACTTTTGCCCTTCTTTGAGTAGAACAAACTTTTTGCTACCATGAGCATCGTAAAACCCATCTTGTTCGACAATCACATAGGTTCTCATCAATTTTCCCCTTCGATTACCATTACCGGATTCGGCACACCAACACACATATCAACATAACGTGCAAACTTGATAGGTTTTTCTGTAGCTGTAACAAATGAGTTGTATTTATACGGATTATATGAAACGTCAGTCCATTCAACGCTATCGTCGGGCATCTTATTGATTTCTGCTGCGTCAACAATAAAACCCTTGATAAATGCGTGAACATTCTTTCTCTGCTCTTTCAATACACGTTCACGGCCTTTTTGGGAAACCTTGAATTCAGCATTCTTTAAGCAGATATAGTCCGTGTGCAGTTTCACCTTGCCACGCTGTCGAACACTCCAACACTTTTTGTGTAGATTCCGATAGACTTCGACGGGCTTATCTGGATCGACTAGCTCAGAAATCCGGTGATACTGATTCTGTTGCATTGACACGTGGATCATTGGCCGCTTTTCCTTTGGTGCTGTTGCGATGCTCATATTCATATTGTAACATCCTTTTTTAATATGTCAAGAGGAAAAGTGGGAATCCCCGGACTCGAACCGGGAACCTGCGAATTATGAGTTCGATGCTCTAACCGATTGAGCTAGACTCCCGTTGTTGTTACTCCATTATACTATCTTTATCGGCATTGTCAAGGCCAATCTTTAAGTTATTGTTGCCCGTTTGGCGTGATCTTCGAAGTTTAGGAAATACTCTCTAAGTCGTTGGTATCAAAGGGGTTACGCCTCGCGGGGCGGGCCGCGCCAACCCTAAGCCCCTACTGTGTAAGGACTTAGAGCTATTGGCGGAGTCGGAGCAAGCAACTACGTCATTATAATTAAAAATACACACCCACCGCAGAAACATAAAACCGCTAAAGTTTCAAAAATCGACCTCTTCGTCGTAACACGACTCTTCGAGCCAATCGTCTTCGTTGTTCCAGTTCGATTGCCTGTAACTCTCTGTAGCTTTGTCATCTTCATCATCCTCTAACCAGGTTTCTTCGTCATTTTGGGATTTCATCGAACCTTCACATTCTCCATCGAGAAGGTACATATCATCTTCAGTCCAGCCGTAAGAATCTAAACTTTCCACAGAGCCTCTCTCCTAAAAAAAAAGAACAAAAAGAGCGGCCACCGCCACTTTTCAAGAACGGTGACCACTCTCCGCAACACAACACGTCAGGACACGACGGGTTCAATCATTTTCGACAGAGACAAGGAACGGTGCTTTCCGTCCTTCTCTTGAATAGTAGCAAAAATTCCAAGCGGACCACAACCGACCTTTTCAATAACACCCGTGTGCAGCTTGAGGATATTCAATCTCCCATGCTTTGGGTACTTAGTTGTCAGCGTCTGTCCTTTGTAGAAATTGGTTGCAAGCGTAGCCATCGTGTTACTTCTCCTCAAAAAAGATTTGTTCTACTGCGTTAAAACTGGCGGTAAATGTATTACCCTTAAAAACCAGATTGACACAGTCATTCCCGATTGATGTTACGGTCCCAATCGACAAAACCGTTCCCGCCTTGATAAGCGGCATTTGACTTTCAGTCATCTTCACTCGTCTCCTTACTCATCTATTATACTATCTTTATCGGCATTGTCAAGCAGAAACTTCAGCAAGTTCTGGAATTTCCAGAGTAATTTCTGACTGGCTGGCCAGAGGGCTGTCCTTCTGTACATAGATTGATCCGCTGATCTCGCTGCCGATTGGCGAGGTGAATCGAACCGTGTTCTTCGTCTCTTTGTCCTGTGTGAATTTGACTTGCATTCTGCGTTCTCCTGTTGGGAAAGTGACTGGCGGTGTTGCCTTGTCTTACACTCCTATTATACTATTATTATCGACATTGTCAAGCGGAATCTTTAGCGATTGGGGGAAGTTTTTGGGAATTGACGTAAGTCGTTTGATAGCAAGGGTTTACGTCTCGCGGGGCGGGCCGGGCTTGCCCTAACCCCTTTGACTGTAAGGACTTAAGGTCCATAAGCGGATTCGATTTGCAGTTCGAACTGTGCCATCAATTAAATTCCTTAAACGTCCAGAACATTACCTGCCCATTAGAAGGATGAGCATCGTCAAATTTTATGAGGTAGGCGTCTTCCCCGATTTCTTTTAGGGTTCCCATCAACATTACCCCAAAAGTTCCGGGATGAAAGAACCTGCGACGGTCACCGACTTTTAGATCGTTCATCTATGTTACTCCTCATTTCCATAAGCAGATTCGATTTGCTTTTCACAAACGTCACAAGTGAGCGTCTCATCTTCGTAGTTGATATGACCCTTGCAACAATCGACATTCTTGCCGATACGATTCTGATTTACACAGGATGGGCAACTATGAAACTTTCCGTCATAAGATTCCACATAGTAGAACAACGGGTATCCACCCGGAAACGCATAGTGAGAGACTTTAGTCATTCGTTTTCCCCTTTTAGTTCTTCCAGACACTGCACTTTGAATTTCCATCCCGTCGCTTTCTTTTCCGTGGCACAGTCGATGGCTAATTGTAGAGTTTCATTCGGGTGCAAAAAATAAGCATTGCGAATGTTCATTCTATGGGATCGTTGTTCTATTGTCAAGTCGCTCATCGTTTTCCTCATAAAAAGGTGGATCAGTCGAATGAATACTCATTCTCAGACATCTCTAAAGTCTGGCCCTGTTTTCCCGCTTCGTAAGCCATTTTGATCAAGTCTGGAATACTGTAGACCCCACAAAATTCTCTGGACAGACTATTGTCCTCGGGTTCCCCGTCCATAAAATCGACGGTAATCGTTTCACCATTAGACGTTAATGAAAACTTAATGGCTTCCCTGTGATCGTGCTTGACGGATTCTTCCCTGCTCATTTCTTCAGTAATCAATTGCATCGTTTTCCCCGTGGTTGTAGGTGAGCGAATTTCGGCATCGTTTTAACTTTCAAATCGGGTAAGGACCGTTGACAACTTTGTGCCCACTGTCTTTGAGCTTAGTCAGCTCACGTTCAAGATCGTACAAATCGTGGCTGTTCTCCTTGAACCGCACACCAGTAACCTTGTGTTCCCAAACCGCCTGCCACATGTCTCGCTCCTTTGTTGTAGGTGAGGGAATCCACTGTTGATTCAGTGTTTAATTGCAGCGGGTGAACCTCTTGCAACCCTCGTGTCTTACACTCCTATTATACCATCTTTATCGTCATTGTCAAGAGCAAACTTTAATTATTCTCGGAATTTCGCTGGCCCTCGCTGGCTGGCTGTACATAAAAACGCTTACCCGGAGGGTTTAGAAAAGACAACAGGACGGGAAGCCATACCGTCATCAGTGGCTGGCATCACTGACCCCTTTCATGGAGAGGGCTTTGATTGGGCTGTTGTACATCTATTATACTATTATTATCGGCATTCGCAAGGGAATTCTTCAGTTGTTTGGGGAAGTTTTTCAAAATAGTTGTAAGTCGTTTGGTAGTAAGGGGTTATGGCTACGCCTCCCCGCCCCCGGCGACGTAAGTCGTTACGCCGTAAGGGGTTATGTTCGTGGGAAGACTAGAAATCCGTGTACTTTGGATTTCACGACGTGTTGGCTTGTGACCGACACGCCATCACTAATGTAAATCTGTTGCAACAGCATTAGTGTCAGCGGCCTTCCCGTCGCTGATCATTTATATACCAACCCTACTTCTCTCCACCCTTGCGGGCTTGTGGGCGTGATTGGATTTCTGACAATGTCAGTTTGACGCCCCGTTTTTAGAATGTGCTACGGGTGTATCGGAATCGAACCAATATCTCTCAAAGAGGCCAACAACCGATTGACTAGATCAGTCGCTTGTGATTTCAGAAGCAGTCAACTTCCTACATCACTCAGCCTTAGAGTGTGTTTCCATTTACACCAACCCCGTTCAGTAAAGTCCGTCCCGTGGAAGATTTTTGGCGTTCCACTTCGCCCAGCGAGAGCAGTGACTCTTAATCCTAGCTCGCCACTTCCCCAAGGACTTACGGCTGTCAGCCTTGTCAAGGAAAGCAAGCTCCAGACTCGCTCCGTTTCATATGTGTATTATACCATAACTTTTCGATTTGTCAACCCCTAGTGGGGATTTTTTTCAGATTTTTCAAACATCAAAACCCATCGCTAAGATTTTATCCTGATGTTCATATTCGTCATTATCATTCCAGCCCCAGCGTTTGACTTGACCGCTGGCAATTTTCGCACCAAGCACGATTGATCGTGACCAGTGCATCAGACGCTGATTTTTTTCTGAATTGTCTTCGCAAAACTGATTCCAGTAGCGAGCCGCGAGCTTTTCAGCTTCTTCGACGCTCTTGACTTTTGACCGCTGGTATCGGTCAACAGCCTTGATTTGCTTTTCCTGCTCGATTTGCATGTACATTCTGTAGCTCATAATTTTCCTTCGTGTTGTGTTTTGTGAGAGTGTATTGTATCAAGTTGATCGCGTTTTGTCAACCCCTATCGGGCACTTTTTTCAAGTTTTTTTAGGATGATCTATCCACGGATTCAAGTTATTTTTAGGAGAAACTGGTTTTCGTTTCTCGACGCCCTTGTAGCAGGATAGCACGTCTGAGATAAAATCCTCGTCGATGCTCATGTAGTAGTTCACTTCAGTCCGAGAGAGTCCTTCGACATCCCGCAAAACCCTACCGATTTCGCAGATCTTTCGAAGTTCGTTTGAAAGACCCTTTTTCATTTTGCTTGCGATTTCTTGCGGGTAGTCCATTTTCGTTTCCTTTTCGTTGTTGTGTCTTACACAGGTATTATATATATATTATCGGCATTTTGCAACCCCAGCGGCCACCTATTCGGTAAAGAATTCCAAAGTTTTTAAAACTTGTCGTAAGTCGTTACCACCAAAGGGTTTACGCTTCGCGGGGCGGGCCGGGCCGGACCTAAGTCCTTACGGCATAAGGGTTTAGGGTTTAATCCCAATCCAGATCGTCAGTCACCAAGTACGCCGGAACAACGTCCTTGTTGTATTGTGCCTCTTCTGCGTAGGCTTTTGCTTCAGCGACGGTTTCAAATTCACTTGCGTAATTATTCCAGCGATCACCGCAACACTCGCAATCCCGACCAAGCTGTACTCCGTGGAGATACAGACCAGCTTTTTGGGCGACTTCAAGGGCGTGATCCTCACTTTTTGCAGAGACCACGATGATCGTCTCAGCAGGCTCAGTGAAAAATCCGCCGCTGTTGTTTTGTCGAAAACCGTAAACTGTCATGCTGTGTTCCTTGTAGAAAGTTTGGAGCGGCCTCAGTGGTCGAGGTGCTTGCCTCCGTTGTAGATGTATTATACCATCTCAGTCGGCTTTGTCAACCCCTAATTTCTCTTTTTCTTCTTTTAATTCATTTTCAAGCCAGCTTCTGGTACTGGTGATCTCCTCATCATCTTCGTCCCAGAGAACAATATCGATGGTCCCGAGCATTTCTTCGATTTGTTCTTGTCTTGTCATCATCGCTTTTTCCTTCAGACTTGGTAAGATTTCACGCCAATTTCTTGAGCAGCTTTAACGTTTGCCGCATCGTCATCATAGAAGTATATTTTATCGTATGACTCCATGATTGTCAACAGCACTTTGCGTTTATTTCGGGAAATATCCGAACCGGCATCACCCACACAGTGAACAGCAGTCGCCTTGATTCCAAACTGATTTAAGAATCCCTGAATCGCACCAGCAACCGAGTCACTTCGAGCCGTCAGAATAAACAGGTCGTGACATTCGCTGTAAACCTGTTTAGCAAGTTCGATCAATTTCGTTGGCTTGCCGTCTAGAACGAATTCGGGATTTTTGAACTGAGAGAAATCGAACTCCTCATCTTTTTGCAATTCGTAGGTGTTGAACTCAGCAGGCGTTAACCGTTTGGTCACCTTGCGAGTAGCTCCACCGTAATAACCTTCACGATCAATCCAACCAAGAACCAAAACGCGAGCATCAGTAAATGCCAGCGTGTCATCAAAATCGAAAACGAATGCTTTTTTCATGTTGTGTGTTTTGCTTTTCATAGAGGTATTATACTATTATTATCGGCATTTTGGAACCCCAAACGCCACCTATTCGGGAAAGAATTTCAAAGTTTCCCTAAGTCGTTGGTATCAAAGGGTTTACGCCTCGCGGGGCGGGCCGGGCAAGCCCTAACCCCTTACGGGGAAAGGACTTACGGCGGCAATCATCTATATACAGGCAGACAGTCAACGGTCAGATTATCACTGATGATAACCGTCGCAGGCTTTACGTATATAGCGTGCCTCACTCTTATAATGCCGGGTGTATAAATCGGTCTGATAAATTTCGGCTTCGGCTTATTAGTAACGTATCGGAATTCGTTCCAGTCGAATCGTTTGGCTGGTACAACTTCACCCTGTGGAATGTTAATAGCAAAGGCGGTCAACAGTGCAAGCGTAAACATTAGAACTTACCTTTCAGTTCAGGGTAACGGTCAAAAACGTCTTGTGTGCTTTTTGGTATATACCAACCCGGCGTCATACCATCAACAACCCATAGGATTTCGTCGCCTCTTGAAACTACAACGTAATCTGGAACATCGCCCACAACCTCTATACAATACGCGGAGGCAAAGTCTTCAGTAGTAGTAAGACGGGCAATCACTTCATCTTTTATAATGGTCAAAACATTTACGTCGAGATCAGTCATTCATCCACCCCTGTTTTTGTGTTTGTCGTGTACGCTGTCGCTTTGTGCGACGGTCCTTATGTGTTCCGCTTCCGCCTTGCTTGCGGGTTATTCCCATACGCTTCCACGGTTCATGTTTAGTTTCGATTGTGGTTTTCATTGTTGTACTACTATTCACCAAAAAAGTTTGCTTCATCAATGTCATCTTTGTCAACCAACGCTGAGGCTGAGCAGAATGCCACCATGTTTCTGTATAGTCGTTCAGAATCCTCGTCGTATTCGATAGCGAATTGATCTCCTTCATTCTGGTCAAACTGAGCGGCGTAGTTTTCAACTCTTGCCGTTGTGATCTCCTTGAGAATAGCCGACTCGCTTTTCGGGGGATTGGCGGCGGCGTATTCACGTTCCAGGCGAGCAACCAGAATGTGAAGAGGTTGGTACGCTACGTACTGCGTTCCCTCATCCGATTCGCCGTACTTTTCAGAGTGTGTTCGTTTGTTCTGGTATTCCGGTGCCAGCTTTTCGTTAGGAATTTCGATTGCTTTGAACATCGCTTCGTGGCACTCGTGAACAAGTGTCACCATCTCGCGTCTGGTGTCTGGGTTCGTGATTGCATTGGCTTTCTGGAGAAGTGTCATTGTCGTGCTTCCTTGTAGTGGTCGTGATTGTGAGAGCGTATTGTAGCAGAATCAATTCGGCTTGTCAATCTCAATGCCCAAGAATCGGAACAAATTTCTCACATCGTCTCGCGTCTTAACGCCGGGCAGGTCCAAAGTGCCCGAGCCGCCAGAACATGGCGAAGAATCCTCGAATTCGATGTCAACATTCCACCCTTCGAGCAACCAGATGGAGAATTTGTCACTGATCGCAATGTCTCTGTCCAGATTTACCGACTTCAGCCACTCTCGCGTGATTGGTTCCATGATCTTACTCCCGTTTGGTGTTCGTCACTGTGAAGACGTATTATACTATTATTATCGGCATTTTGGAACCCCAACGGCCAGCTATTCGGTAAAGAATTCCAAAGTTTTTCAAAGTTGACGTAAGTCCTTTGGTAGTAAGGGTTTACGCTTCGCGGGGCGCGCCCCCTGCGACGTAAGCTGTTACGCCGTAAGGGGTTACAACAATTTTGCCCGGCCATTTTTTTATGCAGATGGCGAACTGCTTTTCTCAGTCAGTTGGATTTTGTATAGTGACGGTTCCGTTGTAATTCCATTCGGCAAGCCTTGGCTTGCCCCAGCTATTCAAGTGTACCTGAACAACTTTCTTCGGCAGTCTTCCAGCACGGCGATGAAAAAGAATAACCAGTTTGGTGATTTCTTCGCCAGAGGCCATGATCATTCCGATTTGCAGAGCGTTGGTTCGAATTCGCATTTTGTGTCTCGCGTGAACGTATTGTATAAGAAATCAGATTTGCCGTCAACCCTACGGCAGCAAATATATATCAACCATTCTCCACGCCTGGTCGATGGAATGCTGATAAGAATCTTTGAACTTGCCGTCTACTTGGTTCAATCTGTTTGTCCAGTAGTTGACAGAATCCAACCAGAATTCCAATTGATCCCAGCCAGTGTCGGATGTGGTGGTAGTTTTGTTCAGGTCGTTCATCGTTTCGTTCCTTGCTTGTGTCATTGCTTGTGAAGACGTATTATATCCGAAAATGGACTTCGTGTCAAGCCTAAAAAGTTTCTTCCATTTCCTTGATCAGCTTAATCGCGTTGACTCTGACTTCGCAGAATGCGATAAAATCCTTGAACGACTCAAAAACTTCATCGTCTAAAACCCAACCACGGCCACAGCAGTACACTTCGCTGCCTGCCTTGACAAGTGTTCCGATGAGTTTCTTTTCTGTCTTGGTGAATTCTGAAAACATCGCTTTTCTCCGTTTGGTGTTCGTTACTGTGAAGACGTATTATATAGTTATTATCGGCATTCCGCAACCCCAGCGGCCAGCTATTCGGTAAAGAATTCCAAAGTTTTTCAAAGTTGACGTAAGTCCTTTGGTAGTAAGGGTTTACGCTTCGCGGGGCGGGCCGGGTTCGGCCTAAGTCCTTGCAGTATAAGCACTTCAGTTTCCACACCCTTGAGCGGTCTTAGGGATCATTACTGGCTTTTCGCCTGCCGCTTTCAGTGGCCCATTGTCGGGGTCTCCTTATTTTCGTTGTGCTGTCGGCCAGAGCCAGTCGCTTTCGTTATGTGTGTATTGTAGCGGGTTGATCGCGGTTTGTCAAGCCCTAGAAGACTTCAGTTGGCACAATTCCAAAGTTTTTTTCAAAGAATTTAACAATGCCAGCCCAACGGGTATACGATACGCCGACTGGACAGCCGACCCCGTAGAGGTAGTGATTCATCATTCGGCCCATGTCTTTGTTCGTTTCCATCGTTTCGTTCCTTTAGTTGTCATTGCTTGTGAGGGCGTATTGTAACAAAAAATCAATTTCCCATCAAGTCTATCTCTCACTGTTTGCGATAAATTTTTGCAATTCAGACAAACGTTTTTCGACAGCTTTTCTCCCGGTGGTGCCCTTCATGATCCAAAGTTGACGATAGAGTTTCTTCGCTTCAGTGTTTGCTTGTTCAACAGTCATCATCTTACCTTGCTTGTGTTGTTGCTTGTGAAGACGTATTATATAGTTATTATCGGCATTCTGCAACCCCAACGGCCAGCTATTCGGTAAAGAATTCCAAAGTTTATCAACATTGCCCTAAGTCGTTATACAGTAAGAGGTTACGCCTTGCGGGGCGGGCCGGGCCAGACGTAAGTCCTTATGTGGTAAGGCTTTATGTCCCATCCCCTATGCGGCCCTAGGCGGATGGTTAGGCTAGTACATCATTGGTACACCACTGCCATTGTGGTGCGGGCATAAGGTCATCTAGATCTGTACTGCGTGACATTATATATGGCTCGATCTCATGTATCGACACACTACCCATCTCGATCTCATGCCCTACTACTAAGGCGAATGCTATACCATTAGCATCGGGTGCCTCGATCATATAGTATTCCCATAAGTTAGTTAGCATGATGTGCTCGATCACATTGATCGTGTTGCCGTGTTCATTAGTCATTTGTCGCATGTGTGCATCCTGTGTGTGTGTGTGTGTGTGTGTGTGTGTGTGTGTGTGTGTGCTATTGAAAGTATTGCAATACGGCAATCATGCCGACAATACCAAACAATACCGATAGGCCAAAGGCCATAACCTGAAACAAGCAAGAGCAGAAGTCAATCATTCGAGTCATTGTGTGTACCTTGTGTGTGTAGTGTGTGTAGTGTGTGTTACATGAAAGCCTTGACGCCGTGCAGTGCATTCACGACCAGTGTACAGGCTACACGATACCTGATGCCGCTCTGATCGCTGTTCATCCCTTTAGTGAAGTACTCTTCGAGAGTACATACCATGCGATAGGGGCTAACCTTAACCGTTGGGATTGGCGTATTTCCCTTGATTGTGATTCGTGGTTCGTTCATCGTGTTTCCCTTAGTTGTGTTGTTGTTTGTCATGCGTGTATTGTATCGGCATTCGCCGCGTGTGTCAAGAGTATTTGCACTCAGGAAGCAAAGAAATTGCATAATCCCAAAACTTTGCGAAGGTATCAAACTGATTGTCGTCAACGTACCAACCGTCGCCCCGTACTGTACACTCATGACCCATGCCGACCAATGTGCCGATGACTTGCTTTTCTTTTTTGTTGAGCTGAAACATGTTGTGTCCTTTGTGTTGTTGCTTGTGAGAGTGTATTGTATCGGCATTCGATTGCCACGTCAACAGCAAGGCAAGCTAAATCAGAAAAGTTTCTTAGATTCGCAGATCATCATGATTGCGATGAACGCACATACAGCTAGAGCGTAGGGCATAGCGTGTTGAATCGCATCGTACATCGTGAAGCCTATCGTTTGGTTGGTGTTTGTTGCCTGTCTACTATATATATCGGCATTTGACGGCCCGTCTCGCTACTTATTCGGGAAAGAATGTCAAAGTTACTTAAAAGTCGTCATAAGTCGTTGGTATATAAGGATTTACGTCAAAAACGGCCCCCCTTTGGTGCCGTAAGTCGTTTTGGTATCTGGATTTATGTCATTTCTGTCAAAAACGCACTCACTCTGATGTCATAAGTCGTTTTGGCGTCTGGATTTATGTCATTTTAGATAGAAAAGGCTGGCGATGACCTATGGGTGGTGGTTTTATCTTCAAACTGGAAACATCCCTGTCTGTGTAAAAAAGCTGGGGTGGTCCAAACACAATTCCCTCACTCTCCACCAGCGTACTACCCAAACTACACCACTAACCCCACTCATCCGCCCCCAAAACTACAAGCCCTCCAGCCTCAGACTCAATTGACACTTTCAAAATCTAACAGCCTCATTTTCCCCCTGTATAAATAA
>Ga0302133_10001640_pt1 | contig 13930 bp, 10 predicted proteins | sample CB9_331_MG_FD_203121 | JGI IMG/M metagenome (GOLD analysis project Ga0302133, IMG submission 203121) | Marine microbial communities from Western Arctic Ocean, Canada - CB9_33.1 | ecosystem: Environmental > Aquatic > Marine > Oceanic | place: Canada: Western Arctic Ocean | collected 2017-09-19 | reverse complement strand
GCCGACGATCATACCTTCGTAGGATTCATCGTTCGGCTCGATGAAGAATGAGCCGCGTTGCTGGAGTGCATCGATAGCGTAAGCGGTCGCCTGGCCCTTGTCCATGCTCACCAGTACGCCATTGGTGCGGCTTGGCATTTCGCCTTTGTCCGCGGCGTAGTGCATGAACCGATGCGTCACGATACCCTCGCCGCCGGTCGCCGTCATGACCCTGCTGCGCAGGCCGATCATGCCGCGTGTTGGAATAAGAAAATCGATGCAGACACGATTGCCGGTGCTCTCCATGCCGATCATCTCACCCTTGCGCGTACCGGCGAGTTCGATGACTTTGCCGGCCGATCCATCGGGAACGTCGACGGTCAGTTGCTCGATCGGTTCTTCGCGATTGCCGTTGTTGTCACGATAGATGACCCGCGGCCGGGAGACCGAAACTTCGTAACCTTCGCGCCGCATGTTTTCGAGCAGGATAGACAGGTGCAGCACGCCGCGGCCGCTCACTTCGAAGTCTTCGCCGGCAGTCTCTCCGACGTGCAGTGCCACATCGCGCTCGGCTTCCGCGAACAACCGTTTACGGATATGGCTGCTGCTGAGAAAATTACCGTCCTGTCCGTACAATGGCGAGTCGTTGACGCGAAAGATCATGGAGATTGTCGGTTCGTCGAGCACGATCGGCGGCAGAGCCTCGGCGTGTTCGGCATCGGCAATTGTGTCGCCGATATCGATATCCTCGATACCGATGACAGCACACAGGTCGCCGCAGGGGACTTCGTCGACATCGCTGCGGTCGAGCCCGTCGAACACCTGGATCTGTTTAATTTTCGCCGGCACGATGGCACCGTCACGTTTGATGACGACAAGTTTCGCGGTATGCTGCAGGGTGCCGCGATGCACGCGGCCGATGCCGACACGCCCGACATAGTCGGAGTGATCCAGGGTCGTCACCTGCATCTGCACGGGCCCGCCATTGCGCGGTGGTCCAGGCAATTCATCGATCAGCGCCTCCATCAACGGGATGAACGAGGTGCCGGTGCCTTCGGGTTCCCGCGCGGTCCAGCCGTCGCGGCCGCTGGCGTAGATGATCGGGAAATCGAGCTGTTCGTCGGTGGCTTCCAGTTCGACGAAAAGATCGAAAACCTTGTCGGTGATTGTGTCGGGACGGGAGTCCGGCTTGTCCATCTTGTTGATGATGACGATAACGCGGAGGCCCAGATCCAGTGCTTTCTGCAGGACAAAACGAGTCTGCGGCATCGGGCCCTCTGCGGAGTCGACCAGCAGCAGCGCGCCATCGGCCATGTTCAGGACGCGCTCGACCTGCCCGCCGAAGTCGCTGTGACCCGGGGTGTCGATGAGATTGACCTTGGTGTCGCGGTAACGGATGCTGATGTTTTTCGACAGGATCGTGATGCCGCGCTCGCGCTCCAGATCGTTGCTGTCGAGAAAACAATCGCGCATCTCTTCGTTGTCACGAAAGAGTTGGACTTGCTTGAGGATATTGTCGACAAGGGTGGTCTTGCCGTGGTCGACATGTGCGATAATCGCAACGTTTCGGATTGCTTCCATGGGCGTTACAAAAGGATGCGCTGTGAGGGCTGTGAAAGAAGCCGGGTACTATAGGGGGGGGCGCGGGGGAATCAAACGACTTCTTGTGGGACGGCGCATCGCCGTAGTGCTCTTGCTACAGGAACCCGCGACGGCGGATCAACCGAGGATGGCATTGTCGGTGCCGAGGAAAATGCCGTTGAGGTTCATGCGGAGCATTTCCGGATTGGTCGCCTTCTCGAGGGCCAGGTCTTCGGTGATCAGCCCTTCGTTGCATAGATCGAGCAGGCACTGGTTGAATGACTGCATGCCTTCGTTGCGGCTGGCCTCGATGGCCTGCGGCAACTTGTCGAGCTTGTCCTGCTCGAGCAGCTTGCGGATCGTGCCTTTATTGATCATGATCTCGAGCGCCGGGACGACTCCCCGTCCGACGGCGCGCGGCATAAGACGCTGGCAGATGATGGCGGCGAGGTTGGTGGCCAGCGACTGACGAATCTGATCGCGCTCGTCATGGCCGTAGAAATCGAAGACACGCTGAATCGTCTGCGAGGCGTTCGACGTATGCATCGTCGACATCACCATGTGCCCGGTATCGGCCGCGGTGAGGGCGGTGTCGAAGCCGTCGCGATGGCGCATCTCACCGACCATGATGACATCGGGATCCTGGCGCAGGGCATGAATGAGTGCAGAGTTGAAAGAGATCGTGTCGATGCCCACTTCGCGCTGCTCGAAGATACACCTGCGGTCCTCGAAGTGGTACTCGATCGGGTCTTCGATAGTGATGATGTGGCGGGCGAAGTTGTCGTTCATGAACTCCAGCATGCACGCCATTGTCGTTGACTTGCCGGAGCCCGTCGTGCCTGTCACCAATACGATGCCGCGTTCTTCGGAGGCGATCTTGAGGAGGATTTCAGGCAATCCCAGCCCTTTGTAGTCCGGCACCTTGTCTTTAATATGGCGGAACGTCAACGCCATCTTACCGCGCTGCCGGTGCAGGTTGACACGGAACCGGCCGACGCCGTCCTCCTGGTGTGCGAAGTCCGCATCACCGGTTTCGTCGAACGTTTTTTTGCCACGTTCGTCGATGATCTCATCGACCGCTGCGCTGATGAATTCTTTGTCCGGTACGAAGTCGGCGATTTCAACGAGAGCCGCATCGATGCGGAGGGCAACGGTGCTGTCTTCACGGATGTGCCAATCAGAGGCACCGCCTTCGACGCCGGCTTCGAGGATAGCCTGGAATTTTGACTGTGGCATCGGCTTTTTTCTCACAAAAACGTCTATTCAGAGCGCTTGCACGGTAGCGGGATCAGGATTGCAGATCTTCCGGGCACTCGGGGAACACTGGCAGATACCCGTCCAGTGATGATTGGAGGTTCGACAGCCCGTCTTTCACATGCACCAGCTGATGGTTCGTTTTGATCAGTCGCACCGCCAATACCTGCGCGACGCTGATGGCGACTTCCGGGTGCTCAAGAACGAACTGCTGGAAATTATCGACCACGAAGAAGGTCGATTGCTCGACGGTTGTCACCGTAGCGACGTTGGTGGTGCCGAGCAAGGCCGAGATCTCACCGAGGATCGTGCCGATATCGTCGACTTGCGCGAGGTCATAGCCCTTGGAGCTGATCTTTACACTGCCGGCAACGAGGACGTAGACCTTCGACTCGCGGCCACCCTCTTCCAGCAACGTTGTGCTGGGCTCAATCTCCACTTCCGGCAAATTGAATTTGCGCAGTACATCAATATTCATGGTACACTCCCATATGATAAGAAAAGGGCGTGACCGCTCGGAACCCTGACCGATCAGGTTAGGAGCCGGTAGATACGCTAACGTCGTCGTCGGCAACTTATAGCGCCGATGCCAGGGCGTCCAATGCTCAACTCTCTATAATGGCATTATCCGTATTGAGGAAGATGCCTTGCAGGTTCATCTTCAGCCCTTCCGGATTAGTCGCCCGCTCCATCGCAATTTCTTCGGTGATGGCACCTTCGTTGACCAGGTGGAGCAAACCCTGATCGAACGACTGCATGCCTTCCTGGGTGCTCGCTTCGATGGCGTTTGGCAGTTTTGACAGCTGATCCTGCCCCAGCAACTTGCGCACTAGCGGCGAATTGATCATGATCTCGACGCCCGGCACTAAACCCTTGCCGATCGCCCGCGGAATCAGGCGTTGGCTGATGATGGCCCGTAAATTCGTCGCCAGCGCAAGGCGAATTTGGTCGCGCTCCCCATGTGGGTAGAAATCGAGAATACGCTGGATCGACTGCGACGCATTGGTCGTGTGCAGGGTCGTCAACACCAAGTGTCCGGTGTCGGCTGCCTGTAATGCTGCGTCGAAACCCTCGCGCGTCCGCATCTCACCAACGACAATAACATCCGGGTCCTGGCGCAGTGAGTTGATCAAAGCCGAATGGAAGGACGACGTGTCCAAGCCTACTTCGCGCTGGTCGAAGATACATTTGTCGTTGTTGAAGGTGTATTCGATCGGGTCTTCGATCGTGATGATGTGGCGCTCGAAATTCCGGTTCATGTGCTCCATCATGCACGCGAGCGTCGTCGACTTACCCGAGCCCGTTGTCCCGGTCACCAGGACAATGCCGCGCTGGCTGTTGGCAATATCGAGAATCGTCTCAGGGAGGCCGAGTTCGTCCAGCAGAGGCACCGCCGCTTTGACATGACGCATTACCATCGCCATCAGTCCGCGCTGGCGGTACAGGTTGATACGGAACCTACCGATACGGTTGACCAGGATCGCGAAGTTGGTGTCCCCGGTCTTGTCGAATTCCTCCAGGCTTTTGTCGGAAATGATTTCAGAGACGGCTTCCAGCAGGAATTCCTTCGATATCACGACGTCCGACATATGCTTCAACCCGCCGTCGATCCGCAGCATTACCGGAGAGTCTTCGCGGATGTACCAGTCGGATGCTCGGGCCTCGACACCCGTTTCGAGAATTGCACGCAGCCGGATCTTTTCCATTATATTCTGCTGTCTTTTTTTGCCGGGCACAGTTGCCCCGGCAGGAAGGGTTGTTACGTCTATCTAGTATACGCAGAGACGGCTTCGAAATCAAGACCCACGGCTCTGAACATTGAGGCTGGCAACCGTGAAGCGAGGTGTAATAGACGCTTGAAACGTAGTGGACCCGACGCTACCGTATCCATTCGATTTTCGAAAGAAATCTTTGTGCGCCCGTAGCTCAATTGGATAGAGCGTCTGGCTACGGACCAGAAGGTTTGGGGTTCGAATCCCTACGGGCGTGCCAGTTGATCATGAGGGCAAGGTAGCTCAGATGGTAGAGCAGGGGACTGAAAATCCCTGTGTCGGCGGTTCAATTCCGCCCCTTGCCACCACCTCCTCCACCAAATGGCTATCCGTCCAGCCGGTTTGTTACACGAACCGTATCGCCATCGGGTATTCCCAGAGATCGCCGTTGCTTGCCTTGATGGCGCCGATGACCGGAAAGACGACCGCCAGAATGCCCAGCACGAAGAGGATCGGGATGCCGATGATGACAAACGCCAGTAGAAATGCAACCACGGAGTAGATCAGAAAACTGATCAGCCAGTTGGCGACTGCCCGGCCGTGGACGTCGCACTCCGGAATCTTGTCCTTCTGCATTTGCCAGATGACAATCGGCACGATCCATCCGACCAGTGGTACCAGGCAGCCGCAAAGCTGCGTGAGGTGGATCAACATCGGCCATAGTTTTCTGGCTTCCAGGGCATCGGGCATTGAAGACGAATTGCCGCTCAGGACCTTTGCTTTCGCCGTCTCGAATTCTTGTTCTGAAAGTGTGCCCTGTTCTCTCAATTCATTCAGTCTGCTCAGTTCATCTGATATGCTCATTTCCGTAGTCTTTCTCCAATGTTATGTCTTGTAGCCGCAGCGACGCTGCTACCGCGGTGCCGCGTTTGACTTGTCGTTGAGCGACCAATCGTAGGGCAGCCAGTCGATTCCCGGTTCCCGGCCCTTGTCGAGCTGTGCTTTGAGATCTGCATTGAAGTCTCCCGCATATTTAAGCACCGAACCGGAGGCCTGTTCGAAGTCCCCACCGTACCATTGATATAGCTTTGTCAGCCCCACGCGGTTTGTCCGCTTCTTAAACTTGAACCAGCTGGCGTGGTTGTGCACAAACGCCGTCTGCGCCTCCAACTGCTCCTCCAGGCGCTCTGTAGCGAATGCTTCGCTGCGCAGCGGCGGGCAGCCCACGGCCGCACACACCAGGGCGAAATGAATCCGTGGCTCCACGAAGGCCGGTCGGATCTGCTTGTGCTCGATCTGGTTCAGACTCCATGTATGGCCACCCGCTTCCCAGCGGACCAGGTCCCAGGCATTCGGAATGTCCTGGATCGAATCGATCGGATAGTGCTCGACGATCAACTTTATCGTGAACGCGTTGTAGGCATTGAGCAGGAACACCAGCCGCTCTGAACGCCCGAGTTCGTCCAGCGGCGCTGTCTCTACAGCCGCCAGATACTCGTCAAGTGTTCTGACGTCCGTTTTGATACCGGCGTAATCCACCCAGCCGTTGGCGTCAACATGCTTCTTCAGCAACGTGTCCAGTGGGGAATGGTCGAAATTCGGCCCGTCTGGTTCGTCCTTATACGCCTCGCGGAGATTGACTGCGGGAGGACCGAACAATTGGTTGATGAAGCTTTCGACCGCACTACGGTTAGCTGCTGCACATGCCCCAAAAATAATCGTCAGGATGATTACAATCAGCGCCGCCCACAAAGCCCTGCGCCCGTTTTTTGTGCCTTCATGTCGGGATGTCATCTTTCGTTTCTGTGGTTATGTGGCAATATACGTTAGCCTTGTGGATTATGCTTGTTGAATAATGCACGCATCCGCAGATAGTAGCCAGGCAATTTGCCAAATTGCATACGAGATGACTACCAAACGCCAAATCTATGTTGTTACTTTCCTGGTCGATGCTGCGTCCGGAGCATTTATTTTTGCTGTCGGGCGTCTACTGGCCGAGGAAAGTGTCGGCCTGCTCAGCCTGGGTTTTGTCGGTGCCGCTGCCGCTGCCGGCTGGGCGATCGTCGCTCTGCCGGCGGGTCAACTGAGCGACCGGAGTGGTCGCCGCTTCACCGCGTTGCTCGGCGCCTCGCTGCTGTTGATCAGCACTGTGGGGGCCTTCGCCTTCCAGAATTTCCGCGGGCTTTTCCTGGCCTTCTATTTCTTCTGCGGCGTCGGTGCCGGTGCTTTTTATGCCGGCCTCATTCCCTGGCTCGGTGACCTTGACAGCGGTGCGTCGCGCAAGGAGAAAACGCGGACACTGATGATATTCTGTTTTGCCTGGAACCTGGGGTTACTTGGTGGCAAAGCTGCCGCCGGCCTCCTTTTCGTCGTCAATGCGTTCGCTCCGATCGTCCTTGCCGTATTGCTGTCGGGCGTGGCCCTGATTTTGTTGTTGCGCCTGCCATCAGATGTCCGTGCGCCTGAGTCTGAGCTGCCGCCGCCGCCCATGATAGTAGACCAGCGGCTGTCCGTTGCGTTTGGCCGCATGTGCTGGGTGGCCAATATTGCCGGTACCTGCTGCGTCGGCATTGTCATGTACCTCTTGTCCGACCTTGCCGTTGCTCTTGACGTGTCGGCACCCGGCCAGGGGTTGATCCTGGGGCTCATGCGTGTTGCGGTCATGGTCGCCTATCTGGCGATGCATTGCTCTGATTTCTGGCAGCATCGCTTGACAGTCATCATTGGCGCCCGTCTCCTTGGGCTTGCCGGCCTGGCTGTCGTCTGTGTCGCCACCGGTTCTCTCGGACTCCTGATCGGACTGAGCTGCCTTGGCTGCATGTTGGGCTTCAACTACTTCTCCAGCCTCTACTATGCTACCTCGGGAAGCAGCGATTGCCGGCGCGGCCGTGCTTGTGCCGTTGTCGAATTCACCGTCTCGTTAGGTGTTGTCATAGGCACTCTCCTGGGCGGCTTCGCCGGCGTGGCCTTGGGGTTCCGGGCCCCCTATCAGATGGCGTTCGTTATTATTGTTGCCATGTTTATCCTCGAGCTACTTGTTTTCTTATTTTACGTCGCCCCGGTTCACGCCGCCGCCAAAAAACGAATTCTCGATACCTCTAACAAAAACAAGTGAAATAGCTGAGTGAGCGGAAAGCTTGTATCTCTTGAAAAGGCAGGCTCTTAAAGAGACAGGAAACTTAAAGCGGGGGATACAAGCATATCAGAGAGAGCAGCCGAGACGGCCTCGGGCGAGTTGGAAGGCGGTCATTTCGGAGGAATTGAGGTAGGGGTCGTAGTCGCCACACACACAGCTCGCACACAATTCCAGCAATGCCTGCTGATCGTGTACCGCATCGCCTGAAAGATGGAGGTCGGCGCCAGTATCGGGCGTTGTCGAAATCAGCAGGGTGGGAATCATCGGATTCGCCTGGGACACCTCGCTGTCGGTGACGACGCAGATGACCTGAACCCCGGCAGCGCCTATACCACTTAGAAGTTCTATGTCGTCGCTGTTGGGTGCGTCCATTATGTGAAAGCCGGCACGTCCGCTTGTCCGCCCATAGGCCATCGTCGGCTGCACTGTCTCGAGACCCAGTCTCGAACAAAAAACATCGGATGCCAGGATGGAAGCATTGGCCGTCACGACGATCGTGCCACCGCCGGCGACGATGGTGGCGGCGGCAATCGCAAGTGTCTCAGCGGTCGTGTCAGTGACAGGTTCCAGGCTGTGCAACCCGACGCTGCAGCCAGCTGGGGCGGTAGCAGGCAGCCCCTGCTGCAGGCGGTCAATGACCCATTGCTCGATTTTCTGTGTCACGGCGTCGATTCCACCGTCGAGCTGAATGCTGCCCCAGCCGAATGCGGTTGGATCGACACCGCGCGTTGCGAGGAGATCTTCGAAAAAGTCGTTGTGGAATTTCTCGCAGCCATGCTCGAGCAGGACGCCGACCTGCACGTAGGGATGCACGAGATATCCGGCGAGAGTACGCGCGGCGATGTCATCCTCACCGGAGGAGCATCCACAGCCCTCAGTGTGGGGCAATGCCACGTACTGCCTGACGCCGGCATCCGCGCCGATTGCTTTGTCCTGGAGCGACGCGGCGATGAGGCCGGCGACCTGGCTGGAGCACAGGCTGTTTGGCAGGATCAGGCCGAGTTTTCGCGGCACGTCACGCCAGGGTTGCCAGTCGGCTGCGGCTGCGGTGTCGATTTTCAGTGGCTGGTCATCGAACTCTTCCCCGGCTGCGATTGCGGCGGGGGAAGCGCCGGGCGTCTGCATCCAGTCACGCCAGATCTGCACCTGTGAATGGTTGGCGCGCTCGCCGGCGGTACGCTTGCCGCCGGCAACGGCTATTGATTCCTCGAAGGTACCCTGGGTCAACGTCGGCATGTCGATGCCATCGAGGTAGCGGCCGGCGTTGATGTCCATTTCGTTTTCCAACAGCTCATAGCGTCCGGTGGTGGTTACGACCTTGACAGTCGGGACGAACGGGAAATTGGTGATCGAGCCGTTGCCTGTAGTGAAGAAAATCAGGTTGCCGCCGCCGGCGACCTGTCCGGCGATACTCTCGAGGTCATTGCCGGGGGTGTGCATGAAATAGTAGCCGGGTTCGGCCATCAACTCGGCGTAATCGACCGAGTAATCCAGCCGCATATCGGGTGTTTTTTTGCGAGCAGCACCGATGGATTTTACGATGATGTTGTAGAGGCCGCGCAAACGGTTCCCTCCGGATGGGTTGCCTTCGGCGCTTTGTCCGTGCCACGATGCGAGGGCGCGGAATTCTTCTATGTACTCGAGGTATTTCCTGGCGGTCTGGTGATCGCGCACATTGCTGAGCATGTAGGGTTCGGCACCGATGAGTTCGGTGGTTTCGGCGATACAGGCTTTGCCGCCGTATTGCACGATTGACTTTGCCAGAGCGCCAATGAGGGGGTTGGCAGAGATGCCGGAGAAGGCATCGGACCCGCCGCACTGCAGGGAAAGGTTGAGGTTGGCGATGGATTGCGGTGTGCGCCGGGTACGATCAACGTCGTCGAGCCAGGCGAGAATCGTTTTTCTTCCATCGGCAATTACCTGCTCGGTTCTTTTGCCGCCGGCGCTCTGAAAGGCGACCGGATGACTGCGCCAGTTGTAGGCTTGCGTCTCGAGAAAGTTATGCAGGCTTTCGTTGTTGACGGGTTCGTCGCCGACATCGACGGCGAGCACGGCGCCGACGTTGGGGTGGACAACAAAACCGGCCAGTGCCCGCACGAAAAAGTCTTGATTGTTCGGCATCTGTCGGCTGCCGCCTTCGGTATGCATCACTGGCACAACGCCATCAATGTTTGGGTGGCTGGAGTCGATCGAGGCGGCGATACGTTTGACGACGGCATTGGTGCGCGAAGTTGTGGCGAGAACGACGATGTAATTGCGGGTGCCGACACCGCGTCCGTTGGCACGGAGGTATCCGTCGAACGTCCGGTCAGTGGGCAGGCGCGGCAGTTGTTTGCCGATGTTCAGCGTGGCGGTGTCGAGGTGGTATGGCTCGGCAAAATCATCGAAATTCGCGGATTCCGGCAGCGACAAATCCAGCCGCCGTCCTTGCAACGACTCGAGCATGAGATCGTTGCACAGGTATTCGCCGGGTGTGATGTCTCGTCTGGCGGTCCCGAACGGCAGCCCCCAGGACAAGACCCTGGCGCCTACGGCGATTGTGGAGTCCGCAAAACGGTGGCCTTCGAGGACGGTGTGGGACAGCGTGTAGCGGGCGTCGTCACGGGCGATTTCGGTACCGGCTTCGAGGCGGCGGATCGTGATCGCGACGTTGTCGGCGGGATCGGCCAGTCGGGCAACGTCACTAAATGCAATAGCTTTTGCCATGTCAATTCTTTTCCCAGAGGTTCGCGGGGTAGGTGTCTTCGTTGATGAGGCTTTGGACAGCGGCCATGATCAGCGGCTTATCCAGCTGGTAGGTGATGCCGTGCCAGCGTTCCTGTGAGTGCAGAACAGTCAATCGGGCGCGGCTCTCGCCGATGAGTTCGTCGATGATCACGGGCAGGAGAAACTCTGACTTCGGGTCTTTGCCGTGTTTCTCCAGGAACGGCACGAATCGTTTCTGCAACTGTTCGAACACGCGCGGCATGAAGCCCCAGAAGTTCATCGATGTCGGTTCGTCACCGGTGAACTCGGTGGTTGTGCGGTTCTCCTCCTGCATGCGGGCGCCGCCGTCGCAGCGCTCGATTTTGAGGCACTCGCGGACGGTTTGCAGATATCCGTCCTCGCTGACCTTGCAGATGCCGCGCGCGACGGTGCCGTGGTCGGAGAGTGTGTTTCCGAGACGGAACGCCACCAAAGCGTATGTCGGCGCGTTGAGGTCTTGGAGCGTTGCGAGGTGCTCTGCGAGAACGGCAAAGGTGGTGCGCCCGTAAAAATCATCGGCGTTGATCACGGCAAAGGGTTCGTTGACGTGGCCGCGACAGGCCAGCACGGCGTGGCCGGTGCCCCAGGGCTTGGTCCTGTCTGCTGGGGCGACAAAAGGCTCGGGCAGTGCGTTGATGTCCTGAACGACATAGTGTGTATCGATCTGCGACTCGAAACGCTGGCCGATATGTGTTCGAAAGTCTGCTTCGATGGTGCTATTGACGATGATCACCAGCTTGCCGAAGCCGGCCCGTAAGGCGTCATAGATCGAGTAGTCGATGATGATCTCGCCGGCCGGTCCGATCGGATCGATCTGCTTGCAGCCGCCGTAGCGGCTGCCGATCCCGGCGGCCATGATGACCAGTGTTGGTTTCATGGTTTCTGGACAATAGTAGAATGAAAGATGCAAGGTGGGGAGACAAACGGCTAAACGTGAAGGTAGTCGCGGTCCATTGATTTTTAAAGTTACGGATTCATGTGCCGCCGTTCTGGCGCTATTGTATACAGCGAATCTTTGGAGTCCATGACATGCTCATCAAAACTAGATCTTACGCCCGAGCGGGGTTGCTTGGCAATCCGTCCGATGGTTTTTTCGGCAAGACCATTTCTTTCACGATGTCGAACTTCGTAGCGGATCTGGAGCTGTGGGAGAGCCCGGAGATTCATTTCGTCACGGGCGCTGTGGAAGACCTCCGATTCGACAGCCTGGACAATCTTTTGACCGAGATCGGGCTGTACGGGTACTACGGGGGCATTCGTCTGCTGAAAGCGACGACCAAGGTGTTTGTAACCTGGTGCCGTGAGAACGGTGTAGAGCTGCCAAACCGGAATTTCACTGTTCGTTACCTGTCGACAGTCCCGCGCCTGGTGGGCATGGGCGGGTCCAGCGCCCTGTGTACGGCGATGTTCCGGGCGTTGATGCAGTTCTACGAGATCGATGTGCCGATGCAGATCATTCCGACTCTGTGTCTGCGGGCAGAGACCGAGGAGTTGACGATCCAGGCGGGGTTGCAGGATCGAGTCATCCAGGTGTACAACGGCGTGATGTTCATGGATTTCGACGAGCAGCTCATCAAGTCACGTGAGTACGGCGACTACAAGCGCATCGAGAAAGCCGGCATGCCGAACGTCTATGTGGCCTATGACCGGGTACAGGCGGAAGTCTCGGGCAAGTACCACGGTGATCTGCACAGCCGCTTCGACCGTGGCGACAGCGACGTGATTGATGCGATGCACGAATTTTCGGACATCGCACAGCGCGGCTACGAATGTCTGATGCAAGGGCGGCCACACGAATTGTCAGCGCTGGTGGATCAGAACTTCGACGTCCGCGAACGCATCTCCGGCAACGGCATCTCCCCGGCCAACCGCAAGATGGTTTCGGTCGCGCGTGACGCCGGTGCATCTGCGAAGTTCGCAGGCAGCGGCGGGACGATCGTTGGAACGTACAAAGACGACACGGCACTTCAAGTGTTACGCGAGCGTCTTGAGGCGATCAACTGCGAAGTTGTCGTACCGGAAATCCCGGACGTATGACAGCGGTGCGTACAGCCATTCTGCCCGCCGCCGGCCTAGCGACGCGTTTTCTGCCGGTCACCAAGGCTGTGCCCAAGGAGCTTTTGCCGTTGGGCAACAAGCCGGTGATCCACTGGATTGTCGACGAAGCGGTGGCGGCGGGTGTTGAAGAGATTGTCCTGGTGATCAGTCCGGACAAGACGGTTATTCGCGAATACTTCTCGCCGGCCCCGGCATTGGACGATATTCTGCAGGCGCGCGGCAAGCCCGAACTATTGGACGAACTGAACCGCCTGCTCGATCGTGTCGCCTTTACCTTTGTCACCCAACATGAGCCCAGTGGTCTGGGGCATGCCGTACTCTGCGGCCGCGACGCGGTCGGAGATGAACCCGCGTTGGTATTGCTCGGCGACGCACTGATCACCGCAGAGGTGCCGGTTGCGCGTCAGCTTGTCGCCGTATTCGAACAGGTCGGCAACAGTGTGCTCGGCCTGGAAGAAGTCCCGGATGAAAAGGTGATGTCGCGTGGAATTGTCGCTGCCGAAACAACGCCGGACGGCTTCCTTCGTGTCAGCGATGTCGTCGAGAAACCGCCAGTTGCGGAGGCTCCAGGCAATCTTGCCATCTCCGGCCGTTACCTGTTGACGCCTGCGGTGTACGGCTATTTGGAATCTGCGGCGCCACGGCCGGACGGGGAGATTTGCCTGACGTCGGGGATTGCCGGTCTGATTGCGGACGAGGCGGTGTATGGCTGTGTCTTCGACGGCGTGCGTCACGACACCGGCACACCGGCCGGGTATTTGAAGCTTCTGAATACGCTGGTGACGCAGTAGTGGCAAAATGAACGGCGGCAGAGGCCCGTTCCGCTTGCTTGCAGCTGTGTCAGAGATGCCTGTCGATGATCGCGCCGAGTTGATCGATCTTTTCTTCGATATCCTTGACCAGGTGAAATTGGGTATGGGTGCGGTCGAGATTCTCCTCGGCGTAATGAATCTTGTAATAGGTGTCGCCGTTGAGGTAATCGGCTAAGAAGCGGATGCCGTTCTCGAAAGTCATGAGAAAACCGGCATGCGGCAACAGTTCAATCTCCCGTGTCTGCAGAAATGACTTTGCTTCGCCGACGTAGCCGCGGACCAGCGCTTCGTAGCGTTCGATGTCGAGTGACACTTTGCTAAGGTCCTTTTCATTCTCGGCGAAGTCGCCGGTCGAGGTCCGGACCAGTTCGCCGAAGTCATACAGAAGTGAACCTGCCATGACTGTGTCCAGGTCGATGACGCAAACACCGTCACCGGTTTTAACGTCGAGCAGGACATTGTTTATCTTTGTGTCGTTGTGCGTGACGCGCACGGGAATCTCGCCGGATTCCAGGCCGTCGGTAACGATCCGGATCTTGTCTTTGCGGGCCAGCGCGAAATTGATTTCATCGCGGCATTGGGCGACTCGCCCGGCGGTGTCTGCGGCGATAGCGGATTCGAGTGCCGCCATGCGTGAGGGCGTATGATGGAAG
>Ga0302133_10001632_pt1 | contig 13959 bp, 10 predicted proteins | sample CB9_331_MG_FD_203121 | JGI IMG/M metagenome (GOLD analysis project Ga0302133, IMG submission 203121) | Marine microbial communities from Western Arctic Ocean, Canada - CB9_33.1 | ecosystem: Environmental > Aquatic > Marine > Oceanic | place: Canada: Western Arctic Ocean | collected 2017-09-19 | reverse complement strand
TGCTCGGCACCGTCGCCGGCACCGACCCCGGTGGTGTGCAGTGGCGTGACGATGTGTTGGCTGAAGCTTCGCGGCGCGGCCACCAGCTCGACAAAGACGGGCAAATCGTCGAGGCGCCCGCCGCTGCCGATTAACGCCGCAGGTGTCTTAACCGTAACGTCTGAGTTGGGTACCGTTGCGCCGTAGCCAGGTGCGTTCGGCCTTGGATTCGCCCACCAGTCCGGCGACCACAGACCAGAAGCTGGCGCTATGATTCAATTCCCGCAAATGGGCGATTTCGTGCGCTACCACATAGTCGAGCACCGCCGGCGGCGCCAAGATGAGGCGCCAGGAAAAAGATAGGCCACCTGCCGCCGAACAGCTGCCCCAGCGTGTCGCCGGGTCGCGGATCGAGAGGCGGCGGATTGGCCGTTCAACTCGGCACGCCAGACGCTCGGCGCGCGCGCCGATTTCGCGCCGCGCCTCGGCAATTAGCCAGCGCCGCACGCGCTCAGCAAATATCTCCTCATCGCCTGTCACCAACAGGTCACCGCCGACGCGCCGCGTGCGTTTGGCGCCATTCACCGGCCTGGTTAGCGTCAGGGGTTCCCCCAATAGCGGCAGCACCGTGCCATGGCGAAACGCTATCGCTGGCGGTAATCCGGCTAGCCGGGTTTCGATCCAGTTCGCGCGGGCATGGGCGAATGCGAGGCCGTCGCGCACCGCCGCGCGCCGCGGCAGCACCAACTCGACTTCGCCTTTGGATTCGTCGATGCGGATCAGGATATGCCGCGCCCGTGCACTGCGGCGCAGATTGAGCGTGACAACGCTTCCACCCGGCAGGGCGAGGGAGCGCAGGGGGTCGGCTGGTTGGAGAATCGACATGGCTCCAGCGAGTGTGATCGGTTCGCATTTTTTTGGCTATAGGCTTGGCGCTATCGGCAGGCGGTGGCGAAACGCTTTATCTGCCGCCCCGCCGCGTGGTAAGAGCCTCGACCGCAAACCATGTTGACAATCTCCTCCCTCACTTACCGCATCGGCGGGCGTCCTCTCCTCGAAGACGCTTCGGCGCGCATTCCGCGCGGCCGGCGCATCGGTCTCGTCGGGCCGAACGGTAGCGGCAAGACAACTCTCCTTCGCCTGATCGCCGGCACAATTGAGCCCGATGGCGGAAGTCTGGCAATGACGCGCGGCGCGCAGGTGGCAAGCGTCGCGCAGGAGGCGCCGGGCGGTACGGCGACGCCGCTGGAAACGGTCCTTGCTGCGCATACCGAGCGCCACACTCTTCTTGCCGAGGCTGAGACAGCTGAGGACGCGCACCGCATCTCAGAAATCCAGACCCGCCTGCACGATATTAGCGCCCAGGCGGCGCCGTCGCGAGCGGCGTCGATTTTGGCCGGTCTCGGGATTGGCGAGGCGGCGCAGCACCAAGCGACTGAAAGTCTCTCCGGCGGCTGGCGCATGCGTGTCGCCTTGGCGGCCGCTTTGTTCGCCGAGCCGGATCTCCTCCTCCTCGATGAGCCGACCAACCATCTCGATCTCGAAGCGACGATGTGGCTTGAAAATCATTTGCGCGGTTACCCCCGCACCCTTCTTCTGGTCAGCCATGACCGCCATATTCTGAACGCCGTGCCGGATGGCATTCTACATTTGTCTGGTCGCGCGCTCAGCCTATATCCGGGCGGCTACGATAATTTCGCCCGCGTCCATGCTGAACGCCAAGCCGCAGAAGCCTCAAACCAGGCACGCCGGGCGGCGAAACGCAGCAAGCTCGAAGGTTTTGTCGCCCGCTTTCGCTACAATGCCAGCAAGGCGCGCCAGGCACAGAGCCGCTTGAAGGCGCTTCAGCGCCTAAGCGATACGCCGCCGCCGGTTGAGCGCTCCAGCGTGGAAATAGATTTTCCCGACCCCGCCGGCCTCGCCCCACCGCTCATCACTTTGTTTGGCACAGCAGCGGGATATACGCCGGGCGCGCCTGTCCTCAAAGGCCTCGACCTGAGGCTCGATCCGGATGACCGTATTGCTCTGCTCGGTGCCAACGGCAACGGTAAATCCACCTTCGCCAAATTGCTCGCCGGTGCGCTTGAGCCGATGGCGGGCGAGATTCGGCGCGCGCCCAAGCTCAGGGTCGGCTATTTCGCACAGCATCAGATCGATTCCCTGGAAGCCGATGAGAGCGCTTTTCAGCAACTCAGCCGGAAGATGTCCAAGGCGGCACCGCATCAGGTGCGCGCCCGCCTCGGCACCTTCGGCTTCAGCCAAGACAAGGCCAACGTGGTGGCGCAGAAGCTATCCGGCGGTGAGAAAGCGCGCCTCAACCTCGCTTTGATCAGCCACGGTGCGCCGCAAATCTTGGTGCTCGATGAGCCCACCAACCATCTCGATTTGGAAACCCGCGATGCTCTGGTGCAGGCCCTGAACGCTTTCCCCGGCGCCGTGATTGTGATCAGCCATGATTGGGATCTGTTGGAATTGACGGTGGAGCGTTTGTGGCTGGTAGCGGACGGAACCGTGCGCCCTTATGACGGTGATCTCGATGATTATCGGCGCTTTGTGATTGGCGGCAGCGGAGGCGGTGGAAGTGGAAGTGGTAGCAATAAGGCGGCGCGGGAAAAATCCTCAAAGGGCAAGATCGTACGGCGCGACGCGGCGGCCGAGCGCTCCAAGCGCGCACCCCTCAAACGTGCCGCCGAGAGCGCCGAATACCGTCTCAACCAGGCGACCCGGCAAAAAACCGATATTGAAGCCAAGATGGCGGATAGCACCCTTTATGAAGGCGCGCCCGAGCGCCTCGCCGAGCTCGGTCGTAAATTGAGCGCGGCGGAGCGCACGATCTCCGAGGCCGAGGCCGATTGGCTGCGGGCCGCCGAAGCACTGGAGGTCTTGAAGGCCGAAGACGGTTCAGCCGGCGGCTAAGACTTCGCGCGCGAATTTGGGATAGATTTCAGCGATATCCGCACCCACGCCGCCCCGTATCAGTTCCAATGTTTCGGCGGAGGGCTGCGGTGTTTGCGGGACGTCAGCCGGGGCGTCGTACTCAAAGCCGGTATTCTCTTTAATACTCGCTGCTGTTTCGCCGGCATGGATGGTTTGCAGGCGGAAGCGTTGCGCATCGCGCTCAAACGAAAATACGCAGCGTTCCGTCACCAACGCATAGGGGCCGCCGGGGCGGTAGATGCCGGGCGGGCTCACGCCGGGTGCGGAGATGAAGTCGACCTTCGGCACCAGCACGCGGCGGCTATGTTCAGGCCTGAACAGAATCACCCGAGGCACCAAAAAGTAGAGGTAGGCCGAGCCATAGCTGCCGGGAAAGCGCAGGCTGAGATCAGGATACTCGCCGAGCCCGAGCAAATTGACATTGGCCTGGCCGTCGATCTGCCCACCGCCAAGAAAAAACGCGTCGATGCGCCCTTGCGCGGCGCAATCAAACAGCTCGCGCGCGCCGTCGGTAAAATCATTGTGACGCAGGCTGGAAAGTACGCTGACCCGCAGCCCCTGTTCCGCCCGTGCCCGCGCCAGCAGCGCGGCCGCGCCGGGGATCGGCGAAGACGCGCCGACCGCCACATGGTTGAGGCCATCCAGCATGCGGGCGATGACGGCGATGAGAAGCTCGGTTTTGCTGTGCTGGGGCGCGCTCATGTGGCGCCATGCTCGGCGAGATATTCCTTAAAACCCTGTGAGCTGCGCGCCTTTTTCGCATAGCCCGCGAGATGCGCTACGTCGGCCTCATAATGGCCGGCCATGCCGAGCGGCCAGGCGCCGTTTGGCGCTACGGCAATCGCCGTCACATAAAGTGCCGGCAATGAGCCACCGGCCAGTGCCTCGTCCTGCATTAAGTCGATATCGCGTATCTCTTCGACCGTCACCAGAGTGCCGCGCGCCGCATGCGACATGGTCACAAGCTCGCGCCGGCGGCCGATCCAGATATTGCCGTTGCGGTCGGCGAACGGCGCATGAAAAAGCGCGATATCGGGTTTGAGCGCCGGCAGCACGACAATGCGGTCGCCCTGCTCGAAGGGGTTTTCGCTCTCTTTCCAATCCTCGCGCACGCGCATGAGATCGCTGCCGATCAGGCCCCGGAGCGGCATGAAAGGCAGGCCTTTTTCGCTCGCCTGCAGCCCGGCGTGGATGGCCGGACAGGTCGAATCGCGGATGGTGATCTTGCGGCTCTTGAGGGCGGCGGTGAATTGCGGCGCGGCGCCAAGCTCGCCCAGGCTGATCGCCGCCGTCTCAATGATCGCAACACAACCCGCGCCGATCAGCATATCCGCCTGAATGCCGCTTTGTGGCACCGCCAACAGATGAAGATCGCGCGCGCCGCGCCGGATCAGGGCGCGCGTCGCCGCCATGGCGACAAAGGAATAATCCGGTGGCACCGCAACCATGGCGCCGTCCTCGATGCGCGCCGCCAGCGCCTCCAACGTTGTTACCGGCACCGTGTTCAGAGCCATCGTCCCGCCTTCCCTGTCGGCCGCAACGGCTAGAAATCGTCCTCGTCAAATTGCGCGATGGCTGCCTTACCGGTCATGATTCGGAGAAACAGTGAAGCCGATTCGGGCAGCAGTTTGTACATATAAAAGCGCGCCGTCTTGACCTTGTTGGCGTAGTAGCGCGCATCGCCATTGGCGTCATCGCCCGCCTTGGCTAAGGCTTTTTCGGCCATCATTGCCCACATATAACCGACCGCCACCAAACCGAACATTTTCAAATAATCGGTGGCAACCGCGGCCGCTTCTTCGGGATCGCCGAGGACCTTTTGGGCGATCACCAATGTCGCTTGCTGCAGCTTGCCAAGCGCCTTGGCGAGCGGCATGACAATTTCCTTCAGTGCCTCATCATTCTGGTGCGCTTCAACGAAGGCAGTGGCGGGATGAAAGAAATGGCGCAAGAGGCGGCCGGTATGCAGGCCAAGCTTGCGCCCCACCAGATCGAGTGCCTGAATGCCGTTGGTGCCTTCATAGAGCTGCGCTATGCGTGCATCGCGCACCAACTGCTCCATGCCATGTTCGGCGATATAGCCGTGTCCGCCATGCACCTGGACCGCTAGATTGGCCGCCTCGAAGCCGCGGTCAGTCAGGAATGCCTTGATGATCGGCGTCATCAGCTGCACCAGCTCATCGGCGTCGCGGCGCGCCTCAGCATCCGGATGATTGGTTGAAATATCGAGGTTGAGTGCCGTCCAATAGGCCAGCGCCCGCGTGCCTTCATTGTAGGCGCGCACCGTAAGCAGCATATTGCGGACGTCCGGATGGACGATGATGGGATCGGCGGCATCGGCGCTCTTGGCGCCTTTCGCCACGCTTTTGCCTGAGCGTCTCTCTTTGGCGTAAGCGGTGGCTGATTGGTAGGCGGTCTCGCCGATTGCCAGGCCTTGCATGCCGACGCCGAGGCGGGCGCCGTTCATCATCGTGAACATGCAGCGCAGACCCTTGTGCGCCTCACCGATGAGATAACCTTCGGCCTCATCGAAATTAATCACGCAAGTGGACGCGCCGTGAATGCCCATTTTCTTCTCGATAGAGCCACAGGAAACGCCGTTGCGCGGGCCTAGTTCGGCGCTTGCGCCATTGCCCTTGACGTTGATTTTAGGCACGAGGAAAAGCGAAATGCCGCGCACGCCCTCGGGCGCATCCGGCAGCTTGGCCAGCACCAGATGGACGATGTTGTCGACCAAGTCGTGCTCGCCGGCAGAGATAAAAATCTTGCTGCCGCTGATGTTGTAAACGCCGTCACTGGCCGGCACCGCCTTGGTACGAATCAGGCCGAGATCGGTGCCGCAATGGCTTTCGGTGAGGCACATAGTGCCGCTCCACGAGCCGTCGGTGAGATGCGGGAGGTACGTGTCTTTGATCGCCTCGCTGCCATGGCGCTCGATCAGCGCCGCAGCGCCACGCGATAACAGCGGATAGAGGCCAAACGCGATATTGGTCGAACACACCATCTCCTCGATGACGAAATTCATCAACGCCGGCAGGCCTTGGCCGCCATATTTAGGGTCGGACGAGATCGACTGCCAGCCGGCGTCGACAAAATCGTCATACGCCTGTTTGAAGCCCGTCGGCGTGCGCACCACGCCGTTCTCATAAGTGCAGCCTTCCTCGTCGCCGATACGGTTAAGCGGCAACAGCTTGTCCTCACAGAACTTGGCGCTCTCTTCAATAATGGCGTCGATGGTGTCCGACGTAGCTTCCTCGAAACCGGGCAGCTTGGACAGTTGTTCAGCATCCAGCATTTCGTGGAGGACGAAGCGCATGTCGCGTAAGGGCGCTTTATAAATTTGCATATCTCTAACTCCTGGCCGCTTAGTTGCGAAGCGGCTTGCCGGTTTCCAGCATGTGTTCCATGCGGGCGAGGGTGAGTGGGTTTCTGGCGAGGGTGGTCAGCGCCTGCCGTTCCAAGGTGGAGAGGTCGTCCTCACTCACTGCGTCGGTGGTGTCGGTTTTGCCGCCGGTGAGCACGAGCCCGAGCTGATCGACCACGGTAAGATCGTGCGGCGTGGCCTTGCGTGTCTTGGCCAGGCCGCGCACCGCCATCATTAGAGCGACGCGGGCAGACTTGCCGGGCAGCTTGATTTCCTTCGGCTCGGGCGCGTGATAATCCACCGCGAGTTCCAGCGCGCGCGCTTTGGCGTCGGCCAACAGGCGATCGCGATTGAAGGTGATGTTATCGCCGTCGCGGAGATAGCCATGTTCGAACGCCTGCGCCGCCGAGCGTGAGACCTTGGCGAGACCAATGGTCTGGAACAACTTGGAAATCGTCGGCATGGCGCCGCCACTTAAAATGCCGCCGCGTTTGTCGGCCAAACCACGCACCAACATCTCTTTGCAGCCGCCCCAGCCCGGAATGAGGCCGACGCCGACCTCGACCAGGCCGATATAGGTTTCGGCATGAGCCTGCACCGCATCGCAATGAAGCAAGCTTTCGCAGCCGCCGCCCAAGGCCATGCCCGACGGCGCGCCGACCACCGGAAAGGGCGCGAATTTGAGTGCCTTGAAGGCGTCTTGGCCTTGTTTGACCATATCCTCCATCATCGGCCAGGCGGCGAGATTGATGGCAAACAGCGCGAGACCCAGATTTACGCCCACGGAATAGTTGCTGCCTTCGTTGTGCAGCACCAGGGCTTTGAAATCCTTGCTCACCGTCGCGACGGATTTGCCGATCATGCCGAGGGTGTCTGGGTCGATGGCGTTCATCTTGCTGTGAAACTCGAGGCAGGCGACGCCGTCGCCGATATCCCAGAGACTGGCGGAGCCGTTGCGCAGGATCGGTTTGCCGGCGCGTTTGACGTCGCTGAGCAGCAGCACGCCAGGCGCCCGCTCAATTGGCACATAGGCACCGTCAGCCGTGAGATATTGCAAGCGCCCCTGATCGACGCGGTAGAAACCGCCGTTCTCGGCAGCAAGACGCACAAATTCCGGAACGGCGCGGCCTTCCGCTGCCAGGCGCTCGGCGAACCATTCGGCGCCGATTTTGTCGATCAACTCGAACGGACCACTCTTCCACGCATAGCCGAGTTTCATGGCATCGTCGATGGCGACCACCGTATCGGCGATTTCGGGAATGAGATCGGCCGTATAGACGAGCGTCGATGACATCACCTGCCACGCGAAATCACTGGCGGCATCGCCATGTTCGAACAAAGCGCGTGGAGAACTGCCGGCGGTGCGCACACTGTCCGGCGTTTGACGGAGCGCCGCCGAATAAGCCCCCGTGGTGAGGTCGATAACCTCTTTCACCGGCTTGCCGCTCTCTTTGTTGAGGCGGTAGAAGCCGCCCTTGCCCTTGCGCCCAATCGAGCCCTCCGCGATCATTTTCAAGATCAATTCAGGTTCGCCGTAGAGCGTGCGGTAGGTGTCGTTCTCGGGCACAGCGTCATAAAGGCTCTTGCTCACCAGCGGCATCAGATCGATGCCGACCAGATCCATCAGGCCGAAAATTCCCGTCTTGGGGATGCCGATCGCACGGCCAATTGCGGCGTCGGCTTGCTCGACCGTGACACCGCCTTTAAAGGCTTCGACCACCGCCGCCTGAATCCAAAAGGTGCCGATGCGGTTGGCTATAAATCCGGGTGTGTCTTTGCAGTCGACCACGCCCTTGCCGAGCCTATGGTCGGCGAATTCGCTAACGGTCGCGACCGCCTCGTCCCGGGTTTTCTCGCCGCTGACGATTTCCAAAAGGCGCATATAGCGCGGCGGATTGAAGAAATGCGTGATGAGAAAATCGCGCTGAAAGCTTTCATCCATGCCGTTCATCAGGTCGGCGCAAGGTATCGTCGACGTGTTGGAGGAGACGATGCTGCCCGGTTTGCGCACGCTATCGATCTGGCGGTAGATCGTCTGCTTGATGTCGAGTTTCTCGATCACTGCCTCGACGATCCAATCGGCTTCGGCGAGGAGGGCGAGATCGTCTTCGATATTGCCGCAGGTGATACGCTTGGCGTTACGCTTCTCCATAAATGGCGCGGGCTCGGTTTTTAGCATGCGCTCGACCGCGTTCAGGGCGAGTTCGCTTCGCTTCTTCGCGCCTTTCGGCACGATATCGAGAAGAATCACATCGACGCCGGCATTGGCCACATGGGCGGCGATGCCGCCGCCCATCAGCCCGGCGCCGATCACTGCAACTTTGTTGATCGTCATCAGGCCGCCTCAAGCACGGTGGAAATGCCCTGGCCGCCGCCGATACATTGAGTGGCGAGGGCATATTGCTTGCCCTCGCGCTGCAGCAGCTGCGCCGCCTTGCCAGTGATACGCGCCCCCGTTGCGCCGAGCGGATGGCCGAGCGCGATGGCGCCGCCGTCCAAATTCATTTTGTCCAGATCGAAGGAAAGCTCGCGCGCGCAAGCCAGCGCTTGTACGGCGAATGCCTCGTTCAACTCGACCACGTCGATATCGGCCATGCCGATACCGGCACGCTCGAGCGCCTTGATGGTGGAGACCACCGGGCCATAGCCCATGATTTCCGGCTGACAGCCGGCCACGGCGACGCTCTTAATCTTAGCCAGTACATCCAACTTGTTGGCGGCCGCATACTCGTCCGTGCAAACCAGTACCGCTGAAGCGCCGTCGGTCAGCGGTGATGAAGTGCCGGCGGTCACCGTGCCCTCGGCGTCAAAAGCGGGCTCCAGATTGGCCAGCGCTTCGGCAGTGGTGCCGGCACGGATGCAGCCATCCTGGTCGATGGTCTCGCCGTCGCACTCGATGGCGACAATCTCGCCGGCGAGACGTCCCTCTGCTCGCGCGGCGGCGGCCTTGTCGTGGCTGGAAACGGCGAGGGCTTCCTGTTCCTCGCGCGGGATTTGATATTTCTGCGCCAGATTCTCCGCCGTCTCGCCCATTGCCATATAGGCACCTTCGTTGCGCTCATAGAGATCAGCGTTGGGCATCGGGTTGTAGCCGCCCATCGGCACGCGCGACATGGATTCGACACCGGCGCAAATGAAAGCGTCTCCGGCATTCATTTGAATCGCGCCGGCGGCGATGTGAATCGATTGCATCGACGAGCCGCAGAACCGATTGACCGTGACGCCGGCGACGGAAATCGGTAAATCCGCGAGCAGGATGACGATGCGCGCCACGTTGAAGCCCTGTTCACCTTCTGGAAAGGCGCAGCCCATGATGAGGTCTTCGATGCCGGCGGGATCGACGCCGCTGCTCTCGATCAGCCCGCGCACCACATCGGCGGCCAAATCGTCAGGCCGTTTTTTCACCAACTGACCCTTATGAGCGAAATGGAAAGGTGATCGTTTATATCCTGCGATGACAACGGGTTTCATGTTCTAGACCTCGCTAAAATTGCTGTGGTGCCGGCATCTGTATTACGCCGATGAGTTGAATTACGGCTCATGAAGATGCAGCCGCGTTTCGTTTGGCGGCCTCTTCTGCGATCAGTTCCTTTTTGGAGAGTTTGCCGATCAGAGTTTTCGGCAGCTCGTCGCGGAATTCGATTTGTTTGGGCATTTCGATCATTGAGAGCTTGTCTTTGAGGAAGTCGGTCAGGTCCTTGGCATCCAGCGACTGGCCTGCGCGCAGCTTCACAAATGCTTTAACGGTTTGCTGTCGGTACGAATCCTCGACGCCCGCCACGGTGACTTCTTCGACGGCAGGATGCCGGTATATCGCTTCTTCAACATGGCGCGGATAAATATTGTAGCCGCCGGAAAGAATGATTTCCTTCAGCCGGTCGATCAGATAGGTGTAGCCGTCTTCGTCCATGTAGCCGACATCTCCGGTATGGAAGCGGCCGTCCAACAGCGCGGTCGCGGTTTCTTCCTCGCGGTTCCAATAGCCGCGCATAACTTGCGGGCCAGTAAGACAGATTTCGCCGATTTCGCCCTGCGCCAGGACGCGCGATGGATTTTTGATATCAGTGATTTCAACCACCATGCCGGGTGCCGGCAAACCGAGCGAGCCGGGCCGTGATTCACCGGTCGAAGGATTGCACAACGCAACCGGCGACGTCTCGCTCAGGCCATAGCCCTCAAGTAGGGTGCAGCCGGAGAGGGCTTCGAATTTTTCCTGCACCTCGCGCGGCAATGTATCGCCGCCAGCCAGGCAATAGCGCATTGAAGTGAGATCGAACTTGCCCGCCGCCACGCCCGAATGATTGTTGATAGCGATATAAATCGTTGGCACGGCGGGGAAGAATGTTGGGCGCTTCTTATGGATGACCTTGAGCACCGCCTCCAATTCGAAGCGCGGCAGCAGAATCATCTTGGCGCCGGCATGGACGCTGAAATTCATCACCACCGTCATGGCGAAGACATGGAACAATGGCAGCACGCCCATCATCACTTCTTCGCCGAATTTGGTTTCAGGAAAGAAATAAGCCGCCTGTTGCACATTGGCGGTGAGATTTGCGTGGGTGAGCATGGCGCCCTTGGGCCGACCGGTGGTGCCACCGGTATATTGCAAGACCGCGATATCCGCTTCTGGGTCTATATCGACCGGCTCAGGGCGCCCATCGTTGGCGCACAGGGCTTTGAACGATAGATAGCGCGCGTCCGCTGGCAGCGGCACGATATTCTTACGCCGCAGTAGGCGGTAGAGCAGGCTCTTTGGAAATGGCAGCTGTTCGGCCATTGACGTGAGCACTATTTTTCTTAGCCGTACGCCGCCCAGCATTTTCGCTGCCTTGTCGTAAATCAGCGGCATATCGAGAGTAATCAGGATATCGCATCCGGAATCTTCGATCTGAACGCGGATTTCCTCTTCGGCGTAGAGCGGGTTGAAATTGACCACGGTGCCACCGGCGGTCAGCACGGCGTAATAGGAGATCACCATTGCCGGACAGTTGGGCAGCATCAGGCCAACACGGTCTCCCTTGACGATCCCTTGGCTCTGCAAGCCCTTGGCGGCACGCTTCACCAATTTTGCAACCTCGGCAAAACTATAGATTCGATCCATGAAATCTATGGCCGGGCGGGACGCGTATTTCTTCGCCGCGTTTTCCATCAACGCCGGCAGAGCATGGGGCGTCAGCGGCGCGCGCCAATCAAGATCTGCAGGATAGGATTTTTCCCAGAGATAACGCTGATTCGATTCGGTCATAGCCAAATTCCATAATGCCAAAACGCGTGTTTTTCACGCCGCAGAATGCCGCTCGAGTAAATAGTGAATATTCTGATCAATATTCACTCAAAGCTGACCAAGGATCAAGTAATTTTGACGTTTTGCAGGGATCAGTGCAACGATTCCCCGGCGCTGGGCGTCCTTAGCCTTTAGACTCGCTTGGGGTATTTGGTGTCGACATAATCTTCGACAATGGTCTGAAATGCTTCCGCGATGCCCTCGCCGCGCAGCGTCACTGTCTTTTTCCCATCGATAAAGACCGGTGCCGCCGGGGCCTCGCCAGTGCCAGGCAGGCTGATGCCGATATCGGCATGTTTGCTTTCACCAGGGCCGTTGACGATGCATCCCATGACGGCGAGTTGCATATCCTCCACGCCAATATGAGATTCTCGCCATTCCGGCATGCGGGCGCGCACATGGCTTTGAATCTTTTCCGCCAAATCCTGAAACACCGTGCTGGTAGTGCGCCCACATCCTGGACAGGCGGTCACCAGCGGCGTGAAGGAACGCATTCCCATGGTTTGTAGGATTTCCTGCGCCACGATTACCTCTTGAGAGCGGTCGCCGCCGGGCGGTGGGGTGAGCGAAATACGGATGGTATCGCCAATGCCTTGTTGGAGGAGAATGCCCAACGCCGCGGTCGAGGCGACGATGCCTTTTGAGCCCATGCCCGCTTCGGTCAGGCCGAGATGGAGGGCGTAATCTGAGCGTGCCGCCAAATCGCCATAGACCGCCACCAAATCCTGCACCTGGCTGACCTTGCAGGAAATCACGATGCGGTCGCGGCCGAGGCCTATTTCCTCGGCCAATGCGGCACTTCTCAGCGCTGATTCCACCAGTGCCGCACGCATGACCTCCTGCGCCTCGCGCGGTTCATTGAGCTCGGCGTTTTGGTCCATCAATTCAGCCAAAAGCTCCTGATCGAGGCTGCCCCAATTGACGCCGATCCGCACCGGCCGGTCATATTCGAGCGCCACCTCGATCATCGTCTGGAACTGGCGGTCGCGTTTCTCGCGAAAGCCGACATTGCCCGGGTTGATGCGGTATTTCGCCAACGCTTCGGCGCAGGCCGGATGTTCGCGCAATAATTTATGGCCGTTATAGTGAAAATCGCCAATCAACGGCACGCCGCAGTCCATGGCGTCGAGGCGCTCGCGGATATGCGGCACCGCCGCCGCCGCCGCCGGCGTGTTCACGGTAATGCGCACCAGTTCCGAACCGGCCTCGGCCAACGACCGCACTTGCACCGCCGTGCCTTCGGCGTCCTCGGTATCGGTATTGGTCATGCTTTGCACGAGGATCGGCGCGCCACCGCCAATGCGGTACGGCCCGACAGAAACGCCGATGCTGGTGTGGCGTGGCGCTTGGAGGATACCGCGGTTCATGCTGTTCCGCTTTCTTTAGCCGAGCACTTTCTGCTTTGCGCGCTGCAGGAATTCGATCGTCGAGGCGATCGTCTTTTCCGGGCACTCCACCAGATCGGCATGGCCGATATCTTCGTAAACGATGAGTTCGCAACCTGGAACATTGTCAGCCACCCATTGCGCGCCGGCGCCCGAGGCGCCGGTTTCCATAGGCGTTAACATATCCTTTTTCGCCGTGATGACGAGGGTCGGATTTTTGATTATTTTGCAATCCTCGCGCAAATCCATGTTTTCCATGGCCAGGCAGGCCTGAACCACGGTATCGACCGAGTTGAGACCGACGATGGTGCGCACCATCTCGACGATTGCTGGGCCTTTGGGGCCGTCGAGATAATCCGCGCCCACCGCCTGGGTCAGGACATGGTCGGCGAACTCCGTCGAGCAGCCCCAGGAGCGTGCCATGTGGCGCCAGGTACGGAACATGATCTTGCGCATCTCATCGCATTTGGCGAACGCGCAATCGCTCACCACGCCGATGCATTTTTCTGGGTATTTGGCGGCGAATTTAAGCGCGATCATGCCGCCGGCGGAAGTGCCCATGACATGCGCGCGGGGAATATCGAGTTTGTCCATTAACGCCGCGAGATCGTCCGCCCATAGCTCTACATCATAAGATTGGAGTGGGCGGTCGGTCTGGCCGTAGCCGCGCTGGTCATAGCTGATGAGCTTGAAATGCTCGGCCAACCCGTCCCACACCATACCGAAATTCTGGCGCCCGAACAGCGAGCCGCCGATCAGCGCCAGCGGATCGCCGTCGCCCATATATTCGTAAAAAATATTGATTCCGTTGGCTTCGACTTTCGGCATTTTTTTGCTCCCCCAGTAGCGGTCCAATCATAACGCGCGGTTCGGCACGGCGATTCAAGCCTATTATGACGCTCGAAATCGAGCAGGTCGATGGGGAGCTTTGAGGGCCCCCCTCGCCGCGCTGATCGGGGAAACTACGCCGCTTTGTTGGTATTCCGCCGCGGGCGTTGCGAATTGCGGCG
>Ga0302133_10001619_pt1 | contig 14000 bp, 9 predicted proteins | sample CB9_331_MG_FD_203121 | JGI IMG/M metagenome (GOLD analysis project Ga0302133, IMG submission 203121) | Marine microbial communities from Western Arctic Ocean, Canada - CB9_33.1 | ecosystem: Environmental > Aquatic > Marine > Oceanic | place: Canada: Western Arctic Ocean | collected 2017-09-19 | reverse complement strand
CAGGCCTGTTTCATCGAATAACCGGTCACCCTCGCCGGCCTTCGCCGGGTCCAGATACCGGTCGGAAAGGAGTCCACGGGCCAATGGACTGTAGGCGATGAAGGAAATTCCGTTTTCGGCGGCGTAGGCAAGCACGCCTTTCTGTCCGGGGTTTTCTCCGGTGAGAATATCAAACCTGTTCTGCACCGCGACAACCCGGCAACGAAGAGAGCTGGACACCTCAATCCCCCGATACAATTCGAGCTGCTCGACCCTGAAATTTGAAACGCCAAAGTAACGAACGGTCCCTTCGCTTACGAGATCCTCTATCGCCTCCAGGCTCTCTTCCGGCGGCGTCGCGTCGTCGAACTGATGAAAATAGAGCAGATCGATCCGGTCCGTCAGCAGGCGCTCCAGGCAGGCGTGCACGCTATCCCGGATATTGGTGCGGCCCAGACCGCAGTGATTCGGCGTCAGCCCGTCCATCAGACCGCATACCTTCGTACAAAGTACGATGTCGCGACGCTTCTCCGGATTCCTCTCGAACCAGGTTCCGAGCACCCGCTCGGAATTACCTGAACTTTCGTTGTAGCGATTGGCGGTATCCCAGAACGTGACCCCGAGTTCCCAGGCCCGGTCGAGAATCTCCAGGGACGTTCGTTCGCCGGTGCGGGCGCCGTCGCCGGTCTCCGGCAGCCCCATTTTCCAGGTGCCCAGACCCACCCTCGAAGCACGCAGGCCGGAATCTCCCACCCGAACGAAAGGCATATCGTGGAATTCGTTTACAGAAAATGGGAGCTTGTACAGGTTGGTCTTCGGTTCACGGTGGTTCATCCTCCGATTCTTGCGCACTAAGCCCCGACCTCTCAAGCACAGATGAAATGAATACTGCTGATTTGTGTGCGCTCCTCCCGGTCATAAAGGCCTCATCATGATCCGGCGTCTGATATCAGCCGATGATCCGGGACCAAACTCAGGCTGAACTCCAGAGGCATCGCGCAACCATATTTCTGCCCGCAATTTTATTCTACTTTTGGGTCGTCCATCCAACCGTTGGAACCCCGCGGAAGGATTCGGGCTTGTCAGCGAAAATCCGCTGGGATACGTTCGCGCAGATGAGCAACAGGAGTGGAGGTAAGGGGGCATGATCGATCTGCTTCGCAGACACGACCCGGGTCTCATTGAACTGACCTCCGAAGATGGGGCCGTCCTGGTTTCTCCCGCCTTGCAAGGCAGAATTTTCGCGCACCTGGAAGGTGACCTGCTTCATCAGCTGGATATCGAACGTCTCGAAGCGCCTCTCCCGGGCGAGTTCAACAACCTGGGGGGAAACTCGCTCTGGCCTGCCCCGGAAGGGGGCCCGTTCGCCTTCAACTACATGCCCGGCAGCGGGGAATGGGTCGTCCAGGCCGGCATCGCCGACCAACCGGCAAGCGTCACCTATCTCAGCAAGGGTGAAGTGGAGATCGAAAAGCAGATCAACCTCACCAATCGCCATGGCACAACCCTCGACCTTCGCTTCAACCGCCGAATCCAGATCGTCGGCACCCCAGATCTCGGCGGCTTTCCCGGGCTCCAAGGAATTGCATACCACACCTCCGATACCTTCGAGCCGCTTGGCTCCTACCGCGAGGACGAAGTCCTTCTGGCTCCATGGTCCCTGGAACAATTCCCCGGGGGGAACGGGGTCACCGCATTTGCAAAGGTGAAGGATCCGTCAACGGCCATTAATTTCGATTTTTACGGAATGCCTGAATCACCCCCCATTTATGGCGAAGATTTCTTTTCCACCTCACTTGGTGGGACGGCAAAATATCAGATCGGCATCAAGGTAGCCAATGAACCGGAAGTACTGGGCGCCCTGGATGCCAACCGAAACCTGCTTCTGCTTCGGCATACCGAAAAGAAGGACGGGCTTTACTTCAATATTGCCGACAACGATCAACCGGAGGGACCGGGATCTGCCGCCGACATGTACAGCGTGTTCAACGGCGGTGACCTTGATTTCTTCGAGCTCGAAACCATTGCCCCGATGCAAATCCGGGACGGACTAATAACAACCAGCTCGCTGCACTCGGCCTCAATTATGTTGCGGGGACCGGTGCCGGATCTGAAACTCTGGGTTAAAAATAAGTACGGAATTGATCCGGCCAACTAAGCGGACGTTGCACCACAGGAAATTGCCATGCGATACGAAATGATGTTGCCTCACCAGCTTCGACAGGCAATGGATGAGAACTGGCCGGCGGTCCTGCCGCTCGGGGTTCTGGAGTACCACGGCGAGCACCTGGCCATCGGGATGGACACGCTCGCGGTTCTGCGCTGCCTGGAACAATTGGAATCCGAGATGAACATCATTATCTTGCCGCCGTTTTACTACGGCGCCGGGAGCTATGCCGTCGAAGGGCCGGCAGGCACAGGCACCATGCAGGTTGACACCGAGGCCCTGGTGCCGTTCGGGCACCACTTTTTCCGCAGCCTTTTGCGGAACGGATTCCGAAATATTCACGCCATAATTCATCACCAGTCCGAAAACTTTACCGCTGGCATGCCGACCGACCTCTCCTTCAAGCTGGCAGGGCGCAAGGCAATCTTCGAGTTCCTGATGAATGAGCGCGGCGAGGGATTCTGGGGCGATAATTCCATGGCCGACTATTACGAGAAGCACGATGCAGGCGACAATCCATTTAACTGGGTGCAGATTCATCCCCTGATGGACGAGACCATCATCAAGGAGTATGACTTCGATCATGCGGGGATCGGGGAGACTTCGCTCCTGATGGCATTGGACCCCGCCGGCGTTGACATGGACCAATTCTCCGATGAGAAGTGGTATCTTCGAACAGCTAAGAACGCGACCAGGGAGTACGGCCAGCAGGCCGTCGACAAGATCCTGAAACGGTTGCGGAAGATTCTCAGCAACTAACCCGAATATTTCACCGGAGAAATACAACGACCCAGGAGAGTGACGATGCTTCAGATACCCGATGGGGAATACAAAACCAGACTCCGCCGCCTCAAAGCCAAGATCCGAAAGGCGGGCCTGGATGCGGTTCTCATTCACGGCAACGAAGGGGATTGCGCGAACGTCAGGTATTTGTCGGACTACTGGCCGACATTCGAATCCGGCGGTGTCTTTGTGCCGGCCGAAGGAAAAGCCATCCAGTTGATCGGCCCGGAAAGCGAAACCTACGCTAAGGGACGAAGCAAGATCAGCAGCATCTTGAAGATGGTGGAATACCGCGAGTCCGCGGAGCCGGAATACCCCGGAATTCCAGTGGCGCAATTTCAAGACGTAGTCAAGAAGGCGATGCCGAAAAAACGGCTGAGGAAACTGGGGCTCATCGGGTACTCGATCCTTCCGCTGCCGGTTTATGACAGCCTCCGTTCGGAGCTGCCGAATGTAAAACTCTCAAAGGCCGATTCCCTGATGGTGGAATTGCGGCAGGTGAAGAGCGACAGCGAGATCAAGCTCATGAAGAAGGCCTACCAGGTGAGCGAGAAAGCGGTGGAAGCTGTACTGGCGGAAATGCGGCCGGGGATGACCGAACTCCAGGTCATTGGAATCGCCCAGCGGGAGATCTACCGGCACGGCGGGGAATACGAAGGCCATGCGCTCTATTGTTTCTGCGGCCCCGCGACCAACAACGCCATTTCCCGGCCAACGCACAACAAGATTAAGAAGAACGAGGTCATTCAACTGAACCTCGGCGCCCGCGTCGGCGGATACTCGTCCAGCGTCGGCCTCCCCGTCTCGTTCGGGAAGTTACCCGCCCGGAAACAGCGCCTGGTAGACTTCGGCCTGGAAGCGCATGCGCACACCATGAGCCTGATGAAGGCAGGAAAGCCCGCGGCACAGGTCGTGGACGAGTACGAACAGTACGTAAAAAAGAACGGGTTTGGGAAGTACATGCTCTATGGACCGTGTCATGCGATCGGATTGATGGAAGTGGAACCCCCGTGGATGGAATCGACGTCGAAATACGACCTCCAAGAGAACATGACGTTCCAGTTGGACACCTTTTTCTACGACAAGGACTTCGGCCTGAGATGGGAAAACGGCGTGCGCGTAACGAAGTCCGGCGTAGAGCAGCTTTCGCGAAAATTCAAGAAGCTGGTTCAGCTGTGATTCACCGACTTCAGCATGGCCCTTGCGTGATCCATCGTCACTCCGGTCTGGTCCTTGCCACCCAGCATGCGGGCAATTTCGTCGACCCGTTCATCGACCTCTAGAATATTTACACCGGTGAAAGTGCGATTCTGCCTGACTTCCTTCTGGACGGCGAGGTGCGCACTGCCGAAAACCGCTACCTGGGGAAGATGAGTAATGCAAAGCACCTGGTGGTTCTCACCCAGCCGCGCAAGTTTCCTGCCGACCACGGTTCCCATTTCTCCGCCGATATTCGCGTCAATCTCGTCGAAGATAAGCACCGGGATCCGATCGAGTTCGGCCAACACGCCTTTGGTTGCCAGCATGACACGTGAAATTTCGCCGCTGGAAGCGATCGTCCGAAGGGGGCGCATGGCCTCTCCCACGTTTGGCGCGAAGCCGAACTCCACATCGTCGAGCCCCGTGGGCCGCGCATCGGCCGCGCCCTCGACGTGCACGGCGAACGCGCCGCGTTCGAATCCCAGGGAGCGCAACTCCCCGGTTACGGCCTTCGCGAGTTTCTTCGCCGCCGACTTTCGTTTCTTCCGCAACCCCGCGCCCGCGGACTGTACCGCATCATTCGCCTCTTCCATCGCGCGATCGATCTCCTCGATGCGCTCTTCGCGGGACGACAAGTCCGAAAGCCGATCCTTGGAAGACGCGAGCACGGTAAGCGCCTCTTCCACCGTGGGTCCGTATTTCCGTTTCAATTTCTGGTAGGTTGAGAGCCGTTCGTCGAGAAATTGCAACCGGGTCGGCTCTACGTCGATCGCGTCGAGCGTAGCCTGTACCGATCGATTCAGCTCCTGGATTTGCACTGCCGCGGATTCCGCTTCCTGCAGCCAGGATTCGGTATCCGGCATCAGGCGGACAAGATCATCGAGAGCGCGCCGCGCGCGCGCAAGCGAATCGATTGCCGCCACCTCGGAATCCTCCAGCGCTTCCCCGATTTCCGCGCCCAGGGATCGGATCTCCTGCGCGTTTGCCAGCGTGCGATGCTCACGCTCGACTTCCGCTTCCTCGCTCACATCAAGACCAGCATCCTCCAGTTCGCGCACCCGGTACGTGAGCAGATCGATTTGCTCCGCCACCGTATCGTCCGGCTCCTCGAGTGCGTTCCGACGTCGGCGAAGATCCGTCATCGCATCGTAGGCGGCGCGATAGTCGCCTAGTTCCTTCTCCTGGCGCCCGTATGCGTCAAGTATGTCCAACTGGAAATTGGGATCGAAGAGGGACTGGTGGTCATGGGGTCCGTGGAGGTCAACCAACAGGGTCCCCACGCTCTTCATGAGCTGTAAGGTCACGGAGTGATCATTGATCACGTTCTGGGTGGAGCCGGATGCGCGAATGACTCGCCGCAGAATCAACTGCCCACTCTCGCAGGCGGGGACTCCATGCTCTTCAAACAAAGCGTCCACCGCCGCCGTGTCCCGCAGGTCAAATACCGCTTCGGCGAAGCAACTGTCCTCGCCGGACCGAATTGCATTCTTGTCGGCGCGGTTTCCGAGCAGGAGCCCCAAAGCCCCGACGAGGATTGACTTGCCGGCGCCGGTCTCCCCGGTAATCACATTCAACCCGGGCCCGAACTCCACGGTGGCCCGCTCGACGAGTGCGAAATTACGGATGGAAAGGGATACGAGCATCAAAACCAACTCTGCCGCCATTCTGCCTCACTGATGGCGTAAAATCCAATTCAATAATCCCCACCCCTTTCCGGGTTGCGAGCCCCCTAACCAGCCACGAAGAGAATGAGAATCCCAGCCCCTTGCGGGCTGGATCGTTAGGTTGCGAAGTCCCTAAAGCACCACACCCAGACCTCCTGAGCCTGAAAAGAGCGAAAGGGAGAGCGAGGCACGAAGCTCGTCCCGATCAGGCTCAAGTTTTTCTCTTTCTGCCTGGTTAGGGGCTTCGCAACCTAACGATCCAGCCCGCAAGGGGCGGGGATTCCGCTCTGTGCAGATGTACCCCATCGAACCACCCACTCACCCACTCCCGCAAATCTCCTCCCGCAAAACATATCTCGACTCTTCCGCCGACAAAATCGCAGCCAGACCGATCGCGACCGTCTCGGCGGCCTGCGCCAAAGTGTTCTCCTGCGGCGGTTCCCCGCGGAGCACGCAGTCCACCGCGTAGTCGAGGGACGCACGCAGGGGGCCGTACATGGTGCCCGCTACTTCAATATCATAATACGGGTTCGGAAATTCCACGCCTCCGGGGTGATACCGGTAAAAATCGACCCCCGGGGTTCGCAGTTCGAAAGCTCCGTTCTCGCAGGCCACGCTGCACCGGTCATCCGTGTCGTACCCCGCGCTGTCGGGAATCGACCAGCCCCCTTCGAAACATCCAGTCGCGCCGTTCTCATATTCCACAAGCGCACTCACCGTATCAGGCACCGGTTCGTCGCGGTATCGGCCTTCCAGGGAGACAACCCGGGTGAAAGGAGACCCCGAATACCAGGACGCGAGATTGAAATCATGGGCGAGCAAAATCAACGCGGGATGCGTCCTGCTATAGTACAGCTTGTTCGACAACGAACGCATTCGGCGGAAATTCATGTGAAACAGACGGCCATAGTCCGGCAGTGACTCCCTGATCTGCCGGTACCGTGTTTCAAACCGAAGCAGATGGCCGCCGAAGGCGATGATGTCGCGGGAGGCGTCGACGATAGCGGCCACATCCTCCATCGTCGTAGCCAACGGCTTCTCCAGGTAAATGGCCTTCCCCGCCGATGCCGCCGCCAGAAAACTGTCGCGATGCACGGACTCTGGAGTGACAATGGATACCAGGCGAATATCCTCGTCATCGAGGAGCTCTACCAAGGACGAGCAAGCACGTCCCCCGTACAGACCACAGAGTTTTTCCGCCTTCTCCTGGTCGAGATCGTATATCCCGCCAATCTCGACCGTAGGCATGCAGGCATAGTGTTTCGCATGCTCTTCGCCGAAAACCCCCGCGCCAACAATTCCGACTTTCATTTGAGACACCGCTGCACCTCTTCTCCATATCACATTCCGCGCGAATCATTGCGCAAGGCTACCGCACAAAGCAAACACCGCCTGCCGTTATTCATTGCCGCCGAAATAGGGTAGCGAATAAAGTCGCACGATGAGCACACCGAATATTCTCTTCATTCTAAGCGACCAGCAACGGTGGGACACCGTGGACTGCTATGGCCGACCCATATTTCCCGGGCTCACGCCGAATCTGGATCGAATGGCCGGTGAGGGGGTCATGTTCCGGCACGCATTTACTCCCCAGCCGGTGTGTGGACCCGCCCGGTCCTGCCTGCAAACCGGGCAGTACGCGACCGAAACCGGTTTCCATACCAACCACCGTGGTCTGCGGGACGGGCAGCGGACCCTCGCGCACTGGATGTCCGAATCCGGTTACCAGGTTGGATACGTCGGGAAATGGCACTTGTCAATGCGTTGGGATGAGACAGGAAACGCGGGGACCCAGCCGATTCCCGTCGAACGCAGGGGCGGATACTCCGATTACTGGCTGGCGGCGGAAACCCTGGAATATACCAGCCATGGCTACGAGGGTTTTCTGTACGATATCAACGACCAGCGAGTTGACTTCGAAGGCTATCGCGTGGATCGGACCGCGGATTTCGTCATCGATGCCTTGCGGGATCTCAACCAACGGAATCATTCCAGGCCCTTCTTTCTCTTCGCGTCCTTTATCGAACCGCACCATCAGAACGACTTGAACCGGTACATTGGCCCGATCGGTTCAAAGGAAAAGTTTCGCGATTACAATATTCCAGGTGATTTGGAAAACGCGGCTGGATTTTGGGAGAAGCAGTTGCCGGACTACCTTGGTTGCTGCGAAAGCCTGGACCAGAATGTGGGTAAAATTCTCGCTGAGTTGAATTCGCTCGGCATCAGTGATGACACGATCGTCATTTATACCAGCGACCACGGGGATCATTTTGGCACGCGAAACAGTGAATCAAAGCGCTCCCCGCACGAGGCTTCGATCCGCGTGCCCCTGATCATACGGGGACCGGGCTTCGAGGGTGGCCGCATTGTCGACGAGCTGGTGAGTCTCATCGATTTGCCGCCCACCGTTCTTGCGGCCGGCGATATCGAAGCGCCGGCGCAGATGCGCGGGCACCCGCTGCAGAAACTCCTTCAGGAGGGTCCCGGCGACTGGCCGAGTGATGTCTTCGTGCAGATCAGTGAAAGTATGGTCGGCCGAGCCCTTCGAACCGACCGATGGAAATACAGCATTCACGCTCCTGATCGCGATCCCGTCCATGACGCATCCAGCGATCGCTACGAGGAATACTGCCTGTACGATCTCCAGAACGACCCGCATGAACGAAACAATCTCGTCGATTTCAAAAATCACGAGGATCTCCGAAAAGAACTCGCGGAAAGACTCAAGCAGCGCATGAAAGAAGCAGGGGAATCCCCTTGCACCATCGGGTAGAACCGTACCACGGGTATCCCGTATGTAGCGGAGCCTCAAGCAGTGGCTCCCAACTAGGGTTCTGGTTGGGCTCCGCACACGGGTCGGATACCCGTGCTACGCCGAGGTTGCCTTTTTATGGCTCCGTACCTGGGTTCTTGGTAGGGCTCCGCTCCCCGGGTACGGCACCCATACTACGCGACCGGCCCCAGCCAAGAAGGAATGTCGCGGCAGGCTGCGAAGGCTTGTTTTGTTGCCCCGCCAGTGAGCGTCAATGCCCTGAGTTGATTCGCTTCGTCATATCCAGCCAGTTTCTTCCCATCGTCGACCGCCTCTGGCTTCCATGAAATCTGTTCGCCGTGCACCGCGGGCGCGGAAACCAACGGCAGACATGGTGTTTTAACGGTCACCGGCATAGCGGGATACACCAGGGGGGTCTCCTGCCCAGCCAGCGTTTTCGCCAGCGCCCGGCCCGCGTGCATGATCGGCATGATAAACGGCAGCAGGAGCCCTTCCACCTCGGCACAGTCTCCGATTGCAAACAGGTTGGGATCAGAGGTCCGCAAGAACTTGTCCACCACGATGCCACGGTTGGTTTTTACGCCGGCGGCCGCGGCAAGATCCACGCCGGGCTTCAGCCCCACCGCGGACAGGATCAAGTTTGTCGAAAACGATTCCCCGTCATCCAGTTCAACCCGGTAACCGTCGTCATCGTGCCACGCGGCTTTCGCCGTGCGGCCAAGGTGCATGATCGCGCCAATTCCGGATAACGCATCCTGCAGGTCTCGCCCAATTTCTTCGGGCACGAAGCGACTCATCGGGTAGGGAGCAGGATCAATCAGCGAAACTTGATATCCGGAGGCCAGCAGATCGTTGGCGAATTCACTGCCGATCAAACCGGCGCCGAGAATCGTAACGTGCATTCCGAAAGTAAGCCGCTCACGGAAGACTGCGTAATCCATGAGGCTGTTCACCGTCAGGATATCGTCGTTCGCATCCCCCTCGGTGGGGATCCGGATCTGATTGGCGCCTACCGCAAAAACCAGCTGCCGGTACGTTGTCTCGCCGGCATCCGACCGAATCGTGCGTGCCTGCGGATCGATGGACTGGACCCGGGTGTTTGCGTGGACCTGCGCATCGACTTGTCCGGCAAACTGGTCGGCCGGCATCATCGCCAGCGCGTCGGCGTCTTTACCCATTGCCAGCGCATTGGAGAGAAGGGGCTTGGAATAGATCCGGCCGTCATCCGACGTAATGAGAATCACCGGCGAAGATGGATCAAGCTTTCGGAATTCCCGGGCGACAGTCGTTCCTGCCTGACCGGTTCCGATAATAACAAGGGGTGCGGACATTATACCCGATTGCGTCCCGACGCCCGGATATCAGTCATCAAATGGCTCAAAATCATCCTTGGTTACGCCACAATCAGGGCAGTACCAAGTATCGGGTATTTCCGAAAACGCGGTCCCAGGCGCAATCCCGGAGTCGGGGTCGCCCTCCGCAGGGTCATAAATGTGACCACAAATTCTGCAAATCCATTTACCGGCTGTTTTGTTAGTCTCTACCGAATCCATGCCACTCCCTATGCGATGATCATGCCGAATTGTCAATACTCGACATGCATGTCCCTGGCGACCACCCTGTTGGATTTCATCAACTAAAGCGTCTGCCTGAGGATTCTGCTCGAGTCCTAAGGTCCTAGCAGATTCGCAATGAACGGGAAGTTGTACTCTCGTCAATAGCTGATACAGCCCAATTCGAAGAAATCAGGCAGTAAGTTCCCCTTTCGTCTTGCAATTCTGGCCAGGATCTGTCGTCCTAGCTGGTTGTGAGCAGCCTCGAATCCCTCCAGCCTTACTTTTTCAGCAATATCCGATCCCGTGGACGAAAGTACTTCGAAGGCGGTCGGGTCCACCTGAAAGGCCATCGCGGTGGATCCCTCGCGGCCTCCGTTCGCGGGGCGGAGACATACGATGTCGGCCTGGTTCTGAACGCTAGCCAGCTCACGGTTTCGTGCACCTGCCGGCATTTCGTCCGGGGACATTTCTGCAAACATATCTGGGCCACTCTTTTGAAAGCCGAGGAGGAGTCCTTTCTGCCGACGAAACCCAGGCAACTCGATCTTGTAAGTGAATATGAGGACGATTCGGACATGTGGAATCCGGACCAGGGACCGGATGACAAGGATTCCCCGTTTGGCAAGAATTCGGGGGGGCGGGGCAGGAATCCGAACGCCGAGCCAATCCCCTGGACGAATTACCTCGAGAAGATCAATTCCGTCTCCGATGCCAAACCGACGCCACAGCCTGTTCTAGATCTCAAAATCGAATACCGGCTCAACCTGGAAGACACCTACCACTCGGGATTGCCGTCCATCCGCCCACTCTGCCGTACGCTCAAGAATGATGGCTCATTGGGAAAACGCAAACCTCTTCGGATCAATCGCAACGAGATCGACGAACTGGTCAATCCGCTGGACCGGCGTATTCTGGCAATTCTCGCGCGTATCGACCGGTCCTATGCGTACGGCTACGACTACGGATCCATCAACGCCGAGTTTCAACTTCCTTTCTCCATCCAGGATACGCTGCTTCCCATGTTGTGTGAGACCGGGCGATTCGGCATCGAACCCCCAGACGTCGAAACGGATGTTCCTGCCTTGCAAATGGATCACGGGGATCCTTGGATTTTCACTGTGGAGGTTCACCGTCTCGACGAGCAGGATCCATACACCGTCACGGGGGCGCTGCTCCGCGGGGAGGAACGTCGAGACCTCTCCTCACCCCGCCTCCTGCTGTGGAACGGATGGGTCATTTGGTCCGACACCCTTGCGCGGCTGGACCACGCCGATTCGTTTTCATGGATCAGCATGCTGCGAATGGAGAACCGCTTCGCAGTCCCTGCCGAAGCAGGAAAAGAGTTCGTGGAGGGAGCACTTCAGGGCAGGGAAGTTCCCCGGCTAAACCTGCCCGAAGAGCTTAAGTACCGTGAAATCTGCGCCCCGCCGATCCCCGAATTGCTCGTGAAGCCGGATCAGCAACAAGCGGCGGCCCCCCTGAGAGCCGCAGTGCGGTTTCTATATGATGGACAGGCGATCCCCATGCATGAACCGGGTCCCGGCGTGTTCTGCAAGGAGGAGTATAAATTTCTGCTGCGGGATGAAGCAGCGGAATCTGCCGCCATTGAACTTCTTCAGCAGATCGGGATCCGGCCCGCGCGACGCAGCCACTACATCCCTGATCATCCCTATGAAATCGCTTCCAGCAAGTTCTCTGATGCGGTGTGGAACCTGTTGAGCAGGGGCTGGCAGGTGAAAGCAGAAGGGAAGCTGTTCCGGAGTCCCGGAGAATTAACGGTCGGTGTCAGCAGCGGAATCGACTGGTTCGAGCTGCGAGGTGGTTGCGACTTTGGGGGCGAATCCCTGGATTTGCCCGTCCTGCTGAAAGCTCTTCAAAAGGGAGAGCGAACCGTTCGCCTGGGGGACGGATCTGTCGGCGTGCTGCCTGATGAGTGGATGCAGAAATTCGCGGCCATGGCCGGCATGGGAACCATCGAAGATGATCACATTCGCTTCCGAACAACCCAGGCAGGATTTCTGGATGCGCTCCTGGCATCTCAACCGGAAGCAACTTGCGACGCGACATTTCTTAAGATGCGGGAAGAATTGGAGAGCTTTTCGACCGTCAAGTCGATGAAAGCACATCCCCGGTTCGTCGGAACGTTGCGGGAGTACCAGGAAGAGGGCTTGGGCTGGTTGTTTTTCCTGCAAAAATTCGGATTCGGCGGGTGCCTTGCCGACGACATGGGCCTCGGAAAAACCGTGCAGGTGCTGGCACTGCTCACCGAGCACCACGCGAGACGGAACGACAAATCCTCCGGACACCCGTCCCTGGTGATCGTTCCGAGTTCCCTCCTCTTTAACTGGCGACGGGAAGCTGAAAAGTTTACGCCGCACCTCAAGGTGTTGGAGCATTCAGGAATACAGCGCATTCGGAAGCCCGAGCACTTGCTGAAGTACGGAGTCGTCGTCACCTCCTATGGGACCCTGCGCCGGGACATCGCGTTCATGAAAGATATCGAATGGGAATACGCGGTGCTGGATGAGGCCCAGGCCATCAAAAACGAAAGGACGCAGGCATCCAAGGCGACCCGCCTGCTCAAGGCAAAATATCGCCTCGCATTGAGCGGCACCCCGATCGAAAACCACTTGGGCGAGTTGTGGAGCCTGTTCGACTTCCTGAATCCGGGCATGCTGGGGACCGCCCGTATTTTCAGAATGTTCGCGGGAGATCCGCGAACCTCTGATGAGCACGCCCGCGAAATGCTTCGGAGAGCTCTTCGGCCTTTCATTTTACGCCGCACCAAATCGCAAGTCGCGAAAGACCTGCCCGAACGCATGGAGGAAACCCTCTACTGCGACATGCCCACAGCCCAGCGGAAACATTACGACGAACTGCGGAAACATTTCCAGCAATCCCTCCTGAGCCGGGTGGAAAACGAGGGCATGAACCGCTCAAAGATTCACGTGCTGGAAGCGTTGCTTCGCCTGCGCCAGGCGGCGTGCCACCAGGGTTTGATCGATGCGAATCTATTATCGGAAGAAAGCGCGAAGCTCGACCTTCTGATCCCTCGACTCACTGAAGTCGTTGAAGAAGGGCACAAGGCGCTCGTCTTCTCTCAGTTTACCAGCTTCCTGAGTATCGTTCGCGATCGACTCGACAAAAGTGGCATCACGTACGAATACCTCGACGGCCGGACTCGCAACCGCCAGGACCGTGTCGATCGGTTTCAAGAGGATGAGGACTGTAAATTATTTCTCATCAGCTTGAAGGCCGGCGGCCTCGGGCTCAATTTGACCGCGGCGGAATATGTATTCCTCCTCGATCCGTGGTGGAATCCGGCCGTGGAAGCGCAAGCCATCGATCGCGCACACCGCATTGGCCAGACGCGCCGCGTGTTCGCATACCGGTTGATCGCGCGGGACTCCGTGGAAGAAAAAGTGATTGAACTCCAGAAAACGAAGCGAGATCTCGCCGACGCTATCATTACCGCAGACAACAGCCTCATTCGCAGCCTCACCAAAGAGGACCTCAGCTTGCTCCTGACGTAGGATCCCAATAACCGAGGAAACATCATGCCGAAAAATCGACTTCTGTTCCTTACGTGCTACACCCTTCTATTCGTGGGTCCACTTTCTTGCGCATACGCGCAGGATGCCGAGGAGGCGAAGGATCAGGATTCCGCCGAAGAGAGCGCAGAGACGGAGGTCGAGCGGGTGCCCGGATCCGGATTGAGAACGATCAAGACGGAGACGGAGATGGATGGCCTCCTCAAGAAAGCTGAATCCGGAGACGCGCAGGCTCAGTATGACTACGGCATCGCGAGCCTGCAGGGCTACCTGATGGAACAGGATAAGAAGAAAGGCGTCGAATGGATGCGAAAGGCGGCTGACCAG
>Ga0302133_10001617_pt1 | contig 14012 bp, 21 predicted proteins | sample CB9_331_MG_FD_203121 | JGI IMG/M metagenome (GOLD analysis project Ga0302133, IMG submission 203121) | Marine microbial communities from Western Arctic Ocean, Canada - CB9_33.1 | ecosystem: Environmental > Aquatic > Marine > Oceanic | place: Canada: Western Arctic Ocean | collected 2017-09-19 | reverse complement strand
AGACGCACCGACCGCGCCCAATTCTACTCGACGGTACGCCCGCTCAAGACGCGGGTGGCTGCCTGTGATGAGTTTGAGTGCGACGAGTGGGCTAACGGGTACGTCGTGTCGATCCCGTTCGAGCGGGCGTCACTGATGGCCGATGTGAAGGAATCGGGGCGGATGTTCGCGGAGTTCTGGATCACTGATGGCGAGGTGAAGGTCATCGAGTGGGGTCCGTACAGTTTCGCGGACGTGGACATCGACACACTGAGCACCCGGCCTGATGGCGTGGTGTTCCGCTTCCCGCCCGGCCAGAGCTGCTTCCGTATTCATCGCGTCCCGATCGGCCCGCCCGTTATGAGATACGGCATCGGTACGAAAGAGCAACTGAACGCGAACCGCGAGTGGATCACAGAGACGGACCCGAGGGCATTCGTCGATCACAAGCGCGACACCATCGAGCGGGCATACGAATCGGGCAAACGTGAAGGGGTTCACGAAATGAACGCAGAGAAAGGGAACACCTAATGGCAATCGAGAGCGGATTGAGCGTTACGCTAACTATCGATGACGAGGCGGCGGGGGCCAAGAATGTGAGCGGGTCCACCGGGGCCACCAACATCGACACGCCGATCGAATTGCATGACGTGACCGCGCTCGATGACGTCGCCCACGCGACGATCTCGGGGCTGTCGGACTTCACGGCCACCGTCGAGGGCTACTTCGACGACGCGGCGGATGCGTGGTTCGACATCATGAAGACGGCCACCAGCACGATCGTCACGCGCACGTTCTCGTGGGCGCTGAGTGGTCAGACGCTCGCGGTGGAGACGCTGATCGGTCGGGTGAGCTACAGCCGTGCGCGGAACGCCGAGATGGGCATCACTGCCGAGTTCAAGTTGCAGTCGGGGTCGAAGCCCACATGGGCGTGAGTGTTAGGTGAGGTGGCGTTTTGGCTCTGCCTGATCATAAGGAGTTGTATTTTGGGGTTCATGCTGCCAGAGTTCCGCACGATCGTGTTGGAGTTCGACGCGGGCACTGCACTGGCGGGGGCCACGGTGCGGTGCAAGTCGACGAGCCAGGCGGACCTCGATCGTATCGGCGAGATGCCGATCACCGAATCCGTCAAGCAGTTCGTGGAGGACTACGTGATCGATTGGGACCTCGAGGATTCGCGCGGTCCAATCCCGAGCGACGAGACGGGGCTAGACCGCGTGGAGCCGCGCCACCTCAACGCGATGCAGGGGGCGTGGTTCCGTGGGCTCTACACGGTCAGCGCCCCTTTAGTCTCAGCGTCGAGCGGTGGCGCATAGCAGGCGGCAAGCTAGAGATGCCGGAGGCGCTCAAGTCCGCTCGATTCATCGATGGCGTCTGCCAGCGATATAGCGTGCTGCCGTCGCAACTGGATCACGAGGATCTGTCGTTCGTGCGGATGCTGGCCCTGCTGGGAGATGCGGGCGACTTCGGGGAACCGAACGTCCAGCAGTCGCCGGCTGAGCCGGACAGCCCACTGGCCGATCTGATGGAGTCGATCTAGATGGTCTCGTCATTCGGTCAAGATGAAGTGCGCATCAAGATCACCACCGACGACCAGACTCGGCGCGGTACAGAATCGGCTAAGCGGAATATCGGCGGGCTTGACTCGTCGCTGAAGTCGATGAAAACGAATTGGTTGGCGGTCTCGGCCGCGGCGGGCGTTGCCACACTCGCGATTGGCGGGGCCGGCAAGGCGATCGGTCACCTTGCCGGCCTTGCCAGCGACCTCGTGGAATCGCAGAACCGCGTCACCCAGGTATTTGGGTCCGCGGCTAAGTCGGTCAACGAGTTTGCGGAGTCCGCTGCGACGGCGTTGGGTGAGACGGAGAACAACGCGCTGGCCGCTGCCGGCGGGTTCGGGTCGATGTTCAAGGCGGCGGGGATCGCGCAGGCCCAGGCCGGCGAGATGTCAATCACGATGGTCCAACTCGCCGCGGACCTCGGATCTTTCAACAACATCGGTACGGACGAGGCCCTCACCCGGCTAACCCAGGGCCTCTCTGGTAGTACCGAATCGTTGCGCACCCTCGGCGTGTTCTTGTCTGAGGCGAACGTCGCGAACCAGGCGCTCGCAATGGGACTCAAGAGCACAAAAGCGGAGCTGACCGACGCCGACAAGATTCAGGCGAGGTACGCGCTCACGCTGGCTCAGACCTCGGACCAACAGGGCGACTTTGCTCGCACCTCGGACGGGTTGGCGAACAGTACCAAGATCCTGAGCGCCAAGTTTACCGAGTTGAAAACAGATCTCGGCTCGCTGCTAATCCCATCGATGGACGTTGCCGTGACAGCGGCGACGAAGCTTGTGGACGCGCTGGAAGACCTCGCCAACATCGGGGTTATCAATACCGTGATCAACCTCGTTGTGAACAGGAGTGACGGAGAGGGATTTGGCGGGATCGGGGATGAGCGTAACCCTCTGAATCAGTTCGCCGACTTTGTGGTGGATGACGTGATTGCGGGCACCATCACTGGGGTGGCGACCCTGCTCAGCGGCCGGGCCGCAGATTCGCAGGACTTGATCACCGAGTTCTTCAAGGACCGCGCCAAGGATGCCGCCGGACAGATTGGGACGTTTGACGAGGGCGGGTCGCGCTTCCGGGCTGCCCCCGGCTTCGGCGTTCCCGGTGCGGGGGTCAATCGCGATCTGCGCCAGGGTGACCCGTCACTGTTCGGGCTCGACGCCGGGGAAAACCAGAAGTTGATCGCGGAGCGCGATCGGGCGAGGGCCGGGCTCGGCGCCGGGGAAAACCAGAAGTTGATCGCGGAGCGCGATCGGGCGAGGGCCGCAACCGGCGCGCTATCCGAGGCCGAAAGCTTTCTCTCATCGCAGCGGGAACGTATCGCCGCCGAGAACACCAGTTCGATTGTCGCGGCCTACCTCGACGGCGGGCTTGAGGCGGTCAGCGCCGTCCGCCAGGAGCAAGCGGAGCTAGAAACCGCATGGCAGCAGGTGGCCGAGGACTTGCGGAACAACCTCGGCATCGCTGTCCCTGAGCAGTTCCGCGATATGTGGGAGCAGATCAACGACGCACAGCAGGAAGGCGTCAAAGCGGCGATTGAGGCGGAGGAAGCGTTGGCGCGGTCCCGCATGGACCAGGCAGTGGCGAACATGATACAGATCCAGAACGCGAACATGAGCGCCGGGGTACCGCTGACGCCTGAACAGATCGCGTTCCTCAACGACCCGTCTAACTTTGACTTCGGTGTGACCCCGGCAGTGGCGTCAACGATGCCAACGAATGCCACCCCCACCATCAACGTCAAGGTGATGCTAGGCGACAAGGAAGTTGCCGACGTGGTGGCCGAGGCCAATACCTTCCTGGCAGAGACGGGCCAGTAGTGGCTACCCCGTAGAGGACGTAGTGATGGCGGCGATTCACTCAGCCGAACTGACTGGACAACTCTAATGCACCATGAAGTAATCAATGAGCAGCGCAACGCCGAAGGCGGGCTGGAAGTCCAACGCCTGTACCTGCTGACTGACGCCGAGGTAGAGCAGCACAAGCGCGCGGGCCTAGCGCGGCACGGCCTTGAGAACACTCTGTCACAGGTCCACCACGTCCTCAGTCCGTCACGCAGTGCTATCAGGGGCCAGCACATCATCACGAACGCTGAGGACGCGATGCTGCACGCCTCTGGGGAGTGGATGCCTCCTGACCTAGAGAGAGAAGACCCTCGTCTCTGGCAATGGGTCGAAAGTGGGGCCGGACTCAGTGAGTGGGTGCGCGAGGACGGGTTGGTCGTTTCAAGCTTCGGCTTTGCACCTACCTCGGGCGAGGATGAGATGGAGTACCTCGACCCGCAGTGGCAGCGCGAGACACTGGTACGAGATCCTCAGATCGAGATTGCGCAGATTGGCGAGTGGAAGGCTGAACTACTCGATGACAAACTGACGCGAGGTGAACCGATTCAGGAAGTCCAACTCACCACCCTCAATCTTCAGATAGGCGCGTATCAGGACGAGGGCCGGAGATGGGGCGCCTCCAGCTTTAGTAGCGGCGACAATCTGTCGTTCGGAGCGTGGACCGGGGGTACACCTAGCTACCACGTCAATAACCGCTTCACGTCTGTCACGATCCCGGGCAGCGCGACTATTGATTCAGTGACAGCACAGTTCAATTGTCGTGGTGGTGGCGGGTTTAGTAATACCACCAATACGATCTATACCAACCTCTACTGTGAGGACCAAGACGACCCGACGCGGATCACCTCATACTCCGACTTTGACGGTCGGACGACGACCTCGGCGTTCACGGCTTGGGACTCTCTCCCGGCTTGGTATAACAACAATTGGTACACGTCCGCCGACTTTACATCAGCTGTGCAGGAATACAGCGACCGTGCTGGACGGGCATCGGGCAACGCGTTAACGATATTCGTGAAAAACGACGGGTCGTCTGCCACTGCGCTCCGTTACACCACGTCATACGGATTCAGCTCATCTCGTGCAGCGAAACTAGACATCGACTACACAGCCGCTGCAACGAATTGGGGTGTTTCAAGAGCCGCAGGGCAGGGCGGACTAGCAGGATCTGGTGGATTAGCCGGTAAAGGCGGAGGACTCGCATCATGAGAGACATTACACTGGCTGAGACGATCTACGTCTTTTTCACTACTAGGGCCTTCGCGACTGGTGTCCCAACCGTCCTCGCTGGCAGCCCCGTCGTTTCAGCTTACGAGGACGACAGCGCGACGCAGATCACAGCAGGCATCACTCTCGGCGTATCGCACGATAGCGTTGCTGGCCTGAATCTCCTAACGATTGTGGCTACTACTGGGAACGGATACGAAGCCGCCAAGGACTACACGCTGGTTATTACCACTGGCACGGTCGGCGGCGTCTCCGTCGTCGGTGAAGTGGTGGGCGAGTTCACGATCGGACGCTCTGCCGCAGCGACGGACCTGGCGAACGGCACGGACGGCCTCGGGGCGCTCAAGGCTGAGACGGCGGCGATCGTCGCTGATACTAATGAGCTTCAAGTGGACAACGTGCCCGGCCTCATCGCCACGGCGCAGGCTGACCTTGACACCATCACTGGTGCATCGGGGGTGAACCTGCTAACGGCAACGCAGGCCAGCATCGATGCAATCGAGACGGATACTTCCACCACGTTGCAGGCAGAACTGGATGCAATTCAGGCCGCGGTCATTACTAATGCGGCAGGCGCCGACATCGCCGCCGACATAATTGCAATCAAAGCTGAGACAGCGACTTCGACGTGGACAACCCAGATGGCAGATTCTACCGTCGCAGACGGAACGAGGCCCACCAGGGAACAGGCGCTGCTGTTCCTGACGCGATTCCTGATGGAGCGCTCAGTCTCGACAACCGCCGTGACTGTCCGCAAGGAAGACGGATCGACGACCGTTGCGACATTCACGCTGGATGACGCCGCGAACCCGACTTCGATTACGCGCGCATCGTAATGGCAGCATCCGATGTCAACGACATCATCACACTCGGCATCGGAGCGCCGGGGAGTGTTGGCGGGTTCATCACGCTGGGGCTCTCGGTTGACGAGATTCCGGGTACCCCTTCGATTGATATCGACTTCGGGAACGACGGAACGTGGGCGGCTGGCGACGATGTAACCTCGGGCGTTCTGGCAACGCCGGGCGTACAAATACGCCGCGGGTACAGTGTCGCGAGCTCGCCTCTACAGCCAGCGGTAGGCACGATGTCGTTCTCTCTCAACAACGAGTCCGGCACGTACGACGACGACGCGGGCTCAGGGCTCGGGCGGAACGATCCCACACGAGCACAGATGTACTTCGACGGCACCACACACGATCTCTGGCGCGGGCGCATCAACAATGTTGCGCAGCTCCCGAACCGTCCGGCTACCGTGGGAATCACCGCAGTCGACACGCTCGGGACAGCTCCCAAGCGGACAGGATTCTCAACGGCGCTGTACTCATCGATTAAGACTGACGCCGCAGTTGGTCACATCCTCGACGCGCTGGGCATTGCGGGCGGGTTGCGAACACTCGACGGCGGGACGCTGACGCTGGAGCAGTTCTGGCTGGACCGGAACGAAGACCCATACGCGAAGCTCGTGGCGCTGGTGAATGCCGAAGGCCCGAAGGCCCGGCTATATGTCGATGGCGCGGGCTCCGTGAACTTCGAGGCGAATGATTACCGCACCTCCACGGCACGCTGTACGGCACTGCAGGAGACATTCTACGGCGGCACGACATCCCCGCTGATCCAGCGCATCCTCCGATACGAAAACGGTGCGGATCAGATCGTGAACAAGGCATCAATCCCGTGGCGCACACTGGTCGCACGTACCGGGACACCGGTGATCGTTGGCACCACCTCGAACGTGCAAGATACGGCCACGACCGCAGCCGAGGGCACGATCCCCAGCGGAGTGAAAGTGGGCGACGTCTGCTTCTACATCATCGCCTCGAACGAGACGTCAACCCAGTCGTGGACGGTGGCGACGAATTGGACACGGTACAGCGAAGGCCTCTTCACCCCGGGTACAACCTTCACGTCTGACCACTCGTTCAAGCGGATCACTGACCCCGCCGAATCCGGGGCGAAGTTCAGTGTCACGATGAGCGAGTCTCAGAAGTACGTGGCGATCTGCGTCGCGGTGCGCGGGTTGAAGGATGTCGGCGCACTCACTACCTCGGGCATCATCGATGTGGAGGCACAGGCCAACAGCGCAGCGTCCGCCAACATCTCCGCGAACGTCAGCACGACGGTTGCGAAGACAATGCTGATGACGCTCGCGGTGTTCGATGGCGCCGGGGCATCATTCACCGCCCCGCCAACTGGGGCTACGGAGGTATTGCAGGGGGTGGGCGCCGAGGTGACCGCGGCGATCTCGTTCGAGGTGCTGAGCGCTACCGGACTACAGGCCAACCAATACTCGTTCAGCGGAACCCACGCGGCGGCAATCAGCAGCCAGGCGTTCGATTACATGGACGAGGTGACCGTCTGGAACTACGGCAAGCAACTCGTGCTCGGCAACAATGAGGCCAAGGTGATCACCGCTGACTTCGCGCTCCCCGTCTCGGGCGCGATCGTCCCCGTCGCGGCAGAGGACTTCGTGCTCACCGCCGGCGCGGTGACGCCCGCGCTCGACCGGACCAGTGGATCGAGCATCACGCTCACGCTCACGGCAGGCGCGGCAGGTTGCACGCTCGATCCAATGGTGGATATCCCAGACGAAGACAACATCCTTGGGATCAGGTTGCGCGCGATCCCGCTCGAGCAGACGGCCACGGGGATCGCGGTCAGCGACGACACAACGAGCCAGACGGCCTACGAGGTGCGCGGGTTGCAGTCTTACGCAACGATCAACACGATCAGCCAGGCGGACGCACAGACGCTCGCGGACGCACTAGTGGCGGACTGGAAAGACCCACGGCCATTGACGGTGATCCGAGTGAATGGCGACCGCGACACCAAAACCCTGACATCAGTACTTGAGCGAGAGATCAGTGATCGGGTGCGGGTGCTCACGACCCGCGGCGGGATCGACATTACCGGCTGGGTGGAGCGGATCGATCACACGATCGGCAAGCGGGGGTTCGCAGTCACGGATCTGGCGATCAGGAAGACGGTGTAGCATGGATAACGATGAGCTGTACACCTTACTGAAGGAGGACATCAGCGATATCAAAAGCCAGGTCATGCTGACGAACGGGCGAGTTCAGACGCTGGAGATCTGGCGCGCATGGACGACTGGAGCGATGAAGGCTCTGATCGTCGTCTCTGCGGTGCCATCGCTGATACTCACCGTGGCGCTGCTGATTGGACTCCGATGACAGACGTACCGCTCGACCTCGTTGCTCCTCATGAAGTGATCTGGTTCCCTGCACACGAATCGAATTACGGCGGGTACGGTGGCGCACCTAACGTTCCTGCCGCCCTTGTCCTCCACACGCCAGAAGAGCCGGCAGACGGCTATGAGAGCACCCCTAACTGGTTCGCCAACCCCGCAGCGAATGCGTCCACACATTACTACGCTGACAACGACGGCGACCTGTACCAGATGGTTGCGGACGTGGAGCCGGCGTGGGCGCAGGGTGTGCGGTCTCATCAGCGCCACTGGAAGGGCGTGCCGAACAAACTGCCCTCGTGGGCTCCCGATGGCAACAATAACACCCACGCTCTGAGCATTGAGATCGAGGGCTACGCCCACAGTTTCGAGTGGACCGTGGCGCAGTTTACTTCAGTGGCGAAATGGATGGCACACAAGAGCATCCAATACGAGATCCCACTGGACAGGGATCATGTGGTGGGGCATGAGGAACTGGCCGTCCACAAGACTGATCCGGGTATCGCTCGGGGCACCTTCAATATCGACATCCTGATCATCGCAGCGGGCCGCGAGCGTAAGCGCATGATGGACGTGCCAGATGTGGACCCCATCGAGCAAGCCCGCAAGCACCTCCGGCGGGCACTGGAGTTTCTCTCATGACCCCACGATATGCCTTGATGAAGGCACTGCGGGATGTCATCGTTGCCGGTGGAGTCGCCGCCGCGATCCTCTGGCTCGGCGATAACGAGGTGTTGGCCGGCAGCTCGGGCGTGATTGCGCTCGGCGTCTGGCGCACGGTTCGCGGGCCGCTGCTCACTTGGCTGGACGCGAACCTCAAGATCCCAGGGCGGTAGCCGCTTCACATAGACGGCGTGGACGATGGTAGCGTGCTCAAAGATGACCAGCTTGACCCTGGCGTTCGACACCCCTAGGCTACCGCCGGTGCCACTCCCCAGAGAGGCTGGTCAGTTGGACACCGATCCTCGCGAGTACCGATTCGAGCGCAAGTTCGATCCGTCTGCCGACTTCTCCTTCTACCTCGGCGATTGTCTGAAGTTCCTCAAAACGATCCCGGACGGGGCCGCGAACCTCATCGTCACATCGCCGCCGTACAACATCGGCAAGGAGTACGAAACCCGCTCCTCCCTGTCCGATTACGTAGAAGTGCAGGAGAAGGTAATCGCCGAGTGCGTTCGCGTACTGGCCCCGACCGGATCGCTGTGCTGGCAGGTCGGGAACCATGTGGATCGCGGTGAGATCGTCCCTCTCGACTCGCTGCTGTTCCCGGTATTCCATGGCCTTGGCCTGAAGATGCGGAACCGGGTGGTCTGGCACTTCGAGCACGGTCTGCACTGCACATATCGCTTCTCCGGGCGCTACGAGACGATTAGCTGGTTCACCAAGGGCGACGAATACCATTACGACGTTGACCCCGTGCGGGTACCGCAGAAGTACCCGAACAAGCGTTACTTCCGTGGGCCGCGCGCAGGGGAGTTGTCTGGCAACCCGCTCGGCAAGAACCCCGGCGACGTGTGGATATTCCCGAACGTGAAGTACAACCACGTCGAGAAGACGATCCATCCGTGCCAGTTCCCCGTCGAACTCGTTGAGCGACTCGTCCTCAGCATGACGAAGCCCGGTGACCTGGTGCTCGATCCGTACATGGGGGTTGGTTCAACGGCTGCTGCTGCACTGCTCAATGGCCGCCGGGCGGCGGGCGCGGAGACCGACCGCACGTACTACAAGGTCGGCAAGGAGCGTGCCAAGGAGGCGTTTGAGGGCACGTTGCGGACGAGGCCGATCGACCGCCCGGTCTACACCCCACCACCGGTTCGGAACATGCTCCTAGCCGAAACGGGTAGTGCGTGAGGGTCGTTGAGGTGTATTCACACCTCAACGGGCATGAGCACATTCTTGTCCATCACCCCGAGATGTGGCCTGAGATCGAAAGCGTCTCACGCTACTCCGGTTGGCCTCCCTGCGATCATGTCGTCGATCACCTCGGCTGATTCTTCGACGCTGAGCCGGCGCACCTCGCCGAGATCAGTTCCGCTGAGCCAGATAATGGCGCCGCCCCCGCTATCCATCGGCGCGTAATCTGAGATGTGATCAGAGTTCACGCGCCGCATCCGGCGAAGCGATATATCCGTGAGCCGCAGCCACGTCACGCTGGCCCCCGCCCGTCATCCATCAGCCGATGGAGCTTGCTGAGTGATGCGCTGGTGAACGCCTGCCGCTCGGCCTCTTCGTCGTGCTCGTCGCATAGCCCGTCGTCGCCTGCTTGGTAGTCGCACATCGGCTCGGAGCACTCGCCCATGCCCACGCCCTCGACGTGATCCCAATCCCTGCTGGTCATTCCGTCGGGGAAATTGCTCATCGCGTTTCCTTCCTTGGGGCCTTGAGGGTGGCCCGCTTGACTCGCTGTGCTCATAATATACAATAGCGGCAGGAAGTCAAGGGAGAGCCGATGTCGGAGACGAGAGAACAGGTGCGATGCTTGCGATGCGAGCACGTGTGGACGCCGCGCACGGCCCAGCCGAAGGCTTGCCCTAATTGCAAGCAGCCGCGGTGGTGGAAGGTGGCGAATCGGCCAGACGGCATGACGCCGGCGCAGACCGTGGAGACGGAGTAGATCAGCAGCGCCGGGAACGAGTCCCGGCGCGCTGCCCTCAAACCAGACTCAAGGAAGGAGTCGAAAACGATGGTAACACCGAGCCCGACGTGCAAGCAGTGCGGCAAGGTAGCCGATGCGTCCCTGCACCAGCAGGGCCACGTCGACAACTGCCCCGACGATTACCATGTGCACCATGCCTACGTCCCGCCCGAGCAGGCCGAGTTCGACATCACGGAGCGCCGCGATGAACGATGAGGAAGCCACGATGCTCAGGCGCGCAGCGGCGACGGTGCTGGAGGAGTGCGGCCGGCCCATCCAGGTCCGCCGCGCCGATGCGCTGTACAGCGTCCCAGGCTGGGCGCTCACGGCATTGGAGTTGGCGCTAGACGGACGCGATGTCGACGCCTGCGCCGTCATCCGCTCGCATGGCCGGCACACTGAATCAAACGGAGTACCGACCGAAGGTATATAATATGAGCACGTGGTCACCCTCGGCCACGACTCGGAAGGAAGAATGATGACGACCGATGTCAATGAGTTTCTGATGAGCGCGGGCGTTGCGTCCGCCAAGTTCGAGGCGATCGGCGATGACGTGAAAGGCGTTATCGAGGCGACCGAGATCCGTAGCCAGACGGATATCCAAACGGGTGAGGTGCTGACGTGGAACGACGGCAACCCCCGCAAGCAGATCGTGATCACGTTGCAAACCACGCAGTACGACTCTGACGAGGACGACGGGATGCGCCGCGTATACGTCAAGGGCCAGATGCAGGGCGCGCTACGCGAGGCGGTCAAGAAGGCCGGTGAGCACGGCATCGGGGTCGGCGGCAAGCTAGCCGTCAAGTACATCGCCGATGGCGAACAGAAGACGCGCGGGTTCAATGCTCCCAAGGTCTACCAGGTCTGGTACCAGGCGCCGCCCGCCGAGGTGCTTAGCGTCGACGATGACAGCCCGCTTGATGACAGTGATCACCCCGCTGAGGACCCCGGCTACGAGCCCGACGAATCGCCGTTCGTCTGATGGACATCCTGATCTACCTGACGTGGATACCGCTGTCCCTGACGCTGGCGTGGCTCGGTGGGAAGGCGGTCGACCGATGGCGCGACTGCTAGACCTCGATGGCCGGCCGCTCAGTTGGGGGGTGTTGCAGGCGCGGAATGCTGCTTACTGGAATCGTCAGGCAGCTCCGGCGACGGCATTAGCACCTCGCGAGACGTGGGCTCATCAGTCGGAGCGATATCGCCAGGAGCGGTATGGGCGCCTCTACGCTGCCCCGGCCCGCGTTAGTGAACTCATGGAGGCGTTCAACGTGGTGGCGCTCGAGGTGTGCGACCTGGCGAGGCTGCCGCGGAATGCGTTGTCGAGGCGCACCAATGACGCCGCGCGGGTGCGGCGGGCGGTTGCGATCGCGCTGTACGACGGCCCTCAACAGATGACAATGGAGGAGATCGCCGTGGCCTCGGGAATGATGACCGGGTTCCGATTCCCGTCGAACATCAGTCGCGCAATGGGGCTCGGCCGGGAGGAGGCGCTGGTCAACGATGGGTTCGCGCACCTCCTCGACGCCGGAATCGAGGTGCAATCGTGATCACTATCACCATGCCCGGCTCGATTCCATACGGCCTCGGCGGCAACGCCCGCGGCAATCGGTACGAGTTGGGGCGCATCCGCAAGGACTGGCGCGAGGCGTGGTTCCTGCGGACGCGCTCCGTGATGGCGGAGTTTGGCATCACTGAGCCGTTCCCCGAGGTGTCGGCCACGGTCTCGGGTTACTTCTGCCGGTCGCTCGCGAGAGCGCCCGAGGCGGTCTACATGCGGTCCACGGGGCAGCGGCCCAAGGATCTCGACAACCTCCTCGGCTGTATGAAGTCCGCGATCGATGGCATCGTGCAGGCCGGCCTCGTCCCTGACGATTCAGCACAGTACGTCACGATCGCGGCGCCGCATCTGTACGCCGTGCCTACGTTCGACGAGGAGCGCGTCGAGGTGCTGGTGGAGCCGCTAACGTGACCCCTTCAACCCCTACATGGAACGGGGAGAGCCACCGATGATGGAGCACAGAATGGGCGTTGCGTTTTTGGCTGCGTTCATTGCCACGATCGTCGGTGCCAATTGGGCGCTCGGCGAGTACGGCATCGTGTCGATCGGGTTCGGGCTGTCGGCCCCGGCGGGTGTCTACTTCGCCGGCCTAGCGTTCGCACTTCGTGACGGGGTGCGCGAGACCCTCGGCGTGCGCGGTACGTTCGCCGCGATTCTGGCGGGGGCTGTGCTGAGTTACTTCCTAGAGGACGCGCGTACATTCGCTATCGCATCAGGTATTGCGTTCGGGGTCAGTGAATCAGCCGACGCACTCGTGTATGAACCACTCCGGGAGCGCTCGCGCATGATGGCGCTCGGCCTGAGTAACACGGTCGGGCTGGCACTGGATTCGATGCTGTTCTTGTGGCTGGCCTTCGGGTCGCTGGCGTTCATCGAGGGGCAGTTGGTCGGAAAGTTCTACATGACGGCGATTGCGATGCTGGCGCTGCTTGCTTGGAGGCGCCGTGATCTACTTGTCGGGCGCAGTGCAGCCTAGCCTCCGCCATCCGCGAATTGGGTGGATGGTGACCCCGGAGATGGGGAACGTGCTGCCTGATCACGGGTGGTGGGCAGCGGATAACGGCTGCTTCACCAACCCCACCGGCTTCTCATGGGCGAAGTACGAGGCGTGGTTGACGGTGCGGTTGAGTCAGGCGGCGGATCGGTTCCTGTTCGCGACGGCCCCCGATGTGCCGTTCGATGGTGACGGGACGCTCGCGCGGTTTGATGAATACATCACTCGCATGGCAGCGACTGCACCACGTATCGCGATGGTGACGCAGGACGGGATGCATTCTGAGGATCTCCGCTGGGATGACTTCGATGCCCTGTTCGTGGGGGGCACGACGGAATGGAAAACGGGACAAGAGTCTGCGGCAATCTGTCTCGAAGCGGGACGGCGGGGGAAGTGGGTGCACATGGGGCGAGTCAACTCGATGAGACGGATACGTGCAGCTCAGTCGATGGGCTGCGATTCAGTCGATGGGACGTATCTCAAATACGGGCCGGACGTGAACACCCCGAGGCTCTTGCGTTGGATGGCTGAGGTAGAGCGACAGCCACCCCTTCGATGGAACGGGGGGAAGTAGAGATGAACCCGCAGCAGCAGAAAGCGGCGGCGAAGAAGCGCGCCTACTCCATCAGCCGAGGGAAGTACCTTCAGGCGAACCCGGTGTGTGAGATCCAGTCACCCGTCTGCACGAACAGGGCGACCGAGATCAGCCACATCACGGGCAGGGCTCGAGGAGGGGCTGACACCCCCGACAACTACGAAGCGGCGTGCCATAGCTGCGGCCAGTACGTTGAGCACAACAAGACCTGGAGCCTTGAGAACGGGCATCACAGACATTCCTGGTCCTGATGGGGAACTAGGGGAGAAAGGGAAGGAACACGATGAGGACTACAACCCTCATTGAGAATCCATGCTTAGGGTGTGAATACTTCCGATGGTCGGTGGACATCATCTATGCCCCGCATTCCGAGCAGGCGCGCTTGGCAATGTTCGCGGTGCTGGACGAGA
>Ga0302133_10001605_pt1 | contig 14076 bp, 12 predicted proteins | sample CB9_331_MG_FD_203121 | JGI IMG/M metagenome (GOLD analysis project Ga0302133, IMG submission 203121) | Marine microbial communities from Western Arctic Ocean, Canada - CB9_33.1 | ecosystem: Environmental > Aquatic > Marine > Oceanic | place: Canada: Western Arctic Ocean | collected 2017-09-19 | reverse complement strand
CGATCGCCGTTCTCTCGCTACCGGACGGCACACGTACGGCAGCGGTTGGACGAATCAGCGATGAACGAGGCCGCCTCCCTCCTGAAGGGTGAACACGACTTTGCGGCGTTTGCCGGTCCGGCAACACCGCCGGATGCGATCACAGTCAGGCGGGTGGAGGAATCAGGGGTTACTCGTAACGGGGACGAGGTCGAGTTCACAATCCGAGGTAATGCGTTTGTGCACCAACAGGTGCGGCGCATAGTCGGAGCACTGGTCCGTGTGGGCCGCTCTCAGATGGAGTCCGATCAATTTCAACAATTGATCGACCGAGCAGAGCGGGGACTCGCGAAGGATCTCGCTCCGGCTCGCGGACTGTGTCTGACGAAGGTAAACTATCCAGGTGCGGACGGGACCGGACTTCCGCGCACCACCAGAGATCGAGCAACGATTAGATGACCACCAAGCTCAAGCCATATAACCCGAGCGCCTCCGATCTTGGATCGGAATGGCGAGTAATAGACGCCGAAGGACAGACGCTGGGTCGTCTGTGCACCGGCATCGCAATGGCACTGATGGGTAAGGACAAGCCGGGATACGTCCCGCACCTGCTCAGCGGTGATTTTATTGTCGTGATCAACGCCGAAAAGGTGAAGATTTCCGGCAACAAGGCGGCGCAAAAAGAGTACCTACGGCACAGTCAGTACCCGGGTAATCTGAAGCGCATTTCGTACGGGACGATGCAGGAGAAACATCCTGATCGGATCGTTCAGCACTCCGTAAAAGGAATGCTGCCAAAGACAAAACTGGGCGCCCGCATGCTGGGCCGTCTCAAGATCTACGCCGGATCAGAGCACCCGCACGAGGCGCAGATCAAGGGCTCAGAAATTGCACGATCCAAAAAAGGGGATGCCTAGTTGACAGAACAGCATTACTACTACGGCACGGGTCGTCGTAAGAGCGCGGTCGCACGCGTTCGTGTCTACCCAACGCCGGGCGGTATCACCGTCAATGGCAAGCCTCTGAAGGAAGCCCTACCTGCCGAGAAGATGGTTTTTGAGGCCACGGCTCCCCTCCGCACCGTCGAAATGGCGGACAACGTCACCGTAGTCGCCAAGATCTCAGGCGGCGGCACATCCGGACAGTCTGGCGCACTTGCGCACGGCATCTCCCGGGCGCTTCTGGTGATGGACCCCAATCTGCGCGCTCCCCTACGTGCCGGTGGCCACCTTACCCGGGATGCCCGGGTCAAGGAGAGCAAGAAGTACGGCCTCAAGAAGGCCCGTAAGGCTCCTCAGTACACCAAGCGTTAAGCCCTCTGGGCGGACCCGGCTGGGTGGCCATGCCCTCTGCGGGGCTGGTTACCAGGCGCTTATCTGGTTCAGATGGAACACCCTCGGCTTACTTGCCGGGGGTGTTTCGCGACCTGGCTGGTTGGTTATGCCCTGCGGGCCTGGTCCGATCAGGTTTTAGCCCAGTTCTGCGACTACGCAGCGCTCCAGCCCGGCCAGGTCCATCTCTACCCTGACCGATGCGCCTGGAAGTGCCTCAGATAGCGCTTCCACGGTTCCGGCGTAGGTCAGCGGGTCGATCTCGAACAGAGCCATGCTGCCGGACGGGTCCATAACGGCCTCCAGCAGCGGCGCAAGGCATCGAACAACGTCCAACCCACTCACACCGCCATGTAGCGCCAGTAGAGGCTCTCTGTGGATTTCTGGCTGTGCGACTTCAAGGGTGTCAGAACGCACATAGGGCAGATTGGCAAATATCACCCGGTAGGTCCGACCGTGCAGTGGTCCCACAAGATCCCCTTCGAAGAACTCGATGCGATCGGCGACTGCGTGTCTCGTCGAATTAGCTCTTGCAACATCAAGCGCCGCTGGTGACAGGTCCACTGCGTCGACGATCGCCTCATCCAACTCGGCAGCTATCGTGACGGCCAGTGTCCCGCTGCCCGTGCCGATGTCCGCTATCCGGACTCCGGACCGGAACTCTGTATGTCCCTCGATCCACCCAAGCGCCAGGTCGACCAGCAGTTCTGTCTCCTGTCTCGGGATCAATACGTCCTGATTCACTTCAAGTTCGCGCCCGTAAAAGGCTCTGAACCCCGTGATGTACGCCAGCGGTTCTCGGCTCTCACGGCGCGCCGTCAATCGACGTATCTGGGCTTCATCTTCCGGATTCACCGGATCGTTTAGACCGGCGAACATACGGGCGGCATCGATCTTTAGGGCGTGTTGCAACAGCAGTTCGCCTTCGAGCAGGTGCTCGGCAATACCGGCAGCGTCTAGCCGGGAGCGCGTCCACCTCAACAGTTCCCCTATCGAGGCGTGAGTGTAGCCCCCTGCCCGTTCTTCAGAACCATGCCCAAAACTATCAGGGGACAAATCAGGAGGGCCGTTAATTCCCGGAGCCAACCGCCGCCAACTTCCGGGCCTGTTCGTCCCGTTGCAATGCGTCGATGAACTCATCCAGTCCGCCTTCCAACACACGTGGCAGGTTGTGGCTGGTCAGGTTAATCCGGTGGTCGGTGATTCGACTCTGCGGGAAGTTATAGGTTCGGATCTTCTCTGAGCGGTCGCCCGTCCCTACCTGCGCCTTACGGTCCCCGGAGATCGCATCATGCTGCTCTCGCAGTCGTAGGTCCCAGAGCCGGGCGCTCAGGATTCCCATGGCATGGTGTCGGTTCTGAAGCTGGGATCGCTCTTTCTGCGACGTAACGACAAGCCCCGTCTCCAGATGCGTCATGCGAACGGCCGTGGCCACCTTGTTCACGTTCTGACCACCCGCTCCGCCTGAGTGATAGATATCGATACGGATATCTTCCGACTTTATGTCTACCTCAAGTTCGTCTGGCTTCGGAAGTACGGCGACGGTCGCCGTGGACGTGTGAATACGGCCCTGCGATTCCGTTGCAGGCACGCGTTGGACCCTGTGCACTCCACTTTCAAACTTCAGTCTGCTGAACGCGCCTTTGCCCTGGACCTCGAAAATAACTTCGCTAACACCGCCGACCCCCGACTCGTTTATGTCGACAAGAGTGATCTTCCAGCGAAGCGACTCAGCGTAGCGCTGGTACATGCGGTAAAGCTCGGCAGCAAACAGACCCGCCTCGTCCCCGCCTGCGCCCTTCCGGATCTCGACAATAGCGTCAGCCTCTGCGGTTTCGTCCGGCGGCAGGAGGGCCAGTTCCAGCTCTTCGGTTAGACGAACCTCGTTAGCCTCAAGCTCCTGGACTTCCTCACGGGCCATCGTAGCAAGTTCCTGGTCGCTCTCTGCGGCCAACATATCCTGTGCGCCTTCAAGTTCGTCCGCCACGCGCTTGTGCTGCCCGGCGAGCCCGACAATTTCCTGAAGACGTGAGTACTCCTGTCCCAGGCGACGTATCGCATTGGGATCGGTCGCGAGATCGGGGTCGGCCATTTCACGTTCGACTTCGGAGTGGCGATCAACGATCGCCTGTATCTTTTCTAAAGTAGATGCAAGCACGAAGTCAGAATATCACGCAGCCGAGGGCTGGATTATTTGGGGATGTTGTATTGGCAAACAGGATGTCTTCGATTGAGTTCACCTTTTGGTGGCCTCTAACTGCCCCGGACCGCTTCTGCGATGGCCTGCACGCTTAATGCCACTCCGGTCTGGTCTCCAGCCTCTTGGAGCGGCCTAAGAGCGCCCTCACCAGACTCGATCTCACGATCGCCGATTATCAGCGCGTACCGGCCATTCATAGAGTTGCTGTAACGCATCTGCGCTTTCATGCTGCGACCGGCGGGTGCGACAAGAACGGCAAGTTCATCGGCCCTGAGGCCCGCAGCAAGGGCAGACGCACGTCGTCCAGCCTCTTCACCAAGGTGGACGATCACAACATCTGGCCCCACGGGGGGCGGCACGAAGCTCTCTTGCACCTTCACTTCAGCGATCAAGCGATCAAGTCCGCTGGCGAATCCGATGCCGGGGGTGGACTGACCACCTATCTCTTCGATCAACCCGTCGTAGCGTCCGCCTCCAAGTAAAGTGCTCTGCCCGGCTGCGTTCTCCGGTTCTATCTCAAAAACCGTGCGCGTGTAGTAGTCGAGTCCACGTACAAGCCTGTGGTCTACGTAATAGTCGAGGTCGGTATAGGTCTCTTTCAGCCCGTCCAGCAGCCCGATTACCGATGTCCAGTGTTCAGCGCACGCACCGCACAGGAAATCCGTAGATTTCGGAGCGGCATTACCTATCGCCTGGCAGCCCGTCTTTTTGCAGTCCAACAATCGAAGCGGCGCACGCTCAAGACGTTGGCGGTCGTCGTCGCATACCTCATCGATGTGGCCACGGTAGTAGTCCCGGAGCGCGTCAAGATAGGCGGGGCGACACTCGGCATCACCGATGCTGTTAATTCGCAGCTTCGTTCCAGTGATGTTGAGAGAGCGGACAAACGACCATCCCAACTCGATCACCTCGACATCGATGTTCGGGGAGCCATCCCCTATCGCTTCAACGCCAAACTGGTTGAACTGCCGGAAACGTCCGGCCTGCGGTCGTTCGTACCGGAAGAAGTTGGCCGTGTAGTGCATCCGCACGGGTTGCGGCTGATTGTGTAGGCCGTGCTCGATGTAGGCCCGACACACACCGGCAGTCCCTTCGGGCCTCAAGGTCAGCGAATCGCCACCGTGGTCCTCGAACGTGTACATCTCTTTCTGGACGATATCGGTATCGTCGCCGACGCCGCGTTCAAATAGGTCTGTTGGTTCAAAAATTGGGGTGTCGATCCGGCCGTAGCCAAATCGAGCAGCAACCTCGGCCGCTGTCTTCGTGGCGAACAACCAGTAGGACTGTTCTTCCGGGAGTATGTCGTAGGTGCCGCGGGGGGCGCGGAAGGATGGCATTGGGCCAACTCCTTCATGTGTTTTATCTGGGGCCCGCCGAGACTATTCCCGGCAGGGACGGCCAGAGATTACCGTAGATCGGTGTGTACGCCGGACTCGTCGCTCATTTTTCTGAGGTTTACGAGCCCAGCCCCGCATGCTGAAAGATCTTGCCTTCGGTCTTGATGGACGGGGCGATCATCATCTCAGCCTGGTGCATCTCCTGCACGTTGGAGGCTCCGACCATTCCCATCGAAATCTCAAGGGCGCCCACAAGGTTCTGGGTACCGTCCGTAAGCGAGGACGGTCCTTTCAGGATCTGCTCAAGGCTGGCACGGGTGCCGACCTCGATGCGTGTGCCTCTTGGCAGGGATGAGTGCGGCGTCGCCATGCCCCAGTTAAAGCCCAGTCCCGGTGCTTCTTTGGACTGCGCAAACGGTGTGCCGATCATGACGGCGTCAGCACCTGCTGCGATGGATTTACAGACATCGCCACCAGTTCGGATGCCTCCGTCGGTGATGATCGGGACGTATCGGCCGGTATCCTCAAAGTACTGATCCCGTGCGAACGCCGTCTGGATGGTCGCGGTGACCTGCGGAACGCCGATTCCCAGAACCTCTCTGCTTGTGCACGCAGCGCCAGGGCCAACGCCGACGAGGATTCCGGAGACTCCCTCTTCCATAAGCTGTCGTGTGACCTCGGGGCTGACCGTGTTGCCGACCAGGACCGGAATTCCGACGCTATCTACGAGTTCGGAGAAAACCAGCCCCTTGAGGCTCTTGGAGATGTGCCTGACCGTCGTGACGGTGGATTGCACCACAAGAATCTCTGCACCGGCCTCTTTGACAATCGGGGCCAGTCGCTTGGTATTTGCCGGGATAACAGAAACGGCGCACGTGGTGCCGCTTGCTTTGATCTCTTCCACCCGCCGGGCCACGAGGTCGTCTCGTACCGGCTGGCTGTAAACCTTCTGGAGGAAGGCGGTCGCCTCCTCACGAGGTGTGCCTGCGATATCCGAGTAGATCTCCTCGGTGTCTTCGTATCGGGTCTGGAGGCCGTCCAGGTTCAGGACTGCGACTCCGCCGAGGCGGTGTAGTTCGGCCGCGAATGTCGGGTTCACCACTGCGTCCATCGCAGAGGCCATGAACGGGATGTCAAACTCGTGCTCGTCCAGAGTGAACGACGTGCTCACCCCTTCCGGGTTCACGGTTACCTCGCCGGGAGCGATGGCGACGTCGTCGAAGCCGTATGCAGGTTTGAGTTCTTTAATCTGAGCCAACGCGGACGATACCCCCGTGAACGGTACTGAAAATCGTTTCGATTGTCCTTTTCATACGTTTGGCACCATCTAAGCGATGAATTCAGAATCGGGTCCGATTACGAATTTCGATTCGCCGTATAAAAAAGGGTATTCGGACGAGTATACGACCGCCCCGGTCTATCCGGAAGCAGGTAATCAAATCCCGTCTATTTTGTATGAACATGGGCTCCGACTCGAACCGTGAATCCGTTCGTGCTAACCTCCTACTCCACCGCTAACTCCAAAAGCTCCGGGCACAAATAATTGCCGGGCGCGGAGAGGTGAGTGACGGGGCAATAGCCCGAAGATTTCTGGTCGACGGTATGGGCAAACAGGCGCAGCCGTACGACATAACGGGGATCGACGAGGAGATGACCCGGCCCGCGGCAATGCCGCACGCTCACCCACGCGCACTTTCGATTTTGATGTGATCCGGGTTAGAGCGAACGCAAATTGACACAGAACGCCACAACTCCTGGTTCTGCACTCCCTGACCGAGGCCGGATTACCGATGTGCCCGGGATCTCTGTGGGCCACTACAGCGATCTAGAACACGGCACAGGCTGTACGGCCGTGCTGTCCGATCAACCGGCCGTGGGCGGGATAGACATACGCGGTGCAGCCACCGCAAGTCGTGAAACGCAGCTACTTCATCCACTCGCCACTATCGAGCACATCCACGGCGTGATGCTCTCAGGCGGGAGCGTGTTCGGCCTTGATGCCGCTGCCGGAGTGGTCAAATACCTTGAGGAGAATGGACGTGGTCTCAAGATAGGTCGCGCAGTTATTCCAATCGTGCCAGCAGCCAATATTTTTGACCTCGGACTGCTCTCCCACGCAGTTCGCCCGACCGCGGACGATGGTTACGCAGCTGCAAGTGCGGCCGACCTCGATTTTGGGTTGGGCACGGTGGGCGCAGGAACCGGTGCGACCGTCGGTAAGTTGAGAGGCGGAGACCACTCAACGAAAGGCGGGGTCGGCACGGCGTCTGTTTCGCTTGGAGACGGCATCGTGGTCGGGGCGATCGTTACGACCAACGCCATCGGCAGCATCGTCGACCCGGACACGGGAGTTGTTGTAGCCGGGCCTCGGACCGATACCGGGTTCGAGAACACGATGGACTTTCTTATAGATGACCCGCCTCGCCTTCGAGACTTGATGGGTATCCGCAACTCCTCCAACACCGTCGTTGGTGTAGTTGCGACAAACGTCGGTCTCGACAAGAAGGCGGCCAGCAGGTTTGCCGGTGCCGGGCAGGATGCGATAGCGATGGCGGTCCGACCGGCGCACATGTCGGGCGACGGCGACACGGTTTTTGCGCTAGCGACCGGCACGCACCCCCGACTGTCCGGCGAAGATGCCATCGCAGGTATCGAAGATCGTCTCAGGGCGGCCGCGATGCGGGCGATGGTCGGCGCAATTCATTCGTCTATCGAACACGCCACCGGCCTGGGCGGAGTGCCGTCGGCTTCTGAACACATAGCAAACATGGACGGGGAGGCGGCGCATGACTAACGAGAACGTAATAACGCTGGACGCGAACACTTCTATCGGGTTCATAGGGGCCGGTCGGCTGGGTACGAGTGTCGCCGTGGCCCTACATCGAGCCGGATACCGTGTGGTCGCCGTTAGCTCACGAAGCGCAGAGTCCGCCGAGTCCTTCGCAGAGCGCGTTCCCGGTTGTGCTCCCCTGTCCGGTTTGCAGGACGTCGCCGATATTGCGGACGCGGTGTTCGTTACAACTCCCGATGGCGAGATCGAGCCGGTCGTCAGCGGCATTTCATGGCGAGAAGGCCAAGCCGTAGTTCACTGCTCCGGCGCACGTCCGGTAAGTGACCTCGCGGCAGCCAACAAAGCAGGTGCACGCATCGGCGGTATGCACCCGCTCCAGACCTTTCCGACGCCGGACAGCGCTGATCTCATTCCCGGTGCGTCCGCCGCTGTTGGGTCTGACGATCCAATCCTGCTGGACTGGCTACAAAAGGTCGCCTACGTGCTTGAGACGAAGCCCTTCACGATCAAAGACGAGCACCGAGCCGTTTATCACGCCTCTGCGGTGATGGCCTGCGGACTCGTGGCTTCACTAATGGGGCTCGCCGCCGAGATATGGGCGGAGATGGGTATCTCCCGCGCCGACGCCCTGACCGCACTGAGACCGCTTACCGCCGCAACGGTCGAGGCCGTGGGCCGTGAGGGTCTGCCGGAGGCGATCACCGGTCCTGCCGTTAGGGGTGATGTCGAGACGATCCGGATGCACCTGGAATCTATGCAAAGCCTCGCCCCAAACCTGAGCCACGCGTACACAGCGCTCAACTACGACTCGATGTCGTTGTTCGAGGAACGTGACGGTCTCTCGGATGAAGCTGCGCTCGAGATTAAGAACCTGCTACGTCAATCACTTGAGAAGCACGCAACCGAAAGGCAATCGTGATGAGGGTTACGACCCGAAAGATCGGCCAGATGAAGCGACGTTCGGAACGAATCGTGATGGTCACGACGTACGACGCCATGTCCGCGGGAGCCGCGGAACGTGCCGGGATTCCGATGGTGCTCGTGGGTGACAGCCTGGGACAGGTGGTGCAGGGCTACGACTCCACGATTCCCGTGTCGATGGACGACATGGTGAGCCACACCGCCGCGGTCGCACGCTGTGCACCATCGCCCTTAATCGTGGCCGATCTGCCCTTCTTGAGCTATCAGGTGAGCGAAGAGATCGCCCTGACAAACGCCGCCCGCTTGCTGCAGGAAGGCGGCGCACAGGCCGTGAAGTTGGAAGGCGGCGTGTCCGTCGCTCCCACGGTGAAGCGATTGACCGATGCCGGGATCGCGGTGATGGGCCATATCGGCTTCACGCCACAATCGGTGCACCAGCTTGGCGGATATCGCGTGCAGGGTCGAACCGAGGACGCAGCGGCGCGGCTCTTGGAGGACGCACTGGCCTTACAAGACGCTGGTGCGTTCGCCGTAGTGCTTGAACTGGTGCCGACGGAGGTGGCGGCGACCATCACCGAGCGTTTGGATGTACCGACGATTGGCATCGGAGCGGGACCCGATTGTGATGGACAGGTACAGGTATTCCACGACTTGTTGGGTCTGTTGCCAGATTTCAGGCCCAAACACGCCGGCCGCTATGGCGACCTGGCGGGAGTGATCGACGAGGCGTTGTCGCGTTACGCAGACGATGTTCGTGGCAACAAGTTCCCTACTGATGCTGAGTCGTTTTCCACTAAGTCCAGCAATTCCGGTTCTGGGGGCAAGTAGTGTGCCAGAAGTAATGAGGCCAATCAGGATCTCCCTTTGCAAATAATCGAGACCGTGGCCGAAATGCACGTTGCTCGAACGTCGATGACCTCTCCTGTGGCGGTGGTCCCGACGCTTGGCGGGCTACATGCCGGGCATGAGGCCTTGCTTCACGCCGCCCGGGAACGCGCCGGAACCGTGGTCGCAACTCTGTTCCTGAACCCGACACAGTTCGACGAGAACGAAGATCTTGGGACCTATCCGGCTGACCGGGAACGCGATCTGGCGATCATGCGAGACGCGGGCGTCGACGCCGTATTCGCTCCATCGGTAGATGAGATGTACCCGTCCGGAGACACGTTTACGGTCGACCCCGGCCCAATCGGGGATGTCCTGGAAGGCACGCATCGGCCCGGCCACATGAAGGCCGTTGCGACAGTGGTCGCAAAGCTATTTCATGCGACGCGACCCGATCTTGCCTACTTCGGTAAGAAGGACGCTCAGCAATTGGCGGTAGTGACGCGTATGGCCCGTGATCTCCTGATGGGGATCGAGATCGTGCCCGTTCGAACCGTTCGTGACGAGCATGGACTGGCGCTGAGCAGCCGGCTGTCCTATCTATCACCTGAAGAACGCAAGGCGGCGAGTGTCGTCTACCAATCGCTGTGCTCTGCCCGTGACCTGTGGGCCAACGGAGAGCGATCCGTATCAGCGCTGGAGGCCGGCATACAGGGCGTGATCCAGTCAGATTCTCTAGCTACACTGGACTACGCTGCGGTCGTGGACCCGGAAACCTTTGATGAATACACCCCTGCAACAGCCCTGGCCCTTGTAGCCGTCAGAATCGGTAACACGAGGCTGATCGACAACCTCAAGCTGAACTAACGACGAACTTAAATAACGCCCGTACGCGGGCACTCCGGAAGGCGACATTACACATTGCGAATCCTGATCTCTAACGATGACGGCGCGTTCAATTCGGCTCTATGGGCCATGGTCGAGGCCGTAAAGGACCTTGGCGACGTAATCGTTTCGGCACCCGATCGTGATCGCAGCGGAGTTGGCTCCGGACTGACGCTTAATGACCCCATTCGTGCGAAATCTTTCACCGCTCCGGTGTCCGGAGTAGAGGCGTGGGCCGTCGAAGGCACGCCGGGCGACGCCGTGATTCTTGGGCTGAAAGAGCTATCCGCTGCGCCGGTCGATCTAGTGCTTTGCGGGATGAATCCCGGCAACAACGTCGGTGCGGACCTTACCGTGTCTGGAACTATTGGAGCAGGGCTTCAGGGCTACCTGAACGGCGTAGCAACCGCTGCGATCTCGGTCGGCCTAAGGGTCGATGCCGAGTCTGCCGTAATCGGGGCAGCGGTGCACGATCTTGCGGAGTCGATGCTCGAGCATGCCGCCGCCGGTGGACCGCAGCCGTTTGTAAACATCAACTTCCCGAAGTTGAGCGACGGAGCCTACCAGGGTGCAATGCTGGCAAGCCCAAGCAAACGCATCCCCGGCGCATCTGACACGGTCGAGACCGAGACGCGTGGCGTACGGACCATCTACTGGATTCATCGACCGCCATCCGCTTTGAGCGCGGCATCAGAGAGCGAACCCGACACGGATGTCTGGGCGATGCGGAACAGCTGGGTGTCCCTGACACCGCTCGACGGAGGCCTGTCCGAGACGACTCCAGACGGCTTCGGTCACAAGGGCGTCGATGTCCTGAACCGGTCCGTACAGAAAAACGGCGGCCAGTAAACCGGCCTCTCCGCTGCGGGCAGAATAAGGCCGGTTCACTGGCGTTAAACGAGAATTATTCGACTTCTGCCGCAGCTGCGTGGAGCGCCGTTGCGCCTTCGGCCATTCCGCGGCTCAGGAGATCGACCTCGCTTGAGTAGCAGATGATCTTGGCTCCGGCCTTGATCCACTGCTCACCCTGTTCGATCGAACTCACAAGCATCGAAACCTGCTTGCCGTGCTTGATTGCGCCCTCGATCAAGCGAGTCCGGTACTCGTCGATCACTTTCGCCTGATCGGGCGTGGCGAACACGCCAAGCTCCTGCGCAAGGTCGGCCGGGCCAAGTGTCACAGCGTCGATGCCCGGGACGCTCATGATCTCGTCCAGATTATCGAACGCTTGTTGCGACTCGAACATGATCGTGGTGTGGATCTGCTGGTTGATAAAGTTCTGTGTCTCGCCAATAGGCCCGTGTTCGTAATCGGTGCCGGGTCCAAACGCCGCCATGCCGCGCAATCCCTCCGGGGCGTAATGGGACGCGCTCGCCACTTCTTCTGCGATCTCCGGGGTGTCGACCTGCGGAATGTGCAGGCACCAGACGCCTGAGTCGAGCAGACGCGTGATCCACTCACGGTTGCCCTCGGGAGGCCGAACCGTGATCGGAAAGCCAAGGGCACGGGACAGCAATGCGAAGTTGCCGATAGTCTCCATGGACGGCGACGAGTGTTCGATGTCCACCCGTGCGTAGTCCATTCCGGCTGACTGCATCAGCGTGAGGATGGCCGGGTTGCGGGCCATATTGACCCACGAGCCGATCTGCGCCTTCCCGGCGGCCAAGTTTGCTTTCATCGGATTGCTTCGCATCATTTGTCCCTGTGTGTGCGGGTTGTGAGTCGCCCGAGCCTGTAACCGACTCTGGCGCCGGGCAAATATACTTCAGCATCCCGCCTTCGGGTTAAATCAAGGCGGGGTCGCTCATTAAACACCGGAAGGAACCTGTCCCGAATGCCAGATAGTCCAACTAGGACCACTACACCGTACGGATCGTGGGAATCACCCATCACCGCCGAGATCGTGTCGGCCGCCGGGGTCCGACTAGGTTCGGTCTCGGTGGATGGCGACGATGTGTACTGGCTTGAGGGTCGTCCCCTTGAGGGCGGGCGCAGTGTGCTGGTGGTGCGTCTCGGAAACGGGACGATTGCGGACGTGACGCCTGAAGGGTTCAACATTCGCACCACGGTTCACGAATACGGCGGCGGTGCCTACGTGGTGCACGAAGACGTCGTTTACTTCTCTAACTTCTCGGATCAGCGCCTGTATCGGCAGATCGCTGGCGGTTCGCCTGAGCCAGTGACGCCTGAAACTGACTCAAGGGTCCGCTTTGCCGACGGACGAGTAACTACAGACGGCGCAGCGATGTACTGCGTTCGGGAGAGTCATCCAGATAGCGACGGCGAGGCGGTCAACGAGATCGTGCGGCTGCTGCTGGACGGGACTGCCGAGCAGTTGGTTATCGCATCCGGGCGCGATTTTTATGCAGCGCCACGCTTTAACCGAGATGAAAGCCGTATCTCCTGGCTAGCCTGGGATCACCCAAATATGCCGTGGGACACGTCTTATCTGGAGGTAGCTGACCTGGACAAGGCCGGTAACTCTTCAAACACACCAATTGCGGCAGGAACCGACGGTGTTTCGATCTACCAGCCGGAGTGGGGACCCGACGGGCGGCTCTACTTCGTGTCAGACGAGTCAGGGTGGTGGAATCTAAATGTTCTTGGCGAAGACGGAAACGCCATTCCTCTTGCGCCGATGGAGGCCGAGTTCGGGCACCCGATGTGGGCGCTGGGCGCGGCCACATACGGATTTCTGCCGGACGGTCGACTGTTGGCGACCTGGAGCAAGGACGCCATCGCCGGGATGGGCGTTGTTGAGCCGGACGGCGGGGGGCTCACGCCGATCGACATCCCGTTCACATCGCTCGGCGCTTCCTACGGCAACGTCGCAATTCTTGATGGGCCCAGTGGGCCTAAAGTTGTGGGACTAGGGTCTTCTTCCAGTGCGGGTTCGGCGGTCGTCACGATCAGCGTTCCGGGCGGAGAGGCCGAGGTCGTGAAACGTGGAGGTACGGTCTCGATCGATCCCACGTATCTGTCCGATGCACAACCAATCTCGTTCCCGGTCATTGGAGGCCAGATCTCTCACGCGATCTGGTATCCGCCCAAAAACGCCGATTTCAAAGGTCCATCCGGCGAGAAACCGCCGGTTGTGGTGATGAGTCACGGCGGACCAACTTCGCAGACCGATGGGTCGCTGAGCATGGGCATCCAGTTCTGGACGAGCCGGGGCATCGGCGTGGTCGATGTGAACTACCGGGGCAGTTCCGGCTACGGGCGCGCTTATCGCGACGCCCTGCAGGGGACGTGGGGCGTGTTCGATGCCGAGGACTGCATCGCTGCCGCTCGTTATCTGGCGGATCGTGGGCTGGTCGACCCGAAACGCATGACGATTCGCGGCGGTAGCGCCGGTGGCTACACGACGCTGGTCGCGCTGGCGTTCCACGACGATTTCGCAGCCGGGGCCAGCTACTACGGCGTTGCCGATTTATCGGCGCTTGCCGAGGAAACGCACAAGTTCGAGTCCCGCTATCTGGACGGCTTGATCGCCCCCTATCCAGAGGGCAAGGCCCTCTACGATGAACGCTCGGCTATCGAGCATGTGGATGGCCTGTCAGCCCCGTTAATCATGTTCCAGGGCCTTGAGGACAAGGTCGTTCCGCCGGAACAGGCGCGCATGATGGCTTCCGCGCTGCGTACGAAGGGCGTGCCGTTCGCGCTACTGGAGTTCGAGGGGGAGCAGCACGGTTTCAGAATGGCCGAGAACGCTATCCGTAGTCTGGAAGCGGAGATCTACTTCTACGGTCGGATTCTTGGGTTCGAGCCTGCGGATGAGATCGAGCCGGTGGTGATCGAGGGTTCGGT
>Ga0302133_10001593_pt1 | contig 14129 bp, 13 predicted proteins | sample CB9_331_MG_FD_203121 | JGI IMG/M metagenome (GOLD analysis project Ga0302133, IMG submission 203121) | Marine microbial communities from Western Arctic Ocean, Canada - CB9_33.1 | ecosystem: Environmental > Aquatic > Marine > Oceanic | place: Canada: Western Arctic Ocean | collected 2017-09-19 | reverse complement strand
GGTCTGATCAGTTCCCATTGTTGATCTGATAACCAAAATAAACGCCTCATAATCTGAAACTCCCATTATTAAGTTCCAGACCATTGAATCAATTAATGGTTAATGAGTTCTGACCCTAGAACAACCCTTCGATCTGGCCGGTATCGTTGACGCTGATATTATTCGCCGCCGGAACTCTTGGCAGGCCGGGCATGGTCATGATATCGCCGCAAATCGCCACCAGGAACCCGGCGCCGGCTGACAGCCGCACCTCGCGGATGTGTACTTCATGGCCATCCGGCGCGCCCAGCAGTTTCGGATCGGCCGACAGGCTGAGCGGCGTCTTTGCCATGCAGATGGGAAGATCGCCATAGCCGGCATCCTGATAGGCTTTGATCTGGAGATGCACCCGGTCGACGGCGGTAACGTCCGCAGCCCGGTAGATGCGCTTGGCAATGGTCTCGATCTTGTCCCAAAGGGGCAGATCATCCTCGTAAAGGAATTTGAATGAACCTGTCTGGTTTTCGATATTGTCGACGACGCGGGCGGCCAGGGCTTCGGTGCCGGCGCCGCCATCGGCCCAATGAGTGCATTCGACGGCATCGATGCCGTTCTCGTTGGCGGTTTTCAAAACCAGCGCGATCTCGGCGTCGGTATCGCCGGAAAAGCGGTTGAGCGCCACGGTCACCGGAATGCCGAACTGCTGCAGGTTCTCGATATGGCGGGTCAGATTGGCAAGACCGTCGGCGAGCGCGCCCAAATCCTCGGCGCCGAGCTGGTCGCGGGCGACGCCGCCGTGCATTTTCAGGGCCCGGATCGTGGCCACCAGGACCACCGCATCGGGCGTCAATCCGGCTTTGCGGCATTTAATGTCAAAAAACTTTTCGGCGCCCAAGTCAGACCCGAAGCCGGCCTCGGTAATCGTGTAGTCCGCCGTTTTCATGCCGGCGCGGGTGGCGATTAGCGAATTGCAGCCATGCGCGATATTGGCGAACGGTCCGCCATGGACAAAGGCCGGGTTGCCTTCCAAGGTCTGCACCAGGTTCGGCATCAGCGCATCTTTCAAGAGTGCCGTCATCGAGCCGGACGCCTCAAGCTGGCGCGCCGTTACCGGTTCGCGCTCGCGTGTCTCGCCGACCTGAATTTTGCCAAGGCGATCACCCAAATCGGCAAGATCGCGCGCCAGGCAGAAAATGGCCATAACCTCGGAAGCGACGGTGATATCGAAATGATCCTCGCGCGGAAAGCCGTTGGCGACGCCGCCGAGAGAGCCGGTGATGGTGCGCAAGGCGCGGTCGTTCAGATCGACAACCCGGCGCCAACTGATGCGGCGCGAATCGATACCCAGCGCATTGCCCCAATAAATATGGTTGTCGAGCATCGCCGACAAAAGATTGTGGGCCGAACCGATGGCGTGAAAATCGCCGGTGAAGTGGAGGTTGATATCCTCCATCGGTATGACCTGGGCGTAACCGCCGCCGGCGGCGCCGCCCTTCATCCCAAAGCACGGCCCAAGGCTGGGCTCGCGGAGGCAGATCGCGGTTTTCTTGCCCATGCGATTGAGCGCATCGCCGAGACCGACGGTGGTGGTGGTTTTGCCTTCGCCGGCGGGCGTCGGCGTCATGCCGGTTACCAGGACCAGTTTGCCGTTGGGCCGGTCATTCAAAGACGCCAAATATTCGAGATCGACTTTCGCCTTGGCGCGCCCGTACGGAAGCACGGCCCGAGGGTCAAGCCCCAATTTGTCGGCGATTTCTTGAATGGGCGCCGGCGTCGCGTCGCGGGCAATTTCCAGATCGCTTGGTACCGATTGTGCGTTCATATTTTTTGTAACTCCTTATTCGGCGGCCATTTACGCCATGGGCGGGGGCACGTGCAATACATTTTCCCATTTATTTGAACAAAATTTAGTTGGGATAAATCCCAATAAATTACAAATTACCATTTGGAATTTGGGGTCAAGCGGGATCGGGTATCCGGTCCCACCGCGCTTTGTCCCATGGCACATGCGGCGTTGCCCGGCGCCGCCGTTTAGCCCAATAAATTTCTATTCGGCGGCCTTAAGCCGGCCGGTCGGATCCTTGGAGCCTTGCATTTGCTGGTCATAGACATCGCGCCACTTGGCCGCCTTGGGGGCGACGAAATCACCGCCCCGGGCCCCCAAAAAGACATCGGGGTTCGCGGCACCCGGCGGCGGCGCGCCGGTCTTGGCGAAATCGCGGGCCGCAACCACCAGGCGGCGGCGGGTCTGGGTGATCATCTCATCGCTGGGGGAAAGATGCTCGTGGCCGTGATCGGTAATCGCGCCCATGCTTTCGGTGATCGCCTGATCCTGCAGATGGATACCGGTGATGCCCGTATAGCTTCCGCTTTGCTGCTGGGCGCGGTCCAATTGATAGTCGTTGCCGGCGTTGGCCTTGGTGCGGAACCGTCCCAGCCAATCGGTTGTGTTGGGCAGCTTATCCATGCCGATGCTCATACCCGGCAGGGGAACGCCGGCCTTGTCGGTGCGCAGGCCCGGCTTGTTGTTCATCCACGATATATGGACAAATATGGTGTGGGTGTCATCCATCGGCACCCAGGCGCGGGCGATGATGTGATCGGCAAAGTCGCCGTCCGGCGGCATGGTCCAGAACGGGAAGAAAAACTGGGCAAAGCGCCAATAGGTCTGATCGGGCCCCGCCGGGCGGTGCGCGCCATACATGGTCCCCCAGTCGGTATCGGCGACGTGAAATTCGGGCTGGCGGTGGGCAATGTTGTAATGGGCGATCTCGTCCCGGGAAATGTCTTCAAGATTGACGCCGCCGGCATGCAGAAAACTGAAATGGGAGGTGTCGATATCGCCTTCCAGCGCTTGCAGATAGTTGCATTCGCGCTGCACGAACATGATGCGCACGTCTGTTTCCGCCAATAGGTTCGGCTCGATATCGGGCAAAGCCGGGACGTTGTCTTGGTCGCCCATGAACACCCAGACCAGCCCGTTTCGCTCGGTCGTCTTGTAGGCCTTGGCTTTGATTTTTTTCTTGAAGTCTTGATGCGGGGGCACGTTGGCCTGGTCCAGACAATTGCCGTCCACGTCGAACTTCCAGCCGTGATAGACGCAGCGGATGCCGTTTTCTTCGTTGCGCCCGAAAAATAACGACGCGCAGCGGTGCGGGCAGCGATGATCCATGATGCCGACGCGGCCCGACGAATCGCGAAAGGCAATCAATTGCTCGCCCAGCAGCTTGATCCGCACCGGATCGCCATCGGCAATGATTTCCGATGACGCGGCTGCCGGTATCCAATATTGGCGCATCAGATCGCCCATTGCCGTGCCCGGTCCGGTCCGTGTCAGGATTTGGGATTCTGCCTGGGTGGTCATGCTACCTCCGCTCAGTTCGGGAATGGCTTACTGTTTGACCCGCCGTTTTATTTGCGGCGAGTTGGCCGCATACCGATGCGCCCGGAAAACCCAATTTTGCTCATGGCCGTAAAGCGGGCTCGGACCCACGTAGGGATTGTTGTATTCCCACACGGTTTCGCCTGCGGGCGTGACTTCGAATAAACGTCCGTAGGCGCCCTCGCAGATAAATGTGTTGCCGTTGGGAAGCCGCTCGGCGCCGCTGATAAAGCCGCTCCAAAAATTCATAACCTGAGGATCGCGATATTCCCACACGGTCTTGCGGGTGCGGGTGTTGATTTCGAGGACCCGGGAAAACGGATGATCCATCGACGTCAATTGGCCGTTGGCAAACAGCATCAGATTCTTATTGGGAAGAATGTGCGGATCGTGCTGGCCGCCCCAGCTATCGTCGCGCATTTCCCATTTCACCTTTTTCGTCTTCCGGTCGACGATGGCGACCGTGTTGATGACCCGAAATCCGATCAAATAGTCGCCATTGGCGAGCGGCACCAGGGTGTTGGCGTGGCCAAATTCATTGCGCGGATATTGCGGCGTGATTGGATATTTCTCCACCGCCATATGTTCCCAGCAGCGCCATTCCCAAACGACTTCGCCGCCTTGGTTCACTTCGCGGATCACGTCGCCGTAGATGCGCCCGTCCGGAGCGGCCGTGCCTGGAAGTCCGCCCTTGACCCGCTTTTGAATTTTTTTCGGTATCGCGGCCCATGCGATATAAGCGGTGTTGCCATTGGCCAGGCGGCGGGCATCGTGGTGGTGCGTATTGTCCACATGATCCCATACCACATTGCTGTCCCAATCATATTCCCGGATCCGTCCGCCGCGCGCCATGGCGATCGGGGAGTCTTCGGGCCCCCGCTCGCCGATGAACAAATTGCCGTTTTCCAGCAGCAGGGCGTGATTGATGGCGCCTTCGTTTATTTCCCAGCGGTGCACCGTGTCGCCGGCCATGTTGATCAAAAAGGCGAATTTGGAGCGGGTCGGCGCGAAAACCGTGAAACCTTTGAAGGTTTTTGATTTTTTGTGGATGGAAACACCCGGTTGGGGGACATGAGGCATGGGGACTCCTAAACAACGTCTAAGATATTAATTGTGCATTCGATCCCGGTATACGAAGCCGGGCGCGCCGAAACAAGGCACCGCTGGCAGGCCGCCTTGCATCCGCCAAGTACGACCTCCGGCTGGCCGAGCGCTCCATGCCCAGCCGGGCTGGACATTTTGTGCGACATGCAACACGCCGAAATCACATGGACATCCTTGTCATTTATGGACATTTATGGACATCCAGGGACATTTTCCGGGGGTTTTCACCATACCGGATCACCATCAATTCTAGCGTTTCATACCGGTTTGTACCGGCCTCATGTGTCAGGCACGCGCACAAGGAGGCCCCGTCGCAACCGCACTATTTTCATGGTAATGAAGAAAACATAGTATAGAACAAAAATTGAACAAATGCAAGCAATTTCGGCACATGGGTCTCCGTTCCACGCCGATGATCAACCTGATCCCCGGCGGCTTTAATCCGATCCGGCAAAGGGGTATACTGAGCGGGCAGTGCGTTGACCGCCAATGGCGAGACCTCATGGGCGAAATTGAACCGGAACTACCGAAGCGAAGACCCAAGACGGCCATCGTCCTCTATATGCTGTCCACGTGGCTGTACATATTCTTCGTCGGCTTCCTGATCATGATTTTTCTTGAGGTCTGGAAAGGGATAGAGCTGCTCGCCTTCATCAACGATTATTGGTTCTCGTTTGGCGGCGTGCGCGAAGTTGTTGCAACGGCGATCATTTGCCTGGTGGCGGGACGAATCTTGGACGTTTATGCCAAGCGTCTTAATCCGCGCCTTAAAAATACCTGGCGCGGCTGGCACTACCCGGAATAAATCAGGGCACGGATTAATTTAGGCGTGGGCCGCCTGTTTATCGCTTTGGCCGAGCCCCTCCATGATGAAATCGATCTCCGCCAAGGCGCCGAATAGCGTCGCGTTTTGGGCGTCATCGAGGGCTACCAGCGGCGGGCGCACCACCGACCAGGCCGGATCGCCCGAGAAATGCGCAACCGCCGACTTGAGCGCCGGTATCATCGGCACCTTCATGAAGCGTTCGCGGACATCGTCCAAGGCGGCTTGCTTGGCGGCCGCGTCCGGGCTCTGCCAATTTTCGAACAGGTCCCGGATCGCCGCCGGATTGACGTTGGCGGTCGCCGAAATGCAGCCGGCGCCGCCATTTTGCATATTCGCCAGCAGGAACGATTCGGCGCCGACGAAAACCCGGAAATCATCCCAGCCCTGATCGAGCATGGATTTGGTATTGGACCAATCGCCGCCGCTGTCTTTAACGCCGACCACGGTTTCCGGATAGGCCTTTATCAGCCGCTCGATAAGCCCGACCGACAACGGCACCTGCGACATCGGCGGTATGTGATAAAGATAAATCCGCAAATTCTCGTCGCCAATGCGTTCGATCACTTCCGCGAAGGCGGCAAACAAGCCGTCGTCGCTGACGCCCTTGTAAAAGAATGGCGGCAGCATCAACACGCCGCCGCAGCCGGCCTTCACCGCATGGTCGGTCAAGCGCACGGTATCGGTAATGGCGCAAGTACCGGTTCCCGGCATCATGCGATTTGCATCAATGCCGGCCTCTACCAATTTGTCGATCAAATCCAGTTTTTCGTCCGTGGACAGGGAATTGGCCTCGCTGTTGGTGCCGAACACCGCCAATCCCACATCTTGGCCCAACAGCCAGCGGCACTGGGCGATCAGGCTGTTCGCATCGGGCATCAGGTCATCGCCGAACGGTGTGATAACCGGTGTCAGGACGCCGGAAATTCTATCGGGTGCGCTCATCGGGGAACCTCCTGGTTGCTGGGCACAAAGGTCATTTGCCCGGCCGGGATCATTGCTTACGGGGTCGGCGGAATATTGTCTATGGCATGACCGCTCAAATGGCAATAAAACTAGGTTTGTAGGCGCGCCGGGATTTTGGCGCGCCATAATAAGGGGTCGCGATCATGTTGCATTGGATTGGCGCCGATGGCCGGTAAAAAGCTTGTCCGCGAGGTTGCCCCGCCGCTAATTGACGGTGATTTCTACGCCCATGCGCGGCATGACGTGCGCTCCCCATTGACCGCGATTCTCGGCTTTGCGGAATCCATGGACGAAGCCATTTTCGGGCCTTTGGGCCACGAAAAATATGCCGAATATGTGGCCGCCATTCACCAGTCCGGCCAGGGTCTGGAACATATCCTCACCGCCATAATGGCGATCCTTTCGCTCGATGCCGACGCCATAACCCTTAGCGATGATGCGCTACCGGCCGAACAGATATTGCAGGAACTGGAACAAAATTGGTCCGACCGGGCATCGGACTGGGGCGTGGCATTGCGCTTTAAACCGGACGCGGATCTGCCGGTCTTGACCGCCGACAGGCGCCGCTTGGCGCAGGCGCTGGATTGTATCTTGGAAAATGCGTTGAACTACACGGTTGCCGGCGGGCGGGTGACGGTTTCTGGGGTTGAAAATGCCGGCGGCGGACTGGTATTTGCGGTCGAAGATACCGGTCCCGGCATGACCGAAGCGGACCTGGATGTTGCGCTTGCCCCCTTCGGCCGCATCCCCGAATCTCCGGCCCATAGCCGGCTGGGGGCCGGGCTCGGAATCAATCTCGCGGCGGGCATCATGGCGTTGCATCAGGGGGCGTTGTCGATCACCTGCACACCGGGCCAGGGCACAAAAGCCGAACTCACGCTGCCCAAGGCGCGTCTGAATTTGTAAGAATCGTTTGCCAGCCATACCTGAGTTGTATACTTAAGGCGCCGGTTTTCAACGGTGCCGCCCTGGCGCCGGCAAATTTAACAAGAAACCGTAACATAGAAATTTAAAGAAAGAGGAATTCGCTTTCATGGCCATCGAACGGACGTTGTCCATTATTAAACCAGATGCCACGCGCCGGAATTTGACCGGTCAGATCAATGCCAGGCTGGAGGATGCGGGCCTTGGCTTTGTTGCGCAAAAGCGCGTGCGCCTGACCCTCGAGCAGGCACAAGCCTTTTACGATGTGCATAAGGAGCGCGCATTTTTTGAGGATCTTTGTAATTTCATGATCACCGGCCCGGTTGTTGTCCAGGTTCTGGAAGGCGAAGACGCCATTGCCAAGAACCGCGAAGTGATGGGCGCCACCAACCCGGCCAATGCGGATGCCGGAACCATTCGCAAGGATTTCGCCGAAAGCATCGAAGCCAATTCGGTGCATGGCTCGGACGCGCCGGACACGGCGGCCCGGGAAATCGCCTTCTTCTTCTCCGATTTGGAACTCGTCGGCTAGAGCGCTTAACTAGGCGGGTTTATCACTGCCGCGATGGCCGCATGGGTGCCGTCGATGATCACCCTTGCGCCGTCAACGGTGGCGCGCCCCTCGGCAATCATGCGGAGCGCGAGGGGGTAAATTTTATGTTCTTCGGCCAACACCCGCTCGCCCAGGCTTGCCGGCGTGTCGCCGGCCAAGATAGGCACCGCCGCCTGCACGATGATCGGACCTTCATCCATGGCCGGGCGGACGAAATGGACGGTGCAACCGGCGAAGCGGACCCCGGCCTCGATGGCGCGTGCGTGCGTATCCAGACCCTTGAAAGCGGGCAGCAGCGACGGATGGATGTTAATAAGCCGGTCCTGCCATTTGTTCACGAAGCCATCGGTCAATAGACGCATAAAGCCCGCCAGACACAGGAACTCCACGTCGGCCTCAAGGAGCGCCGCATTGAGGGCGTCCTCAAAGGGGGCGCGCCCATCGAAATTTTTATGATCGATGACTTGGCTGGCAATGCCCGCCGCTTCGGCCCGCGCCAGGCCCGGCGCGCCGGCGACGTTGGACAGCACGGAAACCAATTCGGCGGGGAGCGAGCCGGCGTCCCTGGCATCGATCAGTGATTGCAGGTTGCTGCCGCGCCCCGATATCAAGACGCCGACGCGCATCATTCCCAAACCGCCGCCTGATCGTGGATGACCACCGTCGCTTGGCCCGGCGTCCGGGTGACCACCTCGCCAATGGGAATGACGTTTTCGCCGGCATCGGTGAGTAATTTGGCCACATCGGCGGCATGATCGGGCGCGGCGATAACCGCCATGCCGATGCCGCAGTTGAAGGTGCGCAGCATTTCCGCCTCTGCAACGCCGCCGGCGGATTTTATCCAGCGAAAGACCGGCGGTATGTCCCAGGCCTTGGCGTACAAATCGATGCCTAGGCCGTCCGGTAATATGCGCGGCAAATTCTGCACCAGCCCGCCGCCGGTTATGTGAGCGAGGGCTTTGACGTTGCCTTCCCTGATGGCGCCCAAGCAGCTTTTGACATAGATGCGCGTCGGCAAAAGAAGGGCATCGCCCAAGCTCTGTGTGCCATCAAATGGCGCCGCATCGCCGTAGCCGGCGCCCGCATGCTCGGCCACCCGGCGTACCAGGGAATAGCCGTTGGAATGAACGCCGTCCGAGGCGAGCCCGAGGACCACGTCCGAAGGGTCTATATCGGTGCGCGGCAACAAAGTGCCGCGTTCAGCGGCGCCGACGGCAAAGCCGGCCAGGTCGTAATCACCGGGTGCGTATATGCCCGGAAGCTCCGCGGTCTCGCCGCCGATCAACGCGCACCCGGCCAGGCGGCAGCCTTCGGCAATGCCGGCAACGATAGCGGTATCGGCATCCGCATCGAGCTTCGAGGTGGCAAAATAATCGAGGAAGAACAGCGGCTCGGCGCCTTGTACAATCAGATCGTTGACGCACATGGCGACCAGATCGATGCCGATGCTGTCGTGGCGCCCCACAGCGGCGGCGATTTTAAGTTTGGTGCCAACGCCATCGGTAGCGGCCACTAAGATGGGATCGGTGAAGTCCGCCGCGCTGGTATCGAACAGGCCGCCAAAGCCGCCGAGCCCCGAGACCACGCCGGTGCGCATGGTGGCGGCGGCCAATGGCTTGATATTATCGACAAAGCGTTCCCCGGCGTCGATGTCGACGCCGGCGCCGCGATAAGATAAGCCGTTGGTTTCCTTTTCGGAGGAGATGGCGGAAATCCTTTTACCGGTGTACCCGTGGTGCTAATTTAACGGACCCCGGAAGCCAAGACCAGAATTGATGCGATGCTGACCGAAATGATCCCACTGCCGATCCCAAGGCCGATCCCAAGGCCGATCCAACACCAAACCCGCGCCCGGATAATTGCCGGATGGGCGAGGGTTATGCGGGTTTGGGCGGCCTTGCCGGTCTTGTTGGCATTGGCCCTTATTGGCGGCCAGGCGGGCGCCCAATCGCCCAACGTGTTTACAATTTCCGGTGTCGCTGTCGACGAGGTGGCCGAATCGGCTGAAGTGGCGCGCAAAAAGGCTCTTGCCAACGGCGAGCGCAAAGCTTTTGAGCGGTTGTTCCGGCGCCTGACGGTGCGCGCCGATCACGTTCGCGCCGGCGATGCCGCGCCTGAGGATATTTCGGCCCTGGTCCAGGATATCCAGGTGGCCGATCAAAAAAATTCGCAAATTCGCTATTTGGCGAAATTGACCTTCCGCTTCAAACCCACCGCGGTGCGGGAATTTTTGCGGGATTTGGCGGTTGATTTCGCCGAAACGCGCTCCAAGCCGGTGCTGGTTCTGCCGGTCTATGAATCCGCCGGCGCGGTGGCCCTGTGGGACGATTCCAATGACTGGCGCGATGCCTTTGCGGCCGTCAATATTGCCGATGGCCTGGTGCCGATGCAGCTTCCGCGTGGAGATTTGAGCGATATCCGGGCGCTCGGCGGCGGTGAACTGGCGATCCGGGGAGACGCGCCCCGGCTGACATCGATTGCCAACAACTACAGCGTCTCGGCGGTGATCGTGGCCCATGCCCAATTGACGGCAACCCGGCGCGGCGTACCGGCGATTAAAATCAGCGCCAAAACCCATGGCTCGGCGGAGCGGTACCAGTCCATCAACACAAGCGTTCAAGCCGGCAAGGGCGAGACCGTCAAGGCTATGCTGGCGCGCGGCGCGGCCGAGGCGGTTGGGCTGATCGAAGATCAATGGAAGTTGGATAATCTGCTGCAGTTCGATTTAAGCGCGGTTTTGGCCACGGCTCTGCCGATCACCGGACTTTCCGATTGGGTCGAAGCGCAAAGCCGGTTAAAAAAGGTCGCCGTGATCGAGCGCGTGGATTTAATTCTTTTGTCACGCAATGAGGCGCGCATTAATTTGTTTTACCTGGGCGATCCGCATCAATTGAAGCTGGCTCTCGCCCAGGCCGATTTAAGTTTGGTGGAGGAAGAGGGCAGTTGGTCCCTGGCGCTGATTAAATAGGACCGTTTCTGCCATTCTTAAGTATAACCGGAGTACAAAATTGAAATACCAAACGTTGAAGCTGAATATTCCCAATCTCATCAGCCTTGGGCGTATCCTATCAATTCCGTGTACCGTGTGGCTGATATTGAATGGCTACCTGTTGGCGGCATTTTGGGTGTTCGTCGCCGCCGGGTTCAGTGACGCCCTCGACGGTTATATCGCAAAGCGGTTCAATCTGCGCTCCGAGATCGGCGCCTTTCTCGACCCGATCGCCGACAAGGCTTTGCTGATCAGCGTCTTTATCACTCTTGGCGCTGCCGGTTATATCGAGGTTTGGCTGGTCATATTGGTGGTCTTTCGCGATGGCCTGATTGTCGCCGGCGCCTCGGTCTACCAGATATTATACCAAAACCTGACCATGCACCCGCTGACCATCTCGAAAGTCAATACGACCTTCCAGTTTCTTATGGTCATGCTCGTGATGGGGGCGGCGGGATTCTCTATTGAGGCTGAATTGGCAATTCAAATCGCTGGCATGGCGGTTGCCATCACTTCGATCTGGTCGGGCACGACCTATGTGATTATCTGGAGCCGCCGGGCGGCGGCGATGGAGCCCGGCGAGTGAGCCGCGAGCGGCAGTTCTGGATTTGGACGGCGGTTCTGGCCGCCGCAATTGCGCTGTTGGTAATGGCCGGCAGCGTCCTGTTCCGGTTTTGCGGTCGCCTATTTCCTCGATCCGGTGGTCGATTGGATCGAAAATAAAGGCGCCTCCAGACTGGCCGCGACACTGGCGGTCTGCATCCTGTTTTTTGCGGTGATGATTGCGCTGGTCATCGTTATTGCGCCGCTGCTGCAGAGCCAAATCGTCGGGTTGTTCGCAAAAGTCCCGGCGATAATCGATACCGTAACCGCGTGGCTGGAACCGGCCAAGGCGGCGCTCCAGGAAAAATTCCCCGGCCAGCCATTGAACGAAATCGGCGCTACCTCCAAAACCTTTGGCGCCGCGGCGGCGTCCTGGCTGATCCGGGTATTGGGTGGCATTTGGCAGGGTGGATTGGCCTTGTTCAACGCGATTTCCCTGCTGGTGATCACGCCGGTGGTCAGTTTCTATCTGTTAAGAGATTGGGACGGTATCGTCACCCGGATCGATAGCTGGCTGCCGAGGGGCTCGGCGCCGGACTTGCGCGCCATCTTTGCCGATATCGACAGTGTCATCGCCGGTTTTGTGCGCGGCCAGATGATCGTCGGGCTGTTCCTCGCGGTCATCTACGGCGTTGGCCTGACGCTGGTCGGCCTCGATTTTGGTCTGCTGATCGGTATCGCCGCCGGCTTGATGTCGTTTGTTCCCTATTTCGGCATGCTGATCGGCTTGGCCGTTGCGGTTGCGATCGCCGTGGTTCAGTTTGGCGATTGGCAGCCGGTGCTTTTGGTTTTGGCGGTATTCGCGGTCGGGCAATTATTGGAATCCCTATTCCTTACGCCAAAATTTGTCGGCGATAAGGTTCGTCTGCATGCGGTATGGGTCATATTCGCGCTCATGGTCGGCGGCGCCTTGTTCGGCTTTACCGGAATTCTGCTGGCCATTCCGGTGGCGGCTACCATCGGCGTCGTGGTCCGCTTCGTGATCGATCAATATCTGGACAGCGCGCTCTACAATGATGCCGGCGGCCCGGCTGGCGGCGGCGGCGAAGATCGCGGCGATCCTTCGTGAGCGCACCGGACCAGTTCACCTTTTCCTTTGACCATCGCCCGGCCCTGTCGGGAGAAGATTTTCTGGTGTCGGACTGCAACCGGGATGCGGTTGCCTGGCTCGACCGATGGCCTGACTGGCCGGCGCCGGCGTTGATCATTTACGGCGCCGCCGGATGCGGCAAATCCCATCTGGTGCAGGTGTTTTCAAGCCGCAGCGGTGCCCGCTCGTTGAACGGCGCCAAAAACGAGGAGGCGGCGTTGGCGCGCATCGATACCGCCGCCGCGGCCTACACCGCCGACGACGCCGATACGGAATTTGCCGAGGAAACGCTGCTGCATATCTATAATGCGGTTGCGGCGGCGGGCGGGCAATTATTGCTGATGTCCTCGAAGGCGCCCAAAATCTGGAACCCGGATTTACGGGATTTGTCCTCGCGTTTGCTCGGCGCGCCCGCATGTGCAATTGGCCAGCCCGACGACACGGTCATAAAGGGCGTGCTGGTCAAACTGTTTTCGGACCGGCAATTGTCCATCGACGCAACGGTGATCGATTTTATGGTGCCGCGGATCGAGCGGTCCCTGGGCGCGGCGCGCGATTTGGTTGATCGCATCGACCGGGCTGCCCTGGCGCGCCGCCGGGAAATCACCTTGCCCTTCGTGCGCGGTATTCTCGCCGAACTGTAGGCCGGGGATTAGGGTTCCCAGTTTCGTTTGGCCACGTCCGGATCGATCCTGACCGCCGCGCCATCCCATACCGCGATCAGCCGGTTGCGGAATTTTTGAACGTAATCGGGCGCCCGGTTCTTTTTGATGCGGTCGTGGTAGGAAACAATCTTGGCGTTCGGATTGTCTTTCAAAAATTGCATAATCTCGCCGTCACCGGTTTCGACCAGCGGTTTTCTCAGGCGGCCCAGAAAATTAAACTGGCCGTGATACTTGCCGTAATTGGCGATGACGTAGCCCTTTGCTTGGGCTGCGGACAGGCGTTTGGCCAGCGGCCCCAGATCGTACGCCTGGTTGAGCCTCGGCTGGGCAATTCCCTGTAATGCGATCAGCAGAATGGCGCTAAGCCCGCTGATGGCCAGGATACGGGCCTGGGCGGCGGCGGGCGGCACGATCATCAGCAATGCGGCGGCGGCCAGCAGCGGCAGCGCCCACAAGACCGGTACCGTGGCGGTAAGCGCCTGCAATTCCAGCCTGGCGCCGATTTGCGGCGCCGCCAAAACCAAAAGGCCAAGCAGCCCGGCGATCGCCGCCGCCGGCGCCATGTCCAACCGGCGCCCGATCAAGTCGGCGGCGGTCAGCCGGGCGATCAGAACAGCCCCGGCAATGGCAATGGCCGGAAACACCGGCAACAAATAATGCGGCCGTTTGCCGCTGATGAAGGACAACAGAACAAAGGCAGCCAGGATCCATACGGCGGCCAGGCGCAAACCGGCGTCGGGCTGGCCGCTGCCGCCGGTGCGAAACCTGCTGCGCGCCGCCCGCCAGACAGCCTGCAAAAGGCTCGGCCAGATAATCCACGGCAGCAGCAATCCCGGCAGGATCGCCAGATACCACCAGACGGGCTGTTGGTGGGCAAAGGAGCTGACCAGCCTGCCTGCGGATTGGCCCCAGAATATGGCGTTGCGATATTCCTCGCCGCCGGTAATTCCCGCCGGCAATGCCCATCCGAGGGCGATAGCGGCGCCCAGAATAAAGCCGAGGGCGGCGCCCAGATACCAATTGCCAAGGCGCAGCTTGGGCCCGCCAACCG
>Ga0302133_10001587_pt1 | contig 14153 bp, 10 predicted proteins | sample CB9_331_MG_FD_203121 | JGI IMG/M metagenome (GOLD analysis project Ga0302133, IMG submission 203121) | Marine microbial communities from Western Arctic Ocean, Canada - CB9_33.1 | ecosystem: Environmental > Aquatic > Marine > Oceanic | place: Canada: Western Arctic Ocean | collected 2017-09-19 | reverse complement strand
TTCCCTCAACCAACACAGGCTCAAATGCCTGAATGCCCAAACGATGCAATGTTGGCGCCCGGTTAAGCATCACAGGATGTTCACGAATTACATCTTCAAGAATATCCCAAACCTCAGGCCCCTCCCTCTCCACCACCCGTTTCGCCGCTTTTATGGTGGTTGCTTCTCCGCGAAGCTGCAGTTTTGCAAAAATAAATGGCTTAAAAAGCTCTAGAGCAAGCTTCTTCGGTAACCCACACTGATGGAGCTTTAATGTCGGTCCAACCACAATCACTGAACGCCCAGAATAATCCACTCGCTTACCGAGCAGATTCTGTCTGAAACGGCCCTGCTTGCCCTTAATCATATCGGCAAGTGATTTAAGCGGACGTTTATTGGTGCCGGTAATTGCACGACCTCGGCGACCGTTATCTAGAAGCGCATCTACCGATTCCTGCAACATGCGTTTTTCATTACGAACAATTATGTCAGGTGCACTTAATTCCAAAAGTCGTCGTAACCGATTATTACGATTTATAACTCGACGGTACAGATCATTTAAATCAGATGTCGCAAAACGTCCTCCATCTAACGGGACTAGAGGCCTTAGATCTGGAGGCAGAACCGGAAGCACGGTCATAACCATCCATTCTGGTTTGTTTTTTGAAGTTAGGAAGGACTCGAGAAGTTTGAGTCTTTTTGACAGTCTCTTAAGCTTTGTCTCGGACTTTGTTTTTGTCATATCCTCCCGAACCTGATCCACCTCAGAATCCAGATTCAAAGAGATCAGCAAATCTCGAACAGCCTCCGCACCCATACGCGCATCGAATTCATCACCATACTGCTCAACGGCCTCAAGATATGTCTCGTCGGTGAGAAGCTGTCCACGCTCCAACGGAGTCATGCCAGGCTCAACAATAACGAATGCTTCGAAATAGAGAATTCTCTCAATCTCCCGAAGCGTCATGTCGAGCATCAGCCCTATACGAGACGGTAACGACTTTAAAAACCATATATGAGCGACAGGGCTTGATAGCTCAATGTGCCCCATGCGCTCACGCCGCACTTTCGTTTGCGTAACCTCAACGCCACACTTTTCACAAACCACGCCCCGATGCTTTAAACGTTTGTATTTCCCGCAGAGACACTCATAGTCCTTGATCGGCCCGAAAATTTTTGCGCAAAACAACCCATCTCGTTCCGGCTTAAACGTCCGGTAATTTATTGTTTCTGGCTTTTTCACTTCGCCAAAAGACCATGATCGAATCATTTCCGGTGAAGACAAACCAATTCGAATGGCATCAAAGTCCTCAACTGGTGACTGTTGCTTAAAAAACTTCAGTAAATCCTTCATACAGGTACACCTACAGTCAAATTAGCTAGATAATCCACACTCATTCTTAGCAAGCTCACTTCGTTTCCTCTAGTTCTATGTTGATAGCTAGAGAACGAATCTCCTTAACCAACACGTTAAAGGACTCGGGCATGCCCGCCTGAATCTCATGAGACCCATCAACAATATTTTTGTACATTTTCGTTCGACCCTGCACATCATCCGATTTAACAGTCAACATTTCTTGAAGCGTATACGCTGCGCCATAGGCCTCTAGAGCCCAGACCTCCATTTCTCCGAAACGCTGCCCGCCGAATTGCGCCTTACCACCCAAAGGCTGCTGGGTAACGAGACTGTATGGACCAGTTGACCGCGCATGCATCTTGTCATCAACCAAGTGATTCAACTTCAGCATATACATATAACCAACTGTTACTGGCCTATCAAATTTTTCACCTGATCGGCCGTTATACAGAACCGCCTGCCCAGATTCTGGCAAATCAGCTAGCTTTAGAAGTCCTTTGATTTCCGCCTCATCAGCTCCATCAAAAACCGGAGTTGCCATAGGCACTCCATGCTGCAGATTACCTGCGAGCTCCATTAACTCATCAACACTTAGACTCTTGAGATCTTCGGTTTGACCGCCGGTCTTGTTGTAGAGTTGTTCCAAGAATCGTCGAATAGACGCGGCTGATTCCTCAGAGCGCAACATCCCTTGTATCTTGTTACCTAAACCTTTGGCAGCCCAACCCAAATGAGTCTCTAAGACCTGCCCAACATTCATACGGGAAGGCACTCCCAATGGATTCAACACAATATCTATCGGTGTGCCATCCTCCATGTAGGGCATATCCTCCACCGGAACGATAGTAGAAATTACACCTTTGTTACCATGACGGCCTGCCATTTTGTCTCCTGGCTGAATATGCCGCTTGACGGCAAGGTAAACCTTCACCATCTTGAGAACACCAGGTGCCAGATCATCGCCCTGCGTGATCTTCGTTTTCTTCTCTTCAAAAAGCCGATCGAACTCTTCGCTCTGAACACGCAAACGTTCCGCCATGCTTTCAACTTCAGCGTTTGTCTTTTCGCCCTTAAGCCGAACCTCAAACCAATGTTCACGCCCCAGACCATCAAGATAGCTTTGCGTAATTTTTTGATCTAACTTGAGCCCTTGAGGTCCGCCAAACGCCAGTTTGCCGGTCAAGAGTTTCTCCACGCGCTGATAAATATCAGCCTCATAAATCCGGCGCTGATCGTGCAGATCTTTTCGCACGGCCTCAAGCTCTTGCCGCTCTATCGCGAGCGCTCGGTCATCTTTCTCAATGCCATCACGCGTAAATACCCGGACATCGATAACTGTCCCGTCCATCCCGGGAGGCACTCTCAATGAGGTGTCCTTCACATCCGACGCTTTCTCTCCAAATATGGCTCGGAGAAGTTTTTCTTCAGGCGTAAGCTGCGTCTCACCCTTGGGCGTGACCTTGCCCACCAAAATATCTCCCGCCCTAACCTCCGCGCCAATAAACGCGACGCCTGATTCATCTAATTTAGCAAGCGCTGCATCACCAACATTAGGTATATCCCCAGTAACCTCTTCTGGACCCAATTTCGTATCGCGTGCAACACTGGTCAGCTCTTCTATGTGTATCGTTGTAAAACGATCCTCTTCTACCACTCGCTCCGATATCAGAATTGAATCCTCGAAGTTGTATCCGTTCCAGGGCATAAATGCGACAAGCAAATTCTGGCCTAATGCCAATTCCCCCAGACTTGTTGAAGGACCATCTGCCAACACATCACCACGCTCGATAAGATCGTCAGTCCTCACCAAAGGTCGTTGATTGATGCAGGTATTCTGGTTGGAACGCGTGTATTTAGTGAGATTGTAGATATCAACACCAGCCTCTCCAGCGCTAGTCTCATCATCATCAACACGAACAACAATTCGTGAAGCATCAACAAAATCAATGCGTCCACCCCTGCGAGCAACAACCGTTACGCCCGAGTCAACCGCTACTGTGCGTTCCATACCCGTACCAACCAGCGGTGTTTGAGCCCTCAGGGTGGGAACTGCCTGTCGCTGCATATTTGAACCCATGAGCGCCCGATTGGCATCATCATGCTCAAGAAACGGTATCAGAGACGCTGCCACCGAAACGATCTGCTTCGGAGACACGTCCATAAACTCTATTCGCTCAGGAGGAAATAGCCCAAATTCGCTTCGATAGCGACAGGACACCTGGTCTTCATCGAATTTGCCTCTTGATGACAAACTTGCGTTAGCCTGAGCTATCACAAAATGTCCTTCCTCTATCGCCGAAAGGTATTCCATGTCTCCGGTAACCTTGCCTTTCAGAACCTTCCTGTAAGGCGTCTCCAGAAAACCATACTCATTCGTCCGTGCGTATACGGCTAATGAATTAATTAGTCCAATATTTGGTCCTTCTGGGGTTTCTATAGGGCAAACACGTCCATAATGAGTAGGGTGCACATCACGAACTTCGAATCCTGCACGCTCCCTAGTAAGACCGCCTGGGCCCAACGCCGAGACCCGCCGCTTGTGCGTAACCTCTGACAGAGGATTATTCTGATCCATGAATTGAGACAGCTGGCTAGAACCAAAAAATTCTTTCACAGCCGCAGCAACAGGCTTTGCGTTGATCATGTCCTGAGGCCCAAGGCCCTCAGACTCCGCTATTGTTAACCGCTCCTTAACAGCACGCTCTACACGAACCAGACCAATGCGAAAGGCGTTCTCAGCCATCTCGCCAACACTGCGAACACGTCGATTCCCCAGATGATCTATATCATCTACGTTGCCATTGCCGTTTCGGATATCAATAAGAGTTTGAAGGACTCTAAGTATGTCATCATTACTCAGATTTCCATCGCCCTCGGACCCCTCGATCCCCACTCTACGATTAAACTTCATCCGGCCAACTGCCGAAAGATCATAACGGTCCGGATTAAAAAATAGATTCTGAAAAAGATTCTCAGCAGAGTCCTTTGTTGGCGGCTCACCAGGGCGCATCATGCGATAAATTTCAACAAGAGCCTCTAAACGCGACTGAGTCGAATCAACTCGAAGAGTGTTTGAGATGAACGCCCCTTTATCGAGATCGTTCACATGAAGCGTGCGAATACTAGTTACACCACTGTCGATGAGCGCCTGAACAGACTCCCCCGTAAGCTCATCATTTGCATTAGCCAAAAGCTCGCCCGTTTCCTCATCTACGATATCGTGCGCAAGCACCTGCCCTTCCATGTGCTCTATCGGCACAACTAACTTGCTATCTTTTAACTTTCCTAGCTCTTGCACATGGCGCGCTGTGATGCGTCGTTCCTTCTCAACGATCAGCTTTTTACCTACCTTAATATCAAAACTGGCTGCTTGGCCTTTGAGACGGTCGGGAATTAAATCCCAAACAATCTTATCAGGCGAGAGCGAAAACTCATTTGTATCAAAAAAGAGATCGAGTATTTCCTCATTGTTATACCCAAGGCTGCGCAACAAAATAGTGGCTGGCAACTTACGACGACGATCAATACGAACGTACACAGAATCTTTTGGATCAAACTCAAAATCCAACCAAGACCCACGGTAAGGAATTACACGTGCGGAGAAAAGCAGCTTCCCTGAAGAGTGTGTCTTTCCCTTATCATGATCAAAAAAGACCCCAGGAGATCTATGGAGCTGAGATACAACAACCCGCTCCGTTCCGTTTACCACGAATGTGCCATCATCCGTCATCAACGGCATCTCGCCCAGATAAACTTCCTGCTCAATAATATCCTTAACTTTTTTGTTCTTTGCAGAGGACTCCTTATCGAATATGGTCAATCGCACGAGAACACGCAGCGGAGCCGCATATGTTGCGCCACGAAGCTGGCATTCCTTTACATCAAAAACAGGCTTACCAAGCCGGTAGCTCACGTAGTCCAAACCTGCACTACCGGAGTAACTTTGAATTGGAAACACGGTCTTAAAGGCAGCATGAAGCCCCCTCTCTTTCCGCTCATTCGCAGGCACTCCCTCTTGCAGGAACTTCTGATAGGAATCAATTTGAATAGAAAGTAAATAAGGAACATCCATTACACTTGGAAGTTTTCCAAAATTCTTTCGAATACGCTTTTTCTCAGTAAACGAATACGCCATCGTGGGTTACCTCGGCGCCGATACGCCAACCGCCAATGATTTCAATGAAAAATTAACAAGGATGCTTCTTGTCTTATGCAAGAAGTCACCCGCAATCGAGCAATCAACCGTCCCATCACCAGGCCCGGTCGACGCTCGCAGTTAAAGATGCTGTGTCGGATCACTTAATCTCGACGCTTCCACCAACCTCTTCGAGTTGCTTTTTCACATCCTCTGCTTCTTCTTTAGAGGAGCCCTCCTTGACCACACTTGGAGCGCCCTCAACAAGATCTTTCGCCTCCTTCAAGCCAAGGCCAGTTAAAGTCCGAACAACCTTGATAACCTTTACCTTGTGATCGCCAAAACTTGTCAGCATGACGTTAAACTCGGTCTGTTCCTCAGCTGCTTCACCACCATCAGCTGCAGGACCTGCGGCGGCCGCTACAGGAGCAGCAGCAGAGACGCCCCACTTTTCTTCTAGAGCTTTAACCAAATCAACGACTTCCATGATTGGTTTATTACTCAGCTCTTCAATAAGATCTTCATTTGTCATAGCCATGACTTTTCTCCGTCAAATCACTTTCAATTTCAAAAATTTTAGCGCGGCCAAGGCCTCGCCCCTATTTGGTTTGCTCACTCCGTGCCTGAACTGTTCGAGCCAGCATCGCAGCAGGCTCTGCCAGTACTCGAACAAGCTGGGTAAGCGGTCCATTTAACGTCCGTAGAAACATTGCCCGCGCCTCATCTAAAGTAGGCAAGGCAGCCAGGCGATCCAAATCAGTCGCATCGTACAACTCGCCACCAATAGACACGGACACTGTCACTAATTTGTCGTGATCCTTAGAAAAACCCTTAATTACACGGGCTGCTGAGCCCGGGTCTTCCTTAGAGAAAGCCAGAAGCAAAGGGCCGCTCAGACGTTCCTTCATACACTGGAACTCTGTCCCCTCTACAGCAAGACGCGCCAGCGAATTCTTCACAACCTTAATGTATACGCCAGAATTTCGTGCCTCAGCTCTGAGCTCAGTCATTTCACCCACGGTTAAACCGCGGTACTCCGCGGCAATGGCCGAGTGCGCCGAAGCAGCCACTGAGTTAACCTCAGCTACCAACGCCTTCTTCTCTTCTAGATTTAGCGCCATTCTCTTCTCCCTAGTTTCTCTTCTGCTAGATAACGACTAAGACGCAAGCCTCAAAAGGGTTTGCGTCATACCGCTGTCACACTTCAGACTTTTTCATCTGCGTGACTCTCAACGGCGCGCTCTCCATCAGGCAAAACCAGTTGGAGAAACACCACCTGCGCAGGCAACTTTCGTCATTACCCCCCCAACGGGGAGACCTACGGTCTCTGATGATGGCCAGCCTCGGGCCGACCTTCCATGCCCTCTCTAAACTCAATAGACAGGACAACAATTAATTCTTAACAGTCTTCTACTTCGCCCTGTGATCCACAAGAACCCCCGGGCCCATTGTCGATGACACGCTCACACGTTGCATATACTGTCCCTTGGATGATGCAGGCTTGGCCCTATTAAGATCAGCCAGCAATGTCGCTAGGTTTTCTGACAAAGCCTCCACTTCGAAAGCCGCGCTTCCGATCTGGCAGTGGACGATACCTGATTTATCCGTGCGATAGCGAACCTGCCCATTCTTAGCATTCTTAACGGCCGCCGCAACATCTACAGCAACAGTTCCTACCTTAGGATTAGGCATAAGGCCACGAGGGCCCAGAATTTGACCAAGCTTGCCTACCACCCTCATAGCATCAGGACTGGCAATCACAACATCAAAGTTAAGCTCCCCTCCCTTAACAGATTCAGCAAGGTCATCCATGCCCACAATATCGGCGCCAGCCTCTTTAGCTGCCTCCGCATTTTCTCCTTGAGCAAAAACGGCAACGCGAACGGTCTTACCCGTTCCATTTGGCAATACGGTTGAGCCTCGAACCATTTGCTCCGATTTTTTTGGATCAACACCAAGATTTACGGAAACATCTACAGATTCCTTGAATTTTGAATTCGCCAACTCTTTAACCAAGCTTAGAGCTTCAGCCACAGGGTAAGCCTTCCCGATTTCCAACTGCTCTCTAGCAGCTTTTTGATTCTTAGTAAGCTTAGCCATCGATTAACCTTCTATATCCAAGCCCATACTTCGAGCACTACCCATAATAATTTTCACGGCGGATTCCATGTCTGAAGAGTTGAGATCGGGCTCTTTAAGCTTAACAATCTCCTCAAGCTGCGCTCTTGTGACCGTGCCCACTTTTTTAGTATTTGGCGTGCCGCTCCCTTTCTTAATACCCGCTGCTTTTTTCAGCAAAACAGCGGCAGGCGGCGTTTTTGTAATGAATGTAAAACTCTTGTCCGTATAAACGGAAATAACCACCGGAACAGGCATTCCCTGCTCGGCAGCCTGAGTTGCTGCATTAAAGCTCTTACAAAACTCCATGATGTTCACACCATGTTGACCGAGAGCTGGTCCAACAGGAGGGCTTGGATTCGCCTGTCCGGCTGGAATCTGCAACTTAATATAAGCTTCTATTTTTCTTGCCATTTAAAAACTACTACCGTGCTATTACGCTTTTTCAACTTGACCAAAATCTAGCTCAACCGGGGTAGAGCGGCCGAGAATTTGAACCGCCACTCTGACTTTGCTTTTATCATAATTGACGTTCTCTACCACGCCATTAAAGTCATTGAACGGGCCGTCTGTCACTCTAACTACCTCGCCAGGCTCAAACAAAACCTTAGGTCGGGGCTTGTCGACACCTTCTTGCACACGATTCAGTATCGCATTCGCCTCATTTTCGGAAATAGGCGCTGGTCTGTCAGAAGTTCCACCAATAAAACCAAGAACCTTAGGCACTTCTTTGACGAGATGCCAAGTATTATCATCCATCTCCATCTGCACCAGAACGTAGCCCGGGAAAAACTTTCTCTCACTACTTTTCTTGCTCCCTTCCTTTATTTCAACAACCTCCTCTGTCGGAATCAATATCTCACCAAACTTTTCTTGCAGCCCTTCCCGAGATATACGCTCCTCCAGCGAGGCCTTTACCTTATGCTCATAATTTGAGTATGCATGCACCACATACCACTGAAAACTAGACATTATTCATTCCCCTAACTGGCCAGAGACCGAGTAAACCAGAGCAAAAATAAATCTAGCAACCAGAAGAAAACTCCCATGATCAAAGCAAAAACCAACACAGCAATAGTCGTCTGTATGGCCTCCTCTCGAGTCGGCCAGATGACCTTTCTCATCTCTACCCGCGAACCTTGAACAAAACCCCATAGAGCCTTTCCCATCGCGGATTGAAGTGATATGACCACCGCAACACCTAAAGCAACTAGCACACCGAGAGCCCTAAGCGCCACCGACACTCCAGGATAATAGTAATAGCCGACTATCCCTCCGAGCAAAACAGCACCCGCCACGAGCAGTTTGATCGTGTCTAATACCGTTTTTTGAGCTTCAACTTTTGTATCCATCAATTTATGGTCTAGATTTGTATAACTGGTTGGCCTAGTGAAAGCTCGAAATCAGGCTGAGAGACTCGATGATCAACACACCGTATCTGGCAGGCCAGGAGGGAATCGAACCCCCAACCTGCGGTTTTGGAGACCGCTGCTCTGCCAATTGAGCTACTGGCCTCTGGCCTCTTCTCTCTGCTTGCACTGCCTCAGCGGACTACCTCACACCAATTACGTCAATCCTATCCCATTACTCCATAATTTTTGCGACAACACCAGCACCCACGGTACGACCACCTTCTCGGATCGCAAACCTCAACCCCTCCTCCATCGCAATCGGAGAGATTAAATCTACTTTCATCTGAATATTATCGCCAGGCATGACCATCTCAACCCCCTCGGGCAACTCCACCGCTCCGGTGACATCAGTCGTTCGAAAATAAAACTGCGGGCGATATCCCTTAAAAAATGGTGTATGCCGTCCACCCTCTTCTTTATTCAAAATATACACCTCAGCCTCAAACTTCGAATGCGGTTGAATCGAGTTCGGCTTAGCCAGCACTTGGCCCCGCTCAACGTCCTCTCGCTTCGTACCCCTCAACAACACGCCAACGTTATCTCCCGCTCGACCTTCATCAAGCAGCTTGCGGAACATCTCAACACCAGTGCAAATAGTCTTCACCGTGTCCTTGATTCCAATAATTGCTACTTCATCGCCTACGTTGACAATGCCTCGCTCAATGCGCCCGGTCACTACTGTACCTCGGCCTGAAATTGAAAAAACATCCTCCACTGGCATGAGAAAATCACCATCTATAGCTCGTTCGGGCATCGGAATGTAATTATCCAGCGCCGCCACTAATTTCTCCACACTCGGGATGCCTATATCAGAGGTGTCCCCCTCCAACGCCTTTAACGCACTACCGATAATAATCGGCGTGTCATCACCAGGAAATTCATACATCGATAACAAGTCCCGGACTTCCATCTCCACCAGCTCCAGCAACTCCTCATCGTCAACCATGTCTGCTTTATTCAAAAACACCACAACATAGGGAACACCAACCTGGCGTGCTAATAATATGTGCTCACGCGTCTGAGGCATCGGTCCATCTGCTGCCGATACCACCAATATCGCGCCATCCATCTGTGCCGCACCAGTGATCATGTTTTTTACATAATCCGCATGTCCAGGACAATCTACATGCGCGTAGTGACGTTCGTCACTCTCATATTCTACGTGCGCCGTCGCTATCGTGATTCCACGAGCACGCTCCTCCGGAGCATTATCAATCTCATCAAACGCAATCGTATTTCCGCCATGCTTCAACGCCATAACCTTCGTCAACGCTGCCGTTAACGTCGTCTTACCATGATCTACATGACCTATAGTTCCCACATTTACATGCGGCTTATTTCGTTCAAATTTTTCTTTGGACACTCGCGATACTCCTGAATCTCACCGTGTTCTACGCTAGCTGCATGGCTAACTGACGCCTACCTAATTATATAAATCTTTCAACTTGCACCGGTGATCCAGCACAACCTGGAGCCCACAACCGGACTTGAACCGGTGACCTCTTCCTTACCAAGGAAGTGCTCTACCACTGAGCTATGTGGGCAGAAAATCGTCCCCCACAGAACCCCCTACCCAGCTCCAGCGGCCCACCTAGCGCCCAATAATGGAGCGGGTGAGCGGACTCGAACCGCCGTCATCAGCTTGGAAGGCTGAGGTTCTACCACTGAACTACACCCGCCTCTTCACTTTCTACCCTCTCCCTGTACTGGTGGAGGGGGTAGGATTTGAACCTACGAAGGCATAGCCAGCAGATTTACAGTCTGCCCCCGTTGACCACTTGGGTACCCCTCCGCGGATCACATAGCCGACTATTGTCTGATCTAGCTAGAACAGTGTCAACTTGTAATGCTGTGATTTTGAGCTGCACGGGCAACCTTCTAACAGTTTACATCCGACTCCAACGCCAGTGGCCTGCCTATTTCCCCTAAAAAACATCCTTTAAGGCGCGGGTACGCGAAAAAACCTCCACTAAATCAATATCTTCAGCATCCAAGCCAACATTTGTGGCTATTTCCAGACTCATTGGTCTCAAAAACGGATTAGTTGCCTTCTCTAGCCCTAGCGTTGTTGGCACTGTGGGTTTGTTGCGCGCTCGAACTGCGTTTACCTCCCTTATTCTATTGATTAGAGCCTGATTATCCGGCTCTATGCTAAGCGCAAAACGCGCATTAGCCTGAGTATACTCATGCGCGCAGTATATAATTGTGTCATCCGGCCAGCACATTAATTTCTGCAGAGAATTCCACATCTGCGCAGGAGTACCTTCAAACAAGCGACCACAACCCATAGCAAAAAGCGTATCCCCAACAAAAGCCACTCCATCTTCTGGCAAGTAGTAAACAATGTGTCCTCGCGTATGTCCTGGCGTATCCAATACACTCACTAGATGCGCTCCTAAAAAGAATTCATCACCATCTCCAACCAATTCATCGATTCCGGGAATTCTTGCTGCATCGGCCCGAGGGCCTATGATCCGACATCCAGTCTCCGCCTTAATAGCAATATTTCCTCCTGCATGATCAGCGTGATGATGAGTATTTAAAATATGCGTGAGATTCCAGTTTTTTTCAGAAAGAGCTGCCAGTATGGCCTCTACCTCTGGAGTATCCACAGTGGCTGTGAAACCACTTTTTTTGTCATGAATCAAAAACCCATAATTGTCCTTTAGACAAGGAAACATATGTATTTCTATTGGCATCATACTGGGGTCCTCAAGCTCTTTAAGCTCTGCTTTACTATTATCCCGCAAATAACGGAGACAGGTTCTTATCGTACAATGCGAGCCCAAATTCGCAAGGCAAGATGGTCATGCTAGCAATCACATTACCCGATGGATCAAAAAAAGAGTTTTCTGAGGCCTTATCTGGCTTAGACATTGCCAAATCCATTGGTTCTGGGCTAGCAAAAGCAGCTGTTGCAATTCGCATAAATGGAAAACTGGATGACCTGACCACCCGCATTGAAGATGACTCAATAATCGAGATTGTAACTCGGACGATGAATGAGGGCCTGGAGTTATTACGCCATGATGCGGCTCATGCGCTGGCCGAGGCAGTAAAAGAAATGTTTCCGGAGACCCAAGTAACCATAGGACCAGCCATTCAAGATGGGTTCTACTACGATTTCTCGCGGGATGAACCCTTTACCCCCGAGGATCTCGAGCTCATTGAAAACCGAATGCATGAAATTGTCGATCGAGATGAGCCCATTACACGAGAAGTTTGGCCGCGCTCTGAAGCGGTCGAGTTTTTCAAAAAACAAGGAGAGACTTTTAAAGCTGAACTAATAGCGGCCATTCCTGAAGATGAAGATGTATCGCTCTATAGGCAAGGTAATTTCATAGATTTGTGCCGCGGACCTCATCTCCCCTCTACAGGCAGATTAGGAAAGGCCTTCAAACTTACGAAACTTGCCGGGGCCTATTGGCGTGGAGACTCACGCAATAAAATGTTACAGCGAATCTACGGCACGGCTTGGGCAAACGAAAAAGACCTAAAACTCTATCTACAAAGGCTTGAGGAAGCGGAACGTCGAGACCATCGTCGTTTAGGACAACAGATGGATTTGTTTCACTTTCAAGACGAAGCAGTAGGTGCTGTCTTCTGGCATCCAAAAGGCTGGGCTCTTTATCAAACACTTATTGAGCATATGCGCCAACAACAGGAGCTGGCTGGCTACCAAGAGGTGAATACTCCCGAGCTAATGGATCGAAGCCTCTGGGAGGCCTCGGGACACTGGGAAACTTTTGGGGAGCATATGTTTACCAGCCGCACTGAAGATGAACGGGTTTGGGCAATTAAACCCATGAACTGTCCCGGACATGTACAAGTTTTTAAAAAAGGGCTCAGAAGTTATCGAGAGTTACCACTACGCATAGCTGAGTTTGGCAAGGTGCACAGATACGAGCCTTCTGGGGCGCTGCATGGGCTCATGCGGGTCAGAGCCTTCACGCAGGACGATGCGCATATATTTTGCACTGAAGATCAAATTACAGCTGAGACAGGAGCCGTATGCAGTCTTCTCCTGGGTATTTACCGTGATATGGGTTTTGAAGACATCATCATTAAGTTTGCTGATCGCCCAGAACGAAGAGTTGGAGCAGATGATGTTTGGGACAGAGCAGAAGACGCACTGAAACAGGCTATGGACACCTTAGGACTGGACTACACCTACAACCCTGGTGAAGGCGCTTTCTATGGGCCAAAAATCGAATTCGTATTACGAGATGCTATTGGCCGTGACTGGCAATGCGGAACCCTGCAGGTAGATTTAAATCTACCTGGCAGATTGGGAGCAACCTATATTGGAGAAGATGGAATCCGCCACACGCCTGTTCTTCTTCATAGAGCAATATTTGGTTCTTTGGAGCGCTTTATTGGCATCATGCTTGAACACTATGCGGGAAACCTCCCTTTTTGGCTGGCCCCACAACAAGTCGTTATAGCTACTATCACTTCGGATGCTGACGAATATGCGCACGAAGTGGCTCAGCAAATGAAGAACGCTGGCTTGCGCATAGAAATGGACCTCAGAAACGAGAAAATTAACTATAAAGTCCGCGAGCACAGTTTAATGAAAATTCCGGTTTTAATTGCATTAGGCAAACGAGAGGTAGAGGAAGGCACTGTATCCATTCGCCGACTAGGCCAGAAAGGCCAAAAGGTTGTCTCTCTAACCGAAGCAATTCATGCCCTCTCTAAGGAGTCCTGCTCACACACCTTGTCTGCTTAATAACACTAGTTTTAAGGAAGTTAAATGCGCGCTATCAGTTTTGAACACAACGGCAAACCAAGCTTTGGATTGCTTAACGAACGCGGCATTATAAATGCTGGCGCCAGACTGGCGAATCAGTTTGTCGATCTCCGCAGCATCTTAATGGCTGGAGCCCTGGAACAGCTTCGCGATTTGAGCGGTGCTGATGTGGACTTTGCTGAATCCGACATCAACTATCTTCCCGTTATCCCAAACGCTTCTAAAATCATATGCGTGGGAATAAATTATCTTGGCCACATAAAAGAAACTGGCCGCGAAATACCTACACATCCGGTTTTATTTACACGTTTTTCAGACTCCATTGTTGGTCACAATACTCCGCTAATCAGGCCAAAGGTATCAACAGACTTTGACTATGAAGGTGAGCTGGCTGTCATT
>Ga0302133_10001586_pt1 | contig 14161 bp, 15 predicted proteins | sample CB9_331_MG_FD_203121 | JGI IMG/M metagenome (GOLD analysis project Ga0302133, IMG submission 203121) | Marine microbial communities from Western Arctic Ocean, Canada - CB9_33.1 | ecosystem: Environmental > Aquatic > Marine > Oceanic | place: Canada: Western Arctic Ocean | collected 2017-09-19 | reverse complement strand
CGAATTATATCTGAAATAAACAATATTGCTACAAGAACGGGTCATGGGCACGACTTAATGTTGTCGGTAGACAGGGATATATATTGGGGTTTGCTCTGGTATATAAGGGAATACAAGAATGTAGATTACTTAGATATGCATAAACTTGAAGAAAAACCAGAAGGGTTCGTGCTATTAGCTAGCGACAGCAATGACCATATAGCCAGTAAATACAGCGATGAATATACAGATAGGCGTGAGTTCCTGTATATGTGGTGGCCGTCTGAGGGTTATAAACCATGTAGATCAAATGATGTGGACATGTGCCTAAGCGTTAAAAATATCTTGACTAATCTAAGTAGTAGCGAGAAGTGGAAGGGCTTTCTTGACTATTATATATTTAGGCGAACCGATGCACCTTTCTTGTTTCATGAAGCGGTCGCATATTTTGAGGAAGCTTATGAGCAATAAGTATACGGTTAATTGCCTCATAACTTAATTGCTGGATATTGTATCGCTGCACTTATCGAATATATACTGGCCAAATAAGAAAAATGGAGCTCAGCATTTGTCACAATCCAGACGGTTTTGGCTGGCATTATTAGTCAGCTCAGTATTGTTAGCTATATTTGTCACTAGGATAGATATCAGGGAAACAGCCAAGATAATTGGCCAAGCGAATTATCTACTGATACCAATATCTTTGATTGCCTATTTTATAGCCGTGTTCTTTCGCTCATTAAGATGGAAATACCTACTTTTCCCAATAAAAAATGTGCCTACTATTAAGCTGTTCCCAATAGTTGTAATAGGTTATATGGCGAACAATGTACTACCCGCTCGTCTTGGTGAGTTTGTTAGGGCTTATTATATTGGCGAGAAAGAACAGGTTAGTAAATTAGCCTCCTTGGCAACTATAGCCATAGAGCGGGTACTTGACGGAATCACACTACTTTTCTTCATTTTGGCAGCTTCTCTTGTGCTGCCAGTAGTACAAGTATTACAGGGCATAGGGATAAAAGCAGGAATCAGTTGGATGATACTTACTATGCTATTGTCCTTACCATTTCTGATAGCTGCTTTGGCTATGATATTGGCCGCATTTTATCCAGATAAACTTCAAACATTTATTTCCAAAATGACTTGCTTTTTACCACAGAATATGCGTTTTAAGATCGTAGAACTAGTGAAATTATTTATAGAAGGTTTCATGGTTCTTAGGGATCCAAGCAGGCTTTTATCTGTCTTCTTACTGTCGCTTCCGGTATGGATATCTGAGGCAGTGATGTATTACATTGTTGGACTGGCATTTGGTCTTAATGATTACTTCTCTGCTACAGAATTTATAGGGGCTATATTGTTAGTGACTGCTGCTTCTAATCTTGCTACTTCACTGCCTGCAGCAGGAGGAGGTATCGGTTCATTTGAAGTAGCATCTTCCATAACACTAGGATTGCTTGGAGTTGATACGGATCTTTCTGCAGCATATACAATTGTCTTGCATCTTTCCTTATTATTACCTGTGACACTCTTGGGAATGGTATATTTATGGGCGGACAAGATTTCTGTAACACAACTTGTGCGTTATAGTAAGGTAAAGTAGAAAATAAAGTATATTCTACTGTAGCAATACTTTACATACAGTGAATCGCACAGAGGATAGCGTATGAATATAGGAATAATTGGAGCAGGAATTGCTGGGTTAGCAGCTGCTAACAGCTTTGTCAAAAATGGACACAAGGTATCCGTTTATGAAGGTGCACCATTTCTTGGTGGTCAGGCATCCACTTTCGATGTGGGTGGGGGAAGACTGGAAAAAGGATACCATCACCTGTTTACTAGTGACACAGACATAATAGACTTGATGGAGGAATTAGGATTATTAACCAGGCTGGCTTGGATACAGTCAAAGGTTGGATTCTTTTATAACAACAAAATATTTAACCTAGTAACTCCATTGGATCTGCTAAGATTCAATGAAATTAGTCTTCTGAGCCGTATTCGCCTAGGGTTGGTAACACTTTACCTTAAGTACTATAAGAATTGGCGCAAGCTCGAGCCTTATACTGCAGATGAGTGGATACGCAAATATGCCGGTAGGGAAGTTTATGATGTGGTATGGGGCCCGTTACTCAGGGGTAAATTTGGGAATCAATACGATAAAGTTGGGATGCCATGGTTTTGGGGCAAAATACAAACTAGGTTTGCTTCCAGAGGTAAAGGTATTAGAGGGATGCAGAAAGAGAGCCTAGGTTACCCTATGGGTAGTTTCGCTGAAATATTTGAGGCCTTAGATCAGAAGATAAAGGAGAACGGCGGAGAAGTATTTCTGTCTACACCAGTTAGAAGCATCGTGGTAGAAGATGGGATTGCTAAGGGATTAGAGATAGGTAATAAATCAGGTGGTACTGACACAAAATACTTCGATGTTATTTTGTCTACTACTCCTTCATATGTGTTTCCTAGGCTTGTACCATCTTTGCCGGACGATTATGTAAAAAAATTGAATGACGTAAATTATTTGTCTGCCGTATTAGTAATACTCGTTATGGATAGGCCGTTTACGGATATATATTGGCTTAATATAGCAGATAGATCCATACCTTTTGTAGGCCTAATTGAACAAACAAACTTTGTGGATCCTTCATTGTATGGAGGGAAACATGTTTTGTATATTGCTAACTACCTAGGTGAAGATAATCCACTATTCCATATGACGCAAGAGGATTTGCTGGAAGAATACATTCCGCATTTAAAGAAAATTAATCCTTCCTTCGATAGGTCTTGGATAGAGGAATATCACTATCACAAGGTGGCAGCTGCCCAGCCGATAATAGGGACTATGTATTCAGAGCGTATTCCGGATCATAAAACTCCAATAAATAATTTGTACCTTGCAAATACTACACAAATTTACCCAGAAGACAGAGGAACAAACTATAGCGTGAAAATGGGAAAACTGGTGGCTGATATTATAATGAAAGAAATGTAATTACTGTACAGAATGGGTTTTGCTTACGTGTATTTAAATACCATTTTCCTAATTATTGGAGATCAGTATTGACATTTACGTTTCCGGTAGATATAGTCGTAGTCTCGTAGTATACTCTTCAAGGTAAAAATCCTTTACTTTTGTATTGAATTGTTATCCAAACTTTCCTTAGAGGTAAGTTGTGCTGTCTGAAGAGGATATCTTGCCCGAGTGGCGCAAGGGCAGCGCAGCCGATTTGTAATCGGCAGGTTAGTGGGTTCGAATCCCCTCTCGGGCTGTAAAATAAATTATGTTCTGGTATCCAGAACTTGGATGTGGTTGGAGGGCTTGGATAGGCATTGCAAAAATGCTAAGCTGAAATTGCTTTGGACGGGTGGGTGAGTGGTTAATACCACCAGACTGTAAATCTGGCGCTCGGAAGGGCTACGTAGGTTCGAATCCTACCCCGTCCACCAATATGTGAGGTTCAAATAAAGACGTTGGCCCACATAGCTCAGTGGTAGAGCACGTTCTTGGTAAGAACGGGGTCACCGGTTCAAGTCCGGTTGTGGGCTCCATCTGTTAGTAGAAATTAAGGAGAGAGAGTAAATGGCTAAGAAAAGATTTGAGAGAAATAAACCACACATTAATGTGGGCACAATAGGTCATGTAGACCATGGTAAAACTACTCTTACTGCAGCAATAACAATGGTTTTGAGCAAAAATGTACAGAGTGACACGGAATACAGACCTTTCGATTCTATAGACAATGCACCAGAGGAAAAGGCTAGAGGAGTAACTATAGCTATAACTCACGTAGAATATGAAACGGAAGCTAGGCATTACGCTCACGTAGACTGTCCTGGACACGCTGATTATATCAAGAATATGATCACAGGAGCTGCTCAGATGGACGGATCAATACTTGTGGTAAGTGCACCGGATGGTCCTATGCCTCAAACCAGAGAGCATATCCTGCTTGCAAGACAGGTTATGGTTCCAAAAATGGTTGTAGCATTGAATAAATGCGATGCAATGGATGACCCAGAACTGTTGGAACTGGTAGAGATGGAATTAAGAGAACTCTTGACCAGTTATGGATTCCCTGGAGATGATATACCAATAGTAAGAGTTAGCGCTCTAAAGGCATTAGAGGCTGATGGTAATGCGGATTCTGAATGGACACAAGGCATACTTAAGCTCATGCAGGCAGTTGATGACTACATAGACGTTCCAGATAGACCAAAAGAATTACCTTTCTTGATGCCAGTTGAAGACGTGTTTGGGATAAAAGGCCGAGGTACCGTTGTTACTGGTCGTATAGAGAGAGGCATTGTTAAAACTGGAGACGAAATTGAGATAGTAGGGATAGGTGATACCCGCAAGAGTGTAGTTACTGGTGTTGAGATGTTTCATAAGACACTCGATTCAGGTGAACCTGGCGATGCCGTTGGTTGCTTGCTGAGAGGTGTTGAAAGAGAAGATATAGTAAGAGGACAAGTTCTTGCTAAGGCTGGATCCATAAAACCATTCTCTAAGGCACAAGCTGAAGTCTATGTACTTGGAAAAGATGAAGGAGGTAGGCACACCCCATTTTTTGATGGATATAAGCCGCAATTCTATATAAGAACCACAGATATTACTGGTGAAATAAAACTCCCAGATGGAGTCGAAATGGTTATGCCTGGAGACAATATTACAATGGGTATTAGCCTTATAAATCCAATTGCTCTGGAGGAAGGCCTACGTTTCGCTATTAGGGAAGGCGGAAGGACGGTTGGTGCCGGAGTTATAATAAGCATAGAGGAAGCTTAAGATGGCTAAACGAGGAGGAGCAAGACCTGTAGTAACCCTTGCTTGTGGGGATTGCAGGGAAAGAAATTACACGACCGTAAAAAATCAGAGAAGTGATCCTCAGAGAATGGAATTGTCTAAGTATTGCTCTCGTTGTCGCGAACATAAAGTACATAGGGAAGTGAGATAACTAATAGTGGCTAGATTGCCAGCAAGAGGCTCAGCACGCCAGATAGCATCGAATCCTAAGAGTGGTGGCCAAGGATTCCAATTCTTCCGTGATATAATTGCTGAGTTGAAAAGAGTTACCTGGCCTAGTAGAGAACAGGCGACTAGGCTGACCATACTTGTGATAATCATATCTATTTCGGTTGGGATAATACTGGGTGTTTTGGATATGCTTTTTGGCCGTGGTGTTAAGCTTCTTCTATAAGTAAATATGGATAGGATAATAAAATGAGTACAACAACCAGTGAAAAAGACGTACGCTGGTATATAATACATACATATTCTGGTCAAGAAGAACGAGTTAAACGTAATCTAGACCAGCGCATATCTTCTATGGATATCAAAGATCGTATACTGCAAGTTATCGTTCCTACTGAAGAGGAAATAGAAATAAGAGAAGGTAAGCGCAAGTCTGTAAGGCGTAAGGTTTTCCCTGGATATATTCTGATTCAAATGTCTATGGATGATGACAGCTGGCACGTGGTAAGGGAGACGCCTGGTGTCACTGGGTTCGTCTCATCGGAAGATGAAAAAGAGCTTAGACCTAAACCAGTACCATTGGAAGAACATGAAGTTGAAGCTATACTTAGCCAGATGGAATCTGAGACTCCCAAGGTGCGTATTGGTTTTGTACAAGGGCAGAGTGTCCGGATTACGGATGGTCCATTTACAGATTTCATCGGGACCGTGGATCACGTTTTCCAAGATAGAGGTAAAGTCAGCATTCTTGTTTCATTCTTTGGCAGAGAAACACCAGTGGAGCTGGATTTCCTGCAGGTGGAAAAACTTTAGGAGGAGTCATTGGCCAAGAAAATTCGTGCAATAGTTAAACTTCAAATAGAGGCTGGTAAAGCGACACCAGCCCCTCCTGTTGGCCCAGCATTAGGTCAGCATGGAGTCAATATTATGGGCTTTGTTAAAGAATATAACGCTCAAACTGCCTCGCAGGTTGGCATAGTCCCAGTTCATATCACAGTTTATGAGGATAGATCGTTTTCTTTTGTTACGAAAACACCACCTGCGTCGGACATGATACGAAGGGCAATAAATGTAGATAAGGGGAGTGCATTACCACCCAGAGAAAAAGTGGGCAGTATTTCCAAAGAATTCATCAGGGAGATAGCTAAAGTGAAAATGACTGATCTGAATGCCACTGATTTGGAGGCAGCAGAAAAGATAATAGAAGGCACAGCTAGAAGTATGGGCGTGGATATAGAGGATTAGAGGAGATCGTATTATATATGACTAAACATAGTAAACAATATATTGCAAAGACACAGTTGATTGATGCGGATAAAGCTTACGACCTTGAGGAAGCTGTAACGTTACTTAAGCAATCTGCAACTGCAAAATTCGATGAAACAGTAGAATTGCATATAAAAACAGGAGCCGATCCTAGGCATGCCGAGCAGTTGGTTCGAGGTGTCGCTCTTCTTCCACATGGTCTTGGGCGAGATATACGTGTTTTGGTATTTGGCAATGGAGAAACAGCAACTAATGCGCAGGCGGCAGGTGCTGACTACGTTGGAGACGATGAACTAATAGAAAAGATAAATGGTGGCTGGCTGGGTTTCGACGTAGCTATATCTACGCCAGATATGATGGGGAAGATAGGGAAATTGGGTAGAGTCTTGGGTAGGCGTGGGCTTATGCCTAATCCAAGGACTGGCACTGTTGTTCAAACTCAGGATATTGCAAGAGCTGTAGGGGAAGCTAAAATGGGAAGAGTTGAATTCAGGATGGATCGTAGCGGTATAATTCACGTTCCCATAGGTAAGGCTAGTTTCGATGACGAAAAGCTCACTGAGAATTTGAAATCATTAGTAGATATTATAATGAGATCAAGACCTTCTGCTTTAAAGGGTCAATTTATGCGCACGGCGTTTCTGAGCTCTACAATGGGCCCAAGTATTAAACTAGATGTTTCCAAATTGAGTGTGATAGCAGTATAATAGAAGAAGATAAAAAATATTGCCATAGACAGTGGGTGGCCAATGGGCCTTAATCCATAAACCCGCCGAGGCTTAATCAGTAGAGTTTTAACTAGATATATTCGTAGTGGCTCTTCTTGGTTTAGCCAAGGAGAGCCACTATTCTTAGGAGATGTATGCCAGCACAAAACAAAATAAAACAAGTAGATGAATTGAAAGATAAATTGAGTAAGTCCAGTATAGTAGTTACAACTGGTTATGAAGGTCTGACTGCTGCACAGATGGATGCATTCAGAAAAGCACTTAGAACTCAAGGTATTGAATATAAAGTAATCAAAAACACCTTGGTTTTGAGAGCGGCTGAGGAAATCGGCAGACAGGGTTTTGACTCTGTTCTCAAAGGACCTACTGGTATAGCTTTTGGGTATGATGACGTAACAGAGGTGCCGAAAGCTATAAATAACTTTATTACTTCGAGCAGGATACCATTGGTGATACATGGGGGTGTAATGGAATCTAGCGTGCTCACTAGCGATGAAGTTATTGCTATTGCTAACTTGCCATCCAAAGAGGTATTAGTTTCCAAACTACTTGGGCAAATGCGTGCACCAATCTCAGGACTAGTTATTACTTTAAACTCTATATTGAGTAGTATAGCCATTGTCTTGCAACGTAGGGTTGAGCAAATCAACGATAACTAATGGCATTGGAGTCCGGAAATCTATAAGGAAGAAATTCAAATAAGGAGTATTAGAATGAATAGTGAAGAATTATTAGAATCGATAAAGAGTATGACTGTGTTGGAACTTTCAGCGTTGGTGAAGAACTTGGAAGAAGAATTTGGTGTTAGTGCCGCTGCTCCTGTGGCTGTTGCCGCTGCTCCTGCCGAATCTGTAGCAGCAGACGTGGAGGAACAAACTGAGTTCACAGTTACTTTGAAAGAAATTGGCCCGAATAAAATAAATGTTATTAAAGGTGTCAGGGAAGTTACTAGCTTGGGATTAAAAGAAGCTAAGGATTTAGTTGAGGCAGCTCCTCAGACAGTTAAAGATGGTGTGGGGAAAGAAGAAGCTGATGAGGCCAAAGAAAAACTCGAGGCTGCTGGGGCTGTTGTTGCTATAAGTTAGTACAATTACATAACTTGTACTAGATTTGTAGTAGCATATTTGATTGGAATTAGGCTGCATTCATATGATACTGGTTAATCCTTGACAGCCAAGGGTTTCAAGGATGGTCAGTGTGATGTATGATGTAGAAGGTTAGTTTAGTATTTCACCTTGGCTAAAATGATACATTAGGAGGCATTTTCCATGGCTATATCAGGAAATCTACCAAAACTTAATACTGTAGGGACCCGGCCTATAAGGCATGATGGCTTAGATAAAGTCACTGGTCGTGCAAAGTACGGAGCCGATATACATCTACCAGGCATGCTTGTGGGTAAAGTGCTCAGAAGCCCTTATGCTCATGCTAGATTACTGTCTGTAGATACCAGTAAGGCAGAGGCTTTGCCAGGGGTTAAGGCTGTAGTCACATCAAAAGACTTTCCAATAATATCTGGCCCTCTTAATTTTGATAACGGTTCAAGGATCATGGCAGAGAATATGCTTGCTACGGAGAAAGTACTATATAAAGGGCATGCAATTGCTGCTGTAGCTGCTACAGATGCTCATATTGCAGAAGAGGCAATCGGTTTAATAGACGTTAAATACGATGTTCTTGAGCCTGTTCTAACAGTGCATGATGCTCTCAAGGAGGGTGCCCCAGTATTGCACGAAGGTTTGACTACTGTATTTAAGGTTGAGAGGTTCGGTAAAGGAGAGGATACAGGAGTAAAAAGTAACATAGCTAGTCACATACAATTTAAAAGAGGTGACCTAGACAAAGGCTTTAAAGATGCAGATTTAGTGATAGAGAGAGAATTCAATACACAGACTGTCCATCAAGGCTATATAGAGCCACATAGCTCTACTGCTAGCTGGTCATACGATGGAAGATTGACTGTTTGGACTAGTACTCAAGGCATATTTGGTATTAGAGATGCTACTGCGGCTATCTTGGGCATACAAGCTTCACAAGTTAAAGTGGTGCCGATGGAAATAGGAGGCGGTTTTGGAGGTAAGACTCTAACATACTTAGATCCAGTTGTTGCACAACTTTCGAAAAAGACAGGGAGACCTGTAAAAATAACCATGACCCGTAAGGAAGTATTCGAAGGGACGGGGCCAACATCTGGTACTTATATGAGATGTAAAATAGGAGTAGATAAAGATGCTCTTATAACTACTGCAGAACTTCACCTAGCGTTCGAGTCGGGAGCATTTCCTGGATCTCCAGTTGGTGGTGGTGCGATGAGTGGATTAGGACCATATAAGATAGATAATTTGTTAGTTGATGGATTCGATGTGGTTTGTAACAAACAGAAAGTAGCTGCATACAGAGCACCAGGGCAACCACAGGCTGCTTTTGCTGTTGAAACAGTTATAGATGAGTTAGCTGAAAAACTTGGATTGGATCCGTTAGAGTTTAGAATGATGAATGCAGTACATGAAGGAGACCGGGCCCCAAGTGGAGTTCCTCATTTGAACTTTGGTAACGAAGAAGTAGAACGGGTAATGAAAGAGCATCCCCATTACAATGCTCCTCTGGAAGGGCCTAATAGAGGTAGGGGAGTTGCTGTAGGATACAGACTCAATGGCGGAGGTAGTGGTTCTGCTGCGACTATCAATGTTAATGCTAATGGCACTATAAATTTACTAACAGGGTCAATGGATATTGGCGGATCTCGTGCAGCCATAGCGATGCAGGCCGCAGAAGTTCTAGGGATTTCTTCTGATGATGTGAACCCGTTGGTAGTGGATACGGATTCAGTAGGTTGGACTGGTACTACTGGTGGTAGTAGAATTACTTTTGATACTGGTAGAGCTGCTATAAACACGGCAAAAGAAGTAATCAAGCAAATGAGCAACAGGGCAGCTTTAATATGGGAAGTGCAGCCTGAAGACGTAGAGTTCAGTGACGGCGTGTTTATATGTACAAAAAACACTGACGACAAGATAACGTTTAAAGATTTGGCAGCTAAGCTCATGGATACTGGAGGACCTGTTACTTGTTCTGGTATAGATAAACAAGGTGGTGTTGGAGCTCAATTGGCAGGTCATATAGTAGATGTAGAAGTTGACCCAGAAACTGGGAAAGTGGATATCCTTAGATATACTACCTTCATAGATGCTGGAAGAGCAGCTCATCCGAGTTACGTAGAAGGACAGATGCAAGGAGGAGCCCTGCAAGGCATAGGCTGGGCACTCAATGAAGAATATTTTTATACAGACGATGGAACTATGGCAAATTCCAGCTTTCTAGATTACAGAATGCCTACTAGTTTAGATCTTCCGATGATAGATTGTGTGATAATTGAAGTGCCAAATGATAGGCATCCATTTGGTATCAGAGGTGTTGGCGAAACAGTACTTATTCCTCCAATGGCTGCAATAGCCAATGCAATTCACAGTGCTACTGGCCTAAGAATGACTAAACTTCCTATGAGTCCTAGGGCTATATTGGAAGCTTTCGAAGAAACTAACTCTTAATAAAATTTATCCAGATATGTATCTGGTGCAGATACATTGGAATAGTGTTCCAGATATATTTCTTGGATGATAGGGTTGCAGATATTTAGCGAATGGATTTTGATCCCTATTGGACGAAAAAAGGCATTTGTATATTCTAACCTTAGATAAAGGTGAATTCTTCTTGGGGCACACAGACAATTTGAGAAATGAACTTGATGCCCACTACTCTGGTGCTAGAACTGAGACATCTGGCAAGAACCCACAGCTAGTCTGGACTGATGTTTGGTATGGGAATAGAGATAAATTGATACAACATATCGATTATTTGCTCGATTTATTTGAAGAAGATCCACGTAATTTATTGTACAAGCTGCAGGCTAGACTTCCGATGGGTGGAATAGTCTGGTGGACTTCTAATGGGTACTGGGGATAGATTTACCCAAACTAGTGATCACTAGAACTGCTATGAAATAAACATATTTGGTTGTACTAAGGAAGGTTTACATTGCAATTGTCTGATAAAAAGTGTCATGCGTGCGGATATATAAACGATTCGAATGACAACTACTGTGGGCACTGCGGAGAGAATATATCTATTGTTGCTGTGTCAAGTGACAAATCAGAAGGAATCTCTCAGGAGGATACACAATATCAGAGCGAGGCTTATGTTATAAGTGGCACAAGAATTTTCATCTTGACTGTGGCTACTTGGGGTTTGTATTACTATTATTGGGTTTATACTACCTGGAAGCAAATAGGGAATGAAGTAGAAGATTCACATACACCGTTGCTGCAGACACTTTCTATGCTGGTGCCAATATATCAACTTTTCCGTATTAATAAGCACGTTAGTGTTATAAAAGAATTGGCTATAAAAGCAGATCTAGAAACTGAACTAATGCCTAGTCTTGCCGTAATACTTATAGCTCTTAACATGGTTATAGGGTATATATCTCTAGGGGTTCAATCAGTTCTTCTATTTATGAGCCTTCTTGCACTTAGCCTGATATTGACTGCGACTGTTATGAATTTGGCTCAGGAGACACTTAATAGGTATTGGATAGTTATAAAATTGATGACGAATAAAGAGATGAAGATTCAAAAACCAGAATTGGTACTGTGTGCTTTAGGATTGTTTGTCTGGGCGAATTTGGTGTACAGTCTGTTCTCGGTATAATATTGATAATGGGATTCTATTATTTGTAATCTGCAGGGTTATTATAGGGCTGCACAAGAATTTTTATAATGATAATACCGGAAATAAAGCCGCCTATATGGGCCCAATAAGCTACTTGTGTGGTTATGCCAACTTGAAATGATCCTAGACCATTAAATATCTGCACTATGAACCAAATCCCCAACATGTAAATAGCTGGGATTCTGGTAATTGTTATGAAATAGAATATAACCAATGTGTTTATGCGGCTTCTTGGGAAGAATATTATATAGGCACCTAATACTCCGGCTATGGCACCACTAGCTCCTATAATTGGTGAACTACTCCCTATATCAACAATAATTTGAGATAGGCTAGCTAGGACACCACATATGAGATAAAAAGCTAGATATTTCTTATGGCCTATTACATCTTCTACATTGTCTCCAAACACCCATAAGAACAGCATATTGCCAGCAAAATGCATAAATCCGCTGTGTATAAACATGGAGCTTATCAAGGTTACTAAGCTATTACTGCCAGCCTGAAGTATTAACACTTCTCCTCGACATATTCTCCCTTCACTAGTGCTTAATATTTCCCCGTAGCATATAGATCCAAATTGTTCAATGCCTTGCGTGAATGTAGAAGGAATTACACCCCAACTATAGAATAATTTTGTAGTTTCAGGATTATTAAGAGTGACCTCATAAGCGAATACAATTACATTCACCATAATTATTATTAAGGTTACGTAAGGGAAGGTGAATCTTTTTATGTCAGGATCGGATATAGGTATCATTTTGAATACTTTACAGGCTTGCCGCATACTATGCTAGAGATATTTAGATTTGGAGACATCGTAAGAATCTCATGATAAACATTATCCTGTAAAATAAATCTATATGCCTTTCACGTGGATGCGCTTGATATTTTATATATATATGGTAATCTATGGAGGCAAGTTTTTGACTTGTGTATTTTATAAAGTAGTTGTTGACGAGTTAATTAATGTTTGAACCACCACGTAGAAATCAAGGTCAGGACATACAAATAGAGCAGATTCTTGGAGGAATCGGTTCTGTTTTGAACAATATCATGCAGAGATTGGGTGGAGGGGGATCGAAGATACTAATACTAATGATAGTCGGGGTGTTGTTATTGTTATGGATGGCCTCTGGGGTGTTCACTGTGGCACCTAGAGAGAAAGCTGCATTGCGTATGTTTGGAGAATTCCAGACAACAGCAGGGCCTGGTTTACATTGGTTTTGGCCAGCGCCCATTGGTCAGCGAGATATAATAGATGTTGATGTGACTCGAAGAATGGAACTGGGAGTCCTGACTGCACAGAATGGAAATGTTCAAGATGTGCCGCTAGAAGCTCTGATGATCACCGGAGATTTAAATATAGTAAACGTACAGATGGTAGTGCAGTATAAAGTCAAAAGCATAGAGGACTTTCTATTCAGAGTGGATGATCCAGGAGATGTTATCAGAGGTATTCCAGATGGTAATCCAGAAGGTAGAACCTTAAAAGATGCTACTGAAATGGCACTTAGACAAGTTGTTGGACAGAGGAGTATAGACGATACGTTGATTGCAAATAGAGAACAAGTACAAGTAGATACTGGACTTGTTCTACAACAGGTTCTAGATGAATACCAGACAGGTATACAGGTGTTGAGCGTTGTTTTGCAGCAAGTGCGACCTCCCGATGAAGTTAGATTAGCATTCGACGACGTTGTAAATGCGAGGGTAGATAAAGAGAGTCGTGTTAATGAGGCGAAGGCATATGAGCAAGACAAACTACCTAGAGCGCAAGGAGAATCCCAACAAATAGTACAAGCAGCTGAAGCATTTAAAGTAGAACAGGTTGCAAGGGCAGAAGGAGAAGCAAGCCGGTTCCTAACAGTTTTAGAAGAATATACCATTTCAAAAGAGGTAACCAGGCGCAGATTGTACTTGGAAGCCATCGAAACCGTACTTCCTGGCATTACTAAGTTTATTGTAGACCCAGATTCTGGTGGAAGCATGTTGCAATTCTTGCCACTAGAGTCTGAAGCACCAAGGCCTGCAACTGTGCCAGTGCCAGTGCCAGTGGAGGGATTGCAATGAAAATACTTGCGTTTATCGGGGCCATATTTGCAATTGGACTCGTAGTTGGGCTTCAGTCTCTGTACACGGTGGATGAAACTGAGTATGTAGTCATTAGAAGATTTGGAGAAATACAAAAAGTTACTACAGCTCCTGGTCTGGCATTCAAGGCACCGTTTGTAGATAACGTGGTAGTTTTCGATAATCGTTTACTACGTATAGACATGCCACCATCTTCGATGCCAGATAAAGAGAGTCAGTTCTTGGATATAGACGCTTACGTCAGATATAAGATTACCGATCCCAAGGCATTTCTTCTAAGCTTATCGGATGATACTAATGCAGCAGCCACTATTGGCCAGATCGTAGTTTCTGAGTTGCGTTCTGCAGTAGGTGTTCGAGATCGAAAAGATATTATAGGTGGTGAACCTATAAC
>Ga0302133_10001584_pt1 | contig 14168 bp, 10 predicted proteins | sample CB9_331_MG_FD_203121 | JGI IMG/M metagenome (GOLD analysis project Ga0302133, IMG submission 203121) | Marine microbial communities from Western Arctic Ocean, Canada - CB9_33.1 | ecosystem: Environmental > Aquatic > Marine > Oceanic | place: Canada: Western Arctic Ocean | collected 2017-09-19 | reverse complement strand
TGTGGAGCTTGCTCGTCGTTTTCCATAATAATTTTTGATTACAGTTTCCAGCCGGCCCGATAACGATGCCGGATGAACCGGTTCGCCTCGGGAGCATTGCCAGCTTCCATTTTTTTCCAGTCCCACGCCAGCTTTTTATTGCCGATTCGATGAGACACAATGCCCAAAAGCGCGCACTCGGTCAACGGACCGGAGTAGCGAAAATCGCAGGTGGTGTGCCCGCCTTCTTTGCAGGCTTTGATCCATTCGGCGTGATGCCCGATGGAGTTTGGGATGGATTGTGCGGGGGCCTTGAAGCCCTTGAATTTTTCCTCCGGCAAAAGTTGATGCCCGCCGTAGTTTGAAAACAACATCCCGTGTTCGCCGACGAAGAGCACGCCGCTGGTCCATTTCTTTTTCTGCGCGGCGGTGAGTACCGCCGGTTTTTCACCGCCCTGATACCAAGTGAGATGCACCGGCGGTTTTTTACCGCGCGCGGGGTAGGTGTATTCCACCTTTAGTTTTTGCGTCACCCGCTCCGGGCGCGCCTTGCCGCCGTGTGCGTGGACAGTGAGCGGATGCGTGAGATCCAGCGCCCAATGGGCGAGATCCGAATAATGGCACCAGAAATCCGCCAGCGTGCCACCGCCAAATTCCCAGAAATGCCGCCAATGAAATGGCGCGTATTCCTTGCGGAACGGCCGGTACGGCAGCGGGCCGAGCCATAGATTATAATCAAACCCCTTCGGCAACGGTGCATCTTTCGGCGAAAGGCCAATGTTCCCATAAGTGGCCCCGGCCCATACGTGCACTTCCCGCACCGCGCCAATCGCACCGCTTTGTACGAGCTCCACCACGCGGCGGTAATTATTGCCGGCATGAATTTGCGTGCCCATTTGCGTGACGCGCTTGCCCGCCACCGCCGCCTCGGTCATCGCGCGTACTTCGGACACCGTATGCGCCAGCGGTTTTTCGCAATACAAATGCCGCCCGCTCTTCAGCGCGCTCACACCGACGATCGCATGCGTGTGATCCGGCGTGCTGCACACCACCGCATCCAAATCCTTGCGCTCGAGCATCCTCCGAAAATCCGCGTAGCCCTTGGCTTTGGGAAACTGTTTTTGCGCCCCCGCTAATGAAGGCGCCGCAACATCGCACAACGCCACAATATGTTCACCCTTCACCCCACGGAGATTGCTCGCCCCTCGCCCGGCCACACCGACCACGCCGATATTCAATTTCGCATTCGCGCCCAGCACGCGCCCCACAAAGGGAAACGCCAAGGCAGCAGAAGTAGTGGCCAGAAACTGACGACGACTGGATTTGAGTTGAGGGTTGATTGTTGAGGGTTGAGGAATGTCTCGGTTCATAGCTTGTTACGCGAATCCTGAACCGAAAACCCAAAACCTTCAACCCCAATTTTAGGACACAGATTCTACGGATGATCACCGATTGCATCAGGTAGGGCGTGCAGTCCCAGCGCGCCGCAGCGGGCTCGGAGTGCCGGGTCTGCCTCGGGCCTTCAACGGCGCGGTTATTTGATTTCTCTGATGTAGAGATTCCGAAACCACAGCGGGCTGCCGTGGGCTTGGAGTTCGATGGGGCCTTGGCGAAGCGGCGGCTGGGTGCGGTCCCAAAAGTTTTCGAGGATGGTGTTTTTGACGACGAGTTTGCCGTTGAGAAATACGTGGGCGCGTTCGTCGACCATAACGATGCGGAAACGGTTCCAAGCCCCGGCGATGTGGTCGGCGTTTGTAATGGGATCTTTGGCGTTGCCTTCGCCTTTATTGTTGAAGAGGCCACCGCTACCTTTGGCGGCGCGGGGATTATCGTCGCCGCGCGGGTCCCACATTTGGACCTGCGGGGTTCCGCGCAGGTAAATTCCGCTGTCGCCTTTGGCGGTAATTTTCCAATCCACGAGCATTTCGAAGTCGCGATAGTCGCGGGTGGTTTGCAGGCTGCGGCCTTTGCCATCAAAAATGATGGCGCCGTTTTCGGTTTTCCAATGGGCGGTCATGTTGGCATCGGCCTCGGCTTGGACCGTGTCGCGCTGGGCAGGCGTGAGGGCGGCTCGTTTGATGGGGTTGTTATTGGGCCGGGCGGCCAGTCCCTGCCATCCAGTCAGCGAGGTGCCGTTGAATAGCGACTGGAAGCCTTTGGGGGGCACGTTTGTTAAATCCGCTTGGGCCAATTCCTTGATGCGGATGTTTTTGAAAAACACTTCGTCGTTGTGGCCAAGGAAACCGATGTGGCCGCTGGCCCGAAAGAGGCCGGGATGTTTCACAAGCGTGGCGGGATCGGTGATTGAGTTGATGTCCACATCGAGGATTTGCGTGCCATTGAGGCGCACGATGATGCGGCGGCCTTGGGCGATGACTTCCTGCGAGTTCCATTCGCCAGCAGGCTTGAGCGCGCCCTTTTTGGCGGCGGCTATATTGTATAGTGAACCGTGGTATTGTTCGGGTTTGAGTTTGCCTTTGTAAGCGGTGCCGAGGATTTGCAGTTCCATGCCGTCGTAGGCGAGACCGCCGGCTTGGTTGGGGGCGCGGATGGCAAGACCGTTGTTGGCGCCTTCGGTGAGTTTGAAATCAAAGCGCAACACAAAGTCACTGTAAGTTTTCTCGGACAACAAATTGCCGCCACCGCCTTTAGCGCAAAAGATGACGGCATTGGTCGCGCCGTTTTCCACGAGGTTGGTGACGCCGTAGCCATCGCCTTTCGGGGCCACCTGTTCCCAGCCTTTGAGGGATTGGCCATCGAAGAGAGCAGTGAAATCCTCCGCCGCATGTCGCTGCGCGAATTGGCAGCCGACCGCAGACAACAAGAGCAGCATGGGGAAGGTCCGGAAAAGTATGCGAAATGTAAACCTGTGCATGGGGCTTTTTAGCCCACCCTGCCCCACAGTCAAAGCAGAAATGTACATTGAATGGATTTAGATTGCACCCCACCCAATTTTCGTCACCATTGGCGGAATGAAACGATACATCGCAACGTGCAGTGCGCTGCTCCTCTCCGCCAGCTTTGCCTGGGCCGATCTTTCCGAAGCACAGGCCAAACAAATCACCCAGACGGTGGGCCGACTGATTTCCCAAATCCATTATCGCCAGTCCGGCCTCAACAACGAAATCGCCGGTCATCACCTGGATCGCTACCTCAACCTGCTGGATTTCAGCCACATGATTTTCCTGCAATCCGATGTGGAAGTGCTCACCAAACAATATGGCACCAGTCTGGATGACAAAGTGAAAATGGGCAGCCTCGGCCCTTCCAATGACATTTACGCCCTCTTCCTCAAGCGCCTTGCTGAGCGCCAGCAATGGGTGGATGAAATACTGAAAGGCGAATTTGATTTCACCAAAAAAGAACGCTTCCTCACCATCCGCACCAAGGAACCCTGGCCCAAAGACAACGCCGCCGCGCGCAAACTTTGGCATTCCCGAATCAAACTTGAGGTGCTTAACGACATCCTTGCCCTCGACAAAAATGATACCGCAAAGCCCGACCCAAAAAAACTCGCCGCCAGCCGCGAAAAAATCAGCCGTCGCTACGATCGCCTGTTAAAACGAATGAAAAAGCATGAGCTGGACGATAAACTCGAAACCTATCTCAGTGCCCTCACCCGCGCCTTTGATCCGCACTCCGATTACATGAGCCCCATCGAGGCCGAAAATTTTGACATTAACAGCATCGACATGCAGCTCACCGGCATTGGCGCCGTGCTGACCACTGACGAAGGCTACACCAAGATCGTGCGCGTCATGCCCGGCGGCCCCGCCGGCAAAAGCGGCCTCATCCACGCTAACGACAAAATTATCGCCGTGAGAAACCCCGGCGACAAGGAAGCCACCGACTTGATCGATATGGGAATCAATGACGTCGTGCAATTGATCCGCGGCAAAAAAGATACCATCGTTGAGCTCACCATCATCCCCGCCGGCAAGAGCGAATCAAAGATTATTAAAATCACCCGTGATGTCGTAAAGCTAGAAGACTCCCTCGCCAAAGCATACATCATCGAGCGCAAGGTGAACGGCAAAACTGAAAAACTTGGGATCATCAATTTGCCCGGCTTTTACAGCAAATGCTCCGACCATTGTCGCACTCTCATTGAGCGCCTCAAAAAAGAAAAGGTCGACGGCATCGTCCTCGATCTCCGCATGAATGGCGGCGGCATCCTTCAGGAATCCATTAACCTCGCCGGCCTCTTCATTGATGTTGGCCCGGTGGTGCAGGTTAAAAATTTCCGCGGTGAAAATAAAGTGCTCGGCGACACCAAACGCGGCGTAGTGTACGACGGTCCACTCTTGGTCGCCGTCAGCCCCATGAGCGCTTCCGCCTCCGAGATCGTTGCCGCCGCCCTGCAAGACCACGGGCGCGCCGTGATCGTCGGCTCCGAAACCACCCACGGCAAAGGCACCGTCCAGCAACTCCTGCCGCTTAACCGTCGGATCCTCTCCAATCTCGGTGAAGATTCCGGGCGACTCAAATTCACCATCTCAAAATTCTACCGCATCAACGGCAGCACCACCCAACGCCTTGGCGTGCTTTCAGATGTGGAATTACCGTCCGTTTATGATCACCTCGGCATGGGTGAAGGCAAACTTCCACGCGCATTAGAAGCCGATAAAATTAATAAGGTGACTTACAAAAAACTCAATCGAGTGGATCCCTTCCTCACCAGTCTGCGCAACAGCTCCACCAAGCGCGTGGGGAAAAGCCCCGATTTCAAATACATCAACGAGGACATCATCCGCGCCAAGAAACGGCTAAAAGACAAAAGCGTTTCCCTCAACGAAGCCGAGCGCCGCAAAGAACGCGCCGACACCAAAACACGCATCGCCGACCGCAACAAAGAACGCGCCGGCCGAAAACAACCGACCGAAAAATATTTTGAAATCGACGTGAAAGGTGCCGAGGCCAACAAGCCACTCAAGAAACTTGCAGCCCCCAAGCCTAAAGTTGAGCAAGCCGATACGCCCCCCATTCCTCAAGACGATTCCAACACTTTTTCCATCGACGCCACTCTGCGTGAAACGCTCGACGTCCTCAGCGATTACATGCGCCTGCGCGATGTCCTCCCCAACGTCAGCCGACGCGAATAACCACACAGGGTAACAACCAAATCCCGCCGGCGGGTAACTCGCCCATTCGCATGCCGTCTAACAGAACGGCATGAATGAATCGCACTCCGGTAAATTGATCACCGCAAACATCCGGCGGGTTGGCATCCTGCTCGCCCTATGCTTCAGCGCGCACAGTGCCACCGCCCAACGCACTCCCTCACCCCGCACCAAAGTCGGTCCACGCGGATGGATTAATCCCACCAATCAAGGCAAAGGCCATCCCATCCGCTACAGCCTCCCCGTGCGCCCGCTCAATTACCGCATCAACCCGGACCCCAACGACCCCAGCCAACGCGCCTTTTCCGCCACCACCCCGTCAGCCGCCACTTGGGTCCGCGCCGGCACGGATGTCAACCGAACCTTCGGCGACTATTACGTGGACCCTTTTGTATGGTTCAACAACAACCAACGCCCGGCAAACGCAGTTTGGGATCCCGCCCTCGGCCGCTGGGTTGATCCCACCGGCCAGTGGGTCTGGCGCGACCCCGCCGACCTCGCCAACTGGATTTCCACCCGCACCATCCGCGTCATTATCCGTCAACCCTTCACCCCGCCCAGATAGAAAGAAAGGAAACCTCTCGCCAACCACCGCGTGCGCGTGTACATCCCGCGCATGACTTGGCTTTGCATTGCCCTCGGCGGCGCACTCGGCAGCCTCGGCCGACACGGACTGGCCGTGGGCCTCGCGCGATTTGAAACCTTCCCCTTCGGAACCCTCGCCGCCAACGTGCTCGGCTCACTCGCCATCGGCATCGCCGCCGGATTCTGGGGAATCGACCAGCGCAAATCCCCCACCGCGCTTTTTTTGATCACCGGTTTCTGTGGCGGCTTCACCACCTTCTCCACCTTCAGTTTGCAAACCCTCGAACTCATCCAACAAAACGACTGGCCGAAAGCCGGGGCCAACATCGTCGCCTCCGTGGCAATCTGCCTCCTCTGTACTTGGGCCGGTTGGTTGCTCGGGCAATCGCTACGGAAAACATCGGTGTAAATTTTTTTGAAGCGCCAAGGCGCAAAGCCGCCAAGAAAAAATAAAAACTTGGCGTCTTGGCGGTTCAACCCAATTTCCTTGCCCGCCTTTAGCCCCATCGCTACATTGCCCCTCACGCCAGTGTAGCTCAGTTGGTAGAGCAGCTCATTCGTAATGAGCAGGTCAACGGTTCGACTCCGTTCACTGGCTCCATTCATTTTGCCATGAAAACGCTAATACTTCTGGCCGCCCTTCCCTTCGCCTTGTTTGCTGCTGACAATGCACCCAAGCCGCCCAAGTCGTCCGACCCGCGCATCATCATCGAGCTCATCGCCGAGGCGCCCGACATCGTCACCCCCACCGGCCTCGGTGTGGACGCCCAAGGCCGCGTCATCGTCATCGAAAGCCACACCCATTTTCGGCCTAAAGATTACAAAGGCCCCGAGCGTGATCGCGTGTTGATGTTTACTCCCTCGGCCAAAGGCAAAGCCAAGCGCAGTATTTTTTACGAGGGCCTCAAAATGGGCATGGACGTTTGCGTGGGCAAAAACGACTGGGTGTACCTCGCCGAACGAAGCCGCATCCTCCGCGTGCGCGATACCAACAACGACGGCAAAGCCGACAAAACCGAAGACATCATCACGCTGAAAACCACCGGCGACTATCCGCACAATGGCCTCAGCGGATTGAGCTTCGACCCAAAAGGAAACCTCATCTTCGGCCTCGGCGAAAATTTAGGACACGCATACACAATGCTTGGTAGCGACGGCGAAAAAATCGAAGGCGCGGCCGGCATTGGCGGCGGCGTGTTTCGCTGCTCGGCAGAAGGCAAAAAGCTCAAGCAAATCGCGCGCGGCTTTTGGAATCCATTCGGCACATGCGTCGACAAATGGGACCGCATCTTCGCCGTGGACAACGATCCCGGCAATCGCCCGCCCTGCCGACTGCTCCATGTCGTCCAAAATGGCGACTACGGCTACCGCTACAAATTCGGCCGCACCGGCCTTCACCCTTTCCTCGCATGGGATGGCGAACTGCTCGGCACGCTCCCCATGATCCACGGCACGGGCGAGGCTCCGTGCGAAGTCATCTTTTTTGATTCCCCCACCTTCCCACAAGAATACCGCGGCCGCCTACTCGTCACCTCATGGGGCGATCAACGCATCGAGAGCTATCAACTCAAACGCAAAGGCACCTCCGTCAACGCCACCATGATCCCCCTCATCCAAGGCGGCGACACCTTCCGGCCCGTCGGCCTCGCCATGGCCCCCGACGGCAGCCTCTACCTCAGCGACTGGGGCAGCAGCTCCTATAACCTAAACAAAAAAGGCCGCCTCTGGCGCATCCGACCCGTGAAAAATTTCAAGGCGAAGCCGCTTGTGAATCTTGATTGGCCGAAAAAAGACCAGCAATCATTGGCGAATATCGCCAAGAAGAAATTCCCTTTAAATAATCCGAAAGATTATTCCCAAGCCATAAAACAGGCAGCAAATAACACCGACCCATTCTTGCGCCACGTATGGCTTGGATGCTTGAATAACAACTTGGAAGCACACAATCTAGCTGGGAAGCCCGCACTGAAATTTGATGGCTCGCAGAACGAAAAGGCCGTGTTGCTGCACGCACTTTTGAGACATTCGATCTTGGCAAAACTCTTCGGACAATCCGCCCCTCATCCGAGATCTCCCACCAAAATTCAGTTTGAATTCCTTCGCTGGGCAGCGGACACCAAGCAAGTCCATCTCCGACCGGAAATCGAAGCCAACCTTAGTGCCGGCCCGGCCGACTACAACCTCTTCCGCGCCTACCTCGCCTGCCTTGACGAACTGAATGGGCGCGCCAACCCCGATCGCTTCAATGAAAAGTTTGCGCTGCCGCTTTTGGAAAAGGCGGACACGCCCGACACGTTACGCGGGCATGTGTTGCGTTATTTTCCGGATGACCACAAAGCAATCAATTCCAAAAAACTCATCGCGTGGATGGGCTCCGAAAACAAGGCGCTCCAGCGCGAGGCCATTTGGAAAATGCGCGCTCATCTCGATGAATCCGCCAACGCCGTCCTGCGCACACTGGCGCTCGATGACAAGCAACCGCTCGATTTGCGGCTCGCGGCCACGGCGGTGTTTGGCGTTAGTGAATCGCCCGATTCCGCCACGTTACTGGAGATTGCCAAAACCAAAAATGCCGAACTCCGCGCCGAATCGCTGCGCAGTTTGGTGGGCGCGCATTTTGAAGTGGACGGCCAAAAGCAATTGGCCGCGTTGAACACGCCCGCAGCCAATCGCGCGATGGGCAAGCCGTTCATCAAAAATCCGCCGGACACAAAAGACACCGCCGCGTGGCTCAAACGAATTGACGCGCTCGACGGCAACCCCAACGCGGCCACGGGCGAACGGATTTTCTTCAACCACAAAATCGCCACCTGCGGCAGTTGCCATCAAGTCAATGAACGCGGCACGCGCGTCGGCCCGGACCTCACACGCATCGCCCGCGGCGCATCGCGCGCACGCATTTTGGAATCCATCCTCCAACCCAACAAAGAAGTCTCGCCTTACCTGCGCGCGTGGGTGATGACGATGAAGGACGGCAAAGTGCACACCGGCATCGCGATGCGGCGCGGCGGCAATTCCGAAGTGTACCTCGGCATCGACGGCAAAGAAATTCGCCTCGACAAACGCCAAATTAAATCCAAAACCGAAGGCCACCATTCACTAATGCCCGAAGGCCTCGTGCACACGATGACACTGAGCGAGCTGCGCGATTTACTGGCGTTTCTGCTGGCTCGGTAGGGACACGCTGCGCGTCCCACCAAGCTTGCCCTCTGTACCTCCAGCCCTTTACACTCGGCGGATGACACGGCTGCTGTTGTTCTTATGCCTCGCGAGTTCCCCCTTACTTTCCCTCCCCCTTTCCGCCGCGCCGCTTTGGATTTGGCCGGTTGAAGAATCGAAGGGCATCATCACCTTCACTCGGTCATTTGAAGCGCCTCCAAATATCCAGTCCGTCCGTTTGCGCGCGGTGGGAGATTTTGCCTCGGCCCGAATTTTTCTCAATGACAAATGGCTCATCGAATCGCCTGCATTTGGCAAGCTGATTGACCTAGATGTTTCTGGAAAACTGAAGCCCGGCAAAAACACAATCCGCATCGAATCCACCGCTGCCGATGGCCCATCCGCATTGGCGGTGGAATTGAAATTCACCGCGGCAAAAGGCAAGACGACGCTGATCTCTTCCGACCTCAACTGGAATTGCTCCGCCGGCAAACTCAAACGCTCTGGCAATCTTGCGATGGAAAAATGGTGGGCCGCACCGGGCATTCGCATCACCGAAACGGATGACTACAATCAATGGGAGGAAGCTAAATCGGCCAAGGCCGGTGCCGATCCAAAAGATTTTTTTACGTTGCCGGGGTTTGAGGTGGAGTTGCTGAAAAATTCCGCCAAAGGCGAAGGCTCGTGGATTAGTTGCGCATTTGATCCCGAAGGCCGCTTGAGCATCGGGCGCGAGGACGCGGGCATTTGGCGTTTCACATTTTCAAAAAAAGGTCGGGGCATTTCAAAAACGGAAATGATTAATCGCACACTTAAGGAAAACCGCGGGTTGCTCTACGCGCACGGGGCGTTGTACGTGAACGCGAATGTGTCGAAGGGCATTTACCGCCTGCGCGACACGAATGGCGACGGAAAGTTTGACGAAGAAAAATTGCTGCGCGCCACGCCGGGCGGAGTCGGCCACGGACGCAACGCACTGGCGCTGGGGCCGGATGGTTTGATTTATGCGATCATGGGCGACTCGGTGGAGTTGCCAAAGGACGGCGGCGACTACACTTCGCCACGCCGCCGAAAACAAAAAGTCTTCCGCCCCAACGAGGGCCACGTGCTGCGGTTCGACAAAGAAGGACGATTGCCGGAAATTTTCTGTGCCGGTTTACGTAATCCTTACGGCATCCATTTTAATGCGGAAGGTGAGGCGTTTACGTTCGATGCCGATGCGGAGTTTGATATGGGCGCGCCGTGGTATCGGCCCACGCAGGTGAAGCATCTCACGCGCGGCGCGGACTTTGGCTGGCGCGCGGTCACCAGAAGTTGGCCTCCCTATTTTCCGGATCATCCCGACAATGCACAGCCCGTACTCGACATCGGCAAGTCTTCCCCCACGGGCGTAAAATTTGGCACGCGTAGCCATTTCCCCGCTGATTATAAAAAGGCGTTTTTCATTCTCGATTGGACTTACGGTCGCATCCTCGCCGTGCATCTCGCCCCCAACGGCTCGGGCTACCGCGGGCGAGCGGAAGTTTTCCTGCGCGGGCGTCCACTCAATGTCACCGACCTCGACTTCGGCCCGGATGGCGCGATGTACTTCGTCACCGGCGGCCGCGGCACCCAAAGCGCACTGTACCGCGTGCGTTACATCGGCCCCAATACCCAACCGCCGGCTCAGACAACACAACAAGGGGCGCGCGCGCTGATGGCCCATTTATTGCGTACCGAACGCAAGCGCGCAACGTCCCTTGTCGGCGCCTTCCCGCCGGGCGTTTTTGCTGAGGATCCATTGATTCGTTACACCGCGCGCATCAGCCTTGAGCACCGGAAGCAGTTCGCTTTTATCGCGCGCGATCGCGATTCGTTTATTGCTCTGGCTACCGCACAATCCGCTGCGGGACAATCGCCTTTGCTATTGGACAAACTGCTATCCTCCTCGCTGATCTCATTTACCGAGCCGCAATTGCTGGAAATGATTAATTTGTTTTCCGCCCAAGCCGAAACCCTAAAAGACGCAGCGCTTTTGCGAAAATTTTTCCCCAGCCAATCTCTGGCGATTAACCGGCAACTCGCCTTATTGCTCATCCGCCTCGGTGATGGCCGCGCCACGGGCGTTGCAATGAAACTCTTGCGTGAGGCTGAAACCTCGCGTGATAAATTGCTTTATCTTTTTGCATTGCGAACTGCGCAGCTCGGATGGACCCGTGAATTGCGCCGCGAATATTTTCAGCAAATTTCCGCTGCCCGACAATTCCGGGGCGGACGCGGGTTGCCGGGATTCATTAACAAAATCCATAAGGATGCGGTGAGCCATTTGCCCGAGGCGGAAACGAAAGCGCTGGCAAAAGTAATTGAACTCAAACCCAAACTCCCCCCCTTGCCGGACCTGAGCGCACGCAAGTTGGTGAAGGCGTGGATGATGAAAGATTTTGGCGGCGAACTGAAACTACCCGCTAAGTTTGAGGAGGGCTCAAAACTATTCAATCAAGCCCTATGCAGCCGCTGTCATCGCGTGGGCACACAGGGGTTTGCCGTGGGGCCGGATCTTACGCAGGTGGGCGGCCGATTTGGTGCGCGGGATATCCTTGAGGCGATTCTGGATCCATCGAAGGCGGTGGCGGAAAATTATCAAACTCATGTGCTCACACTTACCGACGGCAAAGTGCTGGCCGGGATGATTGTGCCGCAGTTGGATTACCGAGCGCGTGCTTTGCTGCTTGCACCCAACCCACTCGATGCCAGCAAAACCATTGAAGTTGCCAAGGGGAAACTCAAGTCGCATGAACGCTCGGCCGTAAGCCTGATGCCGCCGGGCTTGGTGAACACGCTCACGCGGAAGGAAGTGCTTACACTGGTGGCGTGGCTACAAAACGGCGGTCGCTAATTTTTGTTTTCGGGCACCTTGTCCGCCTTCATTTCTCTCAACAGTTCATCGGCCAATTTCCGTGCAGCGGTTAATTCTTCGGCGGTCAGTTTTTCTTCGAGGAGGGCCATATTGTTTCGGGGCGCATCATCACCCCGCTCAACCCCAATGAGCCACCACGCATACGCGCGCACATCATCCTCAGGCACGCCTTCACCGCTGTCATACATCATCCCCAAATAATTTGGCACATCAATGTGCCCTCCCTCAGCAGCCTTGAGGAACCATTTCACAGCAGCAGCGTTGTCTTCAGGTACCATCTCACCACTATCATAAATACAACCGAGGTTAAACTGTGAATACATATCACCATTCTTGGCTCCCAAATGATAGAGTCTTAAAGCCTCAACGTTGTTTTCAGGAACGCCTTCCCCATTATCGTACATTAAGCCAAGGCTTCCTTGTGCGCCGGCATTCCCCTGCGCTGCTGATTTTTGAAACCACTGAACGGCTTTGGCATAATCTCGCGGCAACCCTTCCCCATTGTAATACATATACCCCAGATTAAATTGCGCCTCGGCTTCCCCTTGTTTACCGGCCACGCGATACCACCGCACCGCTTCGTTCATATTCTGTTCCACCCCTTTTCCCAAAGCATATTTGTGTGCCAAACTGGTTTGCGATTTCGGATCACCTTTGGCAGCTAAGGCGCTGAGCCTGGAAAATTCTTTTTCAACATCCGACAACTCTGATCTTTTCTCGACCGTAGGAATTGGTTTCGACTCAGGTAAATTTGCCTGTTTTCCGCAAGCGGAAAATACGAGACAAATCCCCAACAAAATTCGTGTGAAATAAATCTTCATCGTCATCATAAAAAAAAACCTGTGGGCAGTCGAAACCACCCACAGGTTGAAAATATGTGCCCAGTTTTAATTTCGGCCTGAGCCTTGAGCTTGCATACCCTGCACCACTCCCCCACCGGAGCTTCCTCCTGATCCACCGGAGCTTCCGCCTGATCCACCGGAGCTTCCTCCTGATCCACCGGAGCTTCCTCCTGATCCACCGGAGCTTCCGCCTGATCCACCGGAGCTTCCGCCTGATCCACCGGAGCTTCCGCCTGATCCACCGGAGCTTCCTCCTGATCCACCGGAGCTTCCTCCTGATCCACCGGAGCTTCCGCCTGATCCACCGGAGCTTCCTCCTGATCCACCGGAGCTTCCGCCTGATCCACCGGAGCTTCCTCCTGATCCACCGCCCGATCCACCGGAGCTACCGCCCGATCCACCGGAGGAAGTCACGCGACCACCCAAGCGAAGGGAAATTCGCGCCGAACGCGCTGTAATCGTTGGGCGCACCAAAACGGTTCTCTGCAATGATACACGCGAATAGGAACGGGCAAATGAAGCGCGTCCGCGGGAATAGGGCACCTGAATTCTGCCACCAGAACTTGATGCCGAAGAACTTCCACCGGAACCACCGGAAGAACTTCCACCGGAACCACCGGAAGAGCTTCCACCGGAACCACCGGAAGAGCTTCCACCGGAACCACCGGAAGAGCTTCCACCGGAACCGCCGGAAGATGATCCGCCGCTGTTACCACCGGAATTATTTGACGACCCACCGCTGCCGCCGCTGCTGCTTCCACCGGAGCCGCCCGATGTTCCGCCGCCAACATTAGAGCCTCCTCCGCCGCCGGGCACTGCCGCCTTGGTGAAGTCAACAGTCCACAGCGCGAGCGCTGAAACAGTAAAGGTGATGCATAATCTTTTCATCATAATTTTTTATTCTTCAAACTGATTTGTCCGGTGACACATACACACCCTAACATGGGCTGGAGTTAATTGTTTTCCGGAACCAAATTCCTCATTGTTGTTAATGGTATTCCAAAAAACACCGGAAAATTGCCGAAGCTTTCTCTCACAAAATTTTAATTTCTACCCGGCGTTGTTCCGCGGCTACTTCCGCCTTGTTGGCCGCCGCCTTGTTGGCCGCCGCCTTGTTGGCCGCCGCCTTGTTGACCGCCGCCTTGTTGACCGCCGCCTTGTTGACCGCCGCCTTGTTGACCGCCGCTTAAGACAATGACACGCCAGCCACGCAACATTACACGCGCGCCTCGCAGGTTAAAGTTTTGGGCAAAAAATCTTGGTGTGATCGTACCGCCACCCTGGGTGTTACCTACTGTATTGGTGCCACCTTGACCGCCGCCTCTGCCGATGCCTGCGCGCCATGGGGCCATGACATTTAGGCTTATTGTGTTTGCCCCATATTGAACTGTTCCGCGAGCATAACCGTTGTTGGTGGGAATGTTACGAACGCTATTCGTGTTGCCGCCACCGCCGCCTTGACCGCCGCCTTGTTGACCGCCGCCTTGTTGACCGCCGCCTTGTTGACCACCGCCTTGTTGACCACCGCCTTGTTGACCGCCGCCTTGTTGACCGCCGCCTTGTTGACCGCCGCCTTGTTGACCGCCG
>Ga0302133_10001580_pt1 | contig 14195 bp, 11 predicted proteins | sample CB9_331_MG_FD_203121 | JGI IMG/M metagenome (GOLD analysis project Ga0302133, IMG submission 203121) | Marine microbial communities from Western Arctic Ocean, Canada - CB9_33.1 | ecosystem: Environmental > Aquatic > Marine > Oceanic | place: Canada: Western Arctic Ocean | collected 2017-09-19 | reverse complement strand
CACTTGAGTCACTCGTAGCAGGCGGCCGCGTACCGGCCACCTCACGGACCTTGATCAATCTCGACAAGTTCAACACGGCTATCGAGCAGCTTCGCTCCGAGTTGCCCGACGAGATGGACGAGGCACAGGCGATCATTCGCCAGAAGGAAAGCGTGATCAAGACGGCCGAAATCGAGGCCCGAAGAATCCGCGCTTACGCAGACGAAGAGGCCACCAACATTCGGCAGACTGCGGAAGAGAAGGCGACTATGGCGCTGGACACCGCATCCGAAAAGGCCTCACGGATGGTTCAGCTGACAGAAGTCACCGCAGAAGCATCACGGGTGGCCGCACAGATCATCTCAGGGGCCAAAGAGAGTGCTGCCGGGATCATCGAGAACGCCGAATCGACCGCAGCTCAGAGGACTGAAGAGTCTGAAAGCCGGATCGGCATGATGATGAACGATGCAGAAGCGGATGCTGGCAGCAGGCGTGATGGCGCAGATAAGTACGCCAGTGAAGTGCTATTCAACCTGGAAGAGCACGTCTCAGGCGTCCTGGGCAAGGTACGCGCCGGGCTGGACCTGCTTGAGTCCACAACTCCGGCAGAGACCACCGCAGTCCACTAGAGCTTCGCTTCCGGCTACGCTAGAAATTCTTACCAATGCAGGTGACCTGCTCTCCGAAATCGTGGACGGATTCAGACCGATATCAGGTGCCAAATCTCAGGCATTGATCACCTCTAGCCCACGACATTCTGTCGTTCTTCGTGCCGACCGTGACAGGCTGACGCAAGTAATGACCAACCTGCTCAGTAACGCCTCAAAGTACTCCGCCAAGGGAGAGTCAATCGGGATAACGGCACGACGGTGGGAGGATCGGGTCTGCTACTCAGTGTCCGACCACGGAATAGGAATATCGAAAAAGGACCGGGACTCTTTGTTCAGCCTGTTCTTCCGTGCCGATAACGAGGAGACACATCGCCAGAGCGATCGTTGATCTTCACGAAGGTAAGATCAAGGCCAGCTCAAATCCTGAAGGCGGAACGACGATCAGTTTCTACATCCCCGGAGCTCGTACCGGCAGCATAGACACCCAGCTTCAAGAACAGTTGATGGCCCGAGTCATCCCATGGTCTCTCATGGATGATCTGCCTCAGCAGGTATCCGGAGAGCAAAACCAAGATGAGGCAGCCAGTTAGGCCGCCTCATCTTGATGATTTGTCAGGTTTCCAAGTTCCCAGGTTGCCAGATTTAGAGCAGTCTATTTAACCGCCCGCACAGAGATGCTTCTTACCGCATCAGCCCATGCGTCTTTACTGTCAGAGGACGTCGGGACGCTTGTGACGACCTCGATGTCGGTAAACCCGGCAGCGGCCATCTGACCCAGGTACACGCCCTGGAGCTGTGCACCTGCGATGCAGCCGGTCCAGTTGCTTACGTCGACCTGTACGTCTAGCGGCAGCTCTTCCGTCACAACGATGTCGGACACATAGAGCCGACCGCCATCCCTGAGTACGCGATATGCCTCTGCGAACACGGCGTCTTTGTCGGCCGCCAGGTTGATAACGCAGTTGGAGATGATCGCGTCAACGGTGTTGTCCGGCTCGGGCAGGCTTTCGATCTGCGAGAGCTTGAACACAACGTTGTCGGCCTTAAGTGTGGCCGCGTTCTTCTGCGCAAGGTTGATCATAGCCGGCGTCATGTCTATGCCGATGACGTGGCCGGTGGGGCCGACCTGTTTTGCGGCAAGAAAGCAATCAATGCCGCCACCCGAGCCCATGTCGAGCACGGTCTCGCCGGCGTTTAGCTCGCCAATGGCTGTCGGATTTCCGCACCCTGCAGCCGCAGCCGCAGCCGCATCGGTCACCGAGTCAATCTCGTCGGCCGAATACAGGCGCTCTGCGTTAGGCGAGCAGCAGACCTCTGAATCCGAGGACGTCGGTCCGCAACATGCGCCGCCATCGTCCGGGATCGCTTGCAGGCCACGCTCGGCGACCAGCGTGTAGCGCTCCTGGATCTCGCTCCTGAGGTTGACCGGGTTGTCGGAGAGAAGCTCCGGCATCTCCGGGCTGGTTTTCGTGTTGCTGTTGTTCTCGGTCATTTTGTTTCCCTTAAGCCCAGACCTGCATCGCAGACCGACTATTCAGTTTCTCGTCGTTCATGAGCTTGGGCTCAAGAACCTTTGCGTTCGACACACACTGTTGGAGCCACGGCAACATCCTTGCCCATGCCCGGGCGGCAGCGGCATAAGCGGCCTCCCCTTTTGGTGTCAGGCTGCACACCTTGCGATCATGCGTCCCGCTGGAGTCGATGTCGCAGTCGATGTATCCACCTTCGAGAAGTATCTTCAGCGTCGGATAGATCATCGCGTCCGTCGGTTCGGCACCGGGGCAGCACTGGCCTATCGAGCGACGTAGCTCGTAGCCGTGCTGCGGCCGCTCACTGAGCGAGGCGAGCAGAAAAAACCGTGAAACGCTCTTGCGGTTCAGCATGTCCCAGTACTTCTCGTCTGTCAGGTCGCTGCCGGTTCCGGTCTTCCCCGTTGTTTCAGGCGCGGTCGCCATACCAAGGCTCCTTATGTATCTGATCGCTATATATAGGTTACTTAGTTATGAACATCTGTCAAGCGCAAAGATTACGACCCGAAGAACATCCGAACAGGTTCCAACGGTTCACACAGCTATAATCCCGGCACTCCCTGTTCCCACTTGATCGGTCGCCACTACCCGGCAGCCGCCTTCGGTGGAGCCCCTTCGTAACGCTCAAGGACTGCACAATGACTCAGCGCGCTTTTTCAGATAACGACCGCCCACTCCTCCTGGTCATCGACGGCCACGCCATGGTCTACCGGGCGTTTTTCTCGATTCCGGAGCGACTCAGCACGTCGACTGGACAGGACACCCGGGGCGCATACGGCTTCCTGACGACCTTCCTGAAGGTCGTACGCGACCACCACCCAACCCACGCCGCCGTAGCGTTCGACACGAGCGCGCCGACATTCAGGGATGACCGATACCCGGAATACAAGGCCGGTCGTCCGCCGATGCCGGACGAGTTGCGCCAGCAGTTCCCGCTGGTCAAACAGATCCTTGATTCGTTCAAGATCCCTTACTTTGAGAAGGATGGCTGGGAGGCGGACGACCTGATCGGAACGATGAGCCGGCTCGCCACCGAGGCCGATATGGACACGCTGATCGTGACCGGCGACCGGGACGAGTTGCAGCTCGTGTCGGACACGGTGAACGTGCTGATGTACTCCGGGTTCGGCAACACCAAGGTGTACGGAATAGATGAGTTCAAGGAGCGATACGCCGGGCTTATGCCGGACTCTCTTCCGGACGTAAAGGCCCTTCAGGGGGACCCATCTGACAACATCCCGGGCGTCCCCGGCGTCGGCGAGAAGGCCGCATTTGCGGTGCTCAGGGGTCGGGACCGGCTGGAGAAGGTGTACGAGGAGCTGGACGAGATCGAGGCGATGCCGACCGCCGAGTTACGAGGAGCAAAGCGGGTCCGCAGGCTGCTTGAAGAGAACGAGGACGTGGCTTATGAGGGTCGGTGGCTAACGACGATCTCGCAGGAAGCGCCGATGGACTTCAAGATGGAGGACACGCTCTTCTGGAACTATGACCGTGAAGAGGTAGCTACAACGCTTCTAGACCTCGAGTTCCGGGCGGTGTTGAGGCAGGTTCCCAACCCGGCGTTTATTAATCAGGAAGAGTCGGCGCAGGCCAGCGCAGCTAACTCGGTTCCAACTGGAGCCCCGGCTGCCTCTCCATCTAATGGTCAACAGCTAGGGCTGGGGTTTGGCGGGCCGACCGCAACAACGTCTGACGGGGGCACGCCACCTCTAAATACGGGCGATAGGGTGGACACGAACTACAGCACCGTTACGACTACCGCCGATCTAGAAGCCCTAATAAAGGAACTTTCGACCCTGGACGGATTCGCCTTCGATACGGAGACATCGGGCGTAAACCCGATGGAGGCCGATCTGGTTGGCGTTTCATTCTCCAATGCCGAGGGACGAGCGTGGTACGTGCCCGTAGGCCACTTCCCGCCGCCTGAGGTTGACCAGGAAGGTCAAGAAACCCCGCCTCAGGAGCAGATTCCGCTCGCCCAGGCGTTGGACGCCATGCGGCCGATGTTTGCCGACCCGGATATTCCCAAAACGGCACACAACGCCAACTTTGACGTGATGGTCATGAATCATGCCGGGCTTGAGGTGAACGGGGTCAATTTCGACACGATGATCGCGGCCGCGCTTACCGGCAGGCGTCAGATCGGTCTGAAGCAGCTTGCGCTAGATTTCTTCCAGGTCGAGATGACGCCGATCACGGCGCTGATCGGCACAGGTCGTAAGCAGATCACGATGGCCGCCGTCCCGATAGACAAGGCCGCACCGTACGCAGCGGCCGACGCCGATTTCACCTGGCGGCTGAAGCGGGACCTGAGCCCGCGGTTGGACGCAGACGAGGTTCGTCCGGTGTTCGAGGACATCGAGATTCCCCTGCTTCCCGTGATCGTCCGTATGCAGCAAGAAGGCGTGATGGTCGATACCGAGCAGCTTGATCGCTTCTCCGTCGAACTGGGCGTCGAACTAGACCGCCTCAAGGCGGACACGGACAACCTGCTGGGCGGCACCGAGATCAACATGAACTCCAGCCAGCAACTGGCGGCGGTGCTGTTCGATGAGTACGACGTCCCCAAGACCCGACGAAACAAGACGGGTTACTCGATGGACGCAGCGACGCTTGAAGGTCTGTTGGACAAAGAGGACCTGAACCCAAGCGCTTTTGAGTTGATCAAGAATGTTCTCAAGTTCCGGGAGCTTGGCAAGTTGAAGTCGACCTACGTCGATTCGCTGCCACGACTTGTGGTCCAGAGCACAAAACGGGTCCACACGAGCTTCAACCAGGTCGGGTCTGCTACGGGCCGACTTTCTAGCTCAGATCCCAATGTGCAAAACATTCCCGTTCGCACAGATCTTGGCAAGCGTGTGAGGCAGGCCTTCAAGGCGGACGGCGAGAACGGCTGGACGCTGCTCGCCGCCGACTACTCGCAGATCGAGCTACGCATCCTGGCCCACCTATCGCAGGAGCCGGGGCTGCTGGCGGCGTTCCGCGCCGGCGAGGACATCCACACGGCGACGGCAACGGCGATGTACGGCGCCGACTCGGACGATCCTACCGGGAATCGACGTATCGCCAAGATCCTGAACTTTGGCGTGATTTACGGGCTAGGCCCGATCGGCGTGGCGCGCCAGACCGACCTGACTCGTGCACAGGGCGCCGAGTTCATCGAGATGTATTTCTCCAAGTACCCCGGCCTTAAGGACTACATAGAGGGCGTCAAAGACAGCGCCCGTGTGAAGGGCTACGTGGAGACGATCACGGGACGACGACGACGGCTGCCGGACATAGCGACCGGTAATCAGATGGCTCGCGCCGCTTCCGAGCGGATGGCGGTGAATATGCCCATTCAGGGAACGTCGGCCGACATCATCAAGATCGCCATGGTCAATATCGATCAAGCGATACGAGACCGCGGCCTCAGGTCACGCATGATCATTCAGGTGCACGACGAGCTGATTTTTGAGGTGGCACCGGGTGAGCTGATGGAGGTCCAGGCAATGGTATCGGAGCTGATGCCGGCCGCTATGGAGCTGTCGGTTCCGCTAGACGTAGAAATCAAGACGGGTCCGACCTGGGGCGATATGGAGTAAATGCCTGAGCTACCTGAAATAGAGGCTCTTCGGCGGTATCTGCTTCGTGAGGGGCTTGTTGGCCGGACTGTTGTTGAGGTGGATGCTGATTGGCCGGGGGTTGAGGACACTGTCGACGGGGCGGGCGGGCTGTCTCCTCTTGTTGGTCGGCGTATTGAGGGGATTGAGCGTCGGGGTAAGCAGTTGATTTTGCCTTTGAGTGCGAGTGCGCCAGATGGGCGCAACCCCCTCACCTCAGCCCTCTCCCGCGTAGGGGAGAGGGGGCAAAATAATGGACCCGACCAGGTCCTTGGATTGCATATGGGGATGACCGGGCGTCTTGGGGTTATGGCTCCTGATGAGGAGTCGTTTCGGTATCGGCGGTTGTCTCTGTTTTTCGATGACGAGCGGCGGTTGGAGCTGGATGACGTTCGTCGGTGGGCGATGGTTCGGCTTGAGGACGACGCCGAGGCGTTCACAGGCGGTATGGGACCAGACGCGCTGAATCCCGAGTTCACACCGGCCGAGTTCGTTGAACGCGTATCCGCAAAGCGTTCGCCCATCAAGTCGGTTCTGTTGGACCAGAAGGTGTTGGCCGGAGTTGGCAACATCTATGCCGACGAGGCTCTGCTCATGGTCGGCATAACGCCGTCACGACGCGCCGATCAGATATCAGTAACGCGGCTTGAGTCGCTGCACAACACCATCGTCGGCGTGCTCGAGAACGCGCTCTCCTTCATCGAGTCGCAGCCGGACGATCAGGGCCGTCCCTACGTGATTGACGCACAGGATGACCGCATGCAAATCACTCGCAAACCGGGCGCGCCATGCCCACAGTGCGAGGCAGCGTTAAAATCACGAAAGTTCGGCGGCAGGACGGCTTACTACTGCCCGTACTGCCAGCACTGAAGAGTCGCCCGGATAGCCGCACATCGCCCCCGGCGACATTTCGCCGCCGGAGCATTTCAGGGCAATTCGGCGCTTCAGGCGTGACGCCCGAGAGGCGCAGCCGGGGTGTGATAGATGTCTTTTCCAGAGACCTCTGGGACCCCTAATATTTCTGGCATCACAAGTACGTGCCTCAGGTCTGGGCGTAACGGCGTCATGCCAAATAACCGTTGTTCATGCTCCGGCATATCGCCCCACACCAAGGCCGCTACCAACACTCCAACTCCAATGAGGAATGTCGTGTAAAGAACCGCAAGGCTCATGGTCATGGCACACCATCCCGTATCCGGCTGCGGATGTACCCGTTGTTACCTCTCGTCGTCGTGCTGTGTGCAGCCGATTTCTTTTAGGTATCGATCATCTTGGATTACCGATGAGGAACGCGTGAGACGCGTGGCGTCCGTCATGAGCTTCCGGTGATATTCGGGACGTACGTACGGCCCGACTGGGCCTGACCAATAAAATTCAGATGTACTCCGTCCGTGTATTGCGCAAGCCTCCTGGAAATCGATCCCCCGAAATTACCGATGTTGAGCCTCGGACCGTTAGACTTTGAAGTTCCCATGGAGGGGTGGCCGAGTGGCTTAAGGCGCCTGTCTTGAAAACAGGTATGTCCGTGAGGGCATCGCAGGTTCGAATCCTGTCCCCTCCGCCATCTGAACGATAATCCGGCCCCGGCTGCGATCTTTCTGCAACCGGGGCCGGTTCGCGCCCGGGGTCAATTGCCCCCGAAAATCGGCAGCACTTTTTGCCACAAACGAGTAAAGTGCCGCCAGAGTTCACGTACAACGATGGTGCGTGACCACTTCAGATCGACCGGAAGGACTGTTGCATTGCCGGGACTTACCGCCGAGCAAAAAGAGCACTTTGAGGAGTACGGATTCGTTCATATTCCGGACGTATTCGATCCTGAAAACACCATAGACCCGGTGATCGAAGAGTACGCAGGCGTACTCGATTCCCTTGCAGAGAAGCTTTTGAGCGAGGGCAAGATCTCGTCGACCTACTCGGAGTTTGATTTTGGCGACCGGGTCACGAAGATCTACGGCGAGTCCGGCGAGGTTCACAACCAGTTCTTCGACTTTTCACTCCCCCAGAACGGCGTCCTGAGCGACACCCCGTTCTGGGCAGGCCCGGCCGTGTTCAACGCCCTAAGCGCGCCTCGCGTGCTCGACATTGCTGAATCAGTTGTCGGCGGCGAGGTGTACTCAAACCCTGTCCAGCACGTCCGAATCAAGGTTCCGGAATCGGTTTTGCCTCGTGACGAGCACGGCAATGTGCTGTTTGGCGCAACTCCCTGGCATCAGGACGCCGGAGTCGTAAACCCCGAGGCCGACGAGACGAACATCCTCACGGTGTGGTTCCCATTGATGGACGCCGACGTCGAGAACGGATGCCTCACCGTCGTCCCCGGCTCACACAGGGGTGAATTGCTAACCCACTGCCCCGGGTACAACGAACGCCCCGGAATTCAGATTCCTGAGCACCTGTTCAACGTCGGCGACTCGATGCCGGTGCCGGTGAAGAAGGGCGGCGCTTTGCTGCTCACCAAGCAGACGGTTCACGCCGCTCTGCCGAATATAAGCGATCGCATCCGCTGGAGTTTCGACCTGCGATACCAGCCGACCGGTGAGGCGACGGGTCGGAGCGTCTTCCCGGGTTTCGTTGCTCGCAGTGCGTCGAACCCCAATTCTGAGCTGCACGACGCAGGTACCTGGCATGACATGTGGCAGGACACCCGGGATTCACTCGCACGTGGCGAGCAGCCATCGTTCAACCGCTGGGACGCCGACGACCCTTCCTGCGCTTGAGCCAGGAGTAACGAGAATTTCGGACTCTGTACCCGGACGCGCCTGCGACCACGGCTCGGGTTACGAACGGGTAGGTCGCTCATTAGCGGCTCCTCGGAACATTGCATGATGCCTGTGGTTGAAGACTACGGGTGTCGCGGAGGGCGAGCCGGGTGGTCCTTCACTTTGGCTCAGGATAACGATTTGGCTCTCTGGCGTGACATCTCGGTCAACTCGTTGACGCCGCCGTCTTGCCTCGTTAGAGTCATTCGCCTCTTAGACAATTGAATATTCGTCCGACTCGGTGCCCCGTGATCGTGAGGTCAGGGGAGAATAGGGAAGGCGGTGAAAAGCCGCCGCGGTAGCGCCACTGTAAATCGGGATTTATATCCCGAAAGCCAGGAGACCTGCCTGGTCGGACGACGGACTACTCTTCGCTCACCAAGGGGTCCGTCGGCAGTGAATCTCCAGTAGAAACACCGTCGCCATCGGCTTTTCCGCCATGACCCCAGCGAGTAATCGCTGGGGTTTTTTATTCCAGAAATGGAACAGGACAGGCTAACTCGATGAGGCCGCCGAAAGGTGCGCCCACGGGTCTCCCGAAGCGAAGCGCTGAAAGGACACCCGCTCGGACATGGCACTCGCTTTTGCAACCAGACTCAGGCCGCCGCGTGAAGCCGCGCTCGGCACGCGTTTGGCCGCTGGTGCCATCGTCCTTACTGCCCTGCTAGCCCTCGTCGTACTCGTGTCGCTGAGCACCGGCCCGCTTGATATTCCCGTCTCGCACGTCATCGCAATCGTTTTTGAGCCATTCGGGGTCCACCTAGCCGACTACGATCGTACCGAAGAGCTGGTCGTGGAGCAGATACGGATGCCACGGATTGTCGTTGGCGCGCTTGTCGGCATGGCTCTAGGGGTGGCAGGAGCGACGATGCAGGCGTTGTTCCGCAACCCCCTCGCTGACCCTGGAACGATCGGCGTGGCATCCGGCGGCGCTGCCGCTGCGGTAGTAGCCATCGCTACCGGCGCATCGACCATGTTCTTCCTCGCCCTACCGTTGTTCGCCCTGGCCGGCGCTATCGGCACGGCGTTCCTTGTGTACGCCATCGCCATAGCCAGCGGCCGATTCTCCGTCGCCACACTGATACTAGCGGGCGTCGCCGTGAGCGCATTCATGGGTGCAGTGATAACGCTCGTCATCATCGCCGTACCCGAGCGCGACTCCCTTCGGAGCATCCTGTTCTGGCTTGCCGGGGGGCTTGATTCCCGGTCCTGGGACCACGTCTGGCTATCCGGGCCGCTCATCATCGTTGGCGGCGGCGTGATCATCACATTCGCCCGCGATCTTAACCTACTGCTGATGGGCGATGATGATGCAGGAACGCTTGGTGTCAACGTACGGGTGATGCGGCCGGTGCTGCTAACTGCGGCGTCCGTCATCACCGGCGTCGCGGTGGCCGTCAGCGGGATGATCGCCTTCGTCGGCCTGATCGTCCCCCACATGCTTCGACTGATCTTCGGCCCGGACAATCGCGTACTCATTCCCCTGAGCGCCCTCGGCGGTGCCCTGTTCGTGGTGCTTGCCGACGAGATCGCCCGAACCGTCATGGCCCCGTCCGAGATACGTGTCGGCATCGTGACCAGCTTTATAGGTGCGCCCTTCTTTTTGTTCCTGCTACTACGCCATAGTCGGCGAATTGGCACCTTTTGATACGAAGACGACTTGATCGCATGAAAAGAAAGAAAAACATGGCATCCAGAATCGGAAGAACCACGACACTGATCTCGGCGCTTGTTGCGGCGATGTTCCTGCTCGCCTCCTGTAGCTCTGACACGCCCATCGAGCAGGTGGTCTCGACTTCAATCCCTGCGACCCCAACTCCCGTAGCTACGGCAACGCCAAACCCGGCGGACGCGCTGACAAACGTTGCGGGCATCGTCGATCCGACCAACCTTGCATGGCCTCGCACGGTCGAGGGGCTGAACGGGTCCGTGACGATCTACAAGCAACCATTGCGCATAGTGACGATCTCGCTCGGGCATGACGAGGTGACATTCGCTCTCGTGCCGAAAGACCGGGTGGTCGCGACGAGTATCTATACGCAGGACGTTGACCAATCGAACGTCGCCCACCTCGCCGAGGGACTTCCCGAGATCACATCAGATGCAGAGGTGATCATCACCCAGACCCCTGACATCGTGATCGCATCGCCGTTCACATCGCTTGAGTTGATCGACGCACTGGAACGGCTCGGCCTCACGGTACTTCAAACCGATCTCCACAACGACCCCGACGGTCGACGCCAGGACATTCTGTTGCTTGGATATGCCTACGGCGTTGAGGAACGCGCCATCGAAGTGGTCCAAGAAATCGAGGAGCGTGAGGCATCGCTTCGTTCGGTATGGGAGAGCAAACCCCTGGGCGAGCGGGTGCGAGTGATGTCGGCGACGCTATATTCCGGCTCGCTCTACACTGCCGGGGCGGGATCTACGGAAGGCGAGATCATAAACGCGGCGGGAGGGATCAACGTTGCAGCCGACGCCGGGCTGGAGCACAACCCGATAATCAGCTATGAAAGCCTGATCGCCATGGACCCGGAAGTGATCTTCATCCCGCAACCGGCAGTGTGGGGCGGCGAGGATTTCATGAACGATCTGATGGCCAATCCGGCGCTGGCAGGCGTTCCAGCGATCAGGGATGGCAGGGTGTTCATCGCCGATCCCGGGTTCTTCACCACGCTATCGTTCTGGAATCTCAGGGGAGCGGAAGAGCTGGCCCGGGTTCTGTGGCCGGAGGAGCTGGGTGACGCCGCTTTTGCATCGTTCAGCTTCCCTTCAAAGTAATCGGAGTAAAAAGAGAGTTTCGTGACCGACACAGTTGAGCGCACAGAACGTCGGCTCGAGGCACGCAATGTCGTGTACGAGGTTGATGCAGCACGCCTGCTGGATCAGGTAGACCTCAACGCGGGTAAGGGCGAACTGGTGGGGCTGGTCGGGCCGAATGGCGCAGGCAAGACAACACTGCTTCGCGCAATCGGCGGAATGCTCAAGACACGCGAGGGCGCGGTGTTGCTCGACGGCGACGAAGTGCACCAGATGGACCCTGGGGAGCGAGCAAGGTCGATCGCTCATGTCGCCCAATTGGCCCCTCTGGCGCAGGGTTTCACCGCAATGGAGGTGGTGATGATGGGGCGCTATCCGCACATGGGTCGTATGCAATCCGAACGGGCGGTGGACCGCGTGGCCGTCAAACAGGCGCTGGATACTGCCGGGGCCGGGGAGTTCACCAACCGTACGCTTGAAACGCTGTCAGGCGGCGAGCGGCAGGGCGTCTTTGTGGCAAGGGCGCTAGCGCAGGAGCCACGTCTTCTGCTACTAGACGAGCCAACGTCCAACCTGGACATCAATCACCAGGCACGCTTCTTCAACATCGTCCGAGGGCTGATCGACGACGGCATGACCGCCGTGGCGGCGGTACACGATCTGTCGCTTGCGGCACGCTTCTGCGACCGACTCGTCCTACTCAACAAGGGTGTCGTGGTAGCTGAAGGAACGCCGGTCGAGGTGCTGACCCCTGAGAATATCGAGACAGCGTTCGGCGTGAGGGCGATCATCTCCTCAGATCCGGCCAGCGGCGAGCTAAGCCTGTCGATCATGGAGCCGGGGCCGTCCTTGATCAGCGCCGGAGCCGGAACGCGTGTCCATATTGTTTGCGGAGGAGGGACCGGCGCTCGCCTGATGTACCGATTGTGCGAGGCCGGGTTCATCGTCACCGCCGGACCGCTGGGCAGTGGCGACACGGATCGTGCAGCGGCCGACTCGCTTGGCGTTGAGTATGTGCCGGTTAAGGCGTTCGACGGTATCGACGATGCGTCGCATGAGGCCCATGTCCGGCTGATTCAAGCCAGCGACGTATGTGTGCTGAGCGAAGTCGCGTTCGGCACGGGCAACGTTCGTTCGCTTGAGGCACTTGCCGAGGCCCCTCGTATTGCACTGGCGACGCTGAAACCGATCTCAGAACGTGACTTCACCGGCGGCGACGCTACCGCCCTGTTTGAGCGACTGGCTCCGGTCACCGTATGGTCAGAGATCGAGGCGCTTGTAGAAGGACTGCCCAACATCGTCCAGAACATGCGAGACACTCAAAATACCCAGAACACTCGGGAGGTTTGATCGTGACTCAATCGCAAAAACCTGAAGGCCTTTTGATCATCCACACAGGAGATGGCAAGGGAAAGACGACAGCCGCTCTCGGGTTGATGATGCGGGCGTGGGGCCAAGATCAGAGTGTCAAAATGTTCCAGTTTTTAAAGCAAACCGGCGCAAGATTTGGCGAACACCGGGAAGCGGAAAAGTTCGGGATTTCGATAGAATCACGTGGCGATGGATTCACATGGCTGTCCAAAGACATGGACGAGACCACGGCGATCGCTGTCGATCAATGGGAGCGTTGCAAGGCGGCTATCGAGGCCGGCGACACGGACCTGATCGTTCTGGACGAGGCGACCTATCCGGTCACGTACGGCTGGCTTGATGTCGACGAGGTTGTGGCCGCTCTCGCCAACCGGCCCACACACGTCCACGTAGTGGTCACGGGACGAGACGCCCACGAAAAGTTGGTGGAGATCGCAGACGTGGTGACGGAGGTGGAAGACGTGAAACACCCTTACCGAGACCAGGGTATCAAGGCGCAGCCCGGACTGGATTTTTAACGATGCCAAAGGACCCGAACGAAGAGTTTCCACGTAGTGACCCGGCCGTCACACCGGACGGCCCCGAGCAACAGGAGGACCCGGCACCCAAGCGTAAGGGAATGGTTGTCATATATCACGGCGACGGTGCGGGCAAGGAGACTGCGGCTCTAGGTGTGTTGTTCAGAGCACACGGGCGGGGGCTGCCGGTGCGGCATATGCGGTTCAGAGTGATCGAACCCGGCAAAACAACCGGCGACGATTTGGCCCTGGTCAAGTTGAACGTGGCATCGGATGTGATCACCGACGCTAGCCAGGCAGGGGCCCACCAACTCTGGCGTGTGGCCAATCTCCATTTGACCATCATCCAGAAAGGCGTTCTCGTACTTGATGGGCTTCTGGATACGATCAGCATGGGTTGGATTCCGGCGTGCGCGGTCGTTGAGTCTCTAAGTCTCAAAAGCCAACAACTCCACGTGATCATTACCGGCGAATCGGCACCCACCGAGCTGCTAGAAGTTGCAGATCTCGTGAGCCATATGCGCGCCATCAAGAAACGGCCCACAGGCGCCACCGCAATCGCAGGAATTGACTTCTAATCCATGAACCCTGAGCTTCAAGAACTGATCAATTCGATCACCCCCGCCGACCCCGGCGTAATCAAGCGCGCCAACATCCGACAGGCCCGTCTCACCAAGCCGCCGGGAAGCCTGGGCCGGCTCGAAGAGATATCGGTGCGACTTGCCGGAATATTTGGCAACACACGCCCGGTAGTGAACGGCCGATCGCTGGTCATCGCCGCCGGAGACCACGGCGTCGTCGCGCAGGGCGTGACCGCCTACCCTCAGGAGATGACGGGCCAGATGGTTCTTAATTTTCTCGCTGGGGGGGCGGCCGTGACGGCGATGGCCCGCACTCTTAGCGTTGACGTGACCGTAGTGGATGCGGGAGTGATCGCAGAACTGCCGGAGCATGCTGACCTAGTCTCGTTACGCATCGGACCCGGCACCGAGGACATATTTGAAAGACCGGCGATGACGCGGGATCAAGCGGAGCGTTGCTTGCTTGAGGGAGCGCGCATCGG
>Ga0302133_10001573_pt1 | contig 14234 bp, 7 predicted proteins | sample CB9_331_MG_FD_203121 | JGI IMG/M metagenome (GOLD analysis project Ga0302133, IMG submission 203121) | Marine microbial communities from Western Arctic Ocean, Canada - CB9_33.1 | ecosystem: Environmental > Aquatic > Marine > Oceanic | place: Canada: Western Arctic Ocean | collected 2017-09-19 | reverse complement strand
AATCCATCAAGTCGAACGCCCGCGGCTTCCGCAACTTTGCGAACTACCGCACCCGCATCCTGTTCTTCTGTGGAAAACTGAAACTCAAACCGTGCTGAAAACACCCATTAAAATCGGTGAAGAACCTAAAAAAAAGGGCGTCATCCTGCTGCATGCATCGCGAACTGAGGTGAACGAGCTGGCACCGCGGGGCCATGCACAACTGAGTTTGGATTCTCCCCGCGATGAAGGTGAAGTTCCAAGAATGAAAAACCGACCAAGACACGAATATCAGACGACATCGTGTGAGGGAGGCTCAGAAGTCAGCGAACAAGTGAAACTGAGATTTAGCCCGCGGTAAAATCACCGCGTGAAACCCGCCGTCTGTTTGCAGCGGAAAAGCAACAAAAAAAACGGCCGGTGAGGGCCTCGCGACTAATACAAAGTCCCTCACCAGCATCGACCCCGTCACAAAAGAAGCCAGCGCTTTACACGAAAAAAAGATCATTCGGGGCATTTCTCATGAATCCACAATGGAGCTTGATTGGCGACTACGTGGTCTACAAGGAGCAGTATTCGCAGCGCTCCGGTGCGATCGGCATCCACCTCCGTTTGCTGCCTGCAGGCGGATCAAGAAACCACGTTGATTTATCAGCGGGGCTCGACAGATCGATCAACAAAGTGCCGATCTCATGGGTTTCAGATGTTGTAGTTCCCTAGTCACGTAGTGTGTCAGAGCGGAGCGCCGACGCCCCCTACACCACTTCGATTGATGACAAGGACATGACGCCCGGCCGGTGAGGAACAGTCGCTAAACACACCCCTCACTGGCCCCGACCACTGTTGTGACTGCGGAAATAAGGGGACGCGTCTCGTCTCGGACGGATTGCTCCGCTCGCGCATGTCGGCCGACCAACAGGCCCAGCAACAGTAAAATGGCGAGTTGTCCGAACAGCGGAACGAGGTCCATGTGAAGGCCCCCGGAAGTTTCAGATTGCGGGCAGAGTTGGCCGTTGCAGTGTTCTCAAGTGGTCGAGTTGTCTACCATTCATTCAGTGTATTATACACAACGAACATCCTGCGAAATCAGATTTTCCAGTTTTCATCCGAGGCGGTCACGTTGACTCGAAACAGAATTGAAACACGTTTTTGGCAGGACGGCCGAAGTTGGACCGCGGAGACGCCTCGATCCATGTCGCGACTGTTGTGCATGCTATGCGTGCTGACGTGGGCGATTTTACTTCCCGGCTGTGGCGGTGGTGATGAGAAACCGGCAACCGGCAATGCCAGTAGTGATGCAACAACAGACGGCGACGGACAAACGAACGGGAACACCGGTAAACCCACCGACATCGACCCGGCCAGCATTCCTATCCCTGAAGTGAAAACCGGCATCTGTCGCGTCTATACGCCGAAGCCCGGTTTCTTCTTGCTGATCGACGGCGAACTTGTGCGCGACGAGGAAAGCGAAGACTGGCTGAAGACCCCATGTGCCGTCACGCTGCCGGTGGGCAACCACGACGTGAAAGTGGCGAAGGCCGGATTTCGCGATACGCCGCTACCCGGTCGCGTAAGCGTGACCGTCGGCAACGTTACCGAAGCGGTTCTGGAACCGGTCGAAGATCCCTTGGGAATTACCGATTCGGTTCTCGATGCACCCTACTTGAAGGCAAAAGTCGGTGAACCGATTGCGCTGGAGTCGCTGAATTCCACTCGGCTGGAAACCGATCCATTCATCACGGCCGACGGGTTGGCGATTTATTTTGCAGCCAACCGCTCCGAAGGCAACGGGATTTACTCGGCGACGCGCCCCAGTCCGTACGTCGAGTTTTATCCGCCTGAATTGCTACAAAACAGCAGCGGTCGCGACGATAAGACGACGCCCAGCGTCACGAATGACGCGCAATTGATTGCGTATGCGATGCCGGAAAAACAACGCGTGGTCGCACTCACGCGCGAAACGCCATTGGGAGATTTCATCGACAAACAGAATCTGAAATACTCCGCCCGCTCGGACGAGATTTGGCGGTCGGCACAGATGCTGGGCGACGGGCTGCGGTTTTACTGGACGATCGAAATCGATGGCCAACTTGAAACCCGCGTCACCAGTCGCAAATCGCTCGACGACCGCTTTGGTGAGATGCGGCGAGTCGCCATGCCGGGCGTCCATCCGTGTCTTTCGAGCGATGGGTTGCGGCAATATGTTTTCGACGGCAAAACGGTAAGCCGCGCACGCCGCGAAAAAGTCACGGGAACATTTTCGCGGCTGGAAACCATCGCTTCGGTTTCATTGGAGAATTACGTTCACAGCAGAAACCGACGGCAGTACTTTGTTTCCGACGATGAACAGTGGCTGTTCTATTGCAACAATCCGGACAAGCAGGGCGACTTGTACATGGTGCGGTTATCGCAGGGGGCAAGCTGGAGATTCGCAGCGTTCGGCAAGAACATTCCCAATCGCACCGTCGTCGCAAACAATCCGCCCATCGATAAGCCCGACCCCAAGACGCCGATCGAGACCGGTCCGAAAGTCGATCCGCAAACGTTGCCGCTGCCCTATACCACTCATTGGAAGCAATTCAATTCGTTAATGGCAACCAAGAAATACGATGCGGCAAAGAAACTCGTCGAACAGTCGTTGGCAGATACGAAGTTTGCACGCGATCGTGAATTGCTGGAGTGGGACCGCACCGAAGTGGAACGCGTGATCGGCTTCTGGAACAACGTGCGTCAATCGTTGAAAGCAATGAAGCCGGACGACCCGCTACGTTTTGGGGCGGCCAAGGTAACATTGATCAAATTCGAGAACGACATAATCACCGCCAAAGCGCGGACGAAAGAAGTGAGTAAGGCCATTTACGACATGACGCGGGTGGACCTACTGGCGATTGCCGACCTCATTGTCGAGAAGACCGATGAATCGGGGCAAGCACGCATGGCGACATTTCTGTACTACGATCCCAAAGGGGGAGCCGGTTCGGCGAAGACACGATTTGATCGCGCTGGCACGGTAGGGCCGGAATTTTACGAACGACAGGCAGTGCGAGTTCTGCATCAGGCGCAGCAGGAATTCGATCGCGACAAGATTGCCGAAGGATTGGAATTCGTAGCCAAAGTGTCGGCCGAACACCCCACCAGCAAGGCAGCCGAAGGTGCCGAAGCACTCGAAAGCAAAGCATACGAATTCACCAAATGGCAGCAGAGCGGTCGCTGGAAAACCGGCGGGACCGGCGAGTTCATTGCCGGCTCGGGCCGCGTTGCCAATTCGTATCTCATGTCACCAAAGACGTACGAGAATTTTGAATTGCGGCTGGAATGGAAGACGGCGGCCAACGGTTCTGGTGGAGTCTTCTTCCGCTATCGCGGCCGTGGCGATGCCAACCTGTTCGGTTACAAAATCCAGATGACCGACGACTTCGGCAACGGTCGCACCGATCCGCAAACAACCGGTGCCCTGTTTAACGAAGCCCCACCGACCCGCAACGCTGCCCGCAAACGGGGCGAGTGGAACACGTTGCGAATGCAGGTTCGCGGCACGCAGGTTGTTGTGGAAATCAACGGCACCAAAGTGCTCGACCGCGAAGCGGAAGCGACCGACTTCAAAGCGATCAGCGGCTACGTCGTGCTGGACGGCGTGCCGGGTGGCATCACGTACCGTAAGACATTGCTGATGGAACTGCCGGCGGCAGAGTGAAACTTAGCCCCGCGTGAAAACACACGGGGCCGACGCTTCACAACGCGATACGTTCGGAACTTCAAATATTGATCCACGCCGGCCGCCGGTGTTTTCACCGGCCGCTAAATATGCGGCGCGAAGAACTTACTAATTCGACGTCCGGCGTCTGGGCAAACGCAGTGCGGAGCCAATGCGCCTCAAACCGTTGCGGATCGATTCACCGAAAGTCCGCCGTGAAGGTGTCTCGCCTTCGGGAGGCGTTCCGCGCGTGATGTCGGAACGGCGTGCACGGCCTTCCTCGGCCATATCGCGACCAAACTCTTCTCGGCCCTCTCGTGCAGCGGCAGCCGTCTGTCGGCCGAACTCCGCATTGAAGTCACCCGCTTCAGCGACGTCTGACCGTCGGTTCGTCGCAAATTCGACTTGATCGGGCCTCCGAGAAAAGCGGTTGGCACGAGCGTTGTCGGTTCTCTCGGTGGCAGACAATTGAGTTTCAGGCGGCTGAATGTCACCGCCACCGATTCGTCGCTGATATTGGTTGCGAGCAATCTGTTCGAGCTTGTCAGCCTTTTGGAGCATTCTTTCGTTGCCATTTTCCAAGGCGATGTCGCGCTGGTGATCGATGTCGGCCAGGCGATTTGCCAGAATGCGATCCGCCTGCGAATGCGGCGGTCGCTGTGAGCGACCGATCGGACTTCTTGTGCCATCGGCACGGCGGGATCGGTCGATGTTGGGGACATCCTGCCGGCGCGTGTTCGATGCAACCGGACGGCGAGCGTTTTGCTGTGGAAGCGCGGGACGAGTTTGCCGACGCAAACTTGGCAGAGTGTCGCGGCCAAAACGACCCGTTGCCGATTGCGGACCACCAATGCTCCCTGCTGTTGCAGGTCGGTTGGAGAGACCACGACCGAGCGTCTGTGCCGTCCGCGCTGTTGAATCGCGCACGGCTGCACCGCCACTGGTTCGCGCTGTCTCGGAAATGGATTGCCCCGACTGCGCGATTGAAGGACGAGATGCCGTTGGACGTGTGGGTATTGTGCGATTCTGTGCAGCGGCGGCTGCTCGATCGAACAGTTGCTGGCGACTGTCCAATGCACGACGTTCGTTGCCCCGTAACGCGGACGACTGCCCGCGACTGCCGACATTCGACGGGGGAACTGCGACTGCGACCGAACCAAATGCGCAAACGCTTAGCGCAAGAGCGACCAGAGATTTATGGAAAGACATATTGTCCTCGCGGTGGGGAATGGCCTTAGAGGGGCTTGCAAAGAGAGAGAGGAGCGGAATTATGCTCGATCGAGAGATCGGGTCAATGCCAATACCTGATACTATCGGTTATGCGACTTGGCGAATTTAGGAAAAGTTTGCGGAACATATTGACGGCGCAAGACGGCCGCTGATATAAGCCGTCCCCTCTCCCCACAAGAAACGCCTTCCCCATCATTCCTTACTGCCGCCTACCTATGCTCGGCTTCTGCGCCTTGTTCCTAACCGTTCCCCGATTCTTGTCGTTGCGACTTCGCCGACCGGCAATTATTGCCGGTGTTGTTCTTCTGGGAATTCTGTGCGTCGAGTGTCACGCCCAGGATCGGAACACCATAAGGCGACGGGAACGAATTGAGCGAACGCTACTCACTCAGCTGCGCTTCGATTCAGCAAATGCCAGTTCCTGGCGATTGCTGGGACGGGTGCAATTGGAACTCGACAAGCTGGAGAAAGCTTCTGAATCTCTGACTCGAGCGGTCAGTCTCGACCGACTGAACGCTGCGGCCCATTACGATCTGGGCCGCGTCTTCATCAGGCTGGGGCGCGAGCAGGATGCCATCGCAGAGTTCCAATCGGTGATGGAAATCGCCGGAGAGAGTTTGTACGCCGATAAGGCACGAGACCACCTGCTCGAATTTGGAGCGGAACCGCCCGAGGAAATAGTCCAAGCGGGATTTGAAGTGCGGCAATTTGGTGGCTTGGAACGTCTGCCAAATGACCAAAACGACAAACTGCAACCGCCAAGTTCCGATCCATCCAACCTCTACATTCGCTTGGAATCGGGAGTTCTCTACAACAGTAATGTGGCGTTGTCTCCTATCAGCCGCAATCTGTTTCCGGGGACGCGTGACAGCGTTCAAGCGTTCGTCGCTCCGACGATCGATTATCAAATTGTCTCCCGGGAGAACGTGACGGCGGGGGCATCATTCGCCGGCGACTTCAACATCAACGAGGGGGACTTCCGCGAATTCAATCTGCAGAGCTACAGGCCGGCACTGTATGTCGAGCGCGTAGTATTCGGACCATTAGGGATTCTCGTGCCGCGAATCCAGTATGAATTCGCCCACGATGCATTCGAGGGGACACCATTCGGAAACCGTCATGCTGTGACGGCATCGCTGGCGAATTTCTGGGATTGCGGCGGCACGTCGTTCGTTTACTGGGCCAGCGACTACACCGACTTCGTAACTGACGGCATCTTGCCCTCGGTCACATCGCGCGACGGGCTAACACATGCTGCCGGTTTCAGTCATACGTTCGACATCGAGCGGCGACATCTCGAAACGGTGACTGCGGGGGTTGATCTCAAGCGTGCCAACATCGAGGGAACCGACTCCGCGTTCGACGGCGTCTCACTGTTCACCGAGATGCGGATGCCGATCGTAGAAGACTTGCTGTTGACCGTGCGCGGCGGCTGGGGATTTCGCGACTATCGCCTGTTTGAATTTGAACCATCGCGGAACGAAAACGTGTGGCAAGTGGGGGCGGAACTGCGAAAACGGTTCAACGAACATGTCTCGATCGCGTTCGTAATTGACTACGACTACTTTGACTCAAAGAACGTTCTTTTCGCCGCAGAACGATACGTTGGCGGCGTCGTGTTGCGGTTTGAGAACTGAACACGCAGGCCACCGGTGTATTCACCGGCGGCTAAATATGCGGATTGCCAATCAAAGTGGCAATCGTACCTGGTAGACGCGTTGGCGGTCGCCGCGTTTGCGGAGGTCTTCGAGCATGGTGCGGACGCTGGGCCGCAGGAAGTCGCTGGACTTGCTTTGCCCGTTGATTCGCACTGCGCGGCCGTTTAACCGGACTGTTATTCGCTTGTCGAAATCGATAATGTCCGGCGATAACCAGAGTACGTTCTGTTCGGCCCCGGAGCGAACGTAGATTGTTGTCCGGCCGGGTAGGCCGTCGTTAATTTTGACTTCCAGCGACATCGGTCGAACTCGGCCGCTGCCTGTGCGAGCGTTGGCGGCGGCGAGCAACACCTTCTTGGGCAGGCCACGACATTCGACCCAGTAAAAACGGTCGTCGGCTTCGCGCAGCACCTGTGCCTCGAACTTCTTAGGCAGCGCGGCCCGCCGTTGGCGACCCATCCATTCGAACAGCTTATGGATCTCCGCGTAGTAGCTTTCGTAACCACGCCCGATGTATTCGGCATAAATCAGGTCGTAATTTCTAGTCAGCATGCGATTGAGAACGTTGGCGTTACGGCTCATTGCGTCGCGGTCGAACTCGCCGCCCACCACGTACCAGGGAACCGATTTGGCGTTTTGCCAATACCACTTGGCGAAGACTTCGCTGAAACCGCAGATGGGCATAACGCCGGCAAACATTTCCGGATGCGACATGCCGATGTCGAATGCTGCAGTCCCTCCCATGCCGTGTCCCGAAAGGAAAATGCGATCCGAGTCGATCTGAAACCGTTTGCGGGCGTCGTTAATGGCTGACAGCACAATCGCGTGCGAACGGGTGTCGTAATCGTAATGCGTTAACGATTTATCGGCATAGCTGGGGGCAATGACGATTGCACCGTGCCGCTGCGATTGCCCGGGCTTTTCGCGCGTGCCGCCCCACCATTTCAGTTCGTCCGTTGGTGTTCGCTCGGGGGGATGCAAGGCGACGATGAGCGGGTAGTTGTGATTGGGACTGTATTCCGGCGGTAGCAGCACGGAATATCGATAGGTTGTCTGCTCCGGTTCCTCATCGACCGTGCGTTTTGGCTTTGTTTCGCCTGCGGCGATTTCCACTTCGAACGCTACGCCCGGCACGGCGCCGGGTGTTTCAACGGGAGGCGGTAATAAAGGGATCAGCTGGCCGACGGTGTCCGGGCCGATGCCTTCCAATTCGTCGAGTTGTCCGAACAAATCGTCGCGCTGACGAATCGTGCCGGCACGGAGGTATTCGAGGGCCAGGAATCGAGCGTCCCACAATCTGGCGGCGGTGGCAAATTCGGTGACGGCTTGAGCGCTGCCGGTCACCCAACCCGAATACGCCAATGCCAGTTTCTGTTTCGGTGATAGCGTGTCGTCGCCGGAGAGTTTCAAGAACGCATCGAGCCGGCCGAGCGATTCCAAATCGAGTTCGCGGTTGACGATTGATCGGAACATGGCGGCCGACGACTTGTCTTTCTCGTTGGTCAGCTGCGCCTGCAAATCACCCAGAAGCATCCGCGCCTTCGCGAGTTCTTCCCGCAGCTTGCGGCCGGACGAATCCAACTCGCGCACTTGTCGCAAAACGACCGCGCTCATGCCATCGACGGGAAAACTGCGAACGGCAGCGGCGGCAAGATTGTGTTGGCCGGCGGTGCGGCGGCGATTCAGTTCCGCCAGCAACTGTGCCGCCTGTAACTGTCGAAGGTTGGTACTCACTTCGTCGGCCCGCGCGGCGAGTTCCGGGAAATCGCGTTTGATGGATTTCAGTTCCGCCGAAGCCTGGCGGTACATCTCAGCCTGCAAATAGAATCGCGCGATGGCCAACCGGTCATCCGAATCCGATTGGTCGGTCACCTTGCGGATCATGCGGTCCAGAATTTGAGGACGAATCGAAGTGGTGGCGATCCCGTGTTCCCAAGTGTGAGACAATCCGGTCACCGTCAAATGACGCGGGTGAATTCTGGTGACACCCTGAATGACGTTTTCGCGGCCATTCGCCGTGCGCAGGGTGACGCGCCGGCGGCCGTGTTCGTCGAACGGCGTCACGTCGGCATAGCTGCCGATCGAGCGAAACATGAGCTTTCGACCGCTGATCGACTGTTTCAATTTGAACGTTTCAAACGGAGAGAGTTCCACCGAATGGTCGATGTCGGCCACGAGGTTATTGGCGACAAAGTATCGCGCCAAACCGTTATCGATCATTAAGATCGAATAGGTAATCGTTGGTGCCGACTTTTGCCGTTGGAGCCGCAATGTCAGCGCCTGCACGGGGACCGGTTTGCCGGTAATACGGATGCCGTTTGTGAGAACCGCATCGCCGGCGGGCGTTGGTTGCGCGGTGCAGAGTATCAAACCCAGCGCAAAGGCTGCCCGCATTAGCGATTGCGGGAGGCATCTCTCATCGCCGTGCATGGCGTGCTCCATGAGCAAACTGTTCAGTCGTGAGCCGTCAGCCCAGTCCGCATCGCAGCGGACGACGGAGAAACGTTACACAGAGTTCTATCGACTCCATCATCCCCCCGCCCAGCCGATAAGTCCAGAGAATTCGTCGGCGACTCCTTCCAACTCGCAGATTGATCGGCCTGATTGGGAGAATCGGCAGGACCGGTTCGGTCCTACGGCCGCAGCCCGTGGACTTTTCGCGTACCCAAAGCCCCCATTGACGGATTCCGCCGGATTGGGTACTTTTCCGCCCCTCTCAAATCCTGCGCATCATCCCGGAAACACCCTTCCTTTCCGTGGCGTGCGGCCCCAACCCCTGTTTCTCTGCATCACCCAAATCCTTTCTCAATTCTTACGCACCACTTCACAGCTGGAGCGCGAACGCTATGTGCGGAATCGTCGGCTACATCGGTTTTCGTAACGCATCCGATTTTCTGTTGGATGGGCTGCATCGGCTCGAATACCGGGGCTACGACAGTGCTGGAATTGCCGTTTTCCACAACGGTGAAGTCGCAGTACGCAAACGGGCCGGTCGCGTCTGCGAACTCGACCGGTTAATTGAAACCGACGGCGTCGAAGGAACCGTTGGAATTGGACATACCCGCTGGGCCACGCACGGCGAAACGACCGATGTGAATTCCCACCCGCACGTCGGCGGGAACGGCGAAGTCGTGCTGGTTCACAACGGTGTTGTCGAGAACCACAGCTCGCTGCGAACACAACTACAGACGTTGGGTTACGTATTCCGCACAACCACCGACACCGAAGTCATTGCGCATCTGATCGCCCATCATTTGGAAAAGCGAATCGAAACCGATGGCGAAATCTGCACGCATGCAGCCTGCGTCGAAGTGGTGGAAACTGCGATGCGGAAGATCGAAGGAACATATGGAGTGGCCGTCCTGTTTCGCGATTGTCCCGACCTGATTGTCGCCGCCCGCGCTGGCAGTCCGTTGGTTGTCGGTATTGGCCGCGGCGAGTACTTTGTCGCCAGCGACGCCGGCCCGCTGGTGGGGTACACCGAGGAAGTGGTCTACCTCGCCGATCATGAGATTGTCGCCCTCACGTCCGAGAGCATCGACTTGCTGCATCGCGATGCGGGGAAGAAATCGCCGTCCATTCAGGTGCTCGATCAGGTGGTCGGCGATACCAGTCTCGGCGACTTTGAACATTACATGCTCAAAGAAATCTACGAGCAACCACAGTCAATTGAAAACGCCATGCGCGGTCGCTTCGACGAAAGTGAAGCGACGGCCATGTTCGGCGGATTGAACCTCGACCCACAGCAACTGCGGCACGTCGATCGGGTAGTACTGACCGCCTGTGGCACGAGTTGGCACGCCGGATTGGTTGGCGAGTACCTGCTGGAAGAATTCGCCCGCCTGCCGACTGAAGTGGAATATGCCAGCGAACTGCGTTACCGCAATCCGCCGCTGACCGACAATACGATGGTCTTCGCCATTACGCAAAGTGGTGAAACGGCCGACACATTGGCCGCCATGCGCGAGTGCAAGCGCAAAGGTCATCCCACGTTGGCCATCTGTAACGTGGTTGGTTCATCGATTGCCCGCGAAGCCGACGGTGGCATCTATCTGCACGCCGGTCCGGAAATCGGCGTCGCATCCACCAAAGCATTCACCTCACAAGTGACGGTACTCACGCTGCTCGCATTGTACCTCGGCCGGATGCGGCATCTCTCGTATCCTGCAGGTCGGCGCATGATCGACCAGTTGCGGGAAATGCCCGACAAACTTCGCAAAGCGATCACCTGCCACGACGCGGTTCGCGAAGTCGCTGAGAAGTATCACAGGTTTAACAACTTCCTTTATCTGGGGCGTCTGTACAACTTCCCGGTCGCCTTAGAAGGCGCGCTGAAGATGAAGGAGATCAGCTACATTCATGCCGAGGGCTATCCTGCCGCCGAAATGAAGCACGGGCCGATCGCCCTCGTCGATGAAAAAACGCCGAGCATTTTTGTCATTCCGCGCGGCGGGATTTACCCCAAGGTGATGAGCAACCTGGAAGAAGTGCGAGCCCGTTGCGGGCCGGTCATTGCCATCGCCTGTGAGGGAGACGACATGGTGGCCGATCTGGCCGACGATGTTATCTTCGTTCCCGACGTCGAAGAATACTTACAACCGCTGGTCACATCGATCCCACTGCAATTGCTGGCCTATCACGTGGCACTACTGCGCGAATGCAACGTGGATCGGCCACGGAATCTGGCCAAGAGTGTCACGGTGGAATAGCTGCCGGGTGACGACTGGCGACACGCCAGTGGCACACAGGCGGTGACAGGCTGCACGCAATCGGCCGATTCTGCGCGCTCCGGCCATGTCGCGGATTGATCGACGTGATACAATACTAAGTATCATAGCCGGGCGATCATCCCGGGCCGACCAACCAACGGTTCAGATGGCACGCGGCGCAACATCTGCTACGGAATCTACCATGAAGATTGTACTGGCCAATCCACGCGGCTTTTGCGCCGGCGTGAATATGGCGATTGAGTGCCTCGACGAAGTGATTCGCATCTTCGGGGCCGATATCTACGTCTATCACGAAATCGTGCACAACAAGTACGTCGTCGATCGATTCACGCAGCAAGGCGTGACGTTCGTCGATCAGGTTGCAGACGTGCCGGAAGAGGCGATTCTGCTCTACAGCGCCCACGGCGTTTCGCCCGAGATTCGCCAGCAGGCAAAGGCCCGGCGGTTGCACACCATCGATGCCACCTGTCCGCTGGTCACCAAGGTTCACATGGAGGCGATCCGCTACGCGCGTAGGGGATATCACATTGTCCTCATCGGACATGAAGGACACGATGAAGTGATCGGCACAATGGGTGAAGCGCCGGAAAGCATCACGTTGGTGGATTCGCCGGACGAGGTGGATCAGCTCGAGTTTCCAGCGGGAGCCGACATTGCTTACCTCACACAAACCACATTGAGTGTCCAGGAAGCGGGGCGCGTCATCGAACGGTTGAAGCGACGGTTTCCGCAGATTGAATCGCCGCCAAAAGAAGACATTTGCTACGCGACAACCAACCGTCAGGAAGCGGTCGCCGCGATGGCGCCCGATGCCGATGTCGTGCTGGTACTGGGCAGCCAGAACAGCTCCAACAGCCAACGGTTGGCGGAAATCGGCCGCGACTGTGACACGCCGGCCTATCTCATCGACGGTGCGCACGAACTCAACGCGGAGTGGTTTACCGGCTCTGACACAGTTCTTGTGACCGCCGGTGCCAGTGCGCCGGAGGTCGTCGTCGAGGAGTGTATCGACTGGCTTGCTGAGCGGTACGCCGCCGAAGTCGAACACGTGACGATTCGCGAAGAACACGTCAATTTCCCGCTGCCGAAGGAATTGCGCGAATTGCAGGGTAAGATATAGTACCCGGCCACGGTCAATTCTTCGATTGGGTGCATTGGCGTGTCGCCAGTGCAGGGCGATCGACACTGGCGACACGCCAGTGGCACCCGAATTGACCGTTTGCGGATTACGGCGGGCCGATGGACAAACCGGGGGAACTTTTTTGCCCGCGCGTCGTCCAACACATTTAACGTCTACACGTTAACACCTTCGAGCGTCGCTTGCGGTTAAACGCACCTTCGGTGATCTGCACCCCCAAGACCTCCACCAGAGTCTCCAAAACCAATCAGGAGTCAACAAATGTTTCGTATCTTCGCCTTGGTGACTCTGTTAGCAGCCGGTACAGCCGTTTCCGCAGGTGAAATTGGTTACGCTGAGGATTTCGCCCTCGCCAAAGACCGGACCAAGGCTCTCGAAAAGTTGATTCCCGGCACCGAAGACTATTACTACTACCACTGCCTGCACTATCAGCACACCGAGCAGTTCGACAAGGTCGATGACACGCTGAAAGCGTGGATCAAACGCTACAAGTACACGGCACGCGTGAAGGAAATCCAGAATCGACAAACTCTGTTGACCTACGCGAAGAATCCCCAAGCATCGCTCGCTTTCTTGCGGCAGCGGCTGGGGCTAACGTTCAATCATCAGCGTGAACGGCTTAATCAGAAACCGAATTTGCCGACCACCCTCGATCAGAAACTCATCGCCCGCGAAACCCTGACGGCCCGCGCTAATCGGACCTACCAGAACCTCAACGGTTTCGAGAACCGGGCGCTCGATTGGCTGGTCGCAACGCCACTCAATGCCGACCGCCGCCGCAATTTGTTGCAGCGATTGCAGCGCCCCGATCATGCCGGTCTGCCCAAACTCATCGTCGATGACCTGAACTACAAGTACAGCAAGAATTTCGGCTCGTTCGCAATCCATCGACAGTTGCTGCTCACACAACTCGATGACTGTCTGAAACTGAAACCCGATCTGCTCAATCAGACCGCGTTCGTTAACGCGTATCTGCAGCACGCCAACTCATTCGTCGCCGCATGCGGTGGTTACATCGATAGCCCGTTGCTGATGATCGATCCGGTCGCCCGCAATACGTACCAGCACATGGAGTACCGACCGCTGGTCAACGCCCGCGCACACCAACTGGGACGCCGCCGCAGAATTCTGAATGATCGGTTCGACCAACAGTATCACCGACTGATGAAACAGCTGACTTATCACCGTTCGTTGGACGACGTCGATTTGCTGGCGGTCACTTATTACATGCTGCTGCAGGACCGCGTCGATGAGGCGCTGCAGTTCTACGGCCGGGTGAATCCCGATAACCTGCAGACGAAACTGCAGTACGATTACCTTTCGACCTACGTCGATCTCTACACCGGCGACACGGCGGCGGCACGAATTATCGCCGCCAAGTACGCCGCGCATCCGGTTGATCGCTGGCGGAAGGCATTCATCGCTGTCATAGCACAACTCGATGAAATCGAAGGGGCCGACGTGCGACTGGTCGATACGAAAGCGCGAACCGAGACGCAAACCAAACTCGCCGCCAGCCAGGCTGGCTTCAACTTCAAGGTCGAATCGAAGCAGATCAAACTGAACTTCCAGAATCTCGAAAGAGTGCAGGTGAACTACTACCTGATGGATGTCGAGTTGCTGTTCAGCCGCAATCCGTTCGTGCAGCAACAGTCGGGCCAATTCGCCTACATCCGACCGGTTCTTCACCGATTTTAATGGGTGTTTTCAGCACGGTTTGAGTTTCAGTTTTCCACAGAAGAACAGGATGCGGGTGCGGTAGTTCGCAAAGTTGCGGAAGCCGCGGGCGTTCGACTTGATGGATT
>Ga0302133_10001562_pt1 | contig 14275 bp, 7 predicted proteins | sample CB9_331_MG_FD_203121 | JGI IMG/M metagenome (GOLD analysis project Ga0302133, IMG submission 203121) | Marine microbial communities from Western Arctic Ocean, Canada - CB9_33.1 | ecosystem: Environmental > Aquatic > Marine > Oceanic | place: Canada: Western Arctic Ocean | collected 2017-09-19 | reverse complement strand
AAGGTGCGGGTTGAAGCCGCCGCAATGATTGATGGCCCAGAAACATTCGAGGGCAAATTGGCCTTTGCCTTTCATCATTAAACTGGTGAGGCGGGGCACGATGGATTTATCGCGCCGATCGGCGAGCAGTCGTTGCGCGGTTTGGCGGTGCCATTTGTTGGGGTGCTTGAGGACGTTGATCAGTTCGCTGCTAGTGAGCTTCCCGAGGTTTGCGGGATTGTTGGGCTTCGCGCCCTTGGCGTGCATGCGGTAGATGCGGCCGCTGCTTTTGTGCCACGTGTCGCGCGGGTCGAGATGGCTCAGGCGACTGTCGTACCAATCGGCAAAATACACCGCGCCATCGGGGCCGGCTTTGGTGTCGACGATGCGAAACCATCGGTCGTCGGTGGTGACGAGCGGCGGCGTGTCGACGGTGCGGAAGGTCGAAGTGTCCGTGTAAAGTTTGCTCGCTTGCACACGATTGACCAGCGCCATGCCGGCGATGATGTGGCCCTCGTAGTTGGGCAGCGCGCCGCCTTCGTAAATGATTGTCGATTGCGGAAAGCGCGGCTTATAGCCCTCGTGCGCCATGTGTTGAAAAAAACCGAAGGCGTATGGGTTGATGAGCGGTCCGTGCTTGCCCCAGTTTTTGACGAAGCAACCGCCTTGCGGATAATGCACGCCGCGCGTGTTGCCGTGGTTGGTGCCGGAGAAGGTACGGCCGTTGCGATCGAAATCGAGGCAATACGTATTGCCGCCGCCCTCGGCGAAAACCTCAAAACGTTTGGTCGGCGGATGATAGCGCCAAATCGCCTGTCCAAGAAATTTGATGCCCTGAATCTCCGCCGTGCACGTGCTGCCGTGCGCGCCGTAAATCCAGCCGTCCGGCCCCCAGCGCAGGCTGTTCGCGCCCGAATGGGTGTCCTCCAAGCCGAAGCCGGTGAGGTGCACCGTCGGATCGCCATCGGGAATGTCGTCGCCATTTTTGTCCGGATAAAAAAGCAAGTACGGCGGCATCAGCACCCAAGCCCCGCCGCGACCGGTGATGACGCTGCGCGCCATGTTCAGACCGTCGAGGAAGGTTTTGTGTTTGTCGAAAACACCATCGCCATTGGTGTCCTCGTGAATGGTAATTTTGTCTTTGCCGCGAAAATGATTCGGCGGCGGCGGCGGCACTTTGTCGTACACCGCGCGGAGATATTTATCGTACTCCAGAATTTTGATGCCCGCCGGAAAGGGATACTGCAAATACTGCGTCACCCACATCCGTCCGCGTTCGTCGAAATACATATTGAGCGGCTGCGCCACCGCCGGTTCGTGCGCCACCACCTGCATCGCCAGCCCCTCGGCCATCTTCAGCTTCTTGATGCCCTCCGCCGGCGTGGAAGGCTTCGACCCATCCGTCAACGCCCCGCGCCCCTTAAAATTCTCCACAAACGGTTTGAGCGTGTCGCCAAACTTTCCCTTCGGCTTGTCAGCCGCAGCCAAAGCAAACGCAATCGTGAGAAAAAAAACAGTGGTCAAACGGTGCATCCGCCGATTGTGACGCACCCCCGCTGTGCGTCAAAGAAATAACCCCGCCCCGCAGTATAATTGCAAAGCTCGGTAACATCCCCGCATCATCCGCCAAGGCCAATGCCGAGCGTGGCAACGGCCTCATCGTTCACGGAAATGACTTCGCCACCCTCGGCGAAGCCCTCGCCGGCCGTGGAAATGCCCTCGCCCTCATCGGCAAAATACCCGCCTAAACCAGAAACCATGTTCGTTTGGTTCGATTCCAATCCGTCGCCAAATCTTCATTTAATCCCGTAAAAACAGTCTTATTATAAGAACAGCCTCTCCTAAAACAGCCAAAGTGATAACAATAATGATAACGGATTTGACGGTGTCCTTGTCGTTATCTACAGCGCTCGGTGTCAATAATGACGGACGGAAATAGAAACTGAAGTGTATTCGCTCGGTCAGCGACTAGCCTGAAAATGAACTCGGTCACCCGTTAGCCATCGCACCTTGGGAAGGACCCGGCCGCCTCTTATCCAGCCTCCCCAACGCTTGCCCCAACAGCATTTACACCAGAGCCGGTGAGGCGTAGGGCGGCGGGGCGGGCCCATCGTAAAGGTGAAGGCAAGCCGGACGTGCCGCAAAATGACACTAAAAATACGCAAATAAGCGACACGAAATAATCGTAATTATCTGGGGATTCATCTACCACTTCCCCGAGCAGGAACTGATCCTGCTTATTTAACTTAGTTAAGGAGAAGAATTGATGACCAAAAAGACCGATGACGTGGAGGCCGTGGAGAATCTCGGCAAAGCAAGGGATGCGATCGTATCTGAACTACGCAAGACGATCGTGGGCATGGATGACGTGATCGACGAGCTGATGATCTCCATCTTCGCGCGTGGCCACTGCCTGCTGGTGGGTGTGCCCGGTCTGGCGAAAACGCTGCTGGTCAGCTCTTTGGCTGAGACGATGTCCTTGGGGTTCAAGCGCATCCAGTTCACGCCGGACCTGATGCCTTCCGACATCACCGGAACCGAACTGCTACAGGAGGATCCCGAAACGCACCAGCGTAGGTTCAAGTTCCAGAAGGGCCCCGTTTTCACCAACTTGCTGCTCGCCGATGAGATCAACCGGACGCCACCCAAGACGCAGGCCGCGCTGCTCGAAGCGATGCAGGAGAAGCGCGTCTCTTCCGGAGGCGAGGACTACAAACTCGACGAGCCTTTCTTTGTTCTCGCCACCCAGAACCCGATCGAGCAGGAGGGCACCTACCCGCTGCCCGAAGCCCAGCTCGACCGCTTTCTGTTCAACATCATGGTCAAGTACCCAAGCCATACGGAAGAGCTGGATATTGTGCGCAGTGTGACGACTGATGAAGAACCCGAGCTCAAAGAGGTGGTCGACGCTGCCTCTATCCTCGAGTTTCAACATGTGGTCAGGCGGATTCCGGTCGCCGAGCATGTTGCCGAATATGCGGTGTCGCTGGTGCGGGCGTCACGCCCCGACGAGGCGGAAGCGCCGGAATTTGTGAAGAAGCTCATGGCCTGGGGTGCCGGCCCGCGTGCCTCGCTGAACCTGATTCTCGCTGGCAAAGCGCGGGCGGCCCTGCGTGGCCGCTGCCATGTTTCGATCGACGATGTGAGGTCCCTGTGTCTGCCGGTCCTGCGCCATCGCATCATCCCCAACTTCGCGGCGCGCTCGGAGGGCGAGACCTCCGACACGCTGATCGCCAAGCTCATCGAAGCCGTTCCAGCGGACGAGAAACTGCTCAAGAAGAAGGTTGGCTAAGCACGCCTGCCCCCCTCGAAAAATGTCCGAGCATCTGCCAGATACCAACTACTTCGACCCCGAGTTGCTGCAGCGCTTGGGCGATCTCGAACTCGTCGCGCGCGAGGTGGTGGAAGGCTTGCGGGTGGGCAGCCATCGCAGTCCGCTGCGTGGTTTCAGCACGGAGTTTGCGCACCACCGGCCGTATTCGCCGGGCGACGCCTTGCGCACTATCGACTGGCGGGTGTTCGGCCGCACCGACCGTTACTACACCAAGCTCTACGAGGCGGAGACCAATTTCGACTGCCATCTGTTGATCGATGCCAGCGCGTCGATGAACTACGGCTCAGGGAAAGTTAGCAAGCTGGAGTACGCCAAGTTTCTCGCCGCCTCGCTCGCCTATGTCGTGCTCAAGCAGCGCGATTCTGTCGGGCTTTCGGTGTTCGACTCCGAGGTCCGCGCCTACCTGCCGCCGCGTTCGGCGATGGGGATCATCCTCGAGATCGACAAGCTACTGCGCGACATCAAGCCGACGCCGAGGACCCGCATCGCGAAGCAGTTGCATGACATCGCGCTGATGATGAAGCGCCGCTCCATGGTGGTGCTGATCTCGGATCTATTCTCCGACGTGGATGACATCCTCGCCGGTCTCGACCACCTCCGGTTTGACGGGCACAACGTGGTGGTGCTTCACACGCTCGATCCCTACGAACTCGAGTTCCCATTCGATGGCACCTGGCGTTTTGAGGGACTCGAAGGAGAAGAGCCGCTTACGACGCAGCCGCAGCGGATCCGTGACGACTACCTTGCCAGCTTCGGTGAATACATGGAGTTGCTGCGCGCCGGATGCGTGGCCGCCCACATTGACTACACCACCGTCGATACTTCCCGGCCGCTCGATACGGTGCTGAGCGAATTCTTCCACCAGCGCGAGTCGATGATTAACGGCGGATCCGCCGCAGCCCGCCCATGAGCTTCTTAAATCCACTGCTGCTGTTCGCTGCGATCGGGGTGAGCCTGCCGATCCTCGCGCATCTGCTCAACCGCCAGAAGGTCAAGCGCACCGATTGGGCGGCGATGCAGTTTCTCAACCGTAACGTACGCGTCCGCTCACGGCAGTTGCGTTTGCGCGACATCATTTTGCTCTGCCTCCGCTGCCTAGCGATCCTGCTGTTGGTGGCGGCTCTCGCGAAGCCGTTCATGGAAGACGCGGAAGAGGTGCCCTCGGGCATCGGTGAGAGCCGGACGGGCGTCGTCATCGCGCTTGACGCCTCTTACAGCATGGCGCACAGCGACGGCACGTCCACGCGCTTCGAGCGGGCGATCGAAAAGATCGGGATGATCACCGAGAATATCCATCCGGGGGATCCTGTCAGCCTGGTCCTCCTCGGCGCCGGGCAACGGGTGCTCGCGCGCAACGTGGCGTTCGATGCTGAGCACTTCGACGAGCTGCTTTCGTCGGCACAGGTAAGCCCGGAATCGCTCGACCTCGATAGCGTTCCGAAGACGCTGAAGGCGCTGGCCGAGTCGATGGACGCGCCGCAGAAAGAGATTTACTTCGTGACCGATATGCAGACGCGCGACTGGCAGGAGCAGCCCGCGTGGTTGGGCGCGGCATTTGAGAACCTGGCCGAGAGCGCCTCGACGACCATCGTTCCCGTGCTCGGCGGCAGCGACAACCTGGCGATCACTGGCCTCGAACTCGTTTCCGGCGTGCTCCGTGAGAACACGGTGGCTCGGTATCGTGCGACGGTGCGCAACTGCGGGACAAACCCTGTCAAGAATGTTCAGGTCAAGGGGCGAGCCGACGGCATCACGGTCGATACCAAGACGATTCCCTCGATTGCGCCGGGAGCTTCAGAGACCGTCTCGCTATTCGTTCATTTTCGCAATGCCGGTCCGGTGCGCATCAGCGCCGAGTTGGAGGCGGACGCGCTGCTCGAGGATAACACTCGCCGCACAGTGGCGATTATCCGCGATAAGGTTTCCGTGCTGAGTGTCGAAGGTGAGTCTGGCGGTTCCGGCAGCTTCATCGCGGCGGCGCTACGGGCGCGCGGTGGCGGTTCGGGTCAGGAGAATCTCTCGGTGCAATCGGTGCCATGGATCGACCTGCCGAGCCAGGATCTAGCGGATTTCGATGTCGTGATTCTTCAAAATGTTCCCGACATCACTCCCGAGCAGGCACGCGCTTTCGAAAGCTATGTCCGCGCTGGCCACGGCCTGATTTGGTTCGCAGGCGATCACGTCGATGCAGTCGCTTGGAACAAGCGTTCGGCGCTCGACGGGGTGTCTCTGCTGCCGGCGGTGATCGAACAGACGGTCAGCACCAGCGATGCGCTCGGGGTGGGTAGGCCGCTCGACCCGACCATGCCTGATCATCCCGTCTGTCGGCCGCTGCGCTCCCTCGCGGAGGATCTGCTCAGCGAAACGCGTTTCCGCAAAGTGTTGCAGGTCAAACCCGCCGCCAGCAGTTCGACGATTCTTTCCCTCGCCGGCACGGCTGCCCCCTTGCTCTTGGAACACTCGGTCGGGCGCGGACAGGTGTTCATGTTCACAACCTCTGCAGATTCTGCTTGGAACAACATGGCCGTCACGCCGGTTTTTCCCATGATCCTGCAACAGATGGTGACCTACCTGACCGCACGTGAGTTCGAGACACCGCGCCTAGTGGGCGATTCCCTTTCGTTGTCCTACGTCGATCAACCCGATGCCAGCGAGGCCGTCTTCGACACGCCTTCAGGAGACACGATCGCCGTCCCCGTTCTCGAGCATCGCAATCAGTATGTGGCTTTGTTAGACCACGCCGGAGAATCTGGCTTCTATCTCGCACGCGTCAGCCTGCAAGCACCCGGCATGCCGGTCGCGGTCAACGTCGATACTGCGGAATCGGACGTCCGCAGTCAGTCCATGGCCGAGGTGGCCCACCGATTCGAAGAGTCGGATATTGTGGTGGCTCAGTCCGAAGCAGACCTGCTCGACGCCGTGGGGCAATCGCGCACCGGGCGGTCGTTCTGGTTCCTGCTTCTGCTGTCTGTCCTCGGGCTGCTGGTCATCGAGAGCCTTATTGTAGGCCGCAAACCGAAACGGTCAGCGGCGAAATCAAACTCAACCCCGCCCACCGCGGCGAACACTTAGATGCTAGCTTTAATTTTTACTGACGGACAAATCGAAGGACTCTTCTGGGCGCGACCGGTCTCGACGGCTGTCGTGATCTCGGCCTTTGTCGCTGCTTTTGTCCTGACCTTCTTCCTCTATCGCCGGCGACAGGAATTGCCGTTTGGGATTCGCATGGTGCTCGCCGGTTTAAGGCTGCTGGCATTGTGCTTGATCGTGGCTGCCGTGTTCGAGCCGACCGCGACGGTGGTGCAGACCCACAGCGAGAAACGCCGCCTGCCGATTCTGGTCGACGTTTCACAGAGCATGTCCGTTAAAGACCAACGCAAGCGTTCCGAGGATATCGGTGAGGCAGCGGTGGCGCTCGGGATCCTACCACTTTCTTCGACGTCGGAGGACGTGAAGCGCAGCGCCATGGCGCTCGACGGCAAGCAGCGTGTGGCGGTCGATTCGGCTTCGCGTCTCGATCTGGCAACCAGCCTGCTCTCGAAGTCCGCGCGGGAGATGCTCGAAGCGCTCGACGCTGATCTCGATGTCAGTTACTACGCATTCGGCGAAAATTTACAACGCTTGGGCAAGAGCGAGATCAAAAAATCACTGGCGGCGCTGCGGCCCGACAGCCCGGAAACTTCCATCGGCGCGGCTCTCGAAGCGCTGGCGAAGACCGAACGCGGTGTGCCCCTCGCCGGCGTGGTGTTGATTTCGGATGGACTGGACTCTTCGTCGCGTCGCACCGAGTCGGTGGTCCGTGATTTTGGCACTCGTGGCATCCCAGTTTACACCGTCCCAGTTGGCATCGTCGATCCCGATGATGTCTCGATCCGCAACGTCATCATGCAGGACGTCGCCTTCACCGGTGACAAAGTCCCCGTCCGCGTCCAATTGCAGTCCAAGGGATACGAGAAACGCACCGCCGAGCTGACGGTGAGCCTCAACGGGCGAGGCATTGCCCGGCAGAGCGTCACCTTCGAAGGTGGGCTGCAGTTCGAGGAAATCTTTTTTAACGTCGACGTCACCGAGAGAGGCGCGGCTCGGATCGTGGTGGAGATCGAAGCGTTTTCCGACGAGTCCACGGCGGCGAACAACCGCGTGGAGCGCAGCGTCCGGGTGGTCAACGAGAAAATTAATGTACTCTGCATAGAAGGCAGCGCCCGCTGGGAGTTCCGCTACCTGCGCGCCATGCTGAAGCGCGACCCGCGCATCAATGCGACCTTCATCGGCACACGCTCTCAACCAGAGCTGGCGCAGAACTCGTCCGAATATATCGCCGAGTTTCCGGAAGACCGCGAAGAGGCCTTCGCCTACGACCTAGTGATCCTCGGCGATGTCGATTCGAAGTTCTTCTCGGCCGAAGCATTCCAGCGCTTGGATGAACTTATCCGGGAGCGCGGTGGATCTTTGCTTATGCTTTGTGGACCGCGCTTTGCGCCGGCCAGCTATGCTGGGACGCCGGTGGAACGCATGCTACCGGTCCGCTTCGACCCCGAGGCCGAATGGGAAGATATCGATGGAAGCGTTTACCCGGTACTCACGCCCGAAGGTCGCAGCAGTCTCGTCATGACGCTGGAAACGGACCGGGCCGAGAACGATCTCGTCTGGAGCCGGGTCGCACCGCTCTACCGCGTTCCGCCGTTGCTCGCCCCACGCCCCGGTGCTACGGTGCTGGCCGAGCTTTCCGACACTCAATCCCGCGCCGACCGTTACCCGCTGGTAGCGTGGCAGCGCTACGGCGCTGGAAAATGCATGATGATGGCGACTGATCGACTCTGGCTGCTGCGCTTCAAAACCGGCGACAAATACCACTGGCGCGTCTGGTCCCAGTGCGTGCAATTCCTCACCCTTTCGCGGCTCATGGGCGAGCATAAAAAAATCCGTATCGAGACGGATCGCGCCACCTATCCGGTCGATGGCCGTGTCATGCTCTACGCGAGCCTGCTCGACGACGACTACGAACCGCTCATCCAGCCAGGATTTGAAATCGAGGTCAGCGCGCTGAACATTGACGGGACTGCGGGCGATCCACAGCTCGTCACACTGCGCCCGGACAAGTCGAACCCCGGACTCTATGAGGGCTACTTTTCACCGCCGAGCGAGGGCGGTTACCGCGTCGAGGTCAACGCGAACGATCGTTCGCGTTCAAACGCCACCGAGTTTCAAGTCGCTGATCTTAGGCCGGAACTGGCCAACACCGATATGCAGATGGATCACTTGCGCCGGATTGCCGAACTGTCCGGCGGGGAAGTCCTGAGTGCCTTGGAGTTCCAGAAACTTTCCGCGTTACTCAAACGCGAACCGCACACCACCACGGTGCGCATCGATCGCCCCTTGTGGGACAATAGTCTGGTCGTCCTCGTTCTGGTCGCCCTGCTCGGATTCGAGTGGATTATACGGAGAAGATACGACCTGCGCTAATAAAAATGATTAACCCAAGTAAACTTAAGTCGCGCCTCTGCAGAGTGCACCGCAGAGAACAAGAATTGAACCTGACGATGGGATTGCTGTTGCTATGCAACTGGATTGCACTCCTGTTCCTCGTGGGGTTTGCGATCGACTGGCTCATCGGCCTGCCCATGTGGGTCCGGATGATCATCCTTGTCCCACTGTTAGTGTTTCCGATCGCCCAGGCGTGGCGGAGCGGCTGGCGCTTCTTCAGACCCAGGTTCAGTTCTCCGCGCACCGCCCTCAAGGTGGAGGCCCACTATCAAAACCTCGAGAGCCTCTTGGTGTCGGGTGTGCAGTTTTCTGCCCCCGGTGCTGTCTCTGAAAGTTCCGTAGCGATGGCCGCGCTTACCGTCGAACGGGCGAATGAAGCGGCAGATCAAGTTGAGGCCGAAAAGGTGATTCCTTTCAAACCCATCGGTGTGCCGGGACTTTTCGGCGCTCTGTTGTTGGTCTCGCTCTGTGTGTTTGCAGCGATTGATTTCCCATTGTTCAAAACGGCCGCGACGCGTCTGTTCACTCCATGGGTAGCCATTGAATACCCGACGCGCACCCAGATCGAGCTGATGGCTGGAGAGCGGATTGTGAAGGAAGGGGAGGGCTTAAGCCTGGTCGCCAAAATTTCGGGCGAGATGCCGGACAGCGCCAAGATCATCTTACGTACCGGCAAGGGTAAACCGCGCGAACGCAGCTTGGCGATCACGGACGGTGTCTGCGAGTACGAGGCAAAGACCGTGTTTCGCAGCTTCGATTTCCGTATTTCCGCCGGTGATGCCCGCAGCCCTTGGCAGACCGTGCGCGTGATCTCGGCACCGCGGATCGAGCGTGCCGAAGTGACTCTCGAGTTTCCTGAGTACACCCAGCGTCCGGCCGAGACCGTCGAAGCGCTCACGCTCACCGTGCCGGAGGGGACGACGATCAAGTGGAAGCTATCGCTCGATCGCTCGGTGGACGAGGCCGAGTTCCGCCCTGCCGAAGGCGAGGCGCAAGCGTTGGTCATCAGCGCGGACGGCCGCTCGGTCACGATGCAAGAGGTGGCCTCCGAGTCACGCTCCTACAGTTTCGGATGGGTGGACAAGCAACACGGCTTCACTTTTTCTAGCCCGCGTCACTACCTGCAGGTGGCACCCGACCGGGCGCCCAGCGTCGATCTCACTTCGCCCGCCGGAAACTTGTTCGCGACGCTCGAGCGCAATCTCGACTTCGCCTTCCGCGGCCGCGACGATCACGGCATCGGCGAGGTCGCCATCGTCTACCGGCTCAACAAGGCCGGGGAGAAGAAGGTTGCCCTGCCTGCACCGAAGCTGAGCGACGGGAGTGAGCAACGGATCGACTGGAACTACCGCGACGCTCTGCCGGACCTCGCGATTGGCGAGACCGTCACCTTCGCGATCGAATTAGCCGACCGCTACCCAGGCGCGGATGGACCGCACCGGGTGCGCTCGGATGCCCGGAGGGTGCAGTTTTTGTCGAAGGAGGACTACCTGGCACGGATCGAGAAGCAGAAGCGCCGCCTGCTCAATCAGATCCGCATCATCTACCGCGAGGAGCGCGGGGTGCATGCGCTCATCCGTTATCTTGATCCCTCCGCCGCCGTCTTCGTCCAGACCTGCCAACTGGAGGCGGTGCGGCAGGATCTGATGCGCGAACGCCTCGGCGTGATCCGCGCCCGCATCGATGTCCTGGTCGGCGACCTGGCGGCCAACAAGGTGTCCGAGGAGACCGAGAGCGCGGCGCTGGTCGAGCTGGGCAGTGAGTTGGAGCGGATCAGCGACGAGCATGTCCGCCGTGCGGCATCGCTGCTGCGGGGACTTGCCGCGGTGGACGATGGGAGAGGGAAGACCCGGAACCCGGCGCCAGCGATCGATATGGTCAACAGTTCAGCGCGCGAGCTTGGCCTCGTGGTTCTCCAACTCGGATTCGCGGAGGCCTCGGACGTCATGGCGCGCGAACTGCACGCCACGGCACAAACCCAAGCGGCCCTGCGGTTGCAAACCATCCTCGGAGAAGATGGGGATGCTGCCGCTAAAAACCAGCTGGCGGAAACGCAGGCTCGTCTTGCCCGCGAAACGGCCCGTCTCCTCGCAGCCACGCCCCGCAACAAGGAAAGCACCAGCGCCGATGCGATCGTGGCGTTCAATCTGTCCCGCCTCGTCAACGGCCTTGTCCGCTCGGGCGCCGACGCCAAGATGCACGAGGCCGCCGCGCTCGTTCCCAAAGGCGAAGGAGAAAAGGCAGCCCGCCTGCAGGCCGAAGTGATCGCCGCCCTGTTGCGCGCGGAGTTCCGGTTGCGGCGCGGGGCCGAATACGAAGCGCTGACGACAGCCCGCGACTTTTTCAGCGCGCAGGCCGCCGGGCAGAGGCAGTTGCGAGAAGAGAGTGCGGCCTTGAACGTGGAGGAGTTTGCCGGGGAGCAGTCCGCGATCGCTGGATCCCAGTCCACCCTGCGGCGGCAACTGCGACTGCTCCTGATGCCGGAGATCCCCGCGCATCGCCCCAGGCTTTTCGATGTCGTCGTACCCGCCGCGCCACCGGTTAACGATTTGCTGACTGCCGCCGAAAGCGCCCTGCAAACGGCCTTGGCGCAGATCGAATCCGGAGATCGAGAGGCTGCGGCCGCTCACCAACAAGGTGCCGAAACCGCCTTTACGAAGCTGGCTGAAATCACCCGTGGGAGAATGGCGGCCATGACCGAGCAGGAGCAGATGAAGGCTTCGGTCAACAGTTTCGGGAAACAGGCGGCGCAGTTGTTCATGCTTGAGGAGCGTTTGCTGGTGCTACTCGAGCAGGTGGAGGACGCTGCTGACGATGAGGTTAATACCGCAGGCCTTACCACCTTGAACCAGACCTTGGCCGAGGATGCGGAGGGCCTTCGCAAGACCATCGCCCTCTGGAACGACTCGCAAGGGGCGCCCAGCGAAGATTATCTGCCACTACTAGACGCCCTCGCCTGGGTCGCGCGTGCCGTGAGCGCCGCCAGCCCATTGCTCAAGGACAACGAACCAGACGATGCCATCGAGCTTCAGGAGCAAGCGCTCGACCTGATCGAGGAGGCCACCTCCTTGATCGAGGAACTGACGATCACACGTTCCGCCTTCGCCAGCGTGCTCGAGAACACCGGAAACGCACTCGCCCCGAGCCTGCTGCTCGCCGAGATCGAAGACGAGCAAGTTAATCTGACCGCCGTCACCGAAAAGGCGGAGCCGGAGGAGCATGCGGACCTGATAGTACCGCAGAAGAACTTGATCCACGCGGTGGACGCGGTGGTGAGCTCCCTCGACCCCCTGGCGCACAAAATCGAATCCGGGACGGTGTTCATCTTTGCCAAAGAAGACATGGACGCCGCCGCGATCGGTCTGGAGGAGGACGATATTGAGGATGCGCTCGACGCGCAATCCTTCGTCGTCGAGTCGCTGCAGGAGCTACGGGCGAAGGTCGACAAGGTCACCCCGGAGTATCGATACGTCCGCGAGGTCACCGAGTTCCTGTACGAGGTGGTGCCGCAAAGCGCCGTGATCCGAACCGGGATGCGGCAACTGCAGGAGAAGGGTGAAGGCGCACCGGACGCGGGCGCTTTGAAGAAGAAGGCCGAGCAGTTCGGCAGCGACTTGCGGAAGCTCACCGGCGAGGAACGCTACGCCGCCACCGCGAGTCATTTGATTCGAGCGATCGATTCGGCGGGATCCGAAAGCGAGTTCGAAGAGGCCCTCGACGCGTTGATCGCCGATACCGAGGATTTGCAGTTGTTGATGAAGAACCTCGCCTACCTGATCACGCCGCCACCGACCGGTGGCATCACCGAAGAGCCGACGGCCGAGGTCAAAATGATCCACCAAGCGCTGTCGGTCTCAGCACACCACAAAGACCTCTCGCGAAAGACCCATGCCGCCGCCCCGGAGGAGATCGCCGGCCTCGCCGAACAACAGCGCGAACTCGCAAGCCAGTGCAAAGCCCTCTTCCCGCCACCTGCGCCGCATCCCAACATCGCCGCAGCCCACCGCCACCTTGCCGAAGCTGCCGCAAAGTTGAAGTCCGGCGACCGTGACGCGACGATCACCAGCCAGAATCTGGCGGCCGATGCGCTGCGCTACTTCATCCTCGAGTATGCGCTAAAGTATGTCGACGTGCCCCCACCGGCTCCACCGGAACCGGGCTCACCATCCGACGATGCCGAGCCCGATGACAGCGAGTTGCAACTTTTCCTGCCCGGTGCCCTCACCGGAGAGCGTCCCAAGGGCGGGCGCCTTGAATGGCAGGTGCTCGGACGTCGCGACCGCGCCGCATTAAATGAAAACTTCGCGCGCGAGTTGCCCCTCGAATACCGCGCCATCCTCAAGGACTACTACGAAAGGCTAACGGAATGAAAAATCTCTTTACCCGGTGTCTGGTCATCTTGGCCTTCGTTTGTTTCGCGTTCACGCCGCCGCTCCATGCGCAGCTTCCCGGATCCGGTGACGGCGCGCCCGAGCTGAGCGCCGCTGCGTCACGCGCCATCGACAAGGGCCTCGCCTATTTGCTTACCGTCCAAAAAAAGGACGGATCGTGGGATAGCAACGGGGAGGGTGGCCATGCGGTGGGCATCACTTCGCTCGCCCTCATGGCGTTCATGTCGAAAGCGCATTTCCCCGGCTTCGGCCAATACGGGGATCAGTTGGACCGCGGCATGAAGTGGTTGCTGAAGCAGGCCAGGGAACGGCCGGACGGTTACCTGGGAACGGTGATGTACGAACACGGGCTCGCCACGCTCGCGCTCTCCGAGCTGTGGGGGATGGCGCGCGATCCGGAGGATGATGACGCGATCCAGAAGGCGCTCGAGAAAGCCGTCGATGTCATCCTCCGTTCGCAGAATCCCGGTGGGGGGTGGCGCTACCAACCGCAGGCGGACGGCGGCGAGGACACCTCCTGCACGCAGACGGTCTTCCACGCCCTGGCCTCGGCCCGCCAGGCCGGGATCTATGTCCCCAACGAAACGATCGCCAAAGTGGTCAAATATTTGGAACGCGCGCAGGATCCCGCGACCGGAGGCTTCACCTACACGCCGGGGGGAAATAAGAAAGTGACCGCAGCCTGTACCGCCGGTGGCGCCTACATCGCGCAACTCGCGGGGCAGCGGGACACCGAAATGACCGATGCCGCGCTGCGCCATCTGAAGAGCCTCGCGCCCGGGATCATCACCGGTGGCGGGAGTTACTACTACTACACCCATTACTACGCCATCCAGGCCATGGTGCAGGCGGGCGACGATGAATACGCCAAGTGGTATCCGCTTGTCCGGGACGCCTTGATCAGTCGGCAGAAGGACGAGGGTGCCTGGGACAAGGGGCGCGGGCACGGGGGAAGCTCATACACAACTCCGATGGCGATCATCATCCTGGCGACCCCGCATCGCTACATCCCGATTTATCAGAGGTGAGAAGCATGATTATGCCAAGAAACATAATCAAGTTCTGCAACTGCATTATATGCTTGGCC
>Ga0302133_10001561_pt1 | contig 14275 bp, 5 predicted proteins | sample CB9_331_MG_FD_203121 | JGI IMG/M metagenome (GOLD analysis project Ga0302133, IMG submission 203121) | Marine microbial communities from Western Arctic Ocean, Canada - CB9_33.1 | ecosystem: Environmental > Aquatic > Marine > Oceanic | place: Canada: Western Arctic Ocean | collected 2017-09-19 | reverse complement strand
GAAGTGGTCGCGTCGGATGTTGCAATCACGGTTACAAGGGGGCCCCGAGGTAACGCGATGGCAGAGCACGTCGTGTCGTTCATGCTGGCTCTAGCTCGACATCTTCCAGGGGCAGTTCAAGATCAGCAGCAGCGCCTATGGAACGTCGACCGAGTCACCGTTGAAAACCCGAATGTGGAGCTGAAGGGCAAGACTATCCTGGTCATGGGCGTCGGAGGTATCGGCAGCGCGCTCGCTCGCATGTGCAAGGCGGGATTTCAGATGCGTGTGCTCGGCTTGAGCCGCACCACCAGCGGCGATCCCCATGTGGATGAGTACATCGACCGCTCTGGTCTACACGGCGCTCTGGCCGAAGCCGATTTCGTCTGCCTTGCGCTGCCCGCCACGCCTGCGACCGACGGCATCATGGACGCGGACGCCATCGCCGCAATGAAGTCGACGGCGTATCTGATCAATGTCGCCCGAGGCGCGCTTATCGACGAGGCAGCGTTGGTTGATGCGTTGAACGCTGGACGGATCGCGGGTGCCGCACTCGACGTGCTGACGGAGGAGCCTGCATCGGCCGACAGCCCATTCTGGGACCTGCGCAACGTCATCATCACACCTCACAAATCAGCCATCACGGACAGAATCCTCGGTGATTCCATGGAATATTACGTCGAGAACATTCGCCGGTTTGGAGAGGGCGAGCCACTCATGGGCATGGTCAACAAAGAAGCTGGCTACTAGCTGAGAGCCAGCAGGAACTGCCTACGTTCGCCCAGCGTCGGCCATCATTGCGGCGAAACGCGCACGCGTCGTCGGGCCGTCTCCGCAGGGGTCGGTAGCGTCACTACCTTCGACTCGCCTGATCCATAACGCTCGCTCGTCAGCGCTGATCAACTGCTCTGGCCCGAAGTCGAGGGACTCGCCGTCGTCGAAAATCCTGGACATGGCGAGTCGTTGCGTCGCCATGAAGTCTGGACTCCACACTGGCACGTCGATTAGCCATGTCAACGGCACGCCGTCGGAGAGCAGGTCGCGCTGAAAAACGCGGAGCATGTCGGTATCGCTATGAACGGTCTTCGGCGTCTGGCCGGTGCCTATGCAAAAAGCCGCCAAGGTGCCAGCCGCCTCGCCGATGTTCCACTCGACCGGATGTAGTCGGTAGCAGCCGTTGGTGATGTGCGTCGTGCCGATGTTCTTGTTCGCCGCGATCAGATTTCGCATGCGCACGGGTATCAGCGCGCCTAGAGGTATCTGAAAGGGCTTCGTACGAGTGCTCGTGCCGACGTCATCGGCGCCCGCCTGGTGAATGTCGATGGGGTACCAGCCGATGCCGACCGAGTCGTCGAAGTGCGTTGCTCGCTCGCCCGGGTTGTGCGCCACGGCAACGTCCTGCTCGACGACCGTCTTGATAGCTTTGATCCGGCGCGATTCACGGATGTAGGGGTACTTCGAGAGGCCATCAGGACTGCCCATTACGTCCGGTCTCAGGCGGATATTCGCGTGACCGCCGTCATCAGCCTCCGATTGCAGCCAGTGGGCGAAGCCGAGGCTCACGCGCTTGGCGTCCTGTAGAGCTTTCGCCAACTGCTCCGGCGTCTGGTCGGTAAGAGGCACGTCACGGTAATCGTTGCCCGGCCAGTTAAACACGGTCACGTCGTTTTCGTAGTTGTCAGGGAACTGCGCCGCCTCGACGAGCCGCCGGTACTTCCACAGCGGCCCCTTCGTACCCGGCCTCTCCTCGAAAACGTGATAGTCCAGCCAGCCCGACTCCTCGCCGTAGATCTCGCCGCCGTGGACGTGGATGCGGAGCGAGTAGGGCTGCGACTTCCTGTACTCGTCGTACTTATCCGGTTTCGCGATACGGTTGTCTTCGCCGTCGGGCCTGCGCTCCATGACGAAGGTATAGGTGCAGCTTTGCACGCAGTGAGACATCCCCCGCTCGGGCTGTGCGTGCGGCTCGCCGGTCTCAGCAACGCTCTCCGCGCCGGAAACATACTCGGTGCCCGTCAGCGGTAGCAGGTCGCCCAATTCCGTAGCGTCCAGCAGGTAATCGAAGCTGAAACGAGTGTAGCTGCCGTCGTCGAGGTTTATTGTTTTCAGCGAGGTGACACGGTCGTCCTCGACAATGGCTTCGACAGCCTTGGCACGCAAGAATATTTGAACCTGCCCGGTCTCGACAAAGGGTGACAAAAATCCGTCGATGACTTGCAGAGCAACGCGGGGCTCGAAGGCGATGCGGCTCACCCAGGATGTGCCAGGACTGAAGGGCCCGCTGAGGTCACGCTCCGAAGGAAGCGCGCGATAGTGGTCGCGGATCGACTCGCGCAGTTCGTAGTAGCTGCGCGTGCCGCCGAAGTCCTCGATGTGCTCGTGCTCGTCCAGGGCCGACACCCCCTGCGAGGTTATCTGCCCACCAAGCCAGTCGGTCTCCTCGACCAGGCACACCTTTTTCCCACGGCGAGCCGCCGCCAAGGCCGCCGATACGCCGCCCATTCCCCCTCCGACCACCAGCACCTCGCATTCCACGCCGCGGGCAGGTGCGTCGTGATCGACCTCCACTAGCGCGACCAGCGGATCGCCTGTAACGGGCACCCGCATGGCGTCCAGAACAGTGCTTTCGCGTCCCATGTGTGGCTCCTGACCGCGGATGGTGAGTTTGGCGGCTAGTGTATGGATGGTCGTGTGGGCAGGTCAAATGGGGGAAGGTAATCTTCGGCGATTGCCCCACCACCAGGGCGGGCACGGGGGCACCGCCCCTACAGACTTGCCGTGTAGTCTCGGGCCGTATACTGTCGGAGAAGTGTATGGCCATCTATCTTGTAGGGGTCGTGCCCCCGTGCCGACCCCCGGTAAGCCTGTCGAAAGGTGAGTTCTCGACGACAACGTTGTTTGCCAAACCTGTGATTCGATCCTTCCCAGGAAGGACACCAACGGGCTGTGAAAAACTACTCGATCCGCCCGGTCGCCCTCAGCAGCGTTTCCTGCACGAGCAACTCGTGTCCGATCGAGCGGTCGGGCTGCCGCTCGCCGCCGATGGCCGACAGGAAGCTTTCCAGTTCACGACCATATAGCGGATGGCGTGTCTCTTCGGGGAACGTTACGGTCTGCACTCCCTGCTCGTAACCGTCCTGCGCTTCGGCGAGATTCAGCCGGATGGAGTCGGTGGGCTCGAAGGGCTCCATGATGGCGCTGCCGCGAGTGCCGTACACTTCGAAGCGGCGGGCCGGGGGCGTGGTCTCCATCGCGGCGATGTCCACGTAGACCATCGCGCGCTCGTATTCGAGGACGGCCAGGGTGTTGTCGCTGAACTCCGGCACGATGCCGGTATCGTTGCGAAGGAAGGACGTGACCCTGGTCGGTCGGCCCAGCAGCCAGACGATCTGATCGATCACGTGGCTGCCCAGATCGTACATGATGCCGCCAGGGTGACGGCTGCCGATGACACGACCCGGCTCGGTAATTGACGTGGAGACATGGGCGCGCAGGGCAAAAATATCGCCCAGCATGCCCGACTTCACCCACTCAGCGATATTGCAAAAACCTTCGTGATAGCGCCACATATAGCCCATCTGCACAACTACGTTGTTTTTCCCGGCCATGTCGAGCACACGCTGCCACTGGTCCCAGTCGTCGCCGGCGGGCTTGTCGTACCACACGTGCTTCCCAGCTTGGACGATCTCCTCGGTTTGATCGAGACTCTCGATGTTGCGTCCCTCAGAGGCGATGGCGACAATCGTCGGGTCTTCGAGCATCTCGGCGGCATCGTCGAACCACCGCACACCGTGATACGGCCCATCGCTGCCCTCCAACTCGCTGCGCCTCTCCATGTCCGGCTCGAAGACACCCACGAACTCAACGTCGGGATTGTCGAGCATTGCTGATAACTTGCCAGTTGAGTGGCTGTGCTTCGTGCCGTATTGGGCAAGTCGGATTTTTGGCATGTTGTTCTCCTCAAAGCATGTTCATGTTGTGATCTCGTATCTTATCGTGCGTTGGCGCGTCGTGGGGTACAGATATCGCTCTCTCTTGCGCTAACCCGTTCGCCCCTTCGATGAACTCAGGGCAGGCTCAGTGCGAACGGGTTTCCGGGTGAAAACGCGATTGCCCTGCACTGATCCTCTTGCAGCTTGCCTCCGCCCCATGTCGACCTTATCATTACCGCCATGCCACGTAAAAAGATCGCTGCCATCGTCACAACGTACTTCCCCGGCTCGCACGCCGACCATCTCGTGACGAAGTTTGTGAAGGGCTTCCCGACGCCCGACGGCGTCGTCGAGCCAGAAGTCGACATCGTGTCGATGTACATGGACCAGCTACACCCGCTGGACGTCGGCCTCGATCTGGCACGGGAGCATGGCATCGAAATCTTCCCGAGCATAAGGTCCGCGCTGACCCTCAAGCAGCCCAGCATGGGCCATTGGCCGACGGCGGCGGACTGGGAGGTCGGTGAGTTTGCGGTCGACGGCGTGATCATCATCGGCGAGCACGGCGATTATTCGCCCAACGAGCGGGGTCGCCAGATGTACCCCCGCCGTCATTTCTTCGAGCAGGTATGCGGGATGATCGGCCTATCTGGTCGGGCAGTGCCCGTCTTTACCGATAAGCACCTCGCGTATAACTGGACCGACGCCAAGTGGATGTATGACCGTGCGCAAGAACTAAAAATCCCTATGATGGGCGGCTCGTCGCTGCCGGTGACCGGGCGTGCCCCGCACCTGGAGCACGAGCTTGGCGCGTCGATTGATGAGGCGCTGTCCCTCGGGCACTTCAATACCTACCCCAACGGCCTCGACTCCTACGGCTTCCACGGTCTCGAAGGGCTTCAGTGCATGGTCGAGCGGCGCTCCGGCGGCGAAACAGGCATCGCGGCAGTGCAATGCTTCGAAGGCAAGGCAGTATGGGACGCCGCTGCGCGGGGCTTATGGCCAAGGGACTTGGCGGATGCCGTGGTGTCGCGCATCGAGAACGTCGACGAGGGCCGAATGGAAGATTCTTGCATAAACCCGGTAGTATTCATGCTCGAATACGCCGACGGCTTCCGAGCCACAACGCTCATGCTCGACAGGCATTTGAAGGGCTTTGGATATGCCGCGCGGGTCGGCGGCGAGATCGTCAGCACCGCCTTCGGCACCGCGAGCAGCGACAACACGCTCAACGAACCCTTCAGCGCTCAGGGTCTAGCCATACAAAAAATGTTCCTCACCGGCGAGCCGCAGCAGCCCATCGAGCGCTCCCTCCTCACCACCGGCGCCCACGCCGCCCTCATGGACTCGCGCTACCTCGGCGGCACCCGCATCGAAACGCCTTGGCTGGATGTGCGGTATGGGGCGTGAGCCCCTAGTTCTCCTCATCAGCCCATCTAAATGGGCATGGATTATCTAAAGTAGTTCCTGTAAAATTACTGACTATCGTCCGCACGAAGAACCACCGCACCGCTAGCCGGGGGGTTTGAAATGTCGGTTCGACTAGCAAGTATTTTCGCTATCGTGGTAGCCGTTTCTGCGTTTCTCGTTGGCATCGCGCCAGCCGCGAACGGCTCAACAGCCGGTCTGTCAATCGTCTCGGTGTCCTCTGATGGTACGCAGGCAAACGGGCACTCATACGCGATTAACGTGAGCACGAGCGGTAGAATTGTATATTTTTACTCCGAAGGAACGAACCTCGTTCCGTCCGGCGCCTCGGGCACCTTTCGTCATGATAGATCGACCGGCGTAACCGAACATGTCTTCAACCATCGTGCAGCAGGCGTCACACCAGACGGCCGCTACTTCCCGTTTTACTCATCCGCCCAGTTCGTCCCGGCGGACACCGACTCGGTCCAGGACGTTTATCTCTACGATAGCCAAACTGGCGAAATCGAGCTTGTGAGCCAGAGCACGGCTGGCGAGAGCGGGGACACAGAAAGCCGAAGCGTCGCCATAAGCGATGACGGTCGATACGTCGTCTTCGATTCGAGCTCCAGAAATTTGGTTAGCCCAGCCTTACCTAATTCGTATCGACTACCGTACATTCGCGATCGGCAGACTGGCGAGACAAAGCTGATGGAGTTGACATTTCAAAGCGCATTCGGGCCAGGCATCAGTGGCGATGGATCGACAGTACTCTTTCGTAACCGTTATAGGCTTGCTGAGTACGACGTAGCCACGGGTTCGGTCACCCTCTTGATGGGCATGTCTGGTGCTACGTACGACATGAACCGTTGGATGAACGAGGATGGAACGCTCACAGTCTTCACGACGACTCACGCAGGCCTCGTTCCCGGAGAGTCCGGCTTCAATGACGTCTTCGTTTACGACCGTACTCGAAACGCATTCCACATGGCTTCGGTATCGAGTGAGGGTGTTCACGGGAACCTGAATAGCTGGGGATACTCGGCTAGCGCCGCCGCCGAGTTCTTGGTGTTCACGTCGGATTCAACTAACCTGGTTCCTGGCGACACCAATGATCGGGTCGATGTATTCGTACATAGCAGGCTGTCTGGAGAGACGGAACGGGTCAGCGTCAGCGACAGCGGCTCCCAGTCCACCAGCTACGTTACGGGCGGTGGAAAGATCAGCAGCAACGGCTCGACGATCATATTCAACTCGAACGCAGGCAATCTGGTTCCTGGCGATTCGAATGGTTCGTCCGACGTCTTCTTACTAGGGAACCCCTTCATCGATTTGATTCCGCAGGCGGATCTCGCGCTCGTCAAGACAGTAGATAAGGCGGTCGCTGTTCTCGGAGATCAAATTGAGTATCACTTCGCCATCACGAACGACGGACCCGACAACTTCGTTGGCGGCGAGTTCCGAGACGAACTACCTAACTGGCTAACCTTCGACGGTGTGAGTTCAGATGGACCTCCTTGCATACACGACGGCTCTTTGACTGGCGGCACTGTAGCGTGCGACCTCGACGACGGGACTGCTGGATTCATTGCGAACGTTTCGATCACGGTCACGCTTGGGCAAGGAGCGCCGCATGTGACGACGAACACTGCATCCGTTGCTTCGGAAACCCTTGACCCTGATCTCCTCAATAACGAGTCCTCTTCGAGCTTTCAGACTCCCAATGGGCGCATCACCGTCACCACGACCGACGACGAGCTTAACTCCGACGGCGACTGCTCCCTGCGCGAGGCAATCATTGCGGCAAATACCGACACCGCCGTCGACGCCTGTCCTGCAGGCAGCGGCGCGGATACCGTCGTCTTGCAGGCCGGGGCAACGTATCAACTAGCCCGATACGGTGCGTTCGAAGATGCGGCGGCAGAGGGAGATTTGGATATCCACGACGACCTCATCATTGAGGGTAGTGGGTCGACGATCGCCCGTGAGCAGTTTGAAGACTCGTTAAACCAAGACCCACTACTTGAGCTATTTCAGATTTTCGAGGGCGTCAGCGTGGCAATACGCGACGCCTCGCTCTTCGGAACGATACACAACAGATCGAGCCTCACGCTGTCTGACTGTGTTATCAGCGGGCTTTTCTTGGACAAGTTCGAAACGTGGTTTGTAATCGATTCCGTCGGCACTCTGGTGATCGAGCGTTGCGTTATCGAGAACAACCGTATCAGTATTTACTTGGGAGGAAGCGCGACGGTTAGTTCCAGCGGGACGATGACCGTCCGCTCGAGCACGTTCAGGAACAACGATGCGGGAAGCCAAGACTTTGGCGGCGGGGGCATTGTCGTCCGCTCCGGTACACTCCATGTCGAAGATTCAACGTTTGAAGGTAACCAAGGCGTCGGCTGGAACGGCATTAGTCTTGGGCAGGCTGCGTCCGGGATACTAAGCAGACCACTTCCAGGCGAAACAACTCAAATAACGATTGAAGGCAGCACGTTCGTCGAGAACACAGCCCCCGTAATCGTCAACAACGGCACTATGATGATCAGGTCCTCTACGATATCGAACAATCGAGAGTCGGGTAGGGAAGAGACGGAGGGGGGGCAGCATTGCCAACTACGGCACTCTGACCATCTCGGACTCAGAGATCATTGGGAACGGGCTCTTTGGGGCAAGAAGGAGGGCCGTGGGTGCCAGCTTATATAACAGAGGCACCGTACTCATCGAGCGGAGCACGCTCGCCAACAACAAAATTTTTGGGGATGGCGAGCCTCCTAGTATGCAGAGAGATGGTCTCGTAAGTGAAGCGGACGAAGGCGGTGGGGTGACCATTCGAAACAGTACGATCAGCAATGATAACGTCACCGTTGCTGGCGGCACGAACTCTATGGACCACGTAACCGTCCATGACGCCACCATTGAGGGGCCAATCACGATTAGCAACAGCATCGTCACCCGATTTCCCTTGCCAGGGGGCGACAGTGCGTGCGTCGGTCCAGTAGTCTCGCTGGGACACAATATTACCAACGATAACACCTGTCCGTTCGATGCAGCCAGCGACCTCAAGAATATGGACCCACTGCTCGGTCCCCTGACGGACAACGGCGGCCCGACTCGTACTCATCTGCCCCTTTCTTGGAGCCCGGCCATCGACGCGGGAAACCTCACCGCCTGCCTCAACCAAAGTGGGATGCCCGTGATCCAGGACCAGCGGGGAATTCCTCGTCCCCAAGATGGAAACGTCGACGGGGAAGCCCGATGTGACATTGGCGCCGTCGAAGTGCACTCAAACGACGGACTCGTAGCTAACATCGTGGTAGACACGACCGATGACGAGCTGAACAACGATGGCGACTGTGCGCTCCGCGAGGCGATTCACGCAGCGAACACGGACTCCTCGGTCGACGCGTGCCCTGCGGGTGACGGCCCAGACATCATCGCCCTTCAACAAGATGCCACGTACAACCTGACCATACTCGGGTCGAACGAGGACGAAAACGCCACAGGCGATCTCGACGTCCTCGACGAACTGGTGGTCCTGGGGAACGGCGCGACGATTGATGGCGGATACCGGGAAAACGGCCTGACGGAAATCGGATTGGGGGACCGAGTTTTACATCTTGTCAACGAGTCAAACTTGACAATAACTGACCCAACTTTAACATTGATTTCGGCTACCATCACCGGTGGGTTTGAGGGCAGTACCGAAAGCGGACCAAGCTACGGTGGCGGCATAAGAAACCAATACGCATACATGAGATTGATCGACGTCACCGTGTCGGGAAATCAAGCTGAGCCAATCGGCGGCTGGGGTGGAGGAATATGGAGCTTTGGCTATCTCAGTATCTTGGACAGCCGCATAACGAACAACAAGGCCGGCACGAACGGGGATGGTGGTGGAATTCTCAGCTACCGTGCGCTATGGATGAACCGATCAGAGGTGCGTGGTAACGAGGCACGCGATGGAGGCGGGATTTACCACAGTATTCAAGCCGTTATCGTTGATAGCATTATCAGTGGCAACACTGCGACCCGAAACGGTGGGGGAGTCTATGGAGCTTACGATGACTCTCCACTGACCGCAATCCGCAGCACCTTCGAGGGAAATCGAGCTGTGTCGGGCGATGGCGGCGCAATATTTTTGGATAATCTTGAAGGTAGCGACCTGATAAACGTCACCCTTAGCAACAACGTTGCCGGTCGACGAGGCGGTGCCCTGTATCACTCGAACTCCTGGGAGGAAGAGTCCTACGTCACAAATAGTACCATTGCCAACAACATCGCTGAGGATATAGATCAGGAAGGCCCGGTCGCTGGCGGTGGCATATGGGGCAACGGGATACGTTCAAGCGGCAACATTATCGCCAACAACGTCCCGAGTGACTGCTCCGTCTCTATCGAATCGCTCGGTTACAACATCGACAGGGACGGGACCTGCGGTCTGAATGCGACCGGCGACCTCTCAAACACCGATCCCCTCCTGGGCCCGCTTGCCGACAACGGCGGCCCGACGATGACCCACGCGCTGCTACCCGGCAGCCTTGCTGTAGACGCGGTTCCGGTAAGCGAATGTCTAGACTCGAACGATCAGCCACTCACGGTCGACCAGCGAGGATTCGCACGACCGGACGGCACTGCGTGTGACATCGGCGCGTACGAGCTCCAGTCATTGCTTGGCAAGACCATCGAAGTAAACACCACCGACGACGAGCTTAACTCCGACGGCGACTGCTCCCTCCGTGAGGCAATCATTGCGGCAAATACCGACACTGCCGTCGACGCTTGTCCTGCGGGGAGCGGCGCGGATACGGTCACACTTCAGGCCGGCGCGACGTATCTGCTAAGCGTTAACGGTGTCAAAGAAAATATAGCGCAGAAGGGAGACCTCGACCTTACCGACGATTTGTCAATCATTGGAAACGGGGCAACTGTAGACGGAGGCGCTCGTGTCCAATTTCTTTACGAGGACCGAAGAGTTACATACGAAGCTGGATTTGGAGATCGAGTCTTTGAGATACATCCCAATGTGACGGCTCACTTCTCAGATATAACGGTAACTGGTGGACTCCGCGTTGGGATTGAGAACGAGGGCGAGGATATTACCGGAGGCGGAATCCTCAACCGGGGTAATCTGACCCTTGAACAAGTCAGAGTTCGTGGAAACATCATCAACGCTAATAAGGACAACTCGTTGAGTAGAGGTGGAGGCATATTTAATGCAGGGACTCTCAGCGTGATCGACAGCTCCATCATCTTGAACGCCGCAATTGGGGATGCAGGGGGCAGCGGCGGGGGAGACGCGTATGGCGGGGGAATTGACAACATGGTCGGTGCAGCGGCACTAATCCAGAGGAGTCTCATATACGCCAACACCGCACAGGCTGGGAGTGGCAATAACGTAGGGGGCGACGCTCGTGGCGGCGGGATTGCCCATTGGCCCGGCGGCACGGTCTCCATCCTGAACAGTACTGTCAGCGAAAATAGTGCGACGGGAGGTGTCGGCGTCAGGCAAAGCGATGGAGTTGGAGTCGGACACGGCCTTTGGGCCGGCAGCGGCGCTGAGATCCGGAGCACTACGATTACCGACCGGCTCTTCTCATACGAAAACGATGATGATCAAGGCCCATCTCTGTTCGGCTCGGTCGTCTCGACTGACTTCATATTCGGTCGGGTCCAGTCTAGGGGATACAACCTTCTCTTCGCGACGATTCAGCCGGCGATCGACGTCGATGGAAACGGCAATACGGAGGTAGGCAACATCGTTGGTCAGGACCCTCTGCTCGGTCCTCTGGCCGAACATGGCGGCCCGACTTTGACCCGTTCTTTGCCTGCGAACAGCCCTGCTGTCGATGCTATCCCAAATGACCAATGTTTACACGGTGACGGTTCGCCACTAGCGATCGACCAGCGTGGGCAGCATAGGCCGCATGGTAGCGCATGCGATATCGGTGCCTTCGAGGGTGACGTGCCGCTTCCTGGTGTGCTTCACGTAACTGTCCAAGAAGATGTAGAAGATGGTCGCTGCGACGACCATTGCACCATTCGTGAGGCAGTCACGACCGCGCCCACTGGCACAACAATTCACATTCCGGCGGGAATCTACACGCTTGAGCACCTCGCTCCGCTCAAAATTGATCGAGGTCTCATTCTAATAGGGGAAGACAGGGAAACGACGATCATACAAGTGTCAACCGAGCCGACTACTCTCTCTTCGAAGGTGTTTGATGCCGTCGATGGGCACTCGACGATATCGAGCCTCACTGTCCGCCACTCGAAGACAGGCATCGTTAATAGCGCTCCAAGCCTCGTGATAGAGAATGCCATGGTTACTCTAAACACAAACTGGGGAATCATTAACGACGATGGTTCGTTGACGATTCGAAACAGTATTTTCGAAGAGAACAATGGTGGTGCCAATCTCGGGTCAATCGCTACGATTGAGGACTCGGTTTTCAGGAACAACGAGAGGGAGGGTCTTGCCGGGGATGGCTCTTCGATCACGGTGGTTCGCAGCGAGTTCAACAGCAATGGTGCAGAAGGAATTGTGAACAGAGGAACGATGTTGATCGAGGGCAGCGTAATCGTCGGGAACGCGGATCGCGGGATCTACAACTCGGAGGTTCTGACCATTGATTCCAGCTTGATCTCGGACAATGTCGGGGGCGGTATCAGAAACAGACATCATCTTAACGTTCTCAACAGCACCATCACCGGTAACACCGCTCTCGTCGGGGCCGGGATTTATGATGATGACGAGGATAATCAGCTTACGCTCGTTAATACCACGATAAGTGGAAATACCGGCACGTTCGGTGGTGGCATCTGGGGTCAGGGAGACATCGTACACAGCACGATAGCCAACAACGAAGGCGGTGGCGTACAGGGTAGTGGTTCAAGGTACTGGGCCTCGATAGTCGTCAACAATAGCCCTGCCGACTGCGTCAATCCCGCGTTGTTTTTCGAGTCACTCGGCTACAACCTCGACAGCGACGGCACCTGTTCGTTCGATGCAACCGGCGACCTTAGCAACACCGATCCTCTCCTCGGCCCTCTCGCCGACAACGGCGGGCCGACGATGACCCACGCGCTGCTGTCGGGGAGTCCTGCCATCGACGCGGTTCCGGCCAGCAATTGTGTGGACGCGGGCGGTCAAGCCCTCACGACCGACCAGCGAGGGATTGTCCGGCCTCAAGGCCCTGCCTGTGATATCGGCTCCTTCGAGGTCGAGCAGGTGAGCGGCAACCCCGTCGATCTCAGCATCTGGGGGAACCATAACGTATTTAGCGTTGATCCAGGCGGCTCGTTTAGCTATGGTGCGACTGCAAGAAACCTTTCGGGCAACGAAGCGAGGGATGTCCACATCCTTGTCCCCGTGGCGTCGGGCTTTAGCTTCAGGTCTTCGGACGCTGGCTGCGCGGAATCGAACGGCGTGGTCGATTGCCCGTTGGGTACGATTGCTCCAGCCGGGTTCCGTCACACATCCATAACAATGGATGTCGACGCGAACATCGACCCCGGCCAGGGTATCTATATATCCACAACGATTAGGGTCGTTACCTACTCCGATCACGATACTAACCCGGCTAACGATACCGACACCGTTAACGTCCCTCTCACAGCAGACGACGTTCGCATTAGAGACACAACGCACACGCCGTCAACAGGCCCAGGTGAGACAGCCTCTTACACGGTGCAGGTTACAAGAAGCAACACGGACATATCGCCCCCTAACACGGTAGTCACGTTTGCCCTCGACGAAGACACTCGCTTCGCGTCAGGAAGCGGCGGTTGTACGGACGCAGGTGGGGCTGCGAACTGCCCGATTTCATATGGTGGTCTCCGTTCAGAGTTGGGGTCTGCGACTATCACCGTACGAGTTGACCAGAGTGCCACTGTGAAAGTCGTCATAGAAGCCACGGTCACTTCGGACCGGTACGACCCGGATTCGTCGAACAATTCCGCTACGTTCACAACTTCGATAATCCCACCGTCGCACACGGTCGACGTTGGCATTGAGAAGACAGCCAGCGTGTCATCGGTCGCCCCCGAGGGCTTAGTCGCATACACTCTCGTTGCCACCAACCACTCGAGTAAGTTGGCGACTGGCGTCGTGATCACCGATCCTCTTCCAACCGGTTCGATCCTCGATTCCGCAACCGAAGGGTGTGCACAGGTCGGCGTGACGGTCATTTGCCCCGTAGGTGCCCTTGCAGGAGGCGAGTCGAAAACGGTCTCGATTATTATCGTCAGTCCTGGAACTCCGGGTACCATCGTCAACACAGCGGAGGTCGATTCCGATCAGCCCGACTCGAACCCGTTCAACGACCTGTCATCCGTGTCGGTCGAGGTTCTCCAACCAGCGGTTCAGGTCGACCTTGGCATCGTGAAGACGGCGGACGTGGCCACTGCCGCTCCTGGTGGAACGGTGACCTATACCCTCGTCGTGACGAACCACTCGACCGCAACGGCGAACAACGTCGTCGTAAGCGACACGCTCCCCACCGGCACGAGCTTTCATTCGGCGAGCGCAGGCTGCTCGGCTGCCAGCGGGACGGCCACCTGTTCGATGGGGGCCCTTGGAGCCAGCCAATCGGTCACCATGACCATTGCAGCAGTCGTCGACTCTAGTACGACAGGCGCTATTGTGAACACCGCTCAGGTCAGCGCCGGCGAGACCGATTCCAACGCATCGAATAACATCGCGACTGCATCGGTTGATGTGAACTCGGAGATCATCGTCTCTCCCGTGGTGCTCGGTGCAGTTCGATATGGGGAAGAATTCCAGGTTGAGGTTCGGGGCGACCGGGTGTTAGGTCTGGCTGGCGCGCAATTTGCGGTGACCTTCGATCCCGCCGTGCTCGAATACGTCGATGCCACTGTCGACACCGAGTTTTCGACCTGTCAGGTACTCCCGCCGACTCATACGAGCGGTCGGGTCGCTCTTGCGTTCGTTTGCG
>Ga0302133_10001560_pt1 | contig 14276 bp, 8 predicted proteins | sample CB9_331_MG_FD_203121 | JGI IMG/M metagenome (GOLD analysis project Ga0302133, IMG submission 203121) | Marine microbial communities from Western Arctic Ocean, Canada - CB9_33.1 | ecosystem: Environmental > Aquatic > Marine > Oceanic | place: Canada: Western Arctic Ocean | collected 2017-09-19 | reverse complement strand
GCCGCCTGCCGCATCGGAAGAACGGTATCCACGATCGAGCCTATCTGCTCACCTTCAATCATCTCCTTCAGGGTTCGCAGCTCCTCTTTCGTTTCACCGGCGAACGCAACCCTGGCCGTCTTGTTCGTGAATCGGGTCGTCAACACGCACCTCAGCATTGTCGACAGACGAGCATTCCCGGCGAGATAGCGTCCGTGCGGACGGAGCGCGTTGATGCAGGCGGAATACGAGCTACCGGGCACCATGTCGAAGATGACATCGTAGGCTCGGCCGGCAGTGAAGTCGTCCTGGGTATAGTCCACGAAGTGATCGGCGCCGAAGCTGCGGACGCCGGCTTCCTTGAAGCCACGGTCGACAGCCGTGACTTCCGCACCCATCGACTTGGCGATCTGCACGGCGTAGGAGCCGATGCTGCCACCGGCACCGTTGATCGCCACCTGTTCTCCCGGCTGGATCTTTGCCAGCCGCATGAAGTGCAGCGCGTTCAATCCTCCCAGCGGCACCGCCGCCGCCTCCGCGAAGCTCATGTTGGCCGGTTTGGGCACGATAGTGTAGCTGGCCGGCAAGGCGGCGTACTCGCCGTAGCCACCCAGCCTGAGCCCGGCGCAGGCGAACACCTCGTCGCCGGGTGCGAACTGGCTGACGTTCCTGCCGACCGATGCGATCTCGCCGGCGAAGTAGCCGCCCAGAATCTGCCTCCTGGGTCGTCTGACGCCGAGTGCGATCCGCAGTGGCAGCCAGAACCACTTCACCGAGTACCTGAAGCTGCGCATCTCGCAGTCGGCCTTTGTCGCTTCCGCGGCGCGCACCCGGACGAGCACCTCGTCGTCCTTCAGCACCGGCTTCGCGACGTCCGCGAGCTTCAGGACGTCAGGTGGTCCGTACGTCGAGTAAGTGATCGCTTTCACGGCGTCATTATTGTCCAACTTAAACTGGGCGCTCAGCCGCCTCCCCCGCTCCTGGCTGACCTGCCACCGTTGCGCTACGCGGGGTCCGCTACCCGAATCAGGTGCCGCAGAAGGTCTCGCGAACGATCTCGTCTGGTCGCGGTGGCGTCTCGAGGTCCGCGTATTCGGCCTGGTCGGTGTAGGGCGTGGCGAACCCCTCGATCAGACGGTGGAACGGCGCGACGTCGCCGCGATACGCCCCTTGGATGGCCTGCTCCACACGATGGTTGCGCGGAATCCGGACGGGATTGGCGTCGCGCATCTCGCCAAGGCGCGCGCCTGGGTCGGCCTCGCGACGCCATGTCTCGAACCAGGTCTCGAACGGCCCGCGGTCGGAGAACAGCGCGGTCAGCGTCGCCGAGTCCCCACCCGCGGCGGTGGCGGTCAGGCGACGGAAGAAGAGCGTGAAGTCGACCGTCTGGGCGTCGAGGAGGTCGAGACACCCGTGGACGAGTGCCTCCGGCGCATCTGGCGGAACGCCGAGCTTGGCGCGAAACCGGGTGGCGAACTGGCTACTGAACCGCGGGGCGTATGCGTGCAGGGCGCCCTGGGCGAGGGTGATGGCGTCGCTCTCGCTCTCCGCGAGCAGCGGCAGCAGGGTTTCGGCGAAACGGGTGAGGTTCCAGAGTCCGATATCCGGCTGATTGCCCCAGGCGTAGCGCGCGCCGGTGTCGATGGAGCTGAAAACGCACTTCGCGTGAAACACGTCCATGAACGCGCACGGGCCGTAGTCGATCGTCTCCCCTGAGACCGCGGTGTTGTCGGTGTTCATCACGCCGTGGATGAAGCCCAGAGACATCCAGTGCGCGATCAGGTCCGCCTGTGCGGTCACCACCCGCTCGAGCAACGCCAGGTAGGGAGCCGGTGTCTCGGCGGCGTCCGGATAGTGCCGGGCAATCGAATGGTCCGCAAGCAGACCGAGCGCCTCGATGTCCTGGCGCGCGAGAAAGTACTGAAACGTCCCGACACGGATGTGACTGGCGGCAACCCGGGTGAAGACCCCGCCCGGCATCGGACCCTCCTGGCGCATGACACGCTCGCCGGTGGCCACGGCCGCCAGGGCACGGGTCGTGGGGACGCCCAGCGCGGCCATCGCCTCGCTGACCACGTATTCGCGGATGACCGGGCCGAGCGCCGACTTGCCATCGCCGCCACGAGAGAAGGGCGTGCGCCCCGATCCCTTCAGCTGCAGATCGCGACGCACGCCCTCGGTATCGACGACTTCTCCCAGAAGGAGGGCGCGGCCGTCGCCGAGTTGTGGTGAGAAGCCACCGAACTGGTGGCCGGCATACGCTTGCGCGATCGGCTCGGCACCCTCTGGCGTCGCGTTGCCGGCGAGCGCCGCGACACCCTCCGCCGAGCCCAGCCAGTCGGCGTTGATCGCCAGCCGCGCCGCGAGCTCGCGGTTCAGCTTGATCAACGTCGGCTCCGGAACACGCGCAGGCTCCTGCCTGACGTAGAACCGCTCCGGCAGGCGTGCATAACTGTTGTCGAAGGGTATCTGCATGCCTCAGTTCGCGCTCTCCAACGAGCTGAGCGCCGTCGTGAACTGGCTCCAGGCGACCGGCGGTCCGTGCACGGGCGCGAGCGTCTCGACATCCAGACCCATCCGCTGCACCTGGGTGTTCAGGCTGCGCATGGCGGGCAACTGCGCCGCCTTCGGCGGTTCATGGGTGTCGAACAGGTCCGCCTGAAATACGATGCGCTCGTCCGGGAGGTAGGCCATCAGCATGCCGGTGACATGTCGCAGCGGCTGGACGTAGTAGACGTGCAGGTTACGGGAATCATCGGTGATGACATAACGCTCCTGGATGGCCTCGTAATTGTAGCCCTCGGACAACTCGGTCGGCGGCCACTTCGAGACGATGTCAGGCTCGACGGTCCGCGGCTCGTAGCTCAGCACGTCGGTATTCAGGAACTCGAGGTTCGACATGTGCGTGACGATGGTCGAGCCGATGTGCAGGTAGGTGCGCAACCCTCCGATGTGATCAAAGTGAGGGTGCGACGTGATCAACCACCGAATCGGCTTGTCGGGCGCGAGCCTCGCGACCTCTTCGATGACCGCCAGGCTGCGTGTCTCGTTTCCCGGCGCCTCGAAGACCGCCACGAAGTCGTCGAACTCCACCATGTAGCTGTTGGCTGGACCACCACCAAACAAGTAGACCCCGTCGGCCAGCCGCTCCACCGTGACCGCCAACGGGAAGGTTGCGGCGGCGACCGCCGCGGGGACCGGCACCGGGTCGCCGCAGCCATTCGGCTCGACGTCGGGAAAGTTGCCACCGTAGGCGTTGTGGCCCGTGCTCTGACGATAGAACTGCCAGTTGTCGTCCCAGCCCTGATGGGAATGCCAGGTCGTTGGCCACTTCACGTCGCCGAAGGTGGCCTGATTGGTCGACTCGTGCTCGATGTTGAAGTCGCCCAGCGCGGGGATGTTCACCGTCGTCTTGATGCGCTGAATCTGATTCTGCGGGTTGATGGTGGCGTCGACGCGATACTTCCCGAACATCGTGATCGCGACCACGTGCATCTTCACGGGTGCGACCACGTTGCCGTCGCGACCCTTCTCGATCTGTTCCCATCGCCACAACGCCACTGGATCGGCGCCCGGCATGCGGGCGGCCTTCAGGAACCCATGGGGGTTCATCCACATTTCGAGCTGATACACCTCGGCGAGCTCGGGCGGCACGGCCACCGGTGCCCCGTCGCCGTCGATGTGCCAGGCATGGTCGCCGTTGACGATGTGCGTCTGACGGACCGCCGTCTGCGTCGGCGTGCCCCCGGTCCAGCCCATCCCGTACTTCCAGGACGCCGGGTTCCGACCCGGTTCACGGTCGAAGGTTTCTTTGCTCGTCCCAGCGTCAAAGTTGATGGTGCGCGTATAGTTCGCCATCGACCCGATCCGCGGCCAGTCGACGTTCACGGCGTTCTCGAACGTCTGACCGACCGCGCCGTTGTAGCCCGACCCGGAGAAGGTGATGCACCGTAGGTCGGCTTCGCCGATTTCCGCCGAGGCGGCGGCCAACAGTGGCGCCGGGTCAACGTAGCCCGGGGGGAACTGCTGGGCCCGCGCGGGCCCTCCCATCAGGCCAAGAAGCGCCACCAGACCGAACACACGTTTGACCATCTTTCCTCCTGAGCGTTCACACATGACGAGAGCCACCCGCGCGAATTGGGTGCCGCTGAGCAGCATCATGCCCTACACCGAAGATGAGGATCCCCCCGAGGACGCTACTCTATCCTGCGGGCAGTCGCCGGCATCCATCCTGAAGCTGCTGCGGAGGTGCAGAGGCTGGCCTCCGACGCACACCCAGGGTGCATCGCATGGCTCGCGGTGTCCGACCCGCCCAGCGGGATGATCCCAGCCCTCTCGAAAGGTCTTGCCGAGCTGGCCTGCCTGAAAGCTCACGCGACCAGGCCGGCGGCCAGATACAGCAGCACCGACCCGGCCGCCGCCGCGAGGGCGTAAGGCAACTGCGTGCGCACGTGGTCGATGTGGTCGCTCCGCGCCGCCATCGATGAGATGAGGGTCGTGTCACTGATCGGCGAACAGTGATCGCCAAACACACCACCCCCGAGCACGGCGCTGACGACGAGCGGGAGCGAGACGGCCGCGCCGTCCTGGTTCATGGCAGCCGCCAGCGGCAGCGCCAACGGGATCATGATGGCGTAGGTGCCCCAGCTGGTGCCGGTCGAGAAGGCGATGGCGCCCGACACCAGGAAGACGAGGGGCGCCACGAGGAGCGGGGTCAGGTAGGGCGTGACCTGGGCGGCGATGAAAGGCCCGGTCCCCATCTCGTCGCAGATGGCCCCGATGGCGAACGCCAGCACGAGCAACGTGGCGATAGGGAGCATGGTTCCGGCGCCGCGGAACCCGAGGTCGATCAACTCGCCCGCACCGATCGTCCGCGAGACGGTGACCAGGAAGGCGCTGGCGGCCAGCGCAGCCAGCACACCCCACAAGACCGCCGTCGACCCGGACGCGCCGTCCAGATAGTCCATCAGCGTGGGGGCCGCGACACCGGCCGCTCGCGCCCCGGCCACCCCGGTCACCGCGATACCCGCGAGGACCGTGCCGATCAGCAGCACCAGCGGAATGACGAAGTGGCTGGCGCGCGGCGTCGCCTCGCCGTCGGGCCCCGGGCCCCAGAGCGCGTCAGGCCCCCCCAGCGGGGCGCCGTCGGCGACCAGGTTGCCCTCGGTGCGGGCTCGCTGCTCCGCCCGACGCATCGGTCCAACATCCCAGCCGGTCACGGCCACGATGAAGACCAGCGCCACCGAGAGCAGGGCGTAGAAGTTGAGCGGCACCGCCGCGAGAAACACCGCGACCGGCCCGCGGTCGCCGAGGGTGCCGAGGGAGGCCTGGGTGGTCAGCAACCCGAGGATGAGGGCGCCCCAGCTGTTGATCGGAATCAGCATGCACACCGGCGCCGAGGTCGCGTCGCAGATGTAGGCGAGCTTTTCGCGGGCAATACGCAGACGGTCGAAAATCGGCCGGGCGACGGCGCCGACCACGAGACAGGTGATGGTCGACTCGATGAAAACGCCCAGGCCCAGACACGCCGCCAGCAGCTGCGCCCCCCGGCGGGTGCGTGACCAGCGCCAGCGGCCTGCCCAGGCGAGGAACCCGGCCACACCGCCGCTGCGTTCGAGCAGCAGCAAGAGGGCGCCCATGAGCAGGGTGAAGACGATGACCCGGGTCTGGCCGGCGTCGCCGAAGATCTCGATGAGGCTCTCGATGGCCGAGGCCGTCCCGAGGAACGGATGTCCGCCCTCGACGATGACCCAGCCGACCCAGACGCCCGCCAGCAGCGAAGGGACCGCCTGGCGGCTGTAGATCGCCAGGCCGATCGCCAGCAACGGCGGCACGACCGAGAGCCAGCCGAACGGGTGTGGTGCCATGGATGGGCTGCTCTACGTGCTGACCGAGGAGGATCAGGCCGCGCTGCCAAGAATAGAGCCCGGGGCGTGACGCTGGTCGACGGCGGCTAGCCGCGTCCGACGGTTGGATCGACGTCCGCTTCGTAGTCCACGCCGTCGATGCCGAACCCGAAGATCTTCAGGAAGTCGCCACGAATGCCGTCGAGATCGGCGAGCTCGCCGACGTTGTGCCCCGCCACGATCGGCCAGCGCCGTGTCACCTCGGCCTGGATCTCCGCCGAGAGCTCCCAATCGTCCATCCGGATACGGGCGACGTCGTCCAGATAGGAGTCTACCGGTCCATCGCCGTAGAGCGCCGTGTGAAACAGGCGTTCGATGTGGGCGATACAGTCTTCGTGGTTCCCCGCCTCCTTCATGACCCGAAACAGCAGCGCGAAGTACAACGGCACGACCGGAATCGCGGAGCTCGCCTGTGTGACAACCGCTTTCAGAACGACCACACGCGCCTCGCCGGTGAGGTCCGACAGGCGCTCGTTGATCGCCCGCGCGGCGCGGTCTAGGTCTTCCTTGGCTTTACCGAGCGTTGCCTGCCAGTAGATGGGCCAGGTCAGCTCGCTGCCAATATAGGTATAGGACAGCGTCCTGAACCCAGGCGCGAGCACGCCCGCGTCGCGTAACGCGTCAATCCAGAACTCCCAGTCCTCGCCGCCCATCACGGCGACGGTCGCCGCCGTCTCCTCCTCAGTCGCCGGGAGCAGATCGACCTCGGACACCTCGCCCGTGTCCTGGTTCAGCGTCTTCACGTGAAACGTCTCGCCGAGCGGCTTGATGGCCGATCGATGCAGCACACCGGTGCGCGGGTGCTGCCGCACCGGCGAGGCCAGGCTGTACACCAGCAAGTCGATCTGCCCGAGGCTCTCGCGTATCTCGTCGATCACCGCCGCCTTCATCGCGTCCGAGAACGCATCGCCATCGAGCGTCTTCGCATACACGCCCCGCTCGGCCGCGGCCTGCTCGAAGGCGATGTTGTTGTACCAGCCGGCGGAGGCCGTCCGTTTCGGCGTCGGTGCGCGCTCGAACGAGACGCCGAGTGTTTCGGCGCCGGCGCCGAACGCCGCGACGATACGCGACGCGAGCCCGTAGCCGCCCGACGCACCGAGCACGAGGACTTTCTTCGGTCCGTTCGCGAGCGGTGCGACGCTGGAGATCTGGGCACGCACGTTGGCGGCACACCCGGCGGGATGCGCCGTCGTGCAGATGAATCCTCGAATCCGCGGCTTGACGATCATGTGGCGATCATACCCTTGCGTACGACGACCCCTCTTTCTCTTCCTTCCGCCCGCCGATGCGCGAGATGGCGACGGTGGCTGCGAGGCCGAGGGCGATGGCGGCGGCCGCCGTTGCGACCTGGGCGGCGCTCGGCGCGAAGCGGTCGAGGGGCCAGTCGTCGGGATCGACCTCGGACAGCTCGGCCGCCGAGAGCACGACCCCGCGATGCATGAAGCCTGGCTCGGGCGGTGTCGGCTGCTGGAACGGATACAACCCGACCAGGGCACCCACCAGAAGACCGAGCAGCGCGCCGAGGGCCGGTTTCTCGTAGCGTGCCAGCAGCCACCGGAGCAGATTGCTCACCCCGACGACCCCGAGCACGACACCAAGCCCGACCGGAATCACCGTCGACATCGATTGCATGACGAGCGACAGGTCGAACCCGCCGCCGTCGCTCCCGAGCAGACCGCTCTTCAGCGTGTCGATGGCGCCGAGTATCGGCTCGTACTGCCCGAGCAGCAGCAGCAGGTAGCCACCGGAGACGCCGGGGAGGATCATGGCGGAGGCTCCCGCGAGACCGGAGAGGAACAGCAGGGTGCCGCTCGCCTCGCGGCTGCCACCGGCGCCGCCGCTCACGGCCATGATCACCATCAGCGCGAAGGCCCCCGTCGCGCCCACCCACAGCCCGGTCGATGCCGGACGGGCTAGCCGCCAGACGAGCGGAACGCCGCCCAGCGTGAGGCCGATGAAGAGGCTGTACATCAGCCAGCGCTCCTCGACGACCAGCGTCCGGAGCGCGCCGGCCAGGAGCAGGATCGCGAGTGCGGCGCTCGCCACGATCGCGCCCAGTAACACCGTCGGGCGTACGCGGAAACGCAGCCGCGTCAGCTCGGCGATCGCGCGGATAAAGGCGGGGTAGACGCCCGCGGCGAGCAGCATGGTGCCGCCGCTGATGCCCGGAACGAGGTTGGCGAGGCCCATCAGCATGCCGCCGATCGCGCCACGCAGGCCGAGGGCCGACAGCGTCAGTCCGTCCGTCGTGTCGCCAATCGGCCCGTTGTCCGCCGCTGCCTCGACACCCGCGTCCACTGCCATGCGCCGCTCTCCCACCGTCTTGATTTGCTGACCGACGCCTCAGGACCACGTCCACCCGGCTCGGGCGCGAGTACTCTAGCATCGGTGGACGGCCTTCGACCGGCAGAGTAAGCTCGCTGCTGGATTTTCGGGGGCCGAGAACAGAGGCGGACGACGTGTTGACGGAGCAAGCGACCCATCTTGTTGAGATTCTGCGTTGGCGCGGAGCGCACCAGCGGGACGACGCGGCGGTCACCTTTCTGGATGGCCAGGGTGACGGGGCCACCTGGACCTTTGGCGAGCTCGACCGCCATGCACGGGCGGTCGCCGCCACGCTCAGTCAGCGCGCCGAGGTCGGCGATCGCGCGCTGCTCCTGTGTCCGCCCGGACTCGACTTCGTGGGCGCCATCCTCGGATGCTTCTATGCCGGTGTCGTGGCGATTCCCGCCTATCCGCCGGCGAACGCACGCCACATGGGTCGAATCGACGCCATGGTGAAGGATGCGGACGCGCACCTGGTGGTGACGACCAGCGGCACACGCGACCGCATCATCCGGTGGCTCGACCAGCGTCAGGCTGAGCGTCCACTCACCTACCTGGGTGTCGACGAGATCGAGGTCGCGGAGTCGGACGGCTGGACCGAGACCGAGATCCGCGGCGATTCGTTGGCCTTCCTCCAGTACACCTCCGGCTCCACCAGCCGCCCCAAAGGTGTGATGGTCAGCCACTCGAACCTGCTGGCGAACTTGCGGATGATCGAGCGCAGTTTCGGACACACGCCGGACTCGCCGATGGTGAGCTGGTTGCCGATGTTCCACGACATGGGCCTGATCGGGAACATGCTCGAGCCGCTCTACCTTGGGGCGCAGACGGTGCTGATGGCGCCGCTGTCCTTCATCCGCCGGCCGGCGAGCTGGCTCGAGGCGATCACCAGGTTCCGTCCCCGCTGGATCGGGGCGCCCAACTTCGGGTACGCGCTTGCGGCCGACAACAGCACCAGCGAGCAACGCCGGATGCTCGATCTCAGCTCGCTCCGCGTCGCCTACTGTGGCTCCGAGCCGATCGACCACCGTGTCGTGCGACGCTTTGCCGACGTCTTCGCCGACTGCGGGTTCCGCTCCGAGGCGTTCTACCCGTGCTACGGCCTCGCGGAGGCCACCTTGCTCGCCGCAGGCAGCACCCCGGGGACCGGGGCGCGCGTCTCGCATCTGGACGGCGCCGAGCTGGCGCGGCATCGCGCCGTGGCGGTCGATGCGGGGACCGACGGCGAACGCGTGCTGGTCGGCTGTGGCCATGCGCCGGAAGGCCAGACGCTGGCAATCGTCGACCCGGAGGCCCGACTGGCGCTGCCCGAGCGACAGGTCGGAGAGATCTGGCTGCGCGGGGGCAACGTGGCCGCCGGCTACTGGCGGAACCCCGCGGCCACGCGTGAGGTATTCTTGGCCACCCTGGCCGACGACCCGCAGCGTCCGTATCTGCGCACCGGCGACCTGGGCTTCCTCGACGACGGCCAGCTGTTCGTCACGGGACGGATCAAGGACGTCATCATCATCCGTGGCCGCAACCACTATCCGCATGACATCGAGCGAACGGTGGAGGGGGCGCATCCCGCCCTCCAGCCCACCGGCGCGGCGGCCTTCTCGGTCGGCGTCGGCGATGAGGAACGACTGGTCGTCGTGCAGGAGGTGCGCCGCACGTGGCTGCGCCAGGTGACGCGCGGCGAGCCGGCGACCGGCGAGATCGCCAACGCCGTGCGCAGCGCCGTGCTCGACGAACATGAGCTCGCCGTGTTGTGCGTCGTCCTGTTGAGCCCGGCCACCCTGGCGAAGACGTCGAGCGGCAAGGTGCGACGTGGCGCGTGTCGCGACGCCTTCCTCACCAGCCAACTCGCCGTGGTCGCTGCCCACCCGGCGATGCCCGAGACGCTCGCCGCCATCGCCATGCCCGGCGTGGGCGCCGCCGCGGCGACGGCCGCCGCCGACGCGGCCAGCGCCGGGCGCGCCACGGAGGCGATTGTCTGGTTACGGGCGTATGCGGAACGCCGCATCGATTCACGCTTGATCGACGAGCGTCGCGCCATCCCGCCCCACGTGGTCCTCGACTTCGGCAATCATGGGCTACTCGGGCTGTCGGCTCCGGCCGCCACCGGCGGTCTCGAGCTCTGCGCACTCGACGCGCTGCGCGTACTCGAACAACTGGCCGCGATCGACACCACCCTGGCCTCGTTCGTCGGCGTCCACAACGCCCTGGGCCTCCGCCCGCTGCTGAGATACGGAACGGAGGCGCAGCAAGAGCGCCTGGTCCCCGCGCTGTCTCAGGGGCGCGATCTGGGGAGCTTCGCCTTCACCGAGCCGGCGGCCGGCTCGAACCCGACCGCCATCCAGGCCACCGCGATCGCGGACGGCGATGGCGGCTGGCGGCTGACGGGCGAGAAGCGCTGGATCGGCACCGCCGCCTGGGCGGGCACGGTGCATGTCTTCGCGCACCTGGTGGACGAAGAGGGACATCGACGTGGGATCACGGGATTCGTCGTCAGGTCGGATGCGGAGGGTTTCGAAAGCGGCGCCGAAGAGTTGACCCTGGGCATGCGCGGCATGGTGCAGAACACCATCCACCTACGCGACGTCTACGTCGGCGCCGGGGACCTGCTCGGCGAGGCCGGTCAGGGCATGGCGATCGCCCAAGACATCATGGAGTTCGGTCGCGTGTGCATCGCGGCGGTCAGCCTGGGCGCCATGAAGCGCTGCGCACAGCTGATGACGCGATACGCCCGTCAGCGCACCATCGCCACCGGGCGCCTCCTCGACAACATCGTCACACGCGAGCGTCTGACCCAGGTCACGGTCGAGATCACCGCCCTGGGGGCGCTCGTCCGACGCGTTGCCGGCTGGCTCGACCAGGGGGTCGAGCTACCCAAGGAGTACTATGCGGCGATCAAGGTGCTCGCCGCCGAAGCCGCGTATCGTGCGGCCGACACACTCGTCCAGCTGCTCGGCGGCCGCGGCTACATCGAGACCAACCTCGCGCCGCAGCTGCTCCGTGATGTCCGGCTGCTGCGGGTCTTCGAAGGCCCGAGCGAGACGATGCAGATGTTCGTGGGGCACCGACTGGTCGTAGATAACCACCCCTTCTGCCGCTTCCTGCGCGAGCAGTTGGGGGCCGCCGAGGCGGCGAACGGCCTGGAGCAGGCGTCGCAACAGGTGGCCACGGAGACACTCGACGGCCAGCGCGCCGCCATGCTGCTCGGCGATCTCGGCACCTGGACGCTGTGGCTCGCCGTGGTCGACGCCGCGCGTGAGGACACGGTTGACGCCACGGTCGCACGAAGGGCCGAGCACGCTGCAGCAGCCGACGAGGCCGTGGTCGACTCGGTGGCCGAGCGCGACCCGTCCACGGTCGACGAGGCCAGCGTTGGCCTCGAGGCCGCCCGCGGCTGGTTGCGGCAACGGCGGGACGGCGCGCTGTCGGCGATCGCGGACGCCCTGCGTGGCGACGGGCCTCCGGCGCTGCCGGGCGAGCACATCGAGGCGATCGTGCGCGGGTACGAGAGCTCGATCGGCGACCTCGAACAGCGACGTGCCGGTGTGGCCGACCGTCTCGACCCGCTCCTTGCCCGCGAGTCCACTCTTCAGCCGCGGGTCGTCAGCACGACGCGGCGGACGCTGGCGACACCGGAGGCGCCGGCGCGCCCACCGCTGCCACCCCCGGCCGTGGCTGGACGGCGCCTCGCCATCGAGAGCTGGCTCGAGCGGTGGATCGCGTCACGGATGCATCAGCCGGCGGCGAAGGTCCTCCGCTCGCGTCCCTTCGCCGAGCTCGGGCTCGACTCGCTGACCGCGGTCGAGCTGGCCGAGCAACTGGCCACCTGGCTCGGAGTGCCGGTGTCGCCGACGGCCACATGGGACCACCCCACCATCGAGCACCTGGCGGCACACCTCAGCGGGTCGGCCGACCACGACACGGCCCCGGCGCCGGTCGCGGCGGCGCCCCTGTCCCCCACGGCGGAGCCCCTCCAGCAGCTCAACGAGCACGAGCTGGCACGGGTGCTGGCCGACGAGCTGGCCGATCTGGAGCGGGAACAGGGGTGAGGCGCTCCGAAACCGCGCCTTCGCGCTATAGTGAGACATCTAACCCTTGAGGAGGTTGCTGAACATGACGCGTTCCCCGTTTGTCCTGGTTTCCCTCACCGCCGTGCTCGCATTCGCCGTGACGACCGGCTCATCCCTCGTGGTCACGGCCGCCGGCACCGCGCCGGCTGTGGTCGCGGGAGCGCAGGATAACCCGATCGCGATGTCGGAGGAGTCGATCACCGCCGGCCGCAGCACCTACGGACGATTCTGCCGCTCCTGCCACGGGACGAGTGGCGACGGCAATGGAGCGGCGGCGCCTCCCGGGTCAATGCCGGCCAACCTGATCGACGACGAGTGGGACCACGGCGACACGGACGGCGAGATCTTCACCGTGATCAAGGATGGCGTGCCGCCTGACTACAACATGGACGCCTGGGAAGGCCGGATCACCGAAGACGACATGTGGAACGTCATCAACTACCTGCGCGACCTGGCGTCCCAGTAGCGCGCGCCACGGCTGCGCCCCACGCTCTCGATACGCCACCCATGATCAGGCCGCCGCGGACAGCACGCACCGGTGGGCCGAAAAGCGTGGCGTGCGCCAAGTATGGAGGCTGGCTGGCGGTGGCGTGTCTCCTCGCCGTCGTGCCGACGGCCGCGGTGGCTCAGGAGGCGGCCGGATGGCGCGCTGAGTTGATCGCCGATCTCGAGAACAGCGAGCAGAAGTTCGTCGGGCTGGCTGAAGCGCTGAGCTGGGAGCAGTACGGGTGGCGGCCGATGGCGGGTGTTCGCTCTATCGGTGAGGTCTTCGTGCACGTGGCGGCCGGCAACGTGCAGTTCCCGCAGCTGGCCGGACACACGCCGATCGACCGCCTGCCGGACGCGCTCCGCCGTCTCCCACTCTGGACCGACCCGGTCGTGCCCGCCACCAAGGCGCAGGTCATCGAGATGCTGCGCGGCAGCTTTGAGAACGCGCGAGCCGCGGTGCGGACGGTGCGGGACGAAGACCTCGGCGCCACTGTCGAGGCGCCGGGTGAGCCGACCACCTACCGGCAGCTGTTGATGCGCATCTCGAACCACGCGCACGAGCATCTGGGCCAACAGATCGGCTACGCCCGCACGAACCACGTCGTCCCACCGTGGAGTCAGCCACACCAGTGACGCGGAAGAGACGTCGACGCCCCTTCCCGGCCGAGGTCCCAGAGGACTGACCATGGCAGAACGATACGGCGCCATCGGGCGTGTGTGCCCGTAGATCGAGACCAAGGTCAGAATCTGGTCCTTGCTGAACCGGGATGAGCCGAAGACTACGGATGCTGGTGTTGTTGGCGCTCGGCTGCGTGACCGCGGTGTCGGCACAGCCAGGCTCACGCGGCTGGGGGCCACCCGACCAACCCTACACGGGCGGTCTCACGTTCGTGCGGCTGCGATGGACCGCTGGTACCTACGGCGCCCCACCCGTCGGATCGGGCGTCAACTTCTGGATTCACGAGTACCCGGGCGCCGAGCGCAATCTCATGAACGTGCTGGGGAACTTCACCCTCGTTGACGCCGAGACGGACGGCAGCCTGATTCTCGCGCTCGACGATCCGGACCTCTTCAAGCATCCGATCGCCATGATGTGGGAGCCTGGCTTCTGGGTGATGACCGACGTCCAGGCGTCGCGTCTGCGCGACTACCTGCTCAAGGGCGGCTTCATCATCTTCAACGACTTCGAAACACGGCAGTGGAACAACTTCGAAGCACAGCTGAAGCGGGTGCTCCCGGGCGCGCAGTTGATGACACTGGATGAGACCCATCCCATCTTCAACACGTTCTTCCGTATCGACCGGATCGACATCCCCCACCCTCCCAATCACCACCTCTTCGGGTTCCGACCCGAGTACTTTGGCGTCTTCGAAGACAACGACCCCGGCAAGCGCCTGATGGCGGTCGTCAACTACAACACCAACCTGGCGGAATACTGGCAGATGGCCGGCACCGGCTTCTTCCCGATCGAGGCCTCGAATATCGGGTTCCAGCTTGGCGTCAACTACAT
>Ga0302133_10001558_pt1 | contig 14278 bp, 9 predicted proteins | sample CB9_331_MG_FD_203121 | JGI IMG/M metagenome (GOLD analysis project Ga0302133, IMG submission 203121) | Marine microbial communities from Western Arctic Ocean, Canada - CB9_33.1 | ecosystem: Environmental > Aquatic > Marine > Oceanic | place: Canada: Western Arctic Ocean | collected 2017-09-19 | reverse complement strand
ACTGGGTGCAACGCTCAACTGCAACGAGCCGGCTGGGTGCCGTTCTCGGCATAATATTGCTGGCAGTTTTCATTTCAGTTCCCTATTGGGGTGGCCGTGCAGAAATGCACCTCCTCGTTGAGGTGTTCTACATCTTGGCTTTGGCACAACTGTGGAACCTACTCGCGGGCTACGGGGGGTTGGTTTCTGTTGGCCAACAGGCATTTCTTGGTTTTGGTGGTTACATGCTATTTATTTTTTCGATCCATGTAGGTGTTGGGGCTGTTTGGACAGTTCCTCTTGCCGGAATTCTTGGAGCCCTAATTTCCTTGCCGGTCGCCTTTCTGGTATTTCGACTGAGGGGACACTACTTTGCCATCGGCACCTGGGTTGTGGCGGAAGTTTTTATGCTAATCTTCGCCCAGATTATTGCTTTGGGTGGCGGTTCTGGTGCCAGCTTGCCCGTATCCGTCGTCAGGTCTATCGCTTCTAGCCGCTCAGTTCGTGAAGCCACTATTTACTGGGTAGCATTAGCTGTCGTAGTCGCCGTTATTGTTGTTATATATTTACTTCTTCGATCACGCCATGGCTTAGCGTTGACGGCTATTAGAGATTCAGAAGAAGCTTCTCGTAGTTTAGGGGTTGATAACTTCCGAGCAAAATTAATGGTATATATTTTTGCGGCTTTCGGTACGGCTGCTATTGGAGCTCTCATATTCCTCACAAAACTCAGAATAAGTCCTGCGGCGGCCTTTGATATTAACTGGACAACCACCGTCATTTTTATCGTTGTAATCGGGGGTATTGGGACTATTGAAGGTCCAATTATAGGAACCATTATTTACTTCCTGTTACGAGAGCCTTTAGCCGATTACGGCTCGTGGTATCTTATACTATTAGGTTCGACGGCGGTTTTAATTATGCTCAAGGCGCCACAAGGTATCTGGGGTTTGATATCCGAAAGGTTTGAACTCCGCTTTTTTCCAGTACAACGACAACTCAGATGGACAGTGAACGACGACTAAGGAAGACTTAATTTGCCTCGATTTTCTGTCAATATCTCAACAATGTTTACTGAGTATGATTTTCTAGACAGGTTTAAAGTTGCCAAGAAATACGGTTTCAGTGCCGTAGAGATCCAGTTTCCTTATGAATTTCCATTAACCAAGGTATTGGCAGCAAAGGAAAGCGCTGGGGTTGAGATTACCCTAATCAATATTGGAGCTGGCGACCTTACTGCTGGAGGACCTGGCATCGCTGCTCATCCCGGCCGAGAAGAACAATTCAAGGTTTCGGTGGAAGAAGCCCATAAATATGCGGATAGTTTAAAATCGACCTCTGTTAATGTTTTAGCAGGAGCGCCTTCTTTGGAAAAATTTGAGAGGAGGCAGTGTCTGGATGTGTTGGCGTCAAACCTCTGCCATGCCGCGGAGGCTTTCGAGAAAATAGGTACGAAGGTCTTAACAGAAGCTGTAAACACTATCGACCGACCTGGGTTTTTGTTGAATTCGACTGCCGCTGCCATTGAGATCATAGAACGTGCTGGACACAAGAACCTCGCAATACAATATGATGTCTACCACATGCAAATCATGGAAGGAAATCTTGTGAATACCATCCGGGATAATTTAGATCAGATCGGTCACATTCAATTTGCGGATACTCCGGGCCGTCACGAACCCGGAACCGGAGAGATTAACTTTCCTAATTTGTTCGATGCCATTGATAAAATGGGGTGGAAAGGTTGGCTTGGCGCCGAGTATATTCCCTCTAAGCGGACTGAGGAGACACTTGGTTGGATGCCAGAATTGGCGACATAGATTTAGTACCATATGACCCCAAACACCCCTTCTTTGACCAGTTTACCTGGCGTGATTCTAATTGTTTTCGTTGCCTTTAGTTTTGCGGCTAATTCTACACTCTCAAAAATAGCGTTAGACCACGGTGCTACCCCCTTCTCTCTACTGACCTTTAGGACAGCGCTAGCAGCTTTTTCCGTTTTCGTGATCTTGAAGATTTGGCGAGTACCAATACGTTTGCCGTTCAGGGTAAGGTGGATCGCAATCGGCATGGGGGGCATAGTTGCCTTATACTCATATTGGCTCATGAGTGCACTGCTGTACCTTCCGGTGGCGTTGGCAGTACTTACTTTTTATCTCTACCCTATTCTCACTAGCCTAGGTTCGTGGGCAATCGGTCAGGAACGTTTAACTTTTAGGATCCTGGTTTGTCTGATAACAGCCTTCATCGGGTTGGGCTTGGCACTGGATATAGGGGGTAATATCAACTTAGTTGGTATTACCTTGGCAACTGGAGCAGCGGTAGGATTTACCGTTTTGTTGTTGGTAAATAATAATCTTGGTGATGGACAAGATTCTCGGCCCATTAGCTTTCATATGATGTCTTCGGCGACACTCTTATTCATTCTGATGGACATGAATGCCGGGGGTATGCCTTTGCCGGCATCATTTGAAGGTATTGCTGCCTTTATTGGGTCGTGTGTATTTTTTGCATTTGCAATGATAGGTATGTTTGTGGGGCTCGCTAAGATTGGTGCAATCCGGACGAGTTTACTCATGAATTTTGAGCCTGTTTCAAGTATCGCCCTTGGTGCCTTATTGTTGGATCAAGTGTTGGAGCCTTTACAATTAGTTGGTGCCGGGGTTGTCATTGCAGCGATTTTACTTGCAGAATTGGTGAAAAATCCAAGTGTTTAAAAATCCTGCATAAGGTAATCAAAATGTCTCCATTTTGCGCTAATCAAACATATTTTTTTGCAGGTCGTGCATTGGTAGCATAAAGTGAGCTAGCTTAAGATCCTTGGCATTAGCGTCAGTCACCGGCCAGCCGAGAATGTACTGGGAGATCCAACAATTGCGAACATGGTAACAAGTTTAGCAGTATACGCTTTCATGATTTACCTCCCAATATCTAAACCTAACAGATTACCACTTTTTGTTACGATCTCTGTTGAGCCGTAGAAAGTTTGTTATTGGTTGAAACCTGCCGATAAGGTATTCAAAGTCGACGTTAGTAATCGACATCTGTTAAATCCAGGTTTGTACACCAAGGAGAAAACGCAATGTCCGAAGCTGTTGTCGTTTCCACTGCCCGCACACCTATAGGCAAGGCTTATCGAGGTAGTTTTAACAATACCTCACCTATCACAATGGCGGGTCACGTAATTGAAAATGCGTTGGATCGTGCTGGGATTGAACCGGGAGAAGTGGAGGATGTCTGGATGGGGTGCGGTTTTCCGGAAGGGCCCCAGGGTCAAAACGTCGCGCGCCACTCCTCAATTAGAGCCGGAATTCCTGTAACAGCTGGTGCTGCTACGGTTAATCGCTTCTGCTCTTCAGGGTTGCAGACTATAGCAATTGCCGCACAACGTGTTGTCATGGATAAAGTGCCGATAATTGTTGCTGCGGGGGTCGAATCCATCAGCATGATACCGACTAACCATATGGAAGCGATAGCCGTCGAGGAACCGGAGGTTCAAAAGGCCAAGCCAGAAATTTATATGGTGATGCTTGATACGGCCGAGACGGTTGCTAACAGATATAATGTTAGTAGAGAAGTCCAGGATGAATATGCCTTGACTTCTCAGCAGCGGACAGCTGCGGCACAACAGGCAGGTCGTTTTGATGATGAGATTGTGGCGCTTAGCACAGTGATGAAAATCAAGGATAGAGATACCGGTGAGGTGAGTGAAAACGAAGTGACATTGGTGAGAGATGAATGCAACCGTCCTAGTACCAATCATGAGGATCTTTCTGGACTGAACCCGGTAATTGAGAATGGCTCCATAACGCCCGGTAATGCCAGCCAACTCTCAGATGGTGCTTCAGCATGCGTAGTCATGGATCGGAAATTAGCAGAACAGAGGGGTCTGCAGCCCATGGGAATATTCCGAGGGCTTTCTGTTCATGGTTGTGAGCCAGATGAAATGGGTATCGGCCCAGTTTTTGCCGTACCCCGATTACTGGAGAGAAACGGCTTGACTATCGATGATATTGATTTGTGGGAGCTGAATGAAGCATTCGCTGTTCAAGCTTTATATTGTCGGGATAAGTTAGGTATAGACCCAGATAAATATAATGTTAATGGCGGAGCAATCTCCATTGGCCATCCCTACGGTATGAGTGGAAACAGAATGACTGGACATATACTGATTGAAGGTAAACGGCGAGGTGCTAGATACGTGGTCGTGACCATGTGTGTTGGCGGAGGTATGGGTGCTGCAGGCCTTTTTGAAGTAGTCTAAGCTCTCAAATGAAATAGATGAAGACAAGAAAAACCCCACCCAAACTTTAAAGTTTGGGTGGGGTTAAATCTACTTAATGGCCCGCGGTTAGACTGCCCCGCCACCATCATCCGTGTCAGCAACGTCATCGACTTCGTCAGCAACGTCAGCAACAACAGCAGCGTCGGCTGCTGGGTCACCTGCAGCAGCTTCACCGGCAACTGCACCACCTTGTTCTGCTGCGGCGTCGAGTGCTCCACCGATAGCGGCATCAGCAGCAAAATCGCCTCCTACGTCCGCATCTCCTTGGACACCTACTCCGCCGCTAAGGGCATCTCCGAGGGCACCGAAGTCAGGGATACCTCCGCCAGCATCGTCTGCGCCACCGGCATCTTCTGAAGCGGCACCAGCTGCGGCAGAAAAATCAACCGGAGCAGCAGTATCAGCTGGATCACCACCGGCTGCATCATCGGCAAAGGTCTCTGGAGTTTGACCCGTGTCTGCAGCACTACCGGGTGCAGGACCGCCAGCGTCATCTGCGGCTGGATCACCACCAGCTTCAGCACTACCAGGTGCCCCACCGCCAGCGTCATCTGCGGCTGGATCACCACCAGCTTCAGCACTACCAGGTGCCCCACCGCCAGCGTCATCTGCGGCTGGATCACCACCAGCTTCAGCACTACCGGGTGCCCCACCGCCAGCGTCATCTGCGGCTGGATCACCACCAGCTTCAGCACTACCGGGTGCACCACCGCCATCGTCACCTGCGTCTGGATCACCACCGGCCACGGCTTCATTCCCTGCACCAAAAGCGTCTTCAACGCTTGCTCCGCCTTCGAGCGCTTCAGTAACAGCTGCCGTAAACGCTTCTGCGCCTGCCTCGAATTCCTCCTGTGGAATGCCCAACTCATTGGCTACCTCTTGTGCGGCAGCTTGCCCAGCTTCCATAGCCTCCTCAGTAGTAGCTCCGCCTTCGATCGCTTCAGTAAAGGCTCCTTGTGCTGCGTCACCGATGGCAGCACCTGGATCCCCACCTTCGCCTTCAGGACCATGGTCATGGTTACCTTCGAAAGCATCTACCGGATCACCGGCAATCTCACCACCACCAAACTCTGCAGAAATAACTGGGTCGCCTGCATCGTTAATTTCAACCGCATCATTGGCTTCAGCACGAGCTTCAGTCATCTCAGGTGATGCAAAATCTGGATTTCCCGTATCAAATGGATCCATGTCTGCAGGCATCTCAAAGTCACCTGGGTCTTCAAAATCACCTACATCACCAGCTCCGTCAGCAATAGCACCATCTACTTCCGTAACGTCACCAGCAACGTCAGTTACATCTCCCGTAACACCAGTCATGTCACCGGAGACACCAGTCACATCACCAGTCACACCAGTCACGTCACCGGATACTGCAGAAACATCACCTGTAACATCTGTCACATCACCAGCGATATCTGTAATGTCACCCGTCATTCCACTAACGTCACCAGTCATAGGTGAACCACAACCCATAACAGGTCCGACATCACCGGATGTGCCGGTCATATCACCAAACACGTCGGTCACATCACCCGAAATGTCATCAACGTCACCCGTCATATAAGACACATCACCCTGCATGTCGGAAACATCACCATTAACACCACTCATATCACCCGTAACATCAGAAACATCACCACTAACGTTCGAAACGTCGCCCGTTAGACCAGCCATATCACCTGTAATACCGGTTTGGTCACCGGTAATTTCTAAATCAGCCATATAGATTTCCTCCGAATAAGTTAACTATTTTCATTGTTACACCACATATCTCCAACACGCTGTGACGGTTATCATATGGTTACCATTGAATTTTCGTATTATTTCTTTTTATAGGTAATTATCGTCTTAATCCCTCTTGTTCAATAGCTTATTTTTGCCGATAGATTATGTCCGCTAAATATCAAATTGGCTGCAGGTATGAAGTTCAGTGGCGCCGTAAGCTACTATTGAACTTCAATAACAATATTTGATATTCGGGTCTTGCCTCACGGTCAAACACACAATAAGGAATTAGGTGCCGGAAAGAAATTTGACCGCCTGACATCTCCTTCAAACTCTTGACTGCGGGAGATCAATGATTATCTGAAAGATGTCTAGCGGATTGACTGTTTTTATTTACAACGAATGTAAAATTCGTCGGCAATAAAAAGGCTTCCAGTCGAAATGATCTCCAATGAGGGCGCAGAATTGCTATTCTTGGGAGCAATAACGCGTTTTTATATTCGCGTCTGCCGAACAGGCCTAGGTTATTTCAATCGGTTTCTGTTTTTCAGCTGACGTCACGATGGCATCAAGAATTTGTACATTGTGAAGAATTTGTTCAGGAGTAAATCTGTATTCCCCGTTACCTTCTACAGCATTTGCCCATTCGTGAAGGTTCATGATGACGGTATCTTTGTTTTTTTTCTGGTATGTCCGAGTATGAATTTCCTCGTCGATGCCCCGCCAAGTAAATAGGGTGGGTTGTGGCTTGTCGACATTATCGACTTCTCGTACTTCCGCCCAACCGCGATCTCCAAATACGCTCATGCGGGTGTAAAACGGCGTAGTTGCAAGCGAACAGAAAGAACCAAGCATACCGCTTTCAAAGATGAATTGAATGGAGATGATATCTTCTGATGGGTAATCAGCAGAACGGTGGGACATGCAAGCATTGACGGTTTTGACGCGACCGGCAATGGTTTGAATGTAGTCAGTTTGGTGGATACCTAATGCTGTCATGGTGCCTGCTGGCGCTTGTTTGGGATCCTGTCGCCAACCGGATGCTGGTGTTCCCGCCCACAAGTTATAGGAGGCGTTAAATTCTAAATGCAGTAGTGTTCCAAGTTCCCCTTCATCGATCATGCGTTTCATTTCCACGAGTGCACCTTCGAACCTTCTTTCATGACCAATACCGACGACGAGATTATTTTCTGCGCACGCTTCCAACATACGTTTTGCTGAGTTTTCCGTGAGTGAAAATGGTTTTTCACAAAAGATTTGTTTACCCGCCGCTGCGGTTGCCAATACTTGCTCTTCATGTAGACTATGGGGAGTAACAATTATTAAGGCATCAATACTGGGATTTTTTAACACTTCATCAAAATCCGAAGTAAATTCTATACCCTTGCTAGCAGCGAAGTTGCCGGCTTCATTGGAGCTTATATCCATTGCCTGGACGATTTTGAGGCAGTCACTTCCGTCTAGGCAACCAATGATATGTTTTCCCCACCAACCAAGCCCAATGACAGCTGCATTCAACATTTGGATTCCCTTTTTGTTTAGGCCGTCCGTGCGGCGATATCTTCGGATGTCACGTCACCGCGATATTCGTAGCCAGTATCAGCTACGCTTCCAGACCCAATATAAACACCTATCACGTGAATTGGCTCAGTCTCACTGAGGTTGTGGAGCCAATGTTCAACACCTGAAGGAATATAATGAAATTGTCCTGCTGTGACTTCGACACGGTCGTCTCCCGCACCAGCTAGGCCATGTCCGCTAATCAGGTAATATATTTCCTCACAGTTTATGTGAGCATGCTTTTTGTGCACGGCTCCCGGGAAAAACTGGGCCCGAAACAGGGTTGTAGTACTGCCGTTGTGAGTTCCAAAGGGTAGGCGAAAGTCGTTTATGTACCACCCCTCATTTTTATCCATATTCTCAGGTTTTACGTCATTCCAATGGATAACGTGTTCACCATTTAGAGTTGCTACACCAACAGTATCAACGGTTTCAAATCCTCTCGCAGCAAGTGTATCGGCGCCAATGTAAAACCCAACCATTTGGACGGGTTCTTCAGACGTATTTTGGAATTGATGGGTGACACCCATCGGTACCCTCATGCAATGGCCCTCACGAACCTTAAAACGTTGGCCCTCTATAATACTTTCCCCATGCCCCGAGAGATAAACTGAGATTTCCTCACAATCGTCATTGCGGTGAGGATGGATTTCCTCTCCAGGTTGAAGAGTGAGATGGAACGCCGATGTCGTGCTACCGTCTTTGCCGGAAATTGGAATACGAAGCTCCCCCGCAAGCCCGGTATTTACGGTTGGAACATCGTTCACATCAACTAATGGATAGCTTAACGGCATTTTTTGCGGACCCCTAAAATCTTATAAGATACGTTCGTATAATGATATTTAGAAACCATGGTAGCAGGGTTGTCCAGTACTCATGCTCCTTTTTCTTTTGTGCTTAACGGGTTGTGGTCGGTTGCTCCAAGTTTAAGGAATATTTGATGCATACCAAACCGGAACAAATATCACTTCCGTAGTTGATTTCTGTCAATTTTACCAACGGGGGTTTTTGGTAACCCCTCTCGGAATATAATTTGTTTAGGAATTTTATATCCTACTAAATCTTTCCGACAGTAGTCCTTTATTTGATCCTGGGTCAGGTTGTAGCCATCATTTAAGCAGACAAAGGCATTTATCACTTCACCTTTCTCAGCATCTGGAACGGCGATGGAGGCTGCTTCCTTTATATGGGGATGGGTTATCAACACTTCGTCGATTTCGCGAGGAAAAACGTTAAAGCCGCTAACGATAGCCATGTCTTTCGCCCGATCAACAATGTATATGAAACCATCTCGGTCACGGTAGGCGATATCTCCCGTATAGAGCCAATTCTCCCGGAAAGCAGATGACGTTGCTTCTACATTATTGAAGTATCCACTAGCGATGTGGCTTCCCCGGACCCTGATTTCACCATGTTCTCCATCATTCATTTCTATCGTTCCAGTTGCTACATCAACAATTTCTAACTCGATGCCGTATACGGGTTTGCCTACGGATAATACTCTTCTCTCACCTGAAAAGGGGTTGTTGCAGGTGGGGGCACCCTCTGTCATGCCGTAGCCTTCAAGGGCAGGCACGCCCGTACGTCGTTCTCATTCGTGCAGCGTTTCTTTTGCTAGGGGAGCGCCTCCGCCACATGCAAATCGTATGCTTTTATAGTTTACTTTATCGAAGGCAGGGTGGTTGAGCATGGCTATATAGGCTGCCGGCACGCCAGCTATCAAAATAGAAACTCTGTACTTGTTAATTGAATTGAATACTTCTTCAGGTTCAAACCGTGAAATAAGGACTGCAGTCGAACGTCCAAATACGGGTTGGAAACATCCGTGATATAAGCCGACGATGTGGAATAAAGGGGGTATATTCAGAAATACTTCGCTGTCAAGTGAGGTTGGCCAGCGGTCTTCAATTGCCAACAATGACGCAATGACCTGCTCATGGGTATGGGGTACGCCCTTTGAAATACCCGTGGTACCTCCAGTAAACAACAATACAGCCATATTAGCGCCGTTAGGAAGTCTATCCATGACCCAATCATTTGAATTACACCATAGTTCATCTGAAATGGAGATGACTTCAAATCCTAACTTCTTGGAAAGAAGTAAAAGTGATTTCTCAAGTTTTGGATGGCATAGAACTGTCCTGGGTTCGGAGATGCAAAACAATGGTTCCAACTCACGCTGGGTGAAATTGGGGTTCATCATAGTGACCTGAGCCTCGGCTCCCATCACACCAAATATTATTTGTGGTAGCTGAAGCGACGCAGGTGCAATTACGGCAATTCGGTCGCCACTCTTAATTCCTCTTTGCCGAAGAGTGATTGCTAATGAAGCGGCGGCGAGATTAACCTCCTCGTAGGTCAGAGAATTTCCATCACAAATGACGGCGGTTCTTTCAGGGTATTTTTTCGCCGCGTCGATGAGGGAATGAACAATTGTTGGAAATCACTCCCTTTCCTGGCCTCCGTCTCTTGTTGGCAGGTTCACTGCCGCTCCTCCCGTCGGTTCCGGCATCAAGTTATAATTAGTTAATACATGGCCATTCAGTTTAATCTAATAATAAATCCTGGTTCTGGCTACAGATAGCAATTCTTGTTGCTTTTAGTTTTAGTTATAGCTTTAGTTATAATAATTGATGGGCGTGTATTATTATCGTGATGAGAAACAATGCATTTTGGAGCATGTATTTGATATCTGGTAATCAAAATTCACTGTTGGAAGATGTTTGAATTATTTTTACTATTAACGTGGGTTGTTTTTGATGTTGGGCATTAACCGCAATAAGCGTCCGGTTGAACTTGGACCCTATCCTTTAGAAACCCTCCGCAGGGATCCAGGTGTTCTGGCGGAGGAACTCTTGCGTACCCCGAAAACTTCGGGATTAAGCTCAAACGGCTCAGCTACGCCCTTGGTTAGGGCAACTCTCAACCACCTGGAAGCTTATAAAGAGCTGCGGGAACCGGAGCCATTTGCGAAATTGGCCCCCGTACCGAAAGATCTAGCTCTCCGAACGCGGGATATTAAGGGTGCTGGATACTTTGCGGATGCTTCACAGATCGGAATATGTGAAATGCCGAATAATGGGTGGTCGGGGAACAATAACGCCGCTCATCAAATTGCGATTGTTGTGTTGGTCGAACATTCTGACCCAATAGATGGAGATAATCACGCTGCGGAATGGATTTCCGGCAACGAACATTTATTGGCAACGCTCAGGGCTGCAGAAATCGCCATTAACCTATCAGGGCAGATTTCTTCCATGGGATTTTTTAGTTGTGCCCATTGGTTTGGAGCTACGGATGTAGACTTGGAAATGTTAGCTGTTCTTTCGGGGTTGGCGTTAAGGGAGAAGGAGTTGCTCGTCAATCCCTACGTCGATGAAATGTTTTCCCTTGCAGCTGTCACTACCGACTATGCATTAAATGTGGATCAACCTTTGCATCTTTCGTCACGAAACGGAAAAGATTTCAGCTATTATTTTGGTTTATCCGGAGCAATATCTGGCCTCGAGCGTTGGCGTCGGAGGAGGCGCCCATCCCATTTGGGACCTTATCCGGTCGAATCTGTGAGGCGAGTGGACAAACCCACCACCTTAATTTTCGAGGACGAAGTTCCGCGGATACCGACCAGGGCAAATATGTACGTGCGAACTCATTTCGGCGATCTAGGCAAGAAAGCGTCAAAGGAGGCAAATCGTTGGTCTCAAAAGCACCCTGTCTCGCAAGGCCTTGTCCGTCCCATGTGGAGCCTAAAGTCACTTCAGGAGGGGCAATCTGCTACGAAGACGGCTTCTAAGACCCAAGACCCCGAGGCCAATTCAAAGGCCTTGAAAGCGTTAAGTCATTATCTTGGTTCGGCTATCACCGGAATTTGCGAAATTCCTGATTATTGCTGGTATTCCCACGACAAACGCGGAGATCCGATTAAACCCTATCACAAATATGCTTTAGTCGTTCTGATTGATCAGGGTCACGAGACATTCCTAGGTGCAAGCGGGAATGACTGGATTTCTGGTTCTCAATCCATGAGAGCCTACCTACGTGGTGCGGAAGTTACTGGCGTTATGGCTGACTTTATCAGGGAAATGGGGTATCCCGCGAGAGCACATACTAACCTTGACAGCCACGTCCTTCATGTACCCTTGGTCCTGCATTCGGGCCTAGGCGAGCAAAGTCGCATTGGAGAAAGCGCTATTAATCCGTTCCTAGGAATGCGCTTCAAAACATCCGTCTTAACTACTGATATACCTTTGATACCTGACCAGCCGATTGACTTTGGTGTTCAGACATTTTGCTCAAAGTGCCTTAAATGCGCACGCGAATGTCCTGTCCAGGCTATTCCATACGGTGACAAGGTTATCTTCAATGGCTACGAAACCTGGAAGCCAGATAGTGAAAGGTGCACCGTATATCGGGCTACGAATGTAAAAGGGTCGGCCTGTGGTCGATGTGTTAAAACCTGTCCTCTAAGTAAAGATACCACATGGGACGGTCCATTGCTTCATAGGTTGGGAAGTTGGCTGGGAATAAATGCTATGTGGCTGAAACCGTTTCTACCACCCATAGCCATCTGGCTTGACGATGTGTTAGGCAACGGCAATCCTAATGATGCAAAAAAATGGTGGCTAGATTTGGAAGTCATGGGAGAGCGGTCTTTTAAATATAATCCTGAGAACCACGTCGAAAAGGCTAAGGGTGCTAATCGGCCCACGATTGATCCAAAAAAGAAGGTCAGCCACGATACAAAAATTGCCTACTATCCGGCCTCTTCTTTGCCTCTTCCCGACTTAATGGAGCCTTATCCGACCGATCGAAAAAAAGGTTTAGAAATTGCGGCGAAAGCGGAAACCCCGGAAGAAGCGCTCGAAAGAAGAAGGCGTGGCGGTAAAATCCCTAAAGAATATATTCCAAGTTATGCAACTCATAACCAGAAAAATTAACGCGACTAAAGACTGACCTCGACATTTTTATTTATGAGACGCATTGTCCTTCCTATGGTGTACACGCGGCGGGGTAATCTCACGGGTATCCTATTTATGCTTCTGGGAATGCTGGGAATGGGGCTTACAGATGCAACTGCCAAGTGGTTGGTCAGCACAGATTATCCCATTATTCAGGTTATTGCGATCCGGGGATGGTTTATCTCTTTAATGTTGGTTACGTGGGTGCTAGTGACACGGCAGATTAGTGCGTTGAAAACCAGTCGTCCCTGGGGGCACAGCCTCAGGTTCCTGATCTGTTTTTTTGCACCTCTGCTTATGTTCCGGGCTCTTCGTGATATGCCACTTGCCGAAGTGACTGTTATCGTGTTCGGGTCTACGTTTATGACCACTGTTTTATCTGTGTTATTTTTTAAGGAGAAGGTTGGTATACATCGCTGGAGCGCGGTAGTTCTTGGAATGGTGGGCGTTGTCATCGCCCTCCGCCCTGGTACAGGTGTTTTCACTACAGCAGCGGTCTTTGCACTGCTTGCAGGACTATCTTTCGCAGGCATCAATCTGACAACACGATGGCTTCGGGATACAGAAAGTGCCCTTAGACAGGTTTTTTATTTAATGTTAGGAATTACAGTCCTTTCCAGTGCCATTTTGCCGTATTTCTGGATACCGGTAAATTCGGGCGACTGGATCATCTTTGCAGCCCTAGGATTGTTCACGATTTTAGGCTATATTTTTCTTACACGGGCCTTTATTGTGGCACCGACTGGACTGGTAGCACCGTTTGAATATACCGTCCTAATTTGGGCCGTGATATTCGGTTTTTTGATTTGGGGCGAGGTACCAGATAGGTACGTCTGGACCGGTGCGGGCATAATAGTCTCGAGTGGTATTTACCTAATTAGCCGAGAATCACTAAACCCTATGTTTAGCAGGAACGTGGACGAGGTAGTGGATTGATTGCGTGGAATTTTATCGCTTTAATGATGCTCTGTTGTGCGGAGTAAAGGAGACCAGGTGTGGATGGTGAAAGTGTTCTAACGCTCGATAGCAAATATACGGCGACTGAGGGTAGAGCTTTTATGACCGGAACCCAGGCGCTGGTTCGTCTACCGTTAGTTCAACGTCGGCGGGATGGGGGGGCCGGTTTAAATACGGCTGGGTATATTTCAGGCTATCGTGGTTCCCCGCTAGGAGGCTATGACACAGCCTTATGGCGTGCCCAGGATCATCTCGATGAGCACCATATCAAGTTTCAGGCAGGAGTTAACGAGGATATTGCTGCAACAGCCTGTTGGGGTAGCCAACAAGTTGGGTTGTGGGAAGGGGCAAATTACGACGGTGTCTTCGCTATCTGGTATGGCAAGGGACCGGGTGTAGACCGTTCAGGTGATGCGTTGAAGCATGGTAATATGGCTGGTTCATCACCTCATGGCGGAGTGTTGGTCTTGGCGGGAGACGACCACGGCGCCAAATCTTCCACCACAGCTCATCAGTCGGAACAGGCATTTGTGGCGGCTATGATACCAGTCCTATATCCTGCATCGGTTCAAGAGTATCTGGATTACGGTCTATTTGGGATAGCTATGTCACGTTTCTCGGGTGCATGGACAGGCATCAAGTGTGTTGGAGACGTGGTGGAGGGTTCGGCAAACGTCTCATTGGACTCACAGCGTGTCGAAATCAACATTCCTGATTTTGACTTTCCCGATGACGGCGTCCACCTGCGCTGGCCTGACGGGCCGGTAGATCAGGAAAGGCGAATGATTTCTGTCAAATTGAAGGCGGTCCAAGC
>Ga0302133_10001552_pt1 | contig 14293 bp, 14 predicted proteins | sample CB9_331_MG_FD_203121 | JGI IMG/M metagenome (GOLD analysis project Ga0302133, IMG submission 203121) | Marine microbial communities from Western Arctic Ocean, Canada - CB9_33.1 | ecosystem: Environmental > Aquatic > Marine > Oceanic | place: Canada: Western Arctic Ocean | collected 2017-09-19 | reverse complement strand
GATATGGCTATTTCACCAAACAGTGAAAATCTGGCTTTTTTAGGTGCCACCAGTTATAATGATCCCCTGTCCCAAAGTATTTATACCGTACCCCTAAAAGGGGGTAAAGCCAATTTATTAACCCCGGATTTTAAGGAATCCTTTGTTGCGGTGGATTGGGTGGACGACAATACAATTATGGGGAAATCCTATAGAGGCACAAAGACGGTTCTTTCCACCATTAATACAAAAGGAAAGTCTCAAGAAGGGATGGCCAACCAAACCGACGTACTGGCTCCAGATGAAATTCTGTCTTCTGTTTCATACCATAAGCCATCTGGAAAACTCGTTATTACGGCCAGTTCTCATGGTCACCCCAATGAATTATTTGCGGGATCATTAGGTTCAAATGAAATCAAAAGGCTCACAAAAACAAACCCCAATATGAATGAAATTGATTTGGCAAAACAGGAAATGATTTCATGGCTCGGACCAGATGGGCTCGAGATTGAAGGAGTACTTACCTATCCCTTGAAATACAGAAAAGGAAAGAGATACCCTCTTGTTTTACAGATCCATGGTGGCCCTGAAGGCACCAGTCTGGATGGGTGGAATACTCGGGCCACTTACCCGGTTCAGCTTTTAGCAGCGGAAGGATTTGTTGTTTTAGAACCAAATTATCGAGGCAGCGGTGGTAAAGGGGTTGCCTTTTCAAAAGCGGATCATGACGATTTGGGCGGGATGGAGTTTGAAGATGTACTCTCAGGAATTGATCACCTTGTTGCGGAAGGAATAGTGGATAATAATAAAGTAGGAACCGGTGGTTGGTCCTATGGTGGGTATTTCTCCGCCTTGGCAGCAACCAAATATACAGATCGCTTTAAAGCATCAATGGTGGCTGCGGGACTTACAAACATGATTAGTTTTACTGGCACCACAGATATCCCTTATGAAATGTCCGTTGTTCATTGGAATCAGTGGTGGTTTGATAACCCAGAACTCCACTGGGAAAGATCACCCATTTCACATATCAATATGGCCGATACACCGACCTTAATTATCCACGGACTGAAAGATGATCGTGTACATCCTGAACAAAGTATGGAATTGTGGCAGGCATTAAGAATTAAAGGAGTAGATACAGAATTGGTACTTTATCCCCGTGAGCCCCATGGGTTGATTGAACGGGCTCATAAACTGGATTATATGGATCGTCTTGTGGGCTGGTATAAGAAATACGTGAAGTAAGCTTAGGGTAAATAATGAAATTAATAATTACGATTCTATTTTTAATTCAATTCATGTCAGCGGGTGAAGTGCTGCCGATTGAAATACCTTTAAAAGGTGAAGCGGCAGAACGAAACTTGGAAATGTCTGGCTTGGCATGGTACGGGGACAATTTAATTTTGATGCCCCAATACGTTAATAAAGAAGCACCGGGATTTTATTTTCTTAAGAAAGATCAAATCAATAATTGGCTGGAAAGTGACCGTGTTGATGCACTGATACCTGAAAAAATAGACTTAATTTTTCCCAACTTCGAAGATGGAATCGGTGGTTTTCAAGGGTTTGAAGCTGTTTGCTTCAGCGGAAATAACGCATATATGGTGATGGAGTCGAAAGATGATGATATCATGCATAGCTTTCTCGTTTCGGGTAAAATGGATTTCAAGCAGAAAAGATTAACTATTAATTCTAAAAAATTGGAAACCATAAAATTACCTGTAAATATTAAAAACATGGGCTATGAAAGCATTCTTAAATATAAATACCGACTCATGATTTTATTTGAAGCCAATGGAGCCAATGTTAATGCTAACCCAAATGCAGAATTGTACACGACTTCTCTAAAACATAAAGCCTCCATATCTTTCCCAAATGTAGAATATAGAATTACGGATGTAACAGATATAGATAGTCATGGCCGCTTCTGGGCATTAAATTATTTTTGGCCGGGAGAAAAGAAAAGATTACTCCCAGCAGAAGACACCATTTTAGATGGTTTTGAGGAAGGGTTAACGCATCAGCAAAATGATCATGTGGAACGGTTGGTAGAATTCAAAATTAACCCAAAAGAAATTGTCCGAACAAACACAGCGCCGATTCAACTGGTAATGGAAGAAAAATCCCGTAATTGGGAAGGCTTAGCCCGCTTGGATAAAAAAGGATTTCTCATGATCGTGGATGAACACCCCCGGACGATTTTGGCATTTGTACCGAATAAATAATTTTGGCAATCTTTTATTTTAAAATGCGCAATGAGTTATCCATAAAATATTTATAGATCGCACTCCCTTTCAAATTCCCTTTCTTTCCCACAGAAAAAGTTATTGATGATACATTCCCTCGTTTATTCTCCAAGTAATTTTCCAATTCATAAATCATATTCAATGAAACGCTATTTTTTAAAGGTATGATTAGTTCAAACACATACTGGTTTCGAGAGAGATTATTCACATTTATTTCACTGATCTGTCGAAAATGTTCCAATTCTAATTTTGTAGAGAATGCGGATCCATCGTGATCCCAGAAAACTGCGGTTTTAACATAGGATGTTTTTCTTGTTTCATTTAGATAGTTGGTCATATCATAGGCATGACCGATTTCCAGATTCACTAATCCGCTCGAATATTTTTTCAGATTCATTAATCCGTTTTTATATTCTTTTAGGAAAACACCAAAGCCCTGGTTGAAGTGGTATTGAAGGTCGACACCAGCCCGAGTATTCTTTCTGTAAGATGTGGTGGTATAACGATAAAATTTTGAGTGAGTTTTATACTTGTCGCTGGATTTATATCGAATATATATGAACGCATCATTTTTCAGACCAAAGGCGAAAAACCGTAAGTCTCGAAAAACGGTTTCAGAACGGCGATTTATTCGATAATAACCTAATCCTCCACTAGAAGTGTCGGCAATGACAATTCCGCCTCGGCCATAATGCTTCCAAATGACTGAGTCTGCTTGAGCCGAAAGAATTGTAATACCAACCAAAAAAAAAATGAGAGTCAGTTTCATTGTTTGATTTTTTTACCGCTTTCCATCATTAAAACAGCGGTAATGAAAAAGCCAACGGTCATGATGAGTGCAACGATAAAACTCGTCATGGGTGGTGAATCAGATACACCCAGAATGGTGAAACGAAGTCCATTAATCATATAATAAATGGGGTTATAAAAACTGGCGGTCTGTGCCCAGTCGGGGAGCATTTTAATTGAATAAAAAATACCACCGAGGAAGCTGAGTGGTGTGAGTAAAAAGTTTTGAAGTGTAGCGAGCTGGTCCCATGTATCAGCCAATTGTCCTAATAAAAAGCCAATGCTAGAAAAAGCCACAGAAACCAGAATAATAAATCCCACCGTTGCGACAGGCTGTATCACAGAAATACCGCCCAAAGTAATTCCCACCAATAAAATTAAAAGACCATTCACCGTCCCCCTAATTGTTCCACCAATGATATATGCCATAGAAATTTCAAAACTTGACAAGGGAGCTTGAAGGAGATCCGGCAATTGCCCTAATAATTTCATCTGGAGCATGGATGAAGATGAATTAGATGACGCATTGGTTAGGGTATTCATCATAATTAGGCCTGGTATAATGAACATGGTATAGGGAATACCATCAATGGTAGATATGCGTCTTTCCAGGGTAAACCCGAATATCAATATATATAAAATGGAGGAAATGAATCCCGGAATAATTGTTTGCCGGTAAACAGCAAAAAAACGACCCACTTCTCGGGATGTGAGCGTCCAGAATCCAACCCAATTCATTCGTTAATTCCTTTCCCAGTGAGGCTTAAAAAAACATCCTCCAAAGAAGACTTGGTTGTTTCAACTCGCTGAACATGGCATCCTTGTCGGGTGAGTGCATTAATGATTTCGGGAAGGACTTCTTCCGGCTCTTGTGTTGTGAAATGGAGTCTTCCGTCATCCTGAGTATAGGTAAAATCTTTCAAGCAGGATTCAAGTTCTTCTCCGGGGTCAGATACATTGATTGTGATACCGGCCTTGCCAAGCTGGCTGGTAAGTTCTTTCGGTGTTCCCTCTTTAATGACTCGTCCCTTATCGATAATGGCCACTTTATCACATAGCATTTCAGCTTCTTCAATATAGTGGGTTGTGAGAAGAATAGTCTTTCCTTTTTTATGAAGGTCGCGAAAATAATCCCAGAGTTCGTGGCGGAGTTCAACATCTACACCAGCCGTAGGTTCATCAAGAATAATGATATTTGGATCATGGACCAATGCTTTGGCAATTTGAAACCGACGCTTCATTCCGCCGGAAAGTTGCCGAAGACGGGCTTTTCGTTTTTCTACTAATCCCAATCTGTTTAATAGCTCTTCAATGCGGTCTTTAGCTTTAGCTTTAGGTATTCCATAATACCCGGCCTGAAAATAAAGGAGCCTGTCCAGTGGAAAGAACCAATCTTGAGTAAATTCTTGCGCAGAGATACCCACCTGAGATCGTGTAAATCGATAATCAGAAACGGTATCTCTTCCAAAGATTTCTGTTTCCCCTTCATTTTTTCTAACGAGTCCAGTAAGAATATTTATGGTGGTTGTTTTACCGGCGCCGTTTGGCCCGAGCAATCCAAAAAATTCTCCATCCCCGATATTGATATCCACACCTCTTAGGGCGACGGTATCCTCGTAACTTTTTTTAAGATTTCGTATGGAAATGGCAGGTGTCATTATTTCTTCATATCGAACCCAATATGGGTATCAAAGGGGAATGGAAAATCAAATCCTTCTACACCGGGGAAGTGAACGACAGAAGCAATAAATCCCCAGGGAATTAACATGGAGGCTGTCACTTCTTTTTCGCCTGCGGGTTTTCCTTTTTTGAACAAGGGGACTTGAAAGGAGGGATGCTCCACCCATAATCCGTATTCATCATAACCAATCACTTTTACGTAAATTTTATTTTTCTCGATTCCCAATTCTTTCAGCGGGTCATGTCCGTCTAGGACAAGTAAAACCACATCATTCAAAATTTTATCTATTTTCATGAGAGGTTTATCCATTTTCAGCTCCTTTAGTTTTCGCCAACAAGTTTATATATACCACCATTGTAATCAATAATATATAATTCACCATCTGCATCTTCTCCAAAGGAAGAAATATAGTTCGTGAACTCTCCATCGGCGATATTGATTTCCTCCGTTCGGTTTTGGAATTCAACTGCTTTCCCGTTTTTTACTTTAAAAGTCCAAATATTCCCGGAGCAGTAATCACCAAAAAAGTACGTTCCTTTTAATCCTTTAATTTTCTTCCCTCGGTAAACATATCCCCCGGTTACAGAACATCCATCCACATCGGGCTGGTCCATTCCTGTTAAGGTCCGCATATAATTGGCATCGTTTGGGTATTCAAGGATCGGAATCGTCAAACCGTTTTTGGGACAATTTTCTTCAGGATCATAGCAATGATTGGCTTCCATGATCCGCCAACCATAGTTGAGACCACCCTTGCTGCTCCCCGGTTCATAATTAATTTCCTCCCATTTATTTTGGCCCACATCTCCAATATATAAATCGCCATTTTCCCGGTCAAATGAAAATCGCCAGGGATTCCGCAATCCCGAGGCCCAGATTTCTCCCCGCTTGTTTTCTTGTCCGTAATAGGGATTTGTTTCAGGGATTCCATAGGGAATTTGATTTACGTCAATTCGGATCAGTTTCCCAAAAAGGGTATTCAAATCTTGCCCGGCCTTGAATGGGTCTCCAGCCTTTCCTCCGTCGCCCACGGAAATATATAAGTACCCATCGGGTCCAAAATCCATGTGGCCGCCATTATGATTTGAGAAAGGCTGTTTCAGGTCAAACAAAATACGTTCGGACGTATGATCAGCTCTTTGCTTATTTTTTATAATGAATTCTGACACTACTGTATACCCGTCATTATTCATATAATTCACATAAAATTTTCTATTTTTTCTATGATTTGGATGGAATGCAAATCCCAGCAATCCCCGTTCGTCTCCTGGGCGTTTTGGATTCACCACGCGTTTTTTGATATCCAAGAATGGCGTTTTAAGTTTTTCTCCATTCTGAATAATCATAATTCTCCCAGCTTGTTCAACCACATAAAGTAGTGTTGCATCGTTGGGATGGGATGCGATATAAAGGGGTTTTATAAAACCGTCGGCAACTTCAATAGATGAAAGTGCTGGCGTTTGGCTAAATAGTAGAATGGGAAGAATGAATATGAATTGTTTTAACATATGGGAAATTAACAAAAGATTATCAAAGTCTTTTGACTTTGATCTGGGGATAAGATATCCCAAAAAAACTTTTTTTTCTTTCTTCATTATTTACACTCCAAGTGTTTATTCTTTTTATTGACGGAGAAATTAGTACAGGAAAATATTAAATCTTTGTTTTGTCTTTTAATTATTTGTTGTTGATTTATTATAAAAAAATTGAAATTTTTAGAAGAGGTATTCTTATTGGTTTGTTTTGATGGGTTTCATATATGGAATGAATATATCTCCCCGTTATCCAACCCAATACCCACCCAGCAATTACGTCAGAGACATAATGGTTACCCACATAAACCTGGCTGTAACCACTCAAAAGTGTATAACCAATCATGATAGAAGTATTTTTTGGAGAAGAAAGCGCCAATGATGTTGCCCATGCAGCTGTTGTGGCCGCATGACCGGAAGGAAAAGAAGGTGTAAATCGCGTATTCCAAAGTCTGGGATTATATTGTCTTTCTGGACGGCTTCGTTTAAAAGCATATTTAGAAATAATAATGGGTAGTTGAACAATCATAGCAGTTGCCAAGTGTGGTCTCAGTTTTTCGTGACCAATCTGATCAAATCCGGAAAATCCAAATTCAATGAAGGGCGTAGCCAGGGCGAAGCTTTCCATGGCAATATCCAGCGGCGGGGAATTATTTTTTCCCTCAAGGAAAGATGACAAAGATTGATCTGTTTGTGTCATTTTATTTTGAGTGAAGGAAATAGAACTATATAAAAGAAATATGGTAAGGATTTTCATTTTAGCATATCAAGAAATTCTGCTTCAGATAAAACAGGGATATCCAATTCAGTTGCTTTTTTTAATTTGGAGCCAGCCCCGGGCCCGGCCACAACAAAATCAGTATTTTTACTAACAGATCCGCTGACTTTTCCCCCATGCGCTTCAGTCATTTCTTTTGCTTCATTCCGGCTGAATTGAGTTAAGGCACCTGTAAAAACAAATGTTTTTCCTTGAAGCAACAGGCTTTTGGGTTCTTCAACTTTTTTTAATCGAATGCCTAAAGATAAGCAGGATTCTATTACATCCGTATTGGTGCAGTTAGATAAAAATGTCGTAATAGTTTCTGCCACGATGGGACCCACTTCATCAATGGCTTCCAGTTCTTCTTCTTCAGCATTCATAAATTTTTCTATGTCACCCACAAAAGCTTTTTCAAGGACCTTAGATAAATGTGCTCCCACATTTCGAATGCCAAGTGCATAGACAAATCGTGCAAAAGTGGTTTGTTTTGAATCTTGAATAGCTGTTAAAATATTAAGTGCAGATTTTTCTGCCATACGATCTAGGTTGACCAAATCATCAAAATTGAGTTTAAATATATCATCCACAGTCAGAATCAATTTTTTATCAACCAGTTGATCTACCAGCTTTTCACCAAACCCATCAATATCTAGTGCCCCTTTGGATACAAAATGTTCTATGCGGCCTTTTACCTGGGCAGGGCAGGAGAGGTTTTGACATCGGGCTACCACTTCTCCTTCTGGCCGGAACACCTCTTGCCCACAAGAAGGACATGCTGTTGGAAGTTGATACTTTTTTGTTTCAGGAGGGCGTTTGGCAGGGATGACTTTCACCACCTCTGGTATTACATCTCCCGCCCGCTGGATTAATACCGTATCGCCAACTCGGACATCTTTTCGATCAATTTCATCCTGATTGTGCAAGGTTGCATTGGTCACAACCACACCACCAACATTGACAGGCTCAAGCCGGGCAACCGGCGTTACAGCACCGGTCCGGCCCACGGATGGAATAATATTCTGAACCAGGGTAGTGGCTTGCTGAGCTTTGAATTTACCTGCGATTGCCCATCGCGGGGATCGGCTACGGATACCCAATGCGTTTCGTTGATTGATTGCATTTACTTTAAATACGGTGCCGTCAATTTCATAGGGTAATGAATCTCGTTTGGCTTCCAGGTTACGATGAAACGCAACCATCGTCTCAGCATTTTTTACTTTTTGTATTTCTGGGTTTACCGGGAATCCCCATTCTTTTAATGTGGACAAAAAATCCTCGTGGGTATCAAAAGAAATACCATCAATTCTTCCTGCTTCATAACAATAAATAGATAAAGGTCTTGTTGCCGTAATTTTTGAATCGAGTTGACGAAGACTTCCTGCAGCAGCATTTCTTGGATTGGCAAAGGGGGAGAGCTCCTCTTTTTCTTGATTCCGATTCAGCTTCTTGAATCCATCCTTGGTAATAAAGACTTCTCCTCGTACTTCTAACAAAGGTGGGGTTTTTTGCCCGTTTTTTCGTAAAGACAGTGGAATCGCCGTGATTGTTTTTAAGTTTTGGGTAATATCCTCACCCGTAATTCCGTCTCCCCGAGTGGATCCATTTACGAAAAATCCATTTTCATACACCAGTTCAACCGCAAGCCCATCCAATTTTGGTTCCGCCATATATTCAAGATCTTTTTCTGTATCCAGGCCTTTTTTGACCCGGGTGTCAAAGGCAGCCAATTCATCCTCATTCATGGCGTTTGCCAGAGACAGCATGGGCATGCGATGTGTCCAGGAACCAAAAGAAGATAATGGTTCTGCTCCCACACGGTGTGTGGGAGAATCTTCTGTAATTAAATTAGGATTATCAGTCTCAAGCTTTTGTAATTCTCTGAAAAGCTGATCATATTCACTATCAGAAATGAGAGGATCGTCCAATACATAATAGCGATAATTATGATCATTGAGTTGCATCCGCAAATCGTTTATTTGTTTTTGAATAGCAATCAAATTCATTTTTTCAAAGATGCCCGCTTTTTATAATAATCGACCGGATTTAAAAGATATTTTGTAATGGGCATAATTTCCCCGGAGCTGTCCACAGGGGTGGCAAACATACCCCCATCTTTTAAATAGACAGTGAAAAAATAAACGATTCTTCCTGTGGGGTTCTTCTTTGGATCATAACGAAAAACATAGCGTTTATCTTGAGGGTTAAATGGAACTTCCCGCAATCGGGATATTGAATCAGTCTTATAGAAGAGGCTTACTGATTTAATTTCATCCCGGGGAAATTTGGTAAATACCTCCAGTTCGAACGCCCTTGAATTAAACAAGACCCTGTCGGGATGATGGAACACCTTGGGCGTAAAAGAAAAATTAGGCATTTTGAAATCTAGTGAGTCAATTTCCTGTGCGGAAACGAACCAAACCAAAAGAAATATTGAAATTCGTTTTAGGATTAATTTCTCAGGTTGAGGTAAAGGTGATGCACTTTTTATACCAATGGTCATAGGTCACCTGTTTGCGAATCATATAATCGGCAGTACAGCGCGCATTGGCTTCACAAACATCCGGCGCTTGTCCACGTACATCATAATGCATGACTACCACATATTTTTTGAATGGTTTCTTCGCATATTGCCCCATGTTTGCCAATGCAGATACGGCAAAACTTAAATCTTCACTGGAACGGTTTCGATCTGCCTTAATTTCAACATGGTAAATCCGCTGACCATTATCCGTATAAATTTTAAGTCCAACCAATTTGGGTGCCGAGTGATTCCGTGAAAAATATTGGGGTGTCATTGCTGCAATTTGTTTGTCGGTGAATTTAGGTTTTGCAACCATAAAAGATGTGAATAATAATAAAATAGTGATGAGTTGTTTCATGAAGTTTTCCTTTTTATGAATGTCAAAATTAAGCCTATCAATAGGATCAATGCACCTGCGACAATGGCTATTTGAATCTTTTTAGGATGGTAAACGATGGATGCAGCTTCTATAATATAGTCATCATTTAGAAAATCCTCATAATTAAACGCCCACCATAAGGTATCATTGGAAATTGAATCGGCATTGGTGTGGGTAATTGCCCCGGGAAGAATCCCGGAAAATTTGAATGTGTCATCATGGAGATTGACTGTGATATTGGCTTCATCAATATAGGGTATCATGGCATCCATACATGCTTCCGTAAAGTTTTGCGGCAGGTCCGCTAAAAAGGGTCGAAAATTCATTTCGATCAATTGTTTTGGTAAAACGAATGTTTCTTCTTTTTCGTCATGACTGTCATCCATGATGCCAAACAACTTGCCCTCTTCTTCTGCCTTGTAAAACACACCTCGGAAATGATTGAGAATGCGCTCTTTCATTAAATCTGACACTGCCATTTTACCTTGAATGTCTTCGATCCCTGCTTTCAGGCAATACATGATAATTTCGGTTTCTACAATTTTCCCAGTGGAGTCGTTCCCCGTATCCTGCATTTCGATGGCCATAAGGGGATATTTTTGATGCACATGGCGACCCTTAAAAACTTGCCGAAGGATATATTCAGTAGAAAATAACCGATTCTTTTTCTGAACAATGATGGGATGTCGCAGGGGTGCCGGATCATTTAAATTTGTATGAAATAACGTATTGCCGGTTAAAACAGCCTCTGAAATAATGATATGGACTGTTTCATCGCTGTCCTCTTTCCCTTTTTCAATTATTTCTGCCGCCCAGGGGTTGGACATAGGGATGGGGAAGTCTTGATTGAAGATATCTTCTTTGTCACCTTCAGTCCGGAATTTCATATGGTATTTCCCATCAGGAAATACGCGAACAGTGATAAGCGTTTCGACACATTGCATGGACATGAACGCAATTAGAAATAAGGTGGTTATTTTGAACTTTCCCATAAGCCTTAATTTACGAGAGATGGCGTGGGTGAAAAAAGAAAAAGGGCCACAATTGTGGCCCTTTTTTATAGGTAGATCAATCGTTTTTTAGAATGTCATTCTTAGGGAAGTCTGGAGTTCCCGGATAATGAGCAATGCATCGGCACCAGTCACATCTCCATTTGGATTGAATTTTCGCGACATCATGTCGACTTGCATGATGCCTCGTTCTGTGCAAAGGGCCATGGCGTTATAGGCAAAGTGGCTACTGGGTACATCACTAAACCGACTTTGAGCTTCGCCAAAATATTGTGTTTCTATACTTTCATCTCGGGTGGCGACCACAAGTAGCCGCTGTACAGCCATGGCATAGAGGGCACGATTAATGGTGTCATCTGGGTAAAAATTACCATCCGGTTCTACATCCATAATACCGTATCGAATCATATCTTTAATCCACGTTTCTGCCCAGTGGTTTCTGGCATCATTTGGAACCGTAACGTTGGCTGTTTGTGTCGCTTGCCCCGGTGTTTGAAAGCCGGTATTTTGCACGGGCATTCGATCAAATAAAACGCCAATTTTCAATTCTTCAGCAAAGAGGACTGCCAAGTCAGCGCGATTAATTTTTTCTTTTAACGCCATTTTTTTACCGGCGGGTGTTCCAGGCATGGCACGAACAATTTTTTGAGATAATTTCCATTTGGCATCTGCTTTGCCAGCATAATCACCCCGTTTATTAACCACTTTACGAAAATAGTCTTCTGCTTCGTCAAATTGGTAATTATAAAGATGGGCGACACCGTACCAATACATGGCGCCTTCATGCGCCTCATCCCTTTTAAGTGCTTTTTTCAAATGCGAACTGGCGCGATTAAACCACTTTTTTTCTGAATCACGCATGGTGATCCAAATCTGACCACTCAGGGCAAGTGCTTCCGAGTCCTTAGAACCGCGACTGGCGCATTTGGATGCGGAATCTTTTGCTTGGCCATTTTGCCCTAAATAGGCATGCGCCAACCCAAGTCCGCCATATCCCAGGGCAAACTTTTTATCCAGATCAACGGACCGCTGGAAGGATTTGATTGCCTGTTGATAATCAGCATTGTCGATGGCGCGCATCCCAGCTTTAAAATGATATTCAGGTGTATCTACATCACTTTCGGGGGCCGTTGCACAGGCCACCAGAAGCAACAGAGTATAAATAGGTATTAATGATTGATATTTTCTAAGCATTGTGATCTCCTTAAATAGATTATACACTGCGAATATAACTGTAATCAACCATAAATGAAAATAGACGGAATGGAGTGATTTGATCTAAATCACATTATTTTTATTTTTTCATTATATAATTGGTTTATGACATCAAAATGGATAATTTTCGCCGTAGTAGTACGCAAACAACGATTGAATGGATATGATAAAAAACTTATATAAAATAATGATCATCTTATGCTTGGTCGGTTTTACGGCACTGCAAGGTCAGGCTCTTACGGCCACTGGAACCGGTTATGGCCTCACCAAGGATGCAGCCACCGAGCAAGCCAAGCGGGATGCGGTTGAACAAGGTCTTGGCGCCTATATGACCTCCACCACTACGGTAACAGCCACCTCTATAGAGGATAATATTTACTCCAAAGCTCAGGGATTTGTTAAGTCCTTTAAAGTGACGAAAGAAAGCAAGGGCCCTGATGGTAATTGGGAAATTACCATCGAAGCAGAAGTCACCGATATGATTGATCAAGTCATGGCAGATGAAGCGGCCCTTCAGACATTACTCAACGCCATGAACCGTCCTAGGATTATTTTTATGGTTCGGGAACAAAACCTGATTGATAACACGCCCACCGATTTTGCTGAAACCAAACTGTTAGCGATGTTTTATGAAAAAGGATTTGATGTGGTAGATCGGCAAATGGTTCAAGCGTTGAAGGGTGGCGACGGTTATAGTCAAGCATTGGCGGGGAACGTGTCCGCGGCTGCCAAGATCGCAAGCCAGCTTGGTGCAGAGATTGTTGTTATTGGTACAGCCAAAATTTCTTCCGGAGGTAAAATTTATAATATGACTTCTGGTCAGGCCGATATCAATGCAAAAATTATTCGGGCAGATACGGGTGAAATCTTAGCGGTTGTACCTCAGGCGCGGGGAAAGAAACCCCACATATCCCCATCCACGGCTGGCGTGAATGCCACAAATCAGGCCGCAGAGGCATTGGGGAAAAATATCATTTCCCAATTGGTAATGAAATGGAGTACGCAGCAGTCAAATTTCACTAAAGTATATATTGTACTTAAAGGGGCAGATTTTATGTCTTACATGACATTTGAGTCATTCTTAAAAGCCCAGACGGTTTCCGGAATTCGAAATGCTTACGCTAAAAGTCTGAATGAGGGCGTGGCAGAATACGAAGTGGAATTTGAAGGCAAATCCCAGGCATTAGCTATGGGCCTTTCTCAAACCAGTCCCGATGGGTTGAATTTTAAGGTGACCGGATTGACCGGAAATCGAATTACAGCAGAAATTGTACAATAATGAGGTATTCTATGAAGAGACTATTCGGAATATGCACCCTATTAATTAGTATGGCCTTTTCTCAGGGTGTGGTGACCCAACTGGACAAAGGTAGCGTCAATTATTCAGATCAATCCATTTCCGCGATAGGGATTGGATTTATCCCAGTAAATGTGATCAATGCAGGGCAAGCCCGTCGCATGGCTTTACGGATCGCCAAACAGGATGCGCTTCGCCAGCTGATTGAAATTGTAAATGGGGTAACACTCACCAGTGAAACCACCATGAGCGGTGCCATGGTTGATGATGTAATTAATACAAAAGTCCGTGGATTTATTCGCGGTGCCCGCCAGGTAGGGGGTCCAAAATATTTAAGCGATACATCTGTAGAAGTGGAATATTCTGTTCCCATGAGTGGTATTTCAGATATTATGCTTCCACCACTCACGGTTGCGATGGCACAGCCCGGTGCTTCGACGGAGGCGGCAACCGCACCAACAACGGGCGGTATTACCGGTGTGATCATTGATGCCCGAGGTTTAAAAGCCCGCCCAGCAATGGCCCCCAGAATTTTGGATCAAAATGGCAATGCAATCTATGGCCCTGGTAAATACAGTAGAGAATATGCAGTAACCAATGGAGTAGCGGGATATTCTAAAACATTAGAGGCGGCTCAAAATGACGACAGGGTCAAAGGGAATCCGCTGGTGGTAAAGGGAGTCTCAACTGCGGGTAAAAACAAAACCGATGTGGTGATCAGCAATGCAGATGTTTCAAAAATTGATTTGGCAAATCGCAGTTACAATGTACTGAAAGATTGCCGTGTATTAATTCTCTTGGATTAAAATAATTTTAGTAATTAGGATCGTAAAAGAAGGATGCGGAATAATATGAAATTAAAACGTATCTCAATGTTAATC
>Ga0302133_10001542_pt1 | contig 14344 bp, 11 predicted proteins | sample CB9_331_MG_FD_203121 | JGI IMG/M metagenome (GOLD analysis project Ga0302133, IMG submission 203121) | Marine microbial communities from Western Arctic Ocean, Canada - CB9_33.1 | ecosystem: Environmental > Aquatic > Marine > Oceanic | place: Canada: Western Arctic Ocean | collected 2017-09-19 | reverse complement strand
GCGGGCCTTCGCTCAGTGGGGCGATGCGATGCACAGCCTGGGCGGCTACCGCGCGGCCGGCGTAAACATGGCGCTCGGCACCGACAGCTATCCGCTCGATCTGATCGAGGAGATGCGCATCGCGGCGCTGATGTCAAAGGTTGCCAGCGGGCAGGTCGATTTGCTCAAGACCGGGGATGTCTTCGAGATCGCGACCCTCGGCGCCGCCAAGGCGCTCAACCGCAACGATCTGGGCCGGCTCGCGCCGGGCGCTAAGGCCGACATCGTGCTGGTCGATCTAAAGCACCCGACGCTGCGCCCGGTCCGCGATCCGATCAAATGCCTGATTCATTCGGGCACCTCGGACGCGGTGCGTGACGTCTATGTCGACGGCAATCTGGTGGTGTCGGACCGTAAGGTGCTGACGATAGACCAGGACGTCGCCCTGGATGCCGTGCAGGCCGGGCAAGACAGGATGATGGAGCGCATGCCGTCGGCGGACTGGGCGCACCGCACGGCCGATCAGATATCGCCTATGTCGTTCCCCGTGGAAGAGGCCTAGCCCCCCTCCCCAACCCTCCCCCGCAAGGGGGGGAGGGAATACCTGCCGTCGCTGCTGGAGTCCCTCCCGCTAGACGGGCCCTGGACGGGGGAGAGCTTCCTGCGCGGCCGCTCGCCCAATGGTGAGGCGCGACGTCTGCGTTAGCGCGCCCGCTCTGTGGAAGCGCGCGGCCTTGCTCTTTGCATGGTGAATACGGTTCCGGCCGGGTCCCTGTTGCGCTCGCACCCGGCCGCAGCGCGGGGCAGCGTAGGTGCCTTGGTCGTTGTTAGGAGACCGCAGAACAGAGTCATCGAGCCAGTATTTCAGCGCCTTCCACTTGCAAGCACATCGGAGAGATCTCGTCGGCGCTCCGACGCGCCCAATCCGCCGATGGCATGCGCTCCATGATTCTCGCCTGGCCCGCCTGCACTTCATCGAGTATGGCGTTCTGGTCTATCGTCAGCACCTCGCGATCCGAAACGATAAGGGCCCCATCCACGTAAACATCGCGAACGGCATTCGCCGTTCCCGAATGGATCAGGCATTTCAGCGGATCACGCAATGGCCGCAGGTTGGGATGCTTCAGATCGACGAGGACGACGTCCGCCTTCGCGCCGGTCGAGAGACGGCCGATATCATCTCGGTTCAGCGCTCTTGCCGCACCCAACGTCGCGATCTCGAAGATATCCTCGGTCTTGAGGAGATCAACCTGCCCGCTCGACACCTTGGAGAGCAACAAGGCGATGCGCATTTCCTCCACCAGATCAAGCGGATAGCTATCCGTACCCAGCGCCAAATTGACACCGGCCGCACGGTAGCTCCCCATGCTGCGCATCATATCTCCCCACTGGGCGAAGGCGCGTGCGCAGTGGGCGACCGATGTGCCCGTCCTGGCTAGCCGGTCCACATCGTAGTCCGGCGTGTATTGCGTATGGAAGTTGATCCACGGGTGCCTGTCCACGTTGAGTCTATGCCCGATGATCGTGTTCAGGCCAAGCGCGCCCAAGCTATCCAGCCACTCGAAGGGAGTCATGTCGTGCCGCTTGACCATTTCCCGAAATTCAAAGACCGATTGGGAAGCATGCACTTGCATCGGGATGCACATGCGCAGATACACGAGATTGACGAACGCGCACCGCAAGAAGTTTGAGAACCATTGCCACATGGTTGTGCTCTATACGGTCTGGTATAATTACGCTCGGATCAACAGCGCCGTGAAGATGGCACCCGCGATGGCGGCGGGTATTTCCAACACGCTTTGGGATATGTCCGATATCGTTAAGTTGATTGATGCCGCAGCGCCAAAGCCCGGTCAACGCGGCTCTTACAAGAAAGATAATTCAAACTGAGACAGTGCCGCCCCTTGCCAGGAGTTGAAAGCCTGGCTAGTTTGAAATATGGAGGAGAACAGTATCGTAGCTTCCAGCTCACCAGACGCAGGCTACGGTGCAGGGTATCATGTTCCGCCGACCTTCAGACATTTCAGCTTCTGCGAAATGATTGGCGGAATGCACCTAGGGAGGTTTAAATGGCTAAAAAACAGACCGACAAGCGATCGAAGGGTAAGACGTCCGCGGAACGCGGGCGCCCGATTACCCGTCGCAAGTTATTAGGCACGGCCGGTGTGGCCGCCGTCGCCGCGGCGGCGAGCAATCTGACGATCTTCTCACGCGAGGCCAAGGCGGCCAAAAATCTGCGCGTCCTCACTTGGGCGGGCTACGAGGAGAGGGGCGTTATCCAGGAGTTCGAGGACACGCACGGCGTCAAGGTCGATTTCAAGACCTATGTCGGCGAAGAGCAGATGCTGCAGTTCTTCAATCAGTCGCCGCCCGGCACCTACGATACCATCGTCCTCAGCCCCGAGTACGTGCGCAAGCTGATTGCCATCGACGCCCTGGACCCGTTCGATCCGGCGCAGATGCCGGAGCTGGCGAATTACCATCCCAACTTCCGGAAGATACACCACGTGCAGGCGGACGGCGGCATGGTCTGGGGTATTACGACCCGCTTCAGCTTCTACGCCATGTCCTACAACACGGACGAAATGAGCTTCGAAGAGAGCAAGGATTGGAACTCCCTGTTCTTGCCGAAGTTCAAGGAGAGGGTTGGTCTTTTCGACTGGTATCTGCCGAACATGGGCAATGCCAGCCTAGCCGTGCATCCGAACAAGGAGAATCCGTACGACCTGACGGATCAGCAGCTTCAGGACGTGAGGTCGTGGCTCATGAAGCTCAGGCCTCAGGTCAACAGCATCCCGCCCAGCTCCGGGGCCATCGTGCAGCAGATGATCAACGGCGACGTCACCGTGGCGATGGTCGGCGATCTGGACATCAATCTGAAGCTCGCCGGCTTCGACAATTTCAAGGCGACCATTCCCGATCAAGGCGGCATCCTATGGACGGAGGTCGCCGTGCTGTGCAAGCAGAGCGAGAACAAGGAGCTGGCGCTCGATTGGATCACCTACATGTCGCAGCCTCATATCCAGGCGAAACTGGTCTACACCAAGACGTTCAAGGCGCGCGCCCCGAACCTCAAGATCGTCGAGCACTGGACTGATGAGCAGAACCAGCAGATGGGGTATTACCCGGATCCTCACAATCCAGGACAGATGCTGGTCGAGACTCATATCGCCAAGAGCGCGGTCCGAGATCTGCCCGTGCAACAGCCCGAGCAGGTGTGGATCGACATCTTCCACGAGTTCAAAACGGGCTACTGAGGGGCAGAACTCAGCTGATGGGGTGTTATCCGGATTCTAACAATCCGGGACAGTTGCTGGTCGAGACTCAATCTCGCCAAGAGCGCGGTCCGCGATCTGCCCGTGCAACAGCCCGAGCAGGTGTGGATCCGCATCTTCCACGAGGTCGAGATGGGCTGAGTGAGACATCGCGTGCGCAGCACGGAGGGGAAGGGGCTCTTGGCAGGACGGCGGATGCGCCGCGGGGAGCCGCTTCCCGCCACTTTTCCTTGGTCCGTACGCGGGCCAGGGCGCCGGCTCCCGGTGTCTGTCGCATTCTCGCCTCGGCGATTACCTTAGCACTTGGTAGCCCACCTGTTTGGGGCGGCAGATGTAGGGAGCGAACCGTTTCATGGTAACCGAACATCGCTCTCGCGCAGCAAAAGAGGGTGTACCGGACCTGGAGGTGCGGGGCGTCTCCAAGAACTTTGGTCCTGTGGTTGCGATCGAGCGGGTCGATTTGACGGTCGCATCGGGTGAGTTCGTCGCCATCATGGGCCCGTCCGGATGCGGCAAGACGACGCTCCTGCGTGTCATTGCGGGACTGGAGAGAGCCGACACGGGCGTCCTTCTGCAGCGCGGCGAAGACATCGGCGACGTGCCGGTGCACAAGCGGAGCACCCGGCTGATCTGGCAGGACTACGCCCTTTTTCCGTATCTCAACGTGCGCAAGAACATCGAGTTCGGGCTGACGCTCGGGCGCTACGACAAGAAGGAGGTGCGCCGGAAGGCCGAGGCTATCGCCGGCTTGGTTCACCTGGACCATCTGCTGGCGCGCCGCATCGGCCAGCTGAGCGGCGGCGAGAAACAGCGCGTGGCGATCGCCCGCGCGCTGGTCACCGAGCCCGAGATACTGCTGCTCGACGAGCCGCTCAGCTCGCTCGACGCCCATCTCAGGATCAAGGTGCAGAGCGAGCTCACCCTATTGCAGAAGGAGCTCGGCATCTCCTTCATCTACGTCACCCACAACCAGAGCGAGGCCTTCGCCATGGCCGACCGGGTCGTGGTGATGAACAAGGGCGTGGTGGAGCAGGTCGGCCGCCCGGCGGAGATCTACAATCGGCCCGCGACCCGTTTCGTGGCCGAGTTCGTCGGGGCCAACAACATTTTCCTGGGCAGTGTCGTGCGGCGCGACGACGGGATGGTGACGGTCGTTTGTGCCCATGGCGAAGTCCTTGTCGCCACGCGCGAGCAAGTCGAGCGGGAAGGTGAGCCCGTCACCCTCGTCGTGCAGGCCGACAAGCTTCACCGCCGGCCCGGAGCCAGTGGGGGCCAAAACGCCATCCGTGCCGTGCTCAAGGGACGGCAGTTCACCGGCTCACAGGTCATCTACTACCTCGAGGCGGCCGGCGGCTCGGAGGTCAAGATGGTGGTTCAGGAACCGTTCACAGACGCCGAGCCGACCGATATCAACAGGGAAATGGAGCTTTACTGGTCACCGGAAGACACCGTCATCCTCGGCCATGATGGCGCCGGGCAGGAGGGCAAAGCGCCAGCCCAGCAGGTTCCGTTGGGTGAGCGCTCGCATGGCTGAGAAGAGTACCATCGGCGCACCATCGACGGCCTCCCTTCCGCCGTCCAATCGCAGCCCTCTCAAGCCCGCGTTCCTCGCACTGCCCATCATATATTACGGCGTATTTTTCGTTCCGCCGCTTATTTTCCTGGCTATCCTCGGCTTCTGGATTGTCGAGAACTATCAGATCGTGCCGAATTTCTCGGTTATGAATTACGCCGACATCTTTTCTCAGTTTTTCACAAAGTCCAAGTTCGGCTTGTCGCTCGCCCAATCTCTCTATGTAGCAGCGACGACGACCATTTTCGCGGTGCTGTTTTGCTACATACTCGCTATGGGTATCGTTTTTTGTGTTCCCACGCGCTACCAGCGGCTGGTCCTTGTTCTTGCCATTCTGCCGTTCTGGAGCAGCTACATCCTCCGGCTCTTTTCATGGCAGGCAATCCTCGCGCAGCGGGGCATACTGAATAACGTGCTCGCGCGCCTCGGTCTGGACGATCCGCTGATCATCACCAACACCCAGATCGGCACGAGGATCGGCTTGATCCATTACCTCACTCCCATATTGATCATTATTTTGTTTGTCGCACTGATCAATGTGGATCGCAAGATGATCGAGGCGGCCCGGGACCTGGGCGCCACACGTTGGCAGGCGTTCGTGCGCGTCATTCTTCCGCTCAGCAAGCTCGGACTGATCTTTGCCGCCGGTTTCGCCATGATCGTCAGCTTCGGCGACGTGCTCGCCGGTCTGTTGGTCGGCGGCGGCATCGGGAAGTCCTGGCTCGGGCCGTTGCCACTCTATCCCGACGTGATCATGACCGACTACAACAGCTACACCAACCTGCCGCGCACCGCCGCGCTGGCGACGATTCTCGTGCTCGTCATGGTGATCATCTTGGTTGTCTCATACCGCTTCGCCGACAAAGCACGACAGGAGCTTCGCTGATGTTGACGCGGCCCCGCTTGTATATCAGGGAGAACGGCTACAGGTTGTTGGGTCGAGCAAGCCTGTTGTTAGGCTTTATCTTTCTTCTTGCGCCGATCGTTTTGTTGATCGTATTTTCTTTTCAGAAAAATATATACTTCTCACTTCCACTGCAGGGATGGACTATGCAGTGGTATCACCAAATGATCTATGAAGGTGTCTTGATTGACGCCGTTCTGAACAGTCTCAAGGTTTCACTGCCGGCGGCGACCGGGGCATCCATCATCGGCTTTTGTGCGGCTTACGCGCTCAATCGCTTCGTGTTTCCGGGGCGCCTCCCGATGGCGACGGTCCTCATTCTGCCCATTCTTATTCCCCCGCTCATCATGGGCGTTGCGCTCTTGGGTCTTTTATCACGGCTGGGGCTTCAAGGCGAGCTCTACAGCGTCATCATCGCTCACACGCTGGTTTTCACCGCGCCCGCGATGGCGATCATCCAACTGCGGCTCGCGCAAATGCCGCCCGCACTTGAGGAAGCGGCCTGGGATCTCGGCGCGACCGAACTGCAGGCGGTTTGGCGCGTGACCCTGCGCTGGGCGCTGCCCGGAATCGGCGGGGGATGGCTGCTGGCTTTCACTTTCTCATTCGATGAATTCATCATCGCGTGGTTCGTGGCGGGTTTCGATGAGACGCTGCCTGTGGCCATCTACAATGCCATGATGGCGGAGCACCGACCTACCCTCAACGCCATCGGTACCATCGTGTTCGGCCTTCTGCTCCTGGCCCTGTTGGGTGCCGAGCTGCTCATAGTACCGCTGTTGATGAGGCGGGGGACGGCGCGAGCGGGGCGGTAGATGCGCGCTCGATCTCTGCGGCGTTGGCTCGGAAATTGGGCCTGGGCGGACCGCGCCACCATGGGCAGGCCTAAGAATTTGCCTTGTGAGCAGCGTGCATCATCGCGCGAATCATGCCTGGTTTGGGGACATTTGGTTGGAGGATAGGCCGCGCGACTGTGTGTGAGGCCGAGATCGACGAAGGCATGGGCCATTTTATACGAGACCGATCCGGGAGTGACACCACAATGTCAACGCATCAGGAACTGCACGATAGTGCTGTCGTTATCGATGGCCTGATCATATCAGACTGGAACCGCCAGGTGTTCGAGGACATGAGGCGGGGCGGCATCACGGCGGCCAACTGCACCTGCTCGGTATGGGAGGGCTTCCGCGAGACCACGGCGAACATCGCGCAGTGGAAGGCGTGGTTCGAGGAGCACGCCGATGTCATCACGCAGGTGCATGTCGCCCGTGACATCGAACGGGCCAAGACCGAGGGCAGGGTGGGCATCATCCTCGGCTGGCAAAACACCTCGGGGATCGAGGATCGATTATCCTTCGTCCGTCTCTTCAGAGACCTTGGCGTCCGCGTTATGCAGTTGACCTACAACACCCAAAACCTTGTCGGCTCCGGCTGCATGGAGAGCCGCGACAGTGGATTGTCCGACTTCGGTCGGGACCTCATCGACGAGATGAACCGTTGCGGCGTTCTGATCGATCTGTCGCATGTCGGGCCCAAGACCTCTGAGGACGCGATACGTTACTCCAAAAAACCCGTCACCTTCACCCATTGCGGTCCCTACGCGCTCTTGGCTCACCCGCGAAACAAGACCGACGACGCGTTTCGGCTGATCGCGAAACACGGCGGTTTTGTGGGCGTGACAACCTATCCGCCCTTTCTGTCGGCCGACGCGGCAAGTAGCCTCGATGACGCGGTCGCCGCGATCGAGCACGTCATGAACATCGTGGGTGAGGATGCGGTCGGGATCGGAACCGATTTCACGCAGGGTCAAAGCGCGGCATGGTTCGACTGGCTCTGCCACGACAAGGGCAACGGCAGGCGTATCGTCGAGCGCACTTGGGACGTCGCGCCATTCCCGAAAGATCTTGGCTCCCTTGCCGACTTCCCGAACGTGACGGCGGCGATGATGCGGCGCGGCTGGGACGAGAGCCGGACTCGGAAAGTGCTGGGAGAGAACTGGCTGCGGCTCCTGGGTGAGGTTTGGGGGGAGTAGATGCCATGCGCCCCCGCACCATCGGTTCGCTGTCAGACATGGCGCGGCGCGATAGACTGCGTCGTGCACCGAACCGGCGCGTTAAGCGGCGCCGCCCGACTGTGGGAGTCGAAAATGCGCGGGGGACGGTTCTCGAGACCGGGTCCTCAAGACCCGCGCACAACCTGTGAGGAGGATTGAGGATGGCTAGCCCCGACTATCCCCGTGACATGATCGGATATGGCCGCACGCCGCCAGATCCACGATGGCCGCAAGGCGGCAGGATCGCTGTCCAGTTCGTAATCAACTACGAGGAGGGTTCGGAGAACAACATTCTCCATGGCGACCCAGCCTCGGAAGCGTTCATGTCGGAGGTCAGCGGTATCGTGCCGATGCCAGGTCGGCGCAACGTGTCCGTCGAAACGATGTACGAATATGGCAGTCGCGCAGGCTTCTGGCGGCTCTACCGGATTTTCACCGAGCGGCGCGTGCCGGTGACGGTCTACGGCGTCGCCATGGCGCTCGAGCGCAATCCGGAAGCGGTGGCCGCGATGAACGAGGCCGATTGGGAGATCGCAGGTCACGGCTATCGGTGGATCGACTATCAGACGATGGAAATCGATGAGGAACGCGCACACATGGCGAAGGCCATCGAGGTGCACACGCGCTCCGCCGGGAGCAGGCCGCTCGGCTGGTTCATCGGCCGCGGCACGCTGGCGACGCAGCAGCTCGTGGTCGAAGAGGGCGGGTTTCGTTACAGCTCCGATTCCTATGCCGATGACCTCCCATATTGGGAGAGGAAGTTCTCGGCGCCATTGCTCGTCATCCCCTATTGCCTCGACAACAACGACATGCGGTTCGTCACTGGGACGGGCTTCACGTGCGGCGACGACTTCTTCAGCTACCTGCGCGATTCGTTCGATGTCCTCTACGCAGAAGGCGAGACGTCGCCGAAGATGATGAATATCGGGCTCCACGGCCGCCTAGTCGGGCGGCCAGGGCGCGCGGCCTCCCTGGCGCGCTTCATCGATTACGTGCTCGAACACGACAAGGTCTGGTTGTGCCGGCGCATAGACATAGCCGAGCACTGGCACGCGCATCACCCACCGGCTTAGGCGAACGCTGAGCAACGCGATGCGGCTATTCGCACATCGCATGTCAGGGGACCATTTGCCGGGCGACTCGTCGGGCCGGACCTACGCACGGAAAAGGTGTATGGCTACGACATGAGCCCAGTCGAACACGAGGAGCGCGAATGTCCGCGTAGGGTCTACGATCGGATTTTGCAGGGAAATGGCTGTTGTTGTTGCGCGGTAGGTATGTGTGAGAACTCGCGGCAGCGAGTTATCCACATATCCATTGCGGTGGCGGCGATTTTCCTGGGAACGCAGGTGGCGTGTGCGGTGAGCGGCGGCTAGCCTGAGGGCGACGGGGGTGTGGCTCTTTGGGTCAGTGGCCCGGCGATCCGGGCTCGCTCCTTTTGAATTGCCGCCCCCGTCACCTGCATCATCCGACGGGTCGACCGGGATGGTGCCGATCGCTGGCGATCGTGGCTCTGCAGGTAGACGAGACCGAAGGATGATCCGAGGGTTTCGTTTGCTGAAGGAGCGATCTATGTCGAACCCCCAACCTTTGCAATTGCGTGTCGGCGTCGATGTCGGCTCGCGTTGCCACAGTGTTGCCGTCGGGCTCACAGGCGGCGGTGGTGTCAGTTTAATGCGAACCAGACTCGAAAGTGCAGGGCAGGGGGTGTCTTCAGGCGGCCAGCAGCCGCCACTCGGCCAGGGCAGCTGAGCGGTTCTGTTTGAAAATGTTGCGACGGTTGAGATGTCGGTCCTGATTGAAATGGTTGTGGATTGAGGCGTGAGCGGAGGCGAATTTCTGCAGGGTCTTGATGTCCCTGAATCTTGCCATCGCTCCCTCCCGTCGTCGGAACGGCTGGTGGGGATTTTCGGCTCGGTTGTTGAGCCACCGGCCGCATCGCTGACGCTCTGCGACCCCAACGATCTTCATCGCCGCCCGGTATGACCGAAGACGATCGAGGACGGCCGGCCATAACGCTTCATCACACGCTTCAGAAACCCAAGCCATTGACCAATCCGGGCGCTCGCCGTCGAGACCCATGAGGACTGGCTGGAAGCCAACCGCTAGATCAACATGAAACTGCTCAAGGAGCACAAACGAGAACTGATGAAGGAAGCCGCCTAACGGCGGCTGGGCATGGCCGGCGCTGCGATACTTGAGGTCTCCGCGCCATCCATGCCCGATAAATCACTCGGCAACATGGCAAACCTAATTATAGAAGATTCTGGACATAAACTTCCAACCAAGGATTTCCGTTTGCCACCAGCCGCGAGATCGAGCTCGGCTTTGCCGTCATGCGTGCCTCGCGCATCAACTATATCGGCGAGTTCGGCTGGGAACTATATATCCCAACTGAGTTCACAATCGCTGTCTACGACTTGCTGACCGAGGCGGGGGAGGCTTTTGGACTGCGCCACGTGGGCATGCACGCGATGAATTCGCTGCGCATTGAGAAGGCCTACCGCCACTATGGCCATGAGATCACTGACGCCGACACGCCGTTCGAGAGCGACCTCAGCTTTGCCGTCAAGCTCGACAAGGCGGGCGGCTTCATTGGTCGCGACGCGCTGCTGCGGCAACGTGAAACACGACCGAACAAACGCTTGGTTCAGTTCCTTCTCAACGACCCGGAACCAATGCTCTATCACAACGAACCGATCTGGCGCGAAGGCACACTCGCCGGCTATGTTCGCTCGGCGATGTACGGCCACACCTTGGGCGGCGCCGTTGCCCTCGGCTCTGTCGAGCACCCAGATGGCGTTGATGCTGACAATGTTAAGTCCGGTTCTTACGAGATAGAAATTGCCGGCGTGCGCTTTCCAACGACGGCCTCGTTACGCCCGCTCTACGATCCAAAATCCCAGCGTGTTAAGGCGTAGGCAGGCTGGTGAATATTTTCTACTCAAGTGCATCGTATTGCTCGGTGATAGCGGTCCCAGCAATACCTATCAAGTCCTTGACGCTTATTCGGGCAGCACCTGCGCCCACGAATTCGGGATCGAGCGGTAGGACGGGCTGGCCATGGCGCGCTGGACGCCATCGACAATCGGCTCGGGAAAGGTCAATATCGGCTACGTGCCGGAGCAACAGTCGATCGAGATGTCGAACGAGGCTTGGATCGAATACTAGAACCTTTGACGATGGTGTGACCGTCCGGACCCTGACTGGAGGGTCACTGTTCTTTTTTTTCACACGTCGAGTAGCGCGTTTCGGCCGCCAGTTCCTGGGCCAGATGGCACGCAACGAGCGAGGTAGGGTATCATGTCGAACACAACGCTGATCAAAAACGCCGACTGGGTTGTCGCGTGGGATCCCGGGACGGAGAAGCACAAATATCTCAAGAACGGCGACATATCGTTCACCGGCAACAAGATCGACTACATCGGGCCGGACTATAGCGGCGACGCCGACACGACGATCGACGGGACCGATATCATGGTGGTCCCCGGCACTATGACCCTCCATGCGCATGCCGCTCTCGAGATCCCCGGTAAAGGGTTCTGGGAAGACTTGGCCAGCAAACACCTGTGGATGTCACAGCTCTTCGAGTACACCTGTCTGATCCAGCCCGACAACGACACGTCACGGGTCGCGCTGCAGGCCGGTATCTGCGAGGCGCTGAAAAGCGGGTGCACGACATTTACCGAGTTGGATTGCCTCTGGCCTCCGTTCCCCGAATGGGTCGAGACCTTCGCGTCGAGCGGTATTCGCGCCTACGTATGCCCGATGGTGCAATCCGGTGAATGGTACACGAACGACGGCAAGGAGGTTCTCTGGCGCTGGTTCAACGAGAAGACCGTCGACCGCAACTTCCATCAGTCGCTCGAACTCATCGATGAAGCCGAAGGACACAACAGCGGCCGCCTTAACGGCATGGTCGGCGCCTCGCAGGTCGATACCTGTACAGCCGAATTGATCAAGGCTTGCGTGGCGGCGGCGGAAAAGCGCGGCGTCCCAATGCAAGTGCATGCCAGCCAATCGGTCGTTGAATTCCGGGAAATGGTCAAGCGGCACAACATGACCCCGCTCGCATGGCTGGATAGTCTGGGCGCGCTCGGTCCGAATACGATCATCGGGCATGGCATCAACACCGACAGGCACCCGTGGGTCAACTTCCATACGCAATACACGCCGGACAATGATGTAGCCAGGTTGGCCCGGACAGGCACGACGGTGGCGCACTGCTCGCGTGCGTTCGCGCAGTGGGGCGATATGATGAGGAGCCTCGGCGCCTACCGAGCGGAAGGAGTCAACATGGCGCTCGGGACGGATGCCTATCCCATCGACCTGATAGAGGAAATGCGGATGGCCTTGTTGCTCTCGAAGGTATCGAGCGGACATGTCGATCTGCTGAAGACGGAGGATATCTTCGAGATCGCGACGTTGGGGGCGGCTAAGGGCTTGAACCGAGACGATATCGGCCGTCTCTCTGTCGGCGCAAAGGCGGATGTCGTGCTTATCGATCTGAAACATCCCAATTTGCGGCCATTGCGGGATCCGCTGAAGTGCCTGATCCATTCGGGGACGGCGGACGCCGTTCGCGATGTCTATGTCGACGGGAATCTTGTTGTTTCGGATCGCAAGGTGCTGACGATGGATCAAGACGCCATCTTGGACGAATTGCAGGCGGGCCAGGCACGGGTCATGGAGAACATGCCGTCGGCTGACTATGCCAATCGGAGCGCCGACGAGATCTCACCGTTCTGCCTGCCGGTGGAAGGTGCCTAGAGCAATACGCGAAGACGAACACGTTCGGACAGGACGCCGGCGCATCGTTACAGGCGGTTTTTTCGAGATTGGCCAACAGTGGGACGACGTGTCCGTTGACGGCATGTGGAAATCGCTCTTGAGAAGCGGGAACTGAGAACGCCGGGCGAATTGTCGCCGGAAGTATTCCGGGCGCGGAATCGTGTTGAGGATAATCCGAATAATGTTGCGGGCGCTCGAGGTGGCGGGCACTTCAGCGGATGGTCGCCGACAAAACGAGTATTCGATTAGAAGCTGGCCGAAGCGAACGGTGGCGAGAAGATAGAGAGATTATGAAGCGCATCGGCGTCGAGCTTTTGATCGTTCCTCTCTTCGTCAAACGCCGGGCGTCGTGAGCCATCGCCATTGGTGAGGAACAAATGCTGCAGTTTTTTCGCCAGACGCCGCTCGGCACGTACGACAACCTGCTGTTTGACGGGTCCGGCGGGTGACTCTGAGAACGAGCCTTTACGGTTTGAGCTCGACCGTCCCCTGAAGCTTGAGTTTCATGGCTCCAGGATCACTGCCAACGCCGGATTGCTCGCCTATTCGCGAGTTTGATGACGCGCTCGAATTGACCGACATGTTTGGTGATAGTCTAATTTGCTAACGGCAATTCCCACCAATTCCAGGTGAATACCGTCCCGCACCACCCTCAACATTGTCCGGGTAGAAAACTTAAGCTACTGTTTCCTCACAAACTGGGGTTTATCTGGAACATTTGGCTGAACACTAGATGGCGCACATTCCCACCACGTGATGAGAGCAGGGCTATGGATGAGTTGAGCGAGCCGTTACAAAAATTCGTAAATGAGCCAAATGTGGCGGTGTTGGCGACTCTTCGGAAGGATGGGTCACCACACCTGACCTCGGTCTGGTATGCTTACGAAGACGGAGAAATCAAGATCGTTATCACCCCCAGAAGACTAAAGTACGCGCATGTCAAGAGAGATCCCCGGGTTTCGCTTGCAGTGACGACAAACACTGCGCCGTACAAACAGGTGATTTTCGAAGGTAAGGCCCAGGTCACCGCGGAGGGCGGGGAGGATTTAATGTATCGTCTCTCCATCAAGTACTACGGGGAAGAAGACGGCAAGGTGTATGCCGATTACGATATGGATATGGACACTGGCCAGGGGGGCGAGACCCGCCTGGTCCTCCATTACAAGCCGGAACGGATCATCGCATTTGATTTTTCCGTGGAAGACGACTATCACCGACCTTGGGGGTCCGGTTACGACGTCAAATTTTAATTGCAGCTTAGGCGGCTTTTGTAGCCTGCTGTTAGCCGCAGCTATCAGGGACTGCCGAGCCACCAGAAGGCTATTGGAATTTCGGTACTTAACGCCCCTAAAATCTTCCGAACGGTCCGTTGATCTTCTGACGAAAGGGGGAGCGGCAACGTAGCAGGCGAGCACCTGGCGCGGCGTAAAGGATTTCCGCCCACAGCTCGATCACTTGATCCTTGATTTTGGCGAAATTATTGAAGCACCCGAAAGTCAGACGCCCGGAGCGCCGCGCCGACAGCTCACGCTCCGCCGGCGCATAGTCGGGCGGTCTGTAACTTGCATAAGCCTGACTGCTTAGCCACATTCCTACAGGCTCAACAAAGGTATGTGGAGACAGCCCTAAGAGCTTGGCGGCTTCCTTGGTGCATAGAAGCCATTTGGAATCTTTGGGAGCGGGGTGCTGCTCAGAGTTGTCCACTAGCCCACTAGTTGGGGTGGGTTGGGATGCTCCCAAAATTAGATCGCCATCATTCTTGGAGGATT